>Ga0208316_1000138_pt1 | contig 87596 bp, 82 predicted proteins | sample MalvireepMed_231_FD_184240 | JGI IMG/M metagenome (GOLD analysis project Ga0208316, IMG submission 184240) | Marine viral communities from the Global Malaspina Expedition - Malaspina viral metaG DeepMed_231 (SPAdes) (version 2) | ecosystem: Environmental > Aquatic > Marine > Oceanic | place... | reverse complement strand
GGAAATCGGCGGGTAATGGGCGAGGGCCCTGGTGGAACGCCGGAGCCTCGCACATGAATCAGGCCCTACCTAGAAAGTGGTTTTATGATCAGGGCCTGATATCGATACTGGATACGGTAAGATGGCTTAGTCGTTCTTCATGAACCGCCGTGGTACGGAACCGTATGCCCGGTGGTGTGGGAGGGCGCCGGGGGTGACCCCGGCCCCTACCCGATCACGGCTGTTTTTGATCGCGGCGTCTATGCTGAATACAGTGAATAGACAATGGATCGTTAAGGAGACGTACACAATGCAACCGGTACTAGCCTTTGACGTATACGGCACGATAATTGATACCCAGGGGGTAACCGTTGAACTGGAACGCCGCCTGAGCGATGCCAGCAAGGCAGGCGAGTTTGCCAAACGCTGGCGGGAAAAGCAGCTGGAGTACAGCTTCCGCCATGGCCTGATGGGGGCTTATGTGCCCTTTACCGAGTGCACGCGTGAAGCGCTGGTATTCACCGACCGAGCGCTACAAACCTGCCTTTCCGATAATGACCACGACCACTTAATGGCCGTTTATGCGGAGCTGCCTGCGTTCCCAGATGTGGTGCCTGCGCTGGACCAACTGCGCGATGCGGGCATCCGCTGCGTGGCCTTTTCCAACGGCACGGAAGAAGCTGTTAGCCAACTGCTGACTCGCGCAGGTGTGAGGAGTCATATGGATGTCGTGATCAGTGTCGATGAGGTAAAGCGCTTCAAGCCCGACCCCGCCGTTTACGCCTACCTACGCACGTGGCTAGAAACGCGCCCGGAAAACACCTGGCTGATCTCTAGCAACCCCTTTGATGTGATTGGCGCGGCCCACGCGGGCCTGCATAGCGCCTGGGTACGCCGCCATTCGGACGCTCCCTTCGACCCCTGGGGCATTGAGCCGGATATGACGGTACCTGAATTAGAAACGCTGGCGGAACGGATGATGCGATAGGTTGGTATCTACCGCTATCGGCCCCATAATGGTGGGCAGAACCCTCCTTACATGGAACACAATATGTCGAAAAAAATCTACTGCATCGCTAGCTTCAAACCCAAGGCCGGTAAAGAGGAAGCCGTATTTAAAGCGCTGCAGACGTTAGAACCCAATACGCACCGCGAAGATGCCTGCTTGCACTACACGGTGACTCGCCAGATCGATAACCCGTTTGCCCAAGGCACTAGCTACCCGATTGTGTTCCATGAAATTTGGGCCAGTCGCGAAGAGTTTGAAGCCCACTGCCAGCGTAAAGAGATTCAAGACTTCTTCGCCAAGCACGTTGAGTCGCCCGATGGCGACATTGAAGACGCCAATGTATGCGTTTACACCGATGAACCGTGGAATTTCGACGCCCCCAAGGTGTAACCGCCTTCAGCGTGTAGAATAGGCGAGCGAAAGAGAGCGACGACGGAGCCACCATGACCGAAAAGAAGATGAACGTTGAAAGCTTTAACCTGGACCACACCAAGGTAAAAGCGCCCTACGTACGCTTGGCCGATATTAAAGAGGGCCAGAACGGCGACCGTATCCACAAGTATGACCTGCGGATCTGCCAGCCCAACAAAGAGCACATGGAGATGCCCGCGCTGCACTCCCTGGAGCACTTGATGGCGGAAATGTCGCGCAATCATACCGATAAAGTCGTCGATATCAGCCCGATGGGCTGCCAGACCGGCTTCTATATCGCGCTGATTAACCACGATGATTACGACGATGTACTATCGATCATCGAGAAGACCCTCAACGACGTACTGACCGCCACCGAAGTACCCGCCTGCAACGAAATGCAGTGCGGCTGGGCCGCCAGCCACAGCCTGGAAGGCGCTCAGGAACTCGCCAAAGGCCTGTTGGCCAAGCGCAGTGAGTGGACGGAAGTGTTTGCGTAAGCAGCCTTGAGTCGATTCAGAACGCAAAACGCCCCCGTCTGGGGGCGTTTTAGTGTGAGCTTGAAAAACTGAAGGCACCTAACGCTGTGTTGACTAAAAAGGTGCTGAAACTGCCTTGAGAATGCTGTGTTGTCCAAGTTGCTCTGGCAGCACACGTGCTGAGTACTCGCCCTCTATTTCTTGGCAAATCTCTCGGTATGCTTGCAATTTAGGGCCTTTTTGTACCTTCGGTGCCTGACTAATAAACACCATATCGTCAGGGTTATGGCCAGAAATTTTAAGGCGGCGTAAATGCGCTAGCCACTTATCACCCTTCTCAATAATTTTGCTGGCGTCATCCAAATCAAAACTGATGGGTTTGATGGCCTGTCGTATGTGTGCGCCTTCTTGCCAGACGAACGGCAACTTTACGCGCACGATATCGTTTCCCAGCGTTTGCTCTGTGTAACGACGGTTCAGCGATTTTAGCCATTGCGTGACATCTTTGGTGAGCTGCTCTTCTGGTGATGCTACGTGCTTAAAATCATGATGAACATAGCGGTTGAATAGCTCATCAAGCGCTGCTTGCGGGTCTTTAGCGGCTAGCGTGCCTGGCCTGCTAAAGCGAAACATGGCTTCACGAGGCTCTATTAAATCTTTGAAAATGCGCAGCTGCACCTCAGGTTGGCCTTGGTGCTGGTTGGCTAGATCAACCGTCCTCTTGAGCTCTGTGACGAAATGTTGGCGTGCCTGAGTAAACACTTTTGCTGGCAGTTTATCGAAAAATTGTGTGATGCGTTTGCGAGCAACGGTTTCAACGCGTTGAAGGAACACGCCGTTATTGCAGAGCATGATGATTCCCAGGTTCGCGAACTCACCCGTATCCAGGTAGGGCTGAAAGCGCAGCACTGCATAATTACAAATAATGGCGCTCATATCAGGCTCCAGAAGGAAGGATCGCGTAACCGTGCTAATAGATTGAAGCGCTCTGCCAGTGAGGGGTGTATCTCTGAGGTGTCATCGTCTATATCGTGATAGAGCCACTCCAGAGGAATCGAATCGATGATCATATCCCAATCGTTCAGGGCCGCGTCAAGCACCGCCTCGTGGCGTGCGCGTACTTCCAGGTCCGCAAAACATGCACGTTGATGGCTAAATACATGATTTTCAAAATCGCCGTTACCGTTGATAGGGTCGAAAGCTAGATTATGATCAATCACTACCAAACCGTTCACTGAGCTCCATAGCAGGTTGACGTTGCCTCCTTGAGCGCTCAGGCGACGATCCTCATTGTTAACCCACATATCGAATAGCAAAAGCCGCTGCTGAATCACTTCATCGACTTCTGAGATTTGTGAAAAAAGCAGATCCTGGCTATGCGCAGCGACCTTAGAAGCGAATGCTAGCCCGCCTTTCAGATCGGAGGCGCGAGGCTCCATGGAAAAATCTAGCATGCCTGCTGGAAATCGCATCAAAGCGTACTCAGCGATGGGCAATTCACACCGCCGTGCCAATTCAGCGCAAATGAGCTCAGCGACCAATGACGGTTGGCCAACGCCATTGATGCCTTTTACAACGTACTGCTCATCCATAACATCACGCACAATAAATGGCTTGGTGCGCCCTTGAGTTGATTGGCGCAAAATTTCCTTGGCTTCTACTATGCGGGGCTTTGCCATCATCTACCTCACCAGCCGCCAGTGGTCGTCATCTTGCTGGGCTTGGCCGAGGGCGGCGAGGGCGGAGAGTACCTCGTTGACGCCTTTTAGCGGTTTGCGTTTGAACTGGGCGGCTAGGCTTTCCGCGCTGTGGGGGCTTTGGGCGAGCATGTCCCGCAGCAGCGTGACCTGGGTGGCGAGGTCTTTGGGCCAGGTGGCTTTTGTTTTGTCGGCGGCTGGGGCGCTGGCCTCAGCCGTGGTGCTTTGCAGCTCGGTTTGGGCGGGGGCGGCTTCTTCCGGCGCTTGGTAATCCGGGCGTAGCCAGCGTACCTTGCCTTGCGCTTCTTCCGCGGCGCGCTGTTTGTTGAGCGCCACTAGGCGCATCAGCAGCTCTTCTTCGGCTTCTGCCTGGGCGGCGGGTTTATCCGGCAGGGGCGTGGTGGCACCGGGCAGCCCCACGAGTGCTTTTGCCAAGTCATCCCAGCCGTAGGCGTTAAATACCGCGCGGTCTAGGGCGTCGTGGTCGGCAAGCAGGGTGCTGACCAAGCCTTGCTGGTTGATGGTTTGCTCTTTGGCGTTGAGTGCTCCACCTGCGCGGAGTTTCTCCATCACGTTATACATACCGGTAAGCGTCAGCGTTGGGTGCTCGGCCTGCTGGCGCTTGCGGTGGGCGTCGATCTGCTCGGCCAGTTGGCCGATCTTCGCCGCTTGCTCGTCGGAAAGGGCGGGGAAGGGAAAAGCTTCAAAGCAATTATTTTTATTGTAAACCGGTCTGTCTTCTAGAGTTGCTCCTGAGGCGATAGCCCAGAGTAGATGTATTTTGCTGGATAAAACGCCTAGCGAAGCAGAGTCAGATAGGGCAATAGCTATCAGTTTGTCATCGGGTAACACTGAATGATCTAGAAATGTAAAAAAGCGATGCTTGCTCACCTGCCCCGTCGCAATGTAACGGTTAAGACCGTTGAGTGACCTGCGCAACTCTTCGTTGTTACGTCGATGAAGCCACCACTTTTCACGTAGGTCTTTGTCCCGATGGGCATCTCGGGCGGGTTTAACTCGTTCTAGCAACCATTGATATAGCTTTGGAAAGTTTAGCTGAATATCTTCTGCTTGAAGACCATAGCAATCAATAACGTAGGCGCCTCTGGGGGAACCTGCTATATCACGGCCATTGCGGTAGGGCCTGATTGGAGCATCGATTTCGAGTTGGTTAACTTGCTCAGGTGTTAAGACCATGCCTGCACCATGAGGGATTACGCCACGATTACTCATGGATTCGTTAGCTTTAAGCGTTATAGCTCCAGCGACATCAGCTCCAATAGCCAAGTTTGAAAATAGCTTTCCAGTTTTTCTATTTAGCGTAATTGCTCGGCTGGCATCGGTTTCAGCCTCTTCTGATATTACATGGCAAAGGTCACCAGGGTTATCGCCTTTCATGCCGACGGTCATGGCGATGCGTACGGCGGCACCGTCGTTGCCATCGACCCAGGGGTGGTCGGGAATCGCGAAGGTGAGCGAGAGCGGCTTTTTAGCATCGTTTAAATGTGGTTCCAGTACGCGGCGGTTGAAGGTTTGGCGCAGGCTGTTGGTAGTAATAAAGCCAAACTGCTGGGCGTGGCCGTTGCGTACAGCGTCGGCGGCGATATGCCACCAATACATCACAAAATCCGCCGATTCCGGCACCGTGCCTTTAAATACCTGGCGCACGGCGTCTACATAGCCATCGCCGAGGGCGCGGCGCATGGTAGAAGCCCCAATAAACGGCGGGTTGCCGACAATGTAATCCGCTTCCGGCCACTCGGCGCGCTTGGGGTTGTGGTAGCGGTACACCGTGGTGCGGGCGGTTTCATCGGGGATCAGCTCGCCGGTGGCGGGGCTTTTCTTCATGCTGATGCCGTCCCAGATGGTGACTTCCTGGCCATTGTCATCCAGCAGCGGTTCGCGGCGTTCAAATTCTATCAGTGCATCGCGGTTTTCGATGTTGTGGAAGTCTTTGAGTATCGGCTCGGGCAGGTCGAGCTTGCCGTTAATGCGGTAGTGCCACTGAAGGTAACCAATCCACAGCACAATTTCGGCAATGACGGCGGCGCGGGGGTTAATTTCCATGCCGAGGAACTGCTGGGGCGAGACGGTAAAGCCTTCGGCTTCCAAGGAGTCTTGCCCGCCGCTGAGGTCGGCAATCAGGTTTAACACCTCACCTTCCAGGCGCTTCATGTGCTCAAGCGCGACATACAGGAAGTTGGCGCTGCCGCAGGCGGGGTCCAGCACGCGTACTTGGCAGAGCTTGTGGTGAAAGGCGCGCAGGCTCTCTAGCGCTTTATCGGTTTTGCCTTTCTGGTTGTGGGTTTCCGCGACCACCTGGGCGGTGGCCCACTCCCGGCGTAGCGGTTCAATCAGCGTGGGCATCACCAGCCGCTCGACGTAAGCGCGGGGCGTGTAGTGGGCACCTAGTTTGTGGCGTTCGCGGGGGTCTAGGGCGCGCTCCAGCAGCGTGCCGAAAATGGCCGGTTCCACAAAGCGCCAGTCGGCTTTGGCGGCATCAATCAATAACTGAATTTGTTCGGGGGTGAGCGGGATGGGGTCGATGCCTTTGAACAGGCCGCCGTTAAAGCGCATTACCTTGGCCGTGAGCACGCCGCTAAAACCGCCGCTGTTCATGCTTTCCCATAACGAGCCAATGGCGTCGGCAAAGTGCTCGGGGGTCTCTTTCATGCGGGTGAGGAAGTCGGTAAAGCTGTTTTTAGGCAGTAGCTCTACGTCTTCACTGAACATGGTGAACAGGCAGCGCTTCAAAAAGTGCGCCACGCGGTCCACTTCGTAACCATCGGCTTCCAGCGCTTTGGCAAGCTGGGCTAGCGTTGCGCTGACTTCACGGGTCACGCGGGCAGCGTATTGGCTCGGGTCTAGGGTGTCGGGCGCTTCCCACAAGGCTTTTAGGCGTTGTTGAACCTCAGGTTGGCGCAGGTCTTCCAGCTTGATGCGGTAGTTGCGCGGGTCGGGGAAGGGCACATAGGTGCCGCCAGAGCGCGAAAATTCCGAATACAGTGCCAGGGTGCGGCCCACATCCGTTACCACAATAAACGGCGGGCGGCCTTCGTTGGCGGGCAGGGCGCGCACGTACTGGTCGGCTTGGTTATAGGCCGCCTGCATGGCTTTATCCCAACCTTTGGTTTCTAGCCCTTTGCCGGTTTGCTTGGCTTCCAGTACAAAGGCGCCGCGCTTGTAGAGGTCGATAAAACCGCGGTTCTCGCTGCCGTCGGGGTTTTGAATATCTACCCGGCGCTCAAAGGTGTAGGCGTTTTCACTGTTGTCTTTGCTGGCGGGGTCGGGCGTGGGTAGCGCAAGCAGTGCGCATAGCTCTGAAAGGAATAGCTGATAGTTGGCCTTTTCGGTGCCGGTAGTGCCCTTCCAGCGGGCAATAAAGGTATCAACGGCTTCAGGCGTAGCAACAGCAGCGGGCGCGTCAAACATCAGCAAGCATCCTTTCAGGCAGCAGTATTTAACAAGGTTATTTAACTAGATTAAGAGAGGTTAGATGTTAGCATGGGTATCTAAGTGAAAAAGCCCTTTTGTTGAACCGCCACTTGCTTCTGGCGGTCAGTGCCCCTATAACGCATTTATCATCAACTACATGAGCCTTCCATGTTCCTCCTCGTCACGATTGCCACCTTTTCAATCGCGTTCTCCTTTCTGTGTTCTATTCTTGAGGCAGCGCTGCTGTCGATTACGCCGAGCTATATTGCCAAGCAAAAAGAAGACAATCCCAAACTTCACACCGCGCTGACCAAGCTGAAAACCAATATCGATCGGCCGCTTGCCGCGATTCTGACGCTCAATACGATTGCTCATACTGTCGGGGCAACGGCGGTGGGTGCTCAGGCAGCGGTCGTGTTTGGTGAGGCATCCATTGCGATTGTCTCTGCCGTGATGACCATGCTGATTCTGATTCTTTCAGAGATCATCCCCAAGACGATCGGTGCTACCTACTGGCGTGGCCTAGCGCCGCTGTTGCCGAAGTTGCTCAACCCGATGATTATGGGTCTGCTGCCGTTTATTTGGATGTCGGAGCAGATTACCCGCCGCTTAGGTAAGTCAGAGCATGACGTGGATCTGCGCGATGAGATCAAAGTGCTGGCGCGGGTTGGCCTGGAACAGCAAGTGTTGGACGCCGATGAGTCGCGCACCATCATCAACATGCTCAACCTGCACGAAATTGCGGTGAGTAAGGCCATGACGCCTCGCACCGTGTGTGAGACCGTGCCACCGAACATGTCCGTTAGCGAATTTGACGAGCAGTACGGTAAAGCGCCGTTTACTCGCTTCCCGGTGATGGATAACGGCGAACAGGCATTTGGCTACGTACACAAGGCGGATATGTACCATGCCGACGACACCAAAACGATGCGTGAGCTGATGCACCCCATTGGTAGCGTCGACGTCTCCAATAATGTGGAGCAGGTATTTACCTCTATGTTGAAAGATCACCTGCACATGCGGGTGGTTTACGATGAGCACGGCACTTTTGTAGGGCTGATCACGCTGGAAGATATTATTGAGACCATTCTCGGCCAAGATATCGTCGATGAAACTGACAGCGTGGCGAACCTGCGCCACTATGCGAAACAGCGTTGGGTCAAACGTATTAAACGCGAAGATAAGAATGTGAAACCAGCAGAGTGAACGCTGCCATAACCTCATTGTCTTAGCGCTAAACGTTCTTCTATAGTGAAGGCGTTGAAAGTCATATAAGGTATGAGAGCCACTTCACTTTAACGAGGAGCAACGATGTCATTACGTATCAATGCAGTCGTACCTGACTTTGAAGCAGAAACCAGCCAAGGGCCGATTCGTTTTCACGATTGGATCGGCGATAGCTGGGCGATTCTCTTCTCGCACCCCAAAGACTTCACACCGGTGTGCACCACTGAGTTGGGCGCAGTAGCGAAACTGAGTGCTGAATGGGAAAAGCGCGGCACTAAGGTAATTGGTGTTTCTGTTGACGGCGTGGAAGACCACAATCGCTGGGCAGGCGATATCGAAACCGCGAGCGGCAGTAGCGTGGGTTTCCCCCTCATTGCTGATGAAGACCTCAAAGTCTCCAAGCTGTTCGATATGCTGCCGGAAGATGCCTACCTGCCCGATGGCCGCACGCCAGCGGACAGCGCCACCGTGCGTTCGGTCTTCATCATCGGCCCGGATAAGCAGCTAAAGCTCTCCATGACCTACCCGATGACCGTAGGCCGTAACTTTGCCGAAATTTTGCGTGCGCTGGATGCGCTGCAAACCACGGCAAAGCATGGGATTGCCACCCCGGCGGATTGGACGGTCGGCCAGGATGTCATCATCCCGCCCAGCGTCTCAGACGAGGACGCCAAGCAGAAATTTGGTGAGTTTGACACCGTGCTGCCTTACCTACGCAAGACCAAGCTGCGTTAATCGCGCGACAAGCAGTCGATTGGAAGCCCCGCCAGTGCCACTGTCGGGGCTTTTTTTATGCTAGGCGGGTTCTTCTAGTGGCTGCCAGCGCCCCTGTTTTTTCTGGTGGCGTAACTGATCTAGAATCTTGAATTTCAAGATGCCAAATACCCAGGTTTCAAACTCTGAGCGGCCTTCAAACGTCGTGCTTTTTTCAAAGGCGGTCAGTAAAGTTTCTTGAACGGCATCTTCGGCGGCGGCTGAGTCCCTTAGCTGTAAGCGCGCAAAGGCAAGTAGGCGAGGGCGCATGTAGCTGAAATGCGTGGCGGCCAGTGAAGCGGTGATGGTCACAGTGTCCCCTTGTCGTTGCTGGTTCCTTCTCATCGCACATCGAGTTTACGATATTCATGGAAAATACGCTGTTATTAGGATTTTTAGGCAGCTTGGTGGCTGGGCTATTGACCGCCGTGGGGGCGTTGCCCGTGCTGCTGGGCAAAACGCCAAGTCGGGGGTTTCGTGATTTAGCGCTGGGCTTTGCGGCCGGGGTGATGCTGGCGGCTTCGTTTTTTTCCCTGATCATTCCTGCCCTGGAGGCCGCAGAAATCTATTACGCCGGCGGGCCGGTGCCCGCAGCGCTGGTATGCACTGCGATTTTGCTCGGCATGGGGGCCATTGCGCTGCTCAACGAAGGTTTGCCGCACGAACACTTCCAGCAGGGGAGAGAGGGGCCGGAAGCCGCTTCGCTGCGTCGGGTATGGCTGTTTGTGTTTGCCATTGCAATTCACAACCTGCCGGAAGGCTTGGCGGTCGGCGTTGGCTTTGGTGCCAATGGCTTAGAGGGCGGAATGCCGCTGGCAATTGGGATTGGCTTGCAGAATATGCCGGAAGGGTTAGCGGTAGCCGTGGCGCTGATGGGGGAAGGCTACTCCAAGTGGCGCTCCTGGTCGATTGCGGCGCTGACCGGGCTCATTGAGCCGATTGGCGGGCTGTTTGGCGCCAGCGTCGTCACCGTTTCTCAAGTGCTGTTGCCCTGGGGCCTGGCATTTGCCGCAGGTGCCATGCTCTACGTGATTAGCCACGAAATCATTCCCGAAACCCATCGCTGCGGCCACCAGAAGAAAGCGACGTTTGGCCTGGCGATGGGCTTGGTGATCATGCTGTTTCTCGATGTATGGCTGGGCTAGGCTCAGCCTTTTAGGTGCTCCACCAGCGCCTGGGCGAAGGTATCGGTGGTGCCGGTGCCACCCATGTCGGGTGTGACCATATCGCGGCGTTTTTCCAGCACGGCGCGAATCCCTTGGCGAATTGCGTCACCCTTGGCGGTCATGCCGAGGTGGTCGAGCATCTGGGCGGCGGCAAGCAGCAGGGCGCAGGGATTGGCGATTTTCTTGCCTGCAATGTCGGGTGCCGAGCCGTGTACCGCTTCGAAAATCGCCGCTTTTTCACCGATGTTCGCCCCTGGGGCTAAGCCCAAACCGCCCACGAGGCCCGCGCACAGGTCGGAGAGGATATCGCCGAACAGGTTAGTGGTGACGACCACATCGAATTGGTGAGGGTTCATAACCAGCTGCATACAGGCGTTATCCACGATCATCTCTTGGAATTCGATCTCGGGATACTCGCTGGCCACTTCACGGGCAACGTCTAAAAACAGGCCGGAGCTGGTCTTGATGATGTTGGCTTTGTGAACGGCGGTGACCTTCTTGCGACCATTCTGTTTGGCTAGCTCAAAGGCGTAACGCACGATGCGCTCGGAGCCTTTGCGGGTCACTTTGATCACCGAGATGCCGGTATTGCCGTCGTCGAGCATCTCTTGGCCATCGGAGAGGTAAGCCCCTTCGGTGTTTTCCCGCACGGTGATCATGTCGATATCATCGTAGCGGGAGCGGGTGCCCGGAAAGCTGATGGCGGGGCGCACGTTGGCATAGAGGTCAAAATGGCGGCGTAACTGCACGTTGATGGATGAAAAGCCCTTACCAATCGGCGTGGTGAGCGGGCCTTTCAGGGCAATGCCGTGCTTTTCAATGGCATCCAACGAGGCTTGTGGAATCAGCGTGCCGTGCTTTTCAAGCGCTACCAGACCTGCGTCGATAAACTCGTAGTTCAGCCCGCACTCAAGGGCGTCTAACACTTGCAGGGTGGCGTCCATTATCTCAGGGCCGATGCCATCGCCTTTAATCACTGCGACTGTCTGGCTCATGTGCGGTTCCTCTCGTTGGTAGGGTAGAAAGTGGCGAGGAAAGGGCGGTGGGGCCGCCGTTTGAGTGCCATGGTAAGCCAAGCTTAGAGGGAAGGTCATCGTCTAAACGTCTAGGGTGGCGGGTGCGAATTGGCCTGTTTGCTGGTAGAATGCCGCGCTCAGACGACCAAGGCACTTGGGATCAAGATACTTAGGATCAAGTCACTTAGCGGCCACCCCTTCGTCTGAAAAACGATAATAGAACAGCAAGGTTTATTTGTAATGAACAATGCAATGGCAGCGATTGCTCTGCCCACCCCAGGGCTGATGACTCCGCCCTAGGTTTCCCCTCCTTTATTTAGCGCCATAACGCTCTTCGCGTTATATCGGTGCTATGGCACCCCGTTGCCGCTATTTGGCTATCGGCGCGTTTGCGTCTTCGATTGGTAGCATTCATCCGACAATCTATTACTAACGTGCGCTCTTGTGCTGCCTTTGTGTGCGGCTGCGGCGCGCAATGTCTTTAACCCCCTAACCATTGGACTCCCTGAATGGCACTTTTCAGTAAGCATGAGTGGTTCTCTAACATTAAGGGCGACACGCTCTCAGGTATTGTCGTCGCGCTGGCGCTAATTCCTGAAGCGATCGCCTTTTCAATTATCGCGGGCGTGGACCCGAAAGTGGGGCTTTACGCCTCGTTCTGTATCGCGGTGATTATCGCCTTTACCGGTGGCCGCCCAGGTATGATCTCTGCGGCCACAGGGGCGATGGCGCTGCTGATGGTGACACTGGTGAAAGAGCATGGCCTGGAGTACTTGCTGGCCGCCACGTTGCTGACCGGCGTGCTGCAAATTATCGCGGGCTACCTGCGGCTGGCGGAGCTGATGCGCTTTGTCTCCCGCTCGGTAGTCACCGGGTTTGTGAATGCGCTGGCGATCCTGATTTTTATGGCGCAACTGCCGGAGCTCACTAACGTGACGTGGCATGTGTATGCCATGACACTGGCCGGCCTGGGAATTATCTACCTGTTCCCTTATTTGCCGAAGATTGGCAAGTCGGTTCCTTCTCCGCTGGTGTGCATCGTGGTGCTGACCGTGGTGTATATGGTGAGCGGTATGGATATTCGCACCGTGGGAGATATGGGCGAGCTGCCGGATACGCTGCCGGTTTTCCTATGGCCGAACGTGCCGTTAAATCTTGAAACCCTGACGATTATTTTTCCCTACGCCGTGATGCTGGCAGTGGTGGGCCTGCTTGAGTCGATGATGACCGCCACGATTGTGGATGATCTTACTGATACACCCAGCGATAAAAACCGCGAGTGTAAAGGCCAAGGGGTGGCTAATATTGGCGCTGGTTTAATGGGCGGTATGGCTGGTTGCGCGATGATTGGCCAGTCGGTGATCAACATTAAATCGGGTGGCCGGACGCGTTTATCGACGCTGATTGCGGGCGTGGTGCTGCTGCTGATGGTGGTGTTCTTGTCAGACTGGGTATCGCAAATTCCCATGGCGGCGCTGGTCGCGGTGATGATTATGGTCTCGATTGGTACCTTTAGCTGGGAGTCCATTCGCGATCTGAAAAAGCATCCGATGAGCACCAATATCGTCATGCTGGCGACTGTCGCGGTGACCGTCGGTACCCATAACTTAGCGATGGGGGTTTTTGTCGGCGTGCTGCTGGCGGCGTTGTTCTTCGCCAATAAAGTTAGCAACATCATGTACGTCGGCTCAAAAGAAATAGAGGCCGGTAAAGAGCGCGAATACCAAGTGGTTGGACAGGTGTTTTTTGCCTCGTCTGAGCGCTTTATGGCCGCGTTTGATTTCAAAGAGAGCATCGATAAGGTGATCATTAACCTATCGAAGGCGCACTTCTGGGATGTGACCGCCGTTCAGGCGCTTGACCGCGTGGTGATTAAATTCCGCCGCGAAGGCACCGAGGTTGAACTGGTAGGCCTAAATGAAGCAAGCGCCACCGTGGTGGACCGCTACGCCGTTCATAACGACCCGGAAGCCGTTGAAAAACTGATGGGCGGCCACTAAGCCAGGCAAGGAGAGCACCATGACAGAACACGTACTCGCCGCCATTGACGGCTCCCAATTTGCCGAAGGCGTTTGTGATTACGCCGCCTGGGCAAGCCTGGCTCTTGATGCACCTTTGAGCTTTGTGCACGTAGTGGATAACCACTCCGGGGCACCCGAAGAGCAAAATTTATCCGGCAGCCTGCGCTTTGGCGCTCGCGAAAAGCTGATGGAAGAACTCTCAGCGCTTGATGAGCAGCGTGCCAGGGTAAATCGTGAGCAAGGCAAGCTGATGCTCGAAGCGGCCAAGGCCAGGGCGGTGGAAGATGGGGTAAGTAGCCCCACGACCCGCCAGTTAAACGGCACGCTAGTGGAAACACTGGTAGAGCTGGAAAAAGACGTGCGCCTGCTAGTGGTAGGCAAGCGCGGCGAAACCGCCCACCAGGCAAGTGGGCACCTGGGCGCTAACCTAGAGCAGGTGGTGCGCGAAATGCACCGCCCGATTTTGATGGTGCCGAAAGCCTTTCAGCGGCCGGAAAAGGTGCTGATTGCCTTTGATGGCAGCCAAACCGCCCGCAAAGGGGTGGAGATGCTGGCCCGCTCGCCGCTATTTGCGGGGGCAACCTGCCATGTACTGATTGTAGGAGCAGAAACAGCCGAGCACCGCAGTGAGCTGGCGTGGGCGCTAAACACTTTGCGTGAAGCAGGGCATCATGCAGAAGGCGCGATTCGCGCGGGTGAAGTGGATGACGCTTTGCAAGCTTACGAGCAGGAAAGCGGTATTGATCTACTGGTGATGGGAGCCTACGGGCACTCGCGCATTCGTCATTTGCTAGTAGGCAGTACCACCACGGCCATGCTGCGAAGCAGCCGGATACCTGTGTTAATACTGCGTTAACCGCTTATCAACATCGCTTAAGCCGGGCTGCTCGTAAGAGCAGCCCGGCTTTTTTGTGGGAGGTTGTTGATGCTGCAGTGCAATGCTGTGCTATTCGATACTATGCTGTTAGGCAGGTTGTTACCTATCCACTCTCTGGAATAGCGAGGAGCCTGCCGTGCCAACGTTGGAAAAATCGCCTATTGGCTTTGATGCAACCTCACCCTCTCACCGTTTTATTGCCGAGCTATTGCGCGAGGCTGACATTCAACTGGATGGGAGCCGCCCTTGGGATATACAGCTGTACGCACCCGGCGTTATCGATAGTGCTCTTTCGCGAGGTAATCTGGGACTTGGCGAAAGCTACATGCGAGGGGAGTGGGATGCCATACGGCTAGATGAGCTGTTTTACCGCATCATGCGTGCCCAGCTTGGCCAACGCATTAAGCCCACCCAGCTGATTTACCACTCGCTACGTTCACGCCTGCTCAACCGCCAAACAGCGAAGCGGGCGTGGGAAGTAGGGGAGAAGCACTACAATCTCGGCAACGACTTTTATGCCGCGATGCTCGACCAGCGGATGACCTACACCTGTGGCTACTGGAAACATGCCCAAACGCTGGATGAAGCCCAGGAAGCCAAGCTTGATCTTATTTGTCGTAAGCTCCAGCTAAAACCAGGGATGCGTGTTCTGGATATCGGCTGCGGCTGGGGAAGTTTTATGGGCTACGCTGCCGAGCATTATGGGGTGGAGTGTGTGGGCCTGACCATTTCTAAGGAGCAGGCTGAATTTGGGCAGCGGCTGCTAAGAAAAGGCTTACCGGTAGAGTTTCGCCTGCAGGATTATCGTGATGAAAGCGAGACGTTTGACCGCGTAGTGAGTATCGGTATGTTTGAGCACGTAGGTCATAAAAATTATCGCGAGTATATGAGTGTTGTTCACCGCTGCTTAAAAGATGATGGACTATTTTTGCTGCATACCATCGGTAAAAACTTAAGCAATACCGTGACCGACCCTTGGATTGATAAGTATATTTTCCCCAATGGTGAGTTGCCTACCTTAGGGCAAATCACAGACGCCGCCGAAGCACTGTTTGTTATTGAAGATATACATAACTTCGGGGCTGACTATGATCGCACCTTAATGGCTTGGCACCATAATTTCGAGAGCCACTGGCCGCGATTTAAAGAGCAGTTTGGCGAGCATTTTTATCGCATGTGGCGCTACTATCTGCTGCTTTGTGCAGGGGCTTTCCGCGCCAGGGAAATTCATCTCTGGCAACTGGTGATGAGCAAACAGGGGGTGCTTGGCGGATATTCCCGTGTTAGCTAACCACTCGCTCCGGAAGCAGTTTGCCTGGCACCCAGCGGATAAAGGCCACCATGCCAAATAGCTCGACTAGCGATTGGCAAACAATCACGACTACGGCAGCCTGCCACCCGCTGGGCAGCGTTAGGGCAATGGGCAGCATGACAAAGGAGTTACGCGTACCAAAGCTAAATGCCAGCGTCCGGGCACTAGCGGGCGGTAATTTAAACAGCCCGCCGAGCACCCTGCCCAACAGCCCTGCGACGATGAGAAAGCCCACAAAAATGAGCACTGCCTGCCATAGCAGCTGGCGTAGCGCTAGCACCTGCGTGACCTGAGTCGCCGCGATAATCAACACGACGACAGCCAGTAGCGGTACCGGCATCAGGCTAAGTGCGTGGGTGGTACGTTCCACCGCCACATACCTGTGTGCCGCATGTTCTGTGAGCCAAGCGAGTAGCAGAGGCAGGGCGATAATCCCCAAAAAGGCGCTCAATAGCGCGGGCGATAGCGTTAAGTGAAGCCACTCGCTGCCTAAAAACAGCCACAGGTAGACCGGTAATGCGATCATCTGCACCAACAGCAGAAGTGGCGTGGCGGCAATGGCACGGGCCGCATCGCCTTTGCCTAAGTGTGTAAAGGTAATAAACCAATCGGTGCAGGGCACCAGCAGCACCAGTAATACGCCCGCCAGCACTGGTGGCGGCAGGGGTAGCCACACTACCAACAATCCCAGCAGCGCAGGAAGAACGATAAAGTTGCCCACTGATAGCGCCGCCATAAAGCGTATATCTTGGAGACTTTGCTTTATCTGCAGTAGCGGGATTTGGGTGAAAGTGGCGTAGAGCAGTAAACCGAGCAGCGGCCATAGCGCCTGCTCAAGCGCTGCCACTTGTTCCGGGGCCAGTAGGCCCAGGCAAAGCCCGAGCACGATAAAAGCCAGATAAACCCAGGACTGCTGCTGCTCAAGTTGCTCGCGCATTAATGTATTAGGTCACTTGGTTGATTTAGAAACGCCAAGCGCTCGCCCGCCCACGCGGCGACTACGCAGAGGGGTAGGCTGCCTATGCCGTAAAGCAGTGCGAGCTCTAGACTGCCCTGCTGTGCCAAGTGCAGCGTTTCCAGGCTGAAGAGCGAAAAGGTAGTGAAGCCGCCGCAAAACCCTGCCACTAACAGCGGCTGCTGGCGCGCCAGTTTGCCATGTGGCGCGCGAGACGCTGTCGCGGCTAACCAGCCGATGAGGCAGGAGCCCAGCACGTTTACCAATAGCGTTCCCCAGGGGAAGTGGCTACCCAGCATGGCCATTGAAGCCAGCGAAACGCTATAGCGAAGAGCGCTTCCCATAGCGCTGCCAAGGCCGACGGCTAGATAGGCGTTGATACTCATCAAGGACTCCTTGCTAACCCTGGGCCAACCACCAGCCTAGCGCTGCCATGGCGATGCCTAATAGTAACGTAGCGACCATATTGAGCGCGGCGCGATTTGCCTGGCCGCTCTGCCACAGCTCAAGGGTCTGCAAGCTAAACGACGACACCGTGGTATAGCCGCCTAACAGGCCTGCTACCGCAAATAGCCAAAGCGACTGCGTATTAGCCACGCCGTAAACGCCTAGTAGCCAACCTGCTAATAGCGCTCCGCTAGCATTGACGCAGAGTGTTCCCCAGGGGAAGGCTTTACCCAGCGCATGAGCCATCGCGTTGGAAATGGCAAAGCGCCCGATACCCCCCAGTGCGCCACCCAGTGCTACGAGTAATACGCTGGTGATGCCATGTCCCATGCTGCTCCTCGCCCTATGATGAATCTATTGATAGGCGGCTAATTGTAGCATCTGTATTCATCAAGGTCGGAGCGCCTAAAAACGTGCCGCTGACGGTGTTGCTGTCCAACGTCTTCGTGTACAACAGAGTCAGAATAACGACAACGTTTGGTGCACCCTCTCAAGGAGAAGCCAGTATGTCTGATTACGTGTTAGCAGCCATTGATGGGTCCCACTATGCAGAAAGTGTGTGTGACTATGCGGTTTGGGCAGCCACGGCGCTTTCGGCACCGCTGCGTTTTCTTCACACCGTGGATAACCACACGCAGGTGGCGGAGCCTGACTTAACCGGCCATCTAGGCCTGGGCACGCGAGAACATCTTCTGGAACAGCTCTCGGATATTGAAGAGCAGCGCGGCAAGCTTGCTCGCCAGCAGGGGCGCTTGATGTTGGATGCCGCAAAAGCGCGGGTAGAAGCGGCTGGGTTTGCAGAGCCGCCCTGTATGCAGCGCAATGGCACCCTGGTGGATACCTTGGCCGAGCATGAAAAAGAGATCCGCTTGCTAGTGCTAGGAAAGCGAGGGGAAACGGCCCACCAAGCCAGCGGCCACTTGGGCTCTAACCTTGAGCGCGTGGTACGTGAGCTTCACCGTCCCATCTTGATGGTGCCGAAGGCGTTTACGCTGCCCAAACGCGTGCTGATGGCCTTCGATGGCAGCAAAACAGCGCGAAAAGGCGTTGAAATGCTGGCGAAAAGCCCCTTGTTTGATGACGCATCGTGCCATGTGGTGATTGTGGGCGCAGAGACTGCAGAGAATCACTCGCAGCTGCAGTGGGCTATGGATACCCTCCAGGCCGCAGGCCACCAAACCGAAGGCGCTATTCGCGCCGGTGAGGTGGAAGAGACGCTGCGCGCTTATAAGCAAGAAAAGGACATTGACCTGCTCGTGATGGGGGCTTACGGCCACTCGCGCATTCGCCATCTGCTGGTGGGCAGCACCACCACGGCAATGCTGCGTAACGCGCATTTACCGGTGTTGATACTGCGCTGAATTGCGGTTGACGCTAAACCCTGGCCGCCGCTACCCCTTAGCGGCGGCCAGGCGGCTTACGCGAGGCTGGTGGCGGCCTCTGGCTGAGTGGTGCGGGTTGGTTGCGCTGCGTTAATCCCCGATAGCACCGCTTTAAGCGAGGCGCTGACCGTGTCGCTATCTTCCGCCACGGCACAGATGCGCTGCCCATCAATATTAAGCTGCACGAAGGCAATGGCGTTGGCCTCGCTGTCGCCGCCTAGCGAGTGCTCGCTGTAATCGAGGATGGCCACATGGGTGCCGGTATGTTTCTTCCAGGCGTCGGTGAATGATGACATCGCGCCATTTCCCGTGCCGGATAAGCGCAGCGTTTCGGCACCCTGCCACAGCGTCATATCGATACCTTCCTGCTGCCCCTTCGAGAGCCGGTAGTCGGCCAGCGCTAGGGGGGCGTCATGGGAGAAGTTATCGAACATCACTTGGCGAATCATCTCGCTAGAGAGCTCGCTGTTACGTCGCTCGCTCTCTTTCTGTACGTAGGGGGCCAGCGCTAGCATCATCCAGCGGGGCAGGTTAATGCCGTAGTCGCGCTCTAGCAGGAAGGCCATGCCGCCCTTGCCCGACTGGCTGTTGACCCGAATAACGGCTTGGTAGTCCCGCCCAATATCATGAGGGTCGATCGGCAGGTAGGCCACTTGCCATGGCTCGTCGGGCTTCTGGTGTTTGAGCGATTTGCGAATCGCATCCTGGTGGCTGCCTGAGAAGGCGGTGTAGACCATTTCGCCTACCCAGGGGTGGCGGGGGTGCATCGTAATGCCGGTACATTCGTGAACCACTTGAATGATCTCGTCTGGATTGGAAAGATCCAGCTCGGGGTCAATCCCCTGGCTGTAGAGGTTCATCGCCAGCGTGACAATATCCATATTGCCGGTGCGTTCGCCGTTACCCAGCAAGGTGCCCTCTACCCGGTCGGCACCCGCTAACAGTGCAAGCTCAGCCGAGGCCACGGCACCGCCGCGGTCGTTATGGGTATGCACTGAAATAATCACGCTGTCGCGGCGGCTAATGTGCTGGCAGAAATACTCGATTTGGTCGGCGTGATGATGCGGGCCAGCCACTTCTACTGTGGTGGGCAGGTTAAGAATGCACTTGTTGTCTGGGGTGGGCTGCCAGACATCCATCACCGCTTCGCAAATAGCCAGTGAGAAGTCGATTTCCGTGCTGGAGAAGCTCTCCGGCGAGTACTGGAAGCGCCAATCAACGTCTGGATATTGCGCGGCATAGGTTTTCACCCAGGTCGCCCCTTGCACGGCGATATCGGTAATACCATCGCGGTCCATCTCGAACACCCGCTCTCGCTGAATGGTCGAGGTGGAGTTGTACAGATGGATAATGGCGCGTTTAGCGCCCACCAGCGAAGCAAACGTTTTTTCGATCAGGTGTTCGCGGCACTGTACCAGCACGGCAATGGTGACGTCCTCAGGGATTTGGTCCTCTTCGATCAACCAGCGCACGAAGTCGTAATCCGGCTGGCTGGCGGAGGGGAAGCCCACCATGACTTCCTTAATGCCCACTTTAATAATCTGGTGCCAAAAGCGCTGCTTCTGCTCAACTGTCATGGGCTCCAGTAGGGCTTGGTTACCATCGCGTAGGTCTTCGCTTACCCAGATAGGAGCGTGGGTAAGCTCCCGGTCGGGCCACTGGCGGTTAAAGGCGGGCACCCGCGGAGCAGGGCGATATTTGCGATGATCAAAAGCAGCCATGGTAAGTTTCCTGAAAACGTTGAGTTGTTTGGGGCGGCCGCTTGTGGCGTCAGCCGCTTTTAAGACGATCCTGCTTGTGACAGTCACACCAGTTTACTCAACTTGCCTTGAAAGGTTATTGCGAAAAAATGGCATTATTGAGAGTAAGTGGCAGAATGTATCAATATATGCTTTTTTATTGGTAGGAGCTGTCGGCTATGACGGTATCACCCTTGACGCTGGATCGTTTTGATCGGCGTATTCTGGATGTGCTGCAGGTGGAAGGGCGCATTAGTAACCAGGAGTTGGCCGAGCGTATTGGCCTTTCGCCATCGCCCTGCTTACGCCGGGTGCGGGCGCTGGAGGAGCATGGGCTGATTACCCAGTACCGTGCGGTGGTGGATGCGCGCCCGCTGGGGTTTCAGCTGATGGCATTGCTGCACATCTCGATGGACCAGCACACCCCTGAGCGGTTTGATAACTTCGAGCGACATATTCGCACTATCCCCAACGTGGTGGAGTGTTTGATCATTACCGGGCAAGCAGCGGATTTTCAGCTCAAAATTCTGGTGAAGGATATGGATGATTACCAGCACCTGCTGCTGCACGTCATCAACCGAATTGAAGGGGTTACCGGGGCCCATACGAGCTTCGTTTTGCGCCGCGTGTTTGAACATCGTCCCGTGCCCACCTAATGCGCGTTGGCTAACGAAGCATAGGCAGTGGCTTGGTGGCGGTTTACACTAGTTTTTTTCATCTTCTTAGGAGATTAATCTATGAGCATTCAGCGTCATGATACAAAAGCTCGTATGAGCCGCGCCGTGATTCACCAGGGCGTTGCCTATTTATGCGGTCAGGTGGCGGGTCCTGAGGCGCGCCATGGCGACATCAAAGCGCAAACTGAGAGCATGCTGGCGCGGGTAGATGCGCTGCTAAAAGAGATTGGCTCCAGCCGCGAGCAGCTGCTAAGTGCCACTATCTACCTGAAAGATGGTGGCGATTTCGCAGCGATGAACGAAGTATGGGATGCCTGGGTGCCAGATGGCTATGCACCGGCACGCACCTGCGTATGCGCGCCAATGCCTGCCGACGAGTTAAAAGTGGAAATTACCGTCACCACCGCTGTGGACGCGTAACCACTAGCGACGCTTATTTAGTGGGCTTTTCCGCTGGAAAGCGGGTATCGCGCAGGCTGTCTTTGATCTTTTTCAGGTGCGGCAGAAAATCTTCGCCGCGCCTAAGCGTTACCCCGGTGGCGAGCGCATCAATTAAGGTGAGCTGAATAACTCGTGAGGTCATCGGCATATAGTGGTCGGTGTCCTCTGGAGTGGCGACTTCAAGCGTGGCGGTGCACTCCTGTGAGAGCGGAGAGTTCGGTGCGGTAATGCCGAGTACGACGGCGCCTGCTTCCCTGGCCACTTTGGCGATATCCACCAGCTCCCTGGTGCGTCCGGTATAAGAGATGATCACCACCACATCGCCGGTGTGGCAGGCGGCGGCTACCATGCGCTGCATCAGCACGTCTACATAGGCCATGACCGGCAGGTTAAAGCGGAAAAACTTATGCTGCGCATCTTGCGCCACGGCACCTGACGCACCCAGCCCAAAAAAGTGAATCTGCTTGGCCTGCGTCAGATAATCCACCATCCGCTCGACGGCGGCCATATCCACTTCACGCTGGGCTTCGTCCAGCGCGGCAATGGTGGCCCCAAAGATTTTATGGGTGTACTGCGTGGCAGTATCGCCGGGCTCAACGGCGCGGGTGACGTAGGGCGTGCCCCCCGCCAAGCTTTGGGCCAGCTTGATTTTAAAATCCGGGTAGCCTTTGGCGCCAAAGTTACGGCAGAAACGGTTAACGGTCGGCTCGCTGACACTAGCTGCCTGGGCAAGGCTTGCGATGCTCAGGCTGGTGGCCGCGGCGGGGTCTTCCAAAATTACGTTCGCGACTTTGCGCTCTGAGCGGTTCAACTCTTCTAAGCGTTCCCGTAAGCGGTCTAGCAGGTCATGCGCCATTAACAGACTCCGTGGCAGGCGTTAAGTTTGGGTGAGGTTTCCAATTCGTGCACCAGCGATAAAATTCATCGGCGGGCAACGGACGAGCATAGTAATACCCCTGTGCAGCTTCGCAACCAATAGAACGTAAGTAGTCTGCTTGAGCTGCGGTTTCGATGCCTTCAGCCACCACATTACAGCCTACTGCATGGGCTAACTGGGTGATGGTCAGAGCCAGTTGGCGATCCACCGTGTCTTTTTCCAAGTCCAGCACAAAGGCGCGGTCAATCTTTAGGGTTGAAAAAGGTAGTGTCTTTACATAAGCCAGCGAGGAGTGCCCGGTACCAAAATCATCGATGGCAACAGCAATCTTTGCTTCGGTCAATTGAGCTAACTGGATGCGCGCGTTGTGCATATCGCTGAGCAGGCCGGATTCGGTGACCTCTAAAGCAAAAAAGCGCTCAGGAATGTTGTGCTTAGCTAAGCGTGTTAGTAGGTTTTGAGCAAAATCCTTACGTGCCAGCTGGCGGGCCGCCACGTTAACCGCAATATGGAAGCGGTCATTAAGAAGCCCTTGCTGGCGCCACTGCACAATATAGCGCATGGCCTCTTCTAGCACCCACTCACCAATGGAGAGAATATCACCGCTTGCCTCGGCAAGGGGGATGAAATCTGCAGGTGACACATGACCAAGTTCTGGATGGTACCAGCGGAGCAGGGCTTCCGCGCCGATGACTTGCTGGGTGGCGAGCGATAGCTTGGGCTGAAACGCCAGTGACATTTCCCCCCGTTGGGTTGCCCCGCGAACCGCCTGTTGCAGGTGTAGGCGATGACGCTGCTGGGTTTCCAGAGTTTCGTTGTAGTTTTGGATACGTAAAGAGCCGTTTTGGGGCAGGGCTAGGGCGGCCATGTGCACAAGTCGCTCGGTTTCAAAATGGCCATGGGACCAGCTAATACCCATGCGGGCGTTGAGCGGTAGCAGTAAATCGCCCAGCGTCTGGTCATGGTCGAAACAGCTTAGTAGACGAGAGGCTAACTGCCGTAGCCCGGTGAGCTCAGCACTTTGGGTGATCACCAGTAGCTCGCTGCCGCCCCAGAGTCCTAATGTACATTTAGGGGATAATTGGGCGTTTAAGCGGTGGCTGATATGCATCATTAACTGGTCTGCAATACCGTAGCCATGGAGTCGAACCGCATCGTCCAAGTGATCCAAAGCAATAAACAGCAGCCCAGTGCCGTGCCCTCGTTGAGCGGCTTCTTGCAATAGCTGTGTCAGTGCCCGCCGGTTGGGTAGCTGTGTGATGGGGTCGGTGCGTGACTGGTGATCAAGCTCTTCTGTCCGCTTGGCAACCATTTGCTCCAGGGTTTCTGCTTGTTTATCGCGAACCTGGTAGCGATGCTCGACATCAAGCGTATTACGAATGCGTTGGAGCACTTCATCGTGCTTAAACGGTTTGGTAAGGAAGTCACGAATGCCCATTTTAAGCGCCCGGTGGCGGGTGTCGTCGTCAATTTGGGCGGTCAGTACAATGACGGGGGGCGTCTGGTCTGCAAAATGTTCCTGCAGCTGCTCCATCACCGCGTAGCCATCTATATGAGGCATACGGATATCGAGCAAAATCAAATCGGGCAACTGCTGCTGACAGTAGGCAAGTACGTGACGCGGGTCGCTTAGCCCATGCACATTGTCAAACCCATGATCGTCTAATAGGTCGAGAAGCAGCTCAATATTCACGCTGTTGTCGTCAACAACAAGCAGGTGTTTGTTCATAAATATCATGGAGCCTTCCTTGGTGCGTCTGTTGCCGGTGCAGCGGAAAAATAGGTGCTGAGCGTTGCCGATAGCTTGTCGATATCGATAGGTTTGGTCAGGTAATCAGCAAAACCAGCGGCTAAGCCGTGGGTTAAATCACGTTCCATCGCATTGGCAGAGAGCGCAACTACATTAATATGCTTCAGTTGCGTATCGTTTTGTATGGCAGCGAGGGCTTGGTAGCCGTTCATCCCCGGCAGGTGGATATCCATAAGTACAAGATCAGGCGGTGAGTGACGCATAATCTCAAGCCCGAGTTCAGCGCTATTAACGGTTTGAAGGTCCACGTGGGGGAAGTCATCAATAATGTCTTCCATCAGGCGTTGGTTGGTGGGGTTATCCTCAATATAAAGCAGTCGATAATCGCGCTGAGCTTTTTCCGCATCGGCCAAGGTGCGTGTTGCGGTCTGTTCTGTTAGTGGGGCAACGTTGGCAACAGGGAGCGTAAACCAGAAAGTAGATCCTTCGCCCGGCTGGCTGTCCACGCCAATACACCCCGACATGCGCTCAACCAGTTCTCGAGTGATTGCTAGCCCAATACCCGTGCCTTCGATGGTGCCGTACTCAGCGTCTAGGCGATTAAACGGCTCAAAGAGTTCCTCTTGCCGCTCGGGGGCAATACCCGGTCCTGTGTCACTAATGCTGAAGCGTAGTTCAGAATCTTGCTGCGTTACCCCAATGGTAATGGCGCCGTGCTCGCGGTTGTACTTGATGGCATTAGATAACAGGTTGAGCAGTATCTGTTTCGTGCGGGTGTAGTCAGCAGAGACAGACCAGGTACTGTTTATTGGGTAGCGAATTAACTGAATGCCAGTGGCATTCATATTAGCTTCTAACGTGTTGCAAGCATCTTCAATGACGCCTTCGATAGAGATCGGTTCTATGGAGAGGGTCATATGCCCAGCTTCAATTTTCGCTAGATCAAGCACTTCGTTAATTAAGCTCAACAAGTGTTGGCCGCTCTTCTCAATTTGGCCGACCTGGCGCTGTTGCTTCTCGCTAAGAGGGTCGCGTCGCCCTTTACTGAGTAACTGGGCAAAACCAATGATGGCATTTAGCGGGGTACGTAGCTCGTGGCTCATGGAAGAGAGGAATTCACTCTTCGCCTTATTCGCTTTCTCTGCCTGATCCCGTGCGGCCGCTAAGTCTTTGGTGACTTGTTCGCGCTCGGCCATTTGGCGATAGAGATTAATCAGTAGGGCGCAGGTGTCGGTAAACGGCTGTAGCCAGTCCAGCAGCGCTTGGCTAAGAGGCTGCTGGCTGTTGGCAATAGCGAACATGCCAATCAGCTGGTCGCCGTTGAAAATAGGCGCGCCCAAATAGTTATTGATCCGTGGGTGGCCCGGTGGGAAACCGCCACGCTTGGCATGGCTATACACATCATCGGTAATCACCACGTTGCCATAGGCATAAACCTGCCCTAGCAAGGAGTTAGGGTTGGTAAGCATCATATCGCCACTGCGCAGCTTCTCCATCAGCTCGCGGGACTCTTTGTTCCACGAGAGATCGGTAATGGCGTGTATTTTCAGCGCGTTGGTGGTCTCAGTTGGTAGTACTTCACCAATCAGCGCGTAGTCGCTGTCGGTTAGCTCACGCAGTGCTTCCATCAGAAAGGTCCAAAGCCGCTCGCCGGACATTAGTGCCTGGTAGTCGGTAATGCCCTGATGAAGCACTTGTAATAAGCGGCGTTCCCGGTTTACGCGATGTTTTGCTTTATTAATATCTGAAAGGTCAGTGAGTATCGCCAGAAACTCAACAAATTCCTGACGGTCATTGTGGATGGCATTTACTACCAAGTGTACGGGAATCTGATGCCCTTGCTTGTGGCGCACCACGGTTTCGCGCCCTTTTCCAACGCTCTGTTCATTAGCATCAGAAGAGAAGTAGCGGCTAATTAAATAATTGTATTTCTCCGCGGTCTCTGGGAAGGCGAGCATTCCCACATTGTTGCCGACAACTTCTTCAGCTTGGTAGCCCAATAAGTTGAGTGCAAATGGATTAATGGCGATGACATTTCCCGCCCGATCGACGCGTAGTTTACCTGTCGCACTTTTGGTAAAGAGTGCTTCAAGCTGTTTTGCCGTACGTGAAAGCCGCTCCTTAAGCTCATGTTGGCGGAGCAATTCATCTACCTGCTTGGCTAAATTGTGCAGGATGCGATGATCACGCTCAGTAAAGGTGCGTGGTTGTTCACCAATTAAGCACAGCGTACCAACGGGTAACTGGTCATCGCTGGGGCAAAGCGGGTGGCCTGCATAAAAACGGATATGAGGCTGCTCTAATACCAATGGGTTATCAGCGAAGCGCGGGTCGTTTTTGGTATCTTCAATGACTAAGGGGCGATTAGCTGCTACGGCATGAGCACAAAATGAGATATCACGGTTGGTTTCATAGGCCTCAAGCCCGCTGTGAGCTTTAAACCATTGGCGCTCTTTATCAACCAACGATACTAAAGCAATCGGCACATCAAACAGTTCGCAGGCCAGCTCAGTGATGCGATCAAAGGCTGTGTCGGCAGGTGTATCGAGAACATTGAGTGCATGCAAGGCCGTCAGGCGCTGTGTTTCATTATTAGGTAGGTCGGCGGCTTGCATAATGTTTCCTAAACGTAGTGGCCTGTAACTATAAGGCGTATTCAGTGAATATCGGACATTAGCTTAATAGCTTTAGTCAAGCCCGAGTAATTTCAGCAACCAACGTCGATAAGGGGGGCTTAACCACCGGCTGGTGGGGCGCTGGGATTGATAAAAGACGCCGCGCAAATGGCTAAAACGTTCAAAACCGTGACGGCCGTGGTAAGCCCCCATGCCGCTTTCACCAACGCCTCCAAAGGGTAAAGAGGAAACGGCGTGGTGCAGCAGCGTCTCATTAAACACCAGCGCACCAGAGCGGGTGGTATGACGAAGGGATTCCTGGAGCGCCTTGTTACGGGTGAACGCGTAGAGAACGAGTGGGTGAGGGCGAGCATTAATAAAACGAATGGCGTCGTCCATTTGCTTAACGCTAATAAGCGGCAGGATGCGGCCAAAAATCTCCTCCTGCATTAGCGCTAAACCCTGGTGCGGGTCGATGACGAGCGCGGGGGAATGGGTGCCTTGGTCAATTACACGGCAGCCGTGGTCGCGTGCTTCATCCAATAGCTGCTTGATGCGCGCTTGGTGGACATCGCTCACATAGCCGGTGGCCTCTTTTGCGTTTGGCCGCTGATGTTGGATGGCTCGCTCTAAAGCGTGAGTAAGGGCGTCAAGGTGGCGGCTCTCAACCAGTACATAGTCCGGCGCTATGCAGGATTGTCCCCCATTCATGCCTTTGCCAAAGATAATCGCGGCGGCCGCCTGTTCTAAATCAGCGTCACCCGCGACAAGCGCAGGTGATTTGCCACCCAGCTCCAGCGTGACGGGGGTGAGGTGGGTTGCCGCGGCAGCGGCTACTTGGCGGCCCGTTGCGCTTGAGCCGGTAAAGAGCAAGTGATCAAACGGCAGCGCGCTAAATGCTGTGGCGATATCAGCGCCACCTTCCACCACGCCAAACTCTTCGTCGGTGAAGTATTGAGGCACCAGTTTGGCCAATAGAGCGCTGGTATGTGGCGCCTGCTCACTGGGCTTTACCAGTACCGTATTACCTGCGGCGAACGCATCTACCACCGGCATCAAAGCAAGATGCCAAGGGTAGTTCCAGGAGGACATCACTCCCACAATGCCAAGGGGCTGAGGGGCAACGTGAGCACGAGCGGGCCACATTTTCCAAGGTACGCCTGCTCGGCGAGGGCGCATCCAGTGCCATAAGTGGCGGCGTGCATGGCGAATTGCTTGCAGCACAGCGCTAATTTCAACAAGGTGTATTTCTACGTCGCTACGCTGGCCAAAGTCGGTTTGGATTGCTCGCACGATCTCTTGCTGATGGCGCTTCGTCATTTTGGCTAAGCGGGCCAAACGTTCTCGGCGCACCCCTAACGTTGGAAATGGCGCTTGGCCAGCCGTATGACGCTGAGCATTAAACATACTCGTCAGGTCGCGCTTCATAGCCTCTCCTTGGAATCATCCGTTATTGACAGTGCTGGTTTCATTGCGCGTGGGTGCAGTGTTTATCGGTCCAAAAGATCGTAAGCAAAACAAGGTGGTTGGTACGCTGTCATGGCCTTGATGGTACAGTAAACGATTCACAACCTATGCCAGTGTGCCATGGGAGATGTTATGCGTTCACGCTCGCTGTCCCTTACCATTCTACCTGCGATTGATACCGTTGCGGCAAGCCAGTGGGATGCGCTGGTGAGTGAAGAGCAGCCCTTTTTACGCCATGCCTTTTTGGCTGCACTTGAAGCGAGCGGTTCGGTGAGTGCAGCTACTGGCTGGGTGCCTTGCCATTTATGCGTTTGGCAAGATTCCCGATTGGTCGGGGCGCTGCCCATGTACCGCAAGGACCACTCCTATGGCGAATATGTGTTTGATTGGGGGTGGGCGGAGGCGCTGGAGCGGGCAGGTGGCGACTACTACCCCAAAGGGCTAAGCGCTATTCCTTTTACGCCCGCGCCTGGCCCCCGAGCACTGATAGCCGCGAATACCGATACTGCCGCTGTCCGTGAGCAGTTAGCCATCGGTTGGAAACAGCAGTGCGATGAGGTGGGGCTTTCCAGTTGGCACTTGCTGTTTGCCGAGGAGCCAGAGGTCGAGGCGTGGCAGCGCCAGTGTCCTGAGCTAATTGCGCGAGAAGGGGTACAGTTTCAGTGGCGAGACCGAGGTGTCGGCGATTTTGACGGCTTTTTAGCTAGTCTGACCTCAAAGCGTCGCAAAATGATAAAGCGTGAGCGGCGGTTAGTCGCTGATCAGGGCCTTACGCTGCATCGTCTGGAAGGTGCTGCGATTAGTGATGTCGATATGGCGCACTTCTATCGCTGCTACACCATTACATATCATGAGCGCGGCCAACCACCCTATCTTAATCACGTCTTCTTTGAACGCTTACGCCAAGTAATGCCCGAGGCGCTGATGTTGGTGCAGGTGCGTTTGGAGGGCAGGCCCGTGGCCGCTGCGCTCTATTTTCGCGGTGCACACACTCTTTATGGACGCTACTGGGGCAGTGAAATCATCGCGGACTGCCTGCATTTCGAAGCCTGCTACTACCAAGGCATCGACTACTGCCTAGCCAAGGGGCTAACCCTATTTGACCCTGGCACCCAGGGCGAGCATAAACTGGTAAGGGGCTTTGCACCGCAGCGGGTTCGCTCGCTGCACTATGTGGCCCATCCAGGGCTTGCCGCAGGGGTCGCGCAGTTTTGCCAAAAAGAGGCTGCCCATATCATGGCCTATCGCCGTGCCGCCGAAGATGCCTTACCGTTTAAATAATTCCCACAGCGCTGCGGCTCGCTGCCTATCGCCCTTAATGGCATAATGCGCGCCGTTCTCGCTTTCACAAAGGATCTCTGTGATGCACAAATGGCTTGTGGTGATACTGCTTGCCGCTCTGGGATTGCTGCAGTACCAGCTGTGGCTGGGAAACGGCGGCTGGCAAGACCTCCAGGAGGTAGAGCAACGCGTTGCCGTGCAGGAAGCCGATAACGTGCCAATGCGTGAGCGCAATGCAAGGCTCGCAGCGGAAGTCACTGACTTAAAAACGGGACTCGATGCCATTGAAGAGCGCGCCCGTAGCGATATGGGAATGGTGCGCACCGATGAACAATTTTATTGGGTGCCCGGTGTTGCCATCAAAAACGAGCTAGTGGGAATCAATGCGGGGCTGGTTTCCCTGCCTGGAGCTATACCACCGAGCAGTGAAGGCGCCGCAGAATGAGTAACACACTATGGCTCGTCGTTCCTGCAGCGGGGCAGGGCAGACGTATGGGGGCCGATAAGCCTAAACAGTATTTGACGTTGAACAATCAGCCCATTCTGGCCCACACCTTGGCAAGGCTTCACGCCGCTTTTCCACAGGCGCGGTTGGTACTTTGCCTAGACAGCGACGACCGCTGGTTCGACCCCACCTGGGTGCCTTTTGCGCAGTGGCAGCGTGTGTCAGGCGGTGCCGAGCGTATGCATAGCGTATTAAACGCTTTGCAAGCGATGACCGCCGAGGGCTCAGACCTCGTGATGGTGCACGATGTCGCGCGTCCGTGCATTACTCGTGATGATCTCCACGCGCTCTATCAAGCAGCGCAGACACACTCAGGCGGTGCGCTTCTGGCAATGCCGGTGGCGGATACCATGAAGCGCGATAACGGTGACCAGCTCAGCCAAATTACCGAACCGCGGGATGGCCTATGGCACGCGCTGACGCCACAGAGTTTCCGTTACTCGCTGCTGCGCCATGCGCTTGAGCAGGCTCAGCAAACCGGCACGGTGGTCACTGATGAAGCCTCGGCGGTAGAAGCGCTGGGCGAGGCGCCACGGCTAGTGAGCGGACGCCGAGATAATCTAAAAGTGACCCACCCTGACGACTTAGCCCTGGCGGCTGCCATTCTGGCCGCCCAGTCGGCAACCGCCAGCAACAGGAGTTCCTAATGCGAATTGGCCACGGTTTTGACGTACACCGCTTTGGGCCGGGTGACCATTTAATGATTGGCGGCGTTAAGCTGCCGTTTGACCACGGTTTTGTGGCCCACTCTGATGGCGACGTACTGCTCCACGCGATCAGCGATGCGCTACTGGGTGCCTGTGCGCTGGGGGATATCGGCCGTCACTTTCCGGATACCGACCCCGCCTGGGCCGGTGCTGACAGCCGTGGCCTGCTGCGCCATGTGGTAACCCTGGTGCGTAGCGAGGGGTATCGCGTGGTGAATCTGGATGCAACGTTAATGGCCCAGGCGCCCAAAATGGCTCCCCATATTGACGCTATGCGCGCCGTCATCGCTGAAGATTTAGGAATTAGTCTTGGCCAGGTAAACGTCAAAGCCACCACTACTGAGCGCCTTGGCTTCACCGGGCGCGGTGAAGGCATTGCCGCAGAGGCGGTGGTACTGCTGACGGCCCCAGAGGCGCTGAATGCTTAACCTACCCCCATGGCAGCGTAGCCTAACGCCCGCTTTCGGCGTGCCCGCGCCAGGGCAGTACCGTGCTCAGCCGGAAGACTTTATCGTCGATGAGCAGCTTGATTTTACCCCGGAAGCTCATGGTGAACACCTGTGGCTGCGGCTTGAAAAGCGTAACCAAACCACGTTAGATATGGTGAAACAGCTAAGCCGACTGTGTGGCGTCACGCCTAGAGATATTGGCTATTCCGGCATGAAAGATCGGGTCGCGGTGGCTCGCCAATGGTTAAGCGTCCATTTGCCAGGGCGCGATGCCCCGGCGGATTTGTCGGCTTCTTTGGCAGCGCTGGGGGTTACGGTACTTGAGCAGGCGCGCCACCCACGTAAGCTAAAGCGGGGCGTGCATCGCACTAACCACTTTACGCTACGCCTGAGCGGTGAGGCGGTTCAGTCGGCCGATTTTTTGCCACGCTGGGAAACACTCTGCGCTCAGGGCGTGCCCAACTATTTCGGCCATCAGCGCTTTGGCACAGGGGCGCGCAACTTACAGCGTGCCGCCGCCGTGCTGGCGAAAGGCTGGCGCAAGCGCGACGACCGGCAGGGCATGATGCTCTCCACTGCGCGCAGCTTTCTGTTCAACGAGCTGCTTAGCGTGCGGCTGAAGGATGGTAACTGGTGCCAGCCCATCGCTGGCGATGCTCTCATGCTTGATGGCACCCAAAGTGTGTTTGGCATTGAGGCGGTGGAGGAGAGTTTGGTGGAGCGCGCCGTTGCGCTAGACGTTCACCCAACCGGCGTGCTGTGGGGCGTTGGCCGCTCGGCTGAAGGAGATGCTGGGGCTTATGAAGCGCAGCTCGCCGCTCAGCACCCTGCACTGTGTGAAGGGCTTGAAAAAAGCGGCGTCAAGCGCGGGCAGCGTGCGCTACGCGCCCGGCTTATTGCACCGCAAATAACCTTCGAAGCAGACGCCGTGCTACTCTCGTTTGCCCTGCCGCGAGGCAGCTTTGCCACGGCGGTCATTGGCGAGTTAATTCATCATCCCGACATGGCTTAACGCTGAGGTGAGGAGATTCTGATGCGGCGACTGCTGCTTGCCAACGATGACGGTGTTCATGCCCCCGGCCTTAGAGCACTTTACGAGGCACTAACACCCCACGCTAACCTACGCGTGGTTGCCCCTGACCGTGACCGTAGCGGGGCCAGTAATTCGCTGACGCTATCTCGTCCGCTTGTGCTGACGGCGTTAGACAACGGCTTTTATAGTGTGGACGGCACTCCGGCCGACTGCGTCTATTTAGGCGTGAATGGGGTGTGGGATGAGCGTCCTGATTTGGTCATTTCAGGGATTAACCACGGCAGTAACCTCGGTGATGACGTGCTTTATTCAGGCACGGTCGCCGCCGCGATGGAGGGGCGTAATCTAGGTATGACGGCGATTGCCATGTCGCTATGCGGCACCCAGCACTTTGCCACGGCAGCCAAGTTTGCTGCCAGCTTGATCGGCGCGGCCGACCAGCTCTCGCTGCCGCCGCGCACGCTGCTGAACGTGAACGTGCCGGACGTTCCCTGGGAAGCGATCAAGGGCGTCAAGGTCACGCGTCTCGGCTATCGCGGGCCCGCAGAAAAACCGGTGCCCGTCAAAGACCCCCGGGGGCGTACGCGCTACTGGATCGCGCCTGTGGCGGCGAATGCGGATGACGGAGAGGATACTGACTTTGCCGCCGTCGATGCAGGCTATGTATCGATTACGCCACTGCAAACTGATTTAACGCGCCACCCGGCGCGTCGTGATGTGCAGGATTGGTTGGATGCCTTTGCCTGAGCTATCCCCTAGGGAGCTGCGCGGGCGGGGCATGACCTCTCAGCGCACTCGAGATCGTATGATCGAGCGCCTGGTCCAGCAAGGCGTGAGCGACCCGCGCGTACTGGACGTCATGGCCAGCGAGCCTCGCCATCTGTTCGTCGACGAAGCGCTGGCCCATCGCGCTTATGAAGACACCGCACTGCCCATTGGCTTCGGCCAAACGCTTTCCCAGCCGCTAACCGTCGCGCGCATGACCGAGCTGGTACTTCGCACGTCGCCCCAGCGCGTGCTGGAAGTGGGGACTGGTTCAGGTTATCAAACGCTGATTTTGTCGCGCCTAGTAGAAACGCTTTACTCCGTGGAGCGAATCTATACGCTGCACGAGCGAGCAGCAGAGCGGCTATGGCGGCTAGGTGCCCCAGCGACATTAGCTGTGGCCGACGGCAGCGAAGGCTGGCCGGAAGCTGCGCCCTTTGACGTTATTTTGCTCACGGCCTGCGCGCAAACGCTGCCGGAAGTATTACTTGAACAGCTGAGTTATGACGGTGTGCTTATTGCACCGCTGGAAGAGTCAGATGGCAGCCAGTGGCTTACCCAAATTAAGCGTATTGGCTCTGCCTTTGAAAAACGCAGGCTTGAACCCGTGCGTTTTGTACCCCTATTGCAAGGAGTGGTGGATTGAAGCGTCGACCCATAGGACTGTTTTTAAAAGGCGCTGGGATGGGCGCTGCCGATGCAGTACCTGGCGTATCGGGAGGCACGATTGCCTTTATTACCGGTATTTATGAAGAGTTAATCAACACTATTAAACAGTTTGGGCCTAGCGCCTTTGGCGCTTGGCGTCGCGGGGGCTGGGTGGGCTTAAGTCGGCACCTGAACTTGGCGTTTCTAATACCGCTACTGCTGGGTGTTGCGGTCAGTTTGGTGAGTGTGGCTCACTTAGCGCTGTGGCTAATGGAGGCGCAACCGCTGCTGTTGGAGGGGTTCTTTTTCGGGCTTGTAGCGGCCTCGGCACTGGTGGTTGGGCAGGCTGGAGAACGATGGAAAATTTGGTACTTGCTGCCGCTGCTCATTGGCCTGATGCTTGCCGAATGGTTGCCGAGCCTAATGCCGCTGGTACTCATGGTGGGTAACGAGTCGCTGGTCGTCATCCTGGCGGGTTCCATTGCGATCAGTGCCATGTTGCTGCCCGGCGTATCCGGCAGCTTTTTATTGCTCACGATGGGGCTCTACGGCACCATCATGGGGGCTATTCGCAGCTTCGATCTTGGCATTATCATGCTGTTTGGAATGGGGTGCATCATCGGGTTGGCGCTCTCTTCACGACTGCTTTCGTGGCTATTGCGGCGCTACCATGGCGCGACACTACAGCTATTGTTGGGCTTTATTGTTGGCTCGCTACCGGTTCTCTGGCCCTGGCGTGAGCTGTTACGCTACCAGCTAGGTCCCGATGGGCAAATGATTCCGCTGGATTATCGCTATCTATTACCCAGCGATTACGCCGTGCTGACAGGGGCGTCGGCACAGGTAACTGGCGTGATAACGTTGATGGTCGTCGGTGCGCTACTCGTCGTAGCGCTCAACCGTCGTGCGGCCACTCATGCCCAGCATCACTCGACAGATAATCGTTCCATTGATCGTTAGCACGGCGTTGAACAGGAGTAGGGTTTCCATGCGTAAGGTTTTTATGATGACGGTGCTTGCACTGGCGGTGAGTGGCTGTGCCAGTCAGCAGTCCAACACCCCGCAGGTGCGCGATTTGAGCGACGCACGCCGTGCGGTGGAAAACTCACCACAGTACACCGTTAAAGCAGGCGATACTCTCTATGGCATCGCGTGGCAGCACAATCTGGACTATCGCCAGCTCGCCGCCATCAACAATATCGATGCGCCTTACCAAATTTATCCTGGTCAAACCATCGCTTTGCGTGAAGGCGCGGGAGGTATGTCGACTTCGTCTGGCGGCAACGCGTCACCCGCTTCGACCAGCGGTGCCGTTGCTACGGGGCTGCAACCACAAGCCACTGCCGTGGCAAGCAATGACCAGGAGCTCGACTGGCTGCTGCCGGACGAGAGTGCCATCGAGCGCAACCAGCGCCTAACCGCCGAGCGGGCTGAGCGCACGGCTGTGGAAGCATCCCAGCAGGTAGCTGCCGCTGCTAATGCCCCGGTTGAATCCACTAATCAACAGCCGCCAGCCCAGCCCGCGCAGGAGCCAGCGCCCACGCCTGAACCGACCCCAGAACCGGAACCTGCCACTGAGCCGGAACCTGCCGCTGAGCCGGAACCTGCCGCTCAGCCCACTCAAACCGTCCGCACCGATCGCTCGTCGCGTACCTTTACGCCTGCCGAAAACATCGATTGGCAATGGCCAACCGATGGTCAGGTCATCGGTGAGTTTGGGCAGGGAGGCAGCATTACAGCAGGGATTGATATCGCTGGGCAAAAGGGGCAACCTATTCGTGCAGCAGGCCCTGGTATTGTGGTCTATGCCGGTAGCGGTGTACGTGGCTACGGTAACCTAATACTACTGAAACATAACGATCAGTTTCTCAGCGCGTATGCACATAATGATAGTTTAAGCGTCAAAGAGAATGATGTCGTCGAGGCTGGTGAAGTCATCGCCACGATGGGCGATAGCGATGCAGATGCCGTCAAACTGCATTTTGAGGTGCGCCGCGATGGTCAGCCGCAAAATCCGTTGGACTATCTGCCATCGCGCTAGTCATTACCTAGCAGGTGTAACGTGTCAAGCCTGCTAGGGCAACCCGCATAGCTGAATTAGAGCGTCATATAACAATAAGGTGTATGCGCACAGGGAGTGCGACCACCCTTACTTTTCTAAATGGCGGTTAGGCGAGACAACGGGGGTATGACCATGAGTATGCTGGAGAAGGACCTACAGGAGATTGATCTGGATGAGGTTGAAGAGGCGTTAGATGACGCTGACGACGACGCCACGGCAGAGGAGGAGGCGTTTGAAAAAGCGCTGGGCCGTGAAGACCGTCAATCGACTCAAAGCTTGGATGCGACACAGATCTACCTTAACGAAATTGGCTTTTCTCCGCTGCTGACGCCGGAAGAAGAAGTGTACTATGGCCGCCTAGCGCGTAAAGGCGATGCGCTTGGCCGCTCAAGGATGATTGAGTCTAACCTGCGTCTAGTGGTCAAGATTGCCAGACGCTACCTGAACCGAGGCTTAACGCTGCTCGATTTAATCGAGGAAGGTAATCTTGGTTTGATTCGGGCGGTGGAGAAGTTTGACCCCGAACGGGGCTTCCGCTTCTCTACTTACGCCACGTGGTGGATTCGCCAAACGATAGAGCGTGCGCTGATGAACCAGACGCGTACTATTCGTCTGCCGATTCACGTGGTGAAAGAGCTCAACATTTATCTGCGTGCTGCCCGTGAGCTGACTCAAAAGCTGGATCACGAAGCTACCGCCGAAGAGATCGCTGAGCATCTTGATAAACCGGTCGAGACAGTTAAGAAAATGCTGGGGCTTAACGAGCGGGTGTCGTCGGTGGATTCTCCCATGGGCGGCGACAGCGATAAGCCGCTGATTGATACGCTCACCGACGATGAGGTGCTGGGGCCGGAAGCGTGTTTGGTGGATGGCGACGTGCGCGAACACGTAGACCACTGGCTGGATGAGCTAAGCGAAAAACAGCGCGAAGTCGTGGTACGCCGTTTCGGTTTACGCGGTCACGAGGCAGCAACGCTGGAAGAAGTGGGTGCCGAGATTGGCCTAACGCGGGAGCGCGTTCGACAAATTCAGGTAGAAGCGTTAAAGAAGCTGCGCCGCTCCCTGGAAAAACAGGGGCTTTCCCTCGACGCGATTTTCGAGAGTTAATTCCGGGTCGAGAGTTAAACCAGCTGCTTCCGACAAGCCCAACGGAAGTATTAAATAGCGCACCGAGTTATCTGCTCGGTGCGCTGTTTTTAGGGCGAACCATTTTCATTCATACATTACTGAGTGACTCCGCTCAGTCCGGCAAGTACGCCGGTCAGTGACCTAGTAAGTGAGAGAGCCATGCGCCCGTTAGTGGCCCATATTGATTTGGACGCGCTGCGTCACAACTATCAACTGGCGTGCCGCTGCGCCCCACAAAGTCGCTCAGTTGCCGTCATTAAAGCCGATGCCTACGGCCACGGTGCACTGGCTTGTGCCCGTGCCTTAGAAACGGACGTTCCGGCATTTGCAGTGGCCTGCATCGAAGAGGCGCTGAGCCTGCGCGAAGGAGGCATCAAAGCGCCCATTGTGCTGTTAGAGGGTATTTTCAGTGCCGATGAGCTGGCGCTGGTCGATCAGCACCGTTTATGGATCAGTGTGCACAGTGCGTGGCAGGTCGAAGCGCTGCTGGCGTATTCGCCACGGCAGCCTATTCCAGTTTGGTTAAAGGTGGATTCGGGGATGCACCGTTTGGGGTTCTCGCCGGAGGAGGCGACCAGTGTTTGGCAGCGTTTGGTGGATGCGCCGCAGGTAACGGCGCTGCATCTGATGAGCCACTTTGCCACCGCCGATGCGAAAGATCCTAGCTACTTCAACCGCCAGATGAATACGCTAAAAGCGCTGGCTGCCAAGCTGAAGGCACCGCTGTGTCTGGCCAACTCCCCGGCGACGCTGGCATGGCCTGCCGCACATGGTGACTGGAATCGCCCCGGCGTGATGCTCTATGGCAGCGACCCGCTGGAAGTGCCCAACGAGATCACCCAGCAGCTACGCCCGGTGATGACATTACGCTCAGAAATTATTGCGTTGCGCGAGTTGGCGGAGGGGGAGCAGGTGGGCTATAGCGGCCGCTGGAAGGCCAAGAGACCCTCTAAAATTGCCGTAGTCGCCGCAGGCTATGGCGATGGCTATGACCGCCACGCGGTCGATGGTACACCGGTACTGGTCAACGGCCAGCGCTGCCCCATTGCCGGTAAGGTCTCGATGGATATGCTGACGGTGGACGTTACCGACGTGCCTGATGCCGCGATTGGCAGTGAAGTGGTGCTCTGGGGCACTGCTAGCAATGGCAGTGTGCTGCCGGTGGACGAGGTGGCCCGCTACTGCGATACCATCAGCTATACGCTGCTGACCGGTGTGCTTCCCAGGGCTCCTCGGCGCTATCATGGGGCTCACGTTTAAACGGTTATCTGTATGTCAAAAGCGTCTTATCCGCGCTCCTTTGCGCACCCTCGCTACTGGCCGACATGGCTGGCGATTGGCCTAATGTATGTGGCCGCGTGGCTCCCCTGGCGGTTGAAGCTCTGGGTAGGTAAAGCGATTGGCCTGCTGGCGTGGCGCTTCGTGAAGCGCCGTCGGCACATCACCGCCACGAACATCGCGCTCTGCTTTCCAGAAAAAAGCGCCGACGAGCAGCGCCAACTGGTCAAAGAGACATTCATTGCCAACGGGATCGGTTTGGTTGAAACCGCAACTGGCTGGTGTCGTGATGCCGAAGGGCTGCGTCATCGAGTGGCCTATCACGGCCAAGAGCACCTTGCACGCGCTAAAGCCCAGGGCAAAGGCGTGCTGGTGGTGGGTATCCACTTTTCGACGCTGGACTTAGGCGGGGCGTTGCACTCGCTGTTCTTCCCGGCAGATGTGGTTTACCGCCCCCATAACAACCCGCTGTTCGAGCGATTCATGACCCGAGCACGTTCACGCATCTTTGGCCAAGCCATTGATCGCCATGACCTGCGCGGCGTGGTGCGCCGCATCAAAGCGGGGCACATCGTGTGGTACTCACCGGATCAGGATTTCGGCCGCGATGTGAGCGTCTTTGCGTCGCTATTTGGTCAGCAAGCGGCGACGATTCGTCTTACGGCCAAAATTGCCCGCATGACGGGCGCCCCTGTGGTGCCGCTAATGTTCCACCGTAATCCGGATAATCGCACCTACACCATTGAGTGTTTGCCCGCCTTTGAAGATTTCCCTAGCGGCGATGAACTGGCCGATGCTACGCGGGTAAATGCCTTCATCGAGCGGGCGATTCGCAAGCACCCCGAGCAGTACCTATGGCTGCATCGACGCTTTAAAACCCGTCCTGAGGGCGAGGCAGGTTTTTACTAGCCGTATCAACAAAGCGCATAAAAAAAGCTGCCCGCGGGCAGCTTTTCGGTGGCTTCATAGCTTGCTTAAGGCAACGCCTTAATCGAGATTACGGGAGTAGAATATCTCCAGCATCTCTTTACGTAGGCGGCTTTCGATATCCCGCGCTTCTTCAAAGGTGATGTCGCGGCGAGAGGTGCCGAACAGGTAGTTATCCAGTTCGAAGTCTTTCAGCAGCATCTTGGTGTGGAACATGTTCTCTTGATACACGTTCACGTCGATCATCTGATAGGCCTGCTTGGTGTCTTCCGCCAAGTAGTCCTGGATCGAGGTGATGTCGTGGTCAATAAACAGCTTTTTGCCATCCACATCCCGCGTAAAGCCGCGCACGCGGTAATCCATGGTCACGATATCGGAATCAAAACTATGGATCAGGTAGTTCAGCGCTTTCAGCGGGCTGATATGCCCACAGGTCGAGACATCGATATCCAGACGGAAGGTGCTGATGCCGTTGTCAGGGTGTGACTCCGGGTAGCTGTGTACCGTCACATGGCTCTTATCCAGGTGGGCCACCACGGTTTCCGGTAGCGGGCCTGGGCCTGGTTCGGTTTGTCCAGGTGTTGGCTCATCCAGCTCGTGTTCGGCGATCAGGATGGTCACGCTTGCGCCGTGGGGCTCGTAATCTTGACGCGAAATATTCAGCACATGAGCGCCGATAATATTGGTCACGTCCTTGAGAATCTGCGTCAAACGTTCGGCGTTGTAAAGCTCATCGATATAATCGATATAAGCCGCACGCTGCTCTTCGGTTTTGGCGTAACAGATGTCGTAAATATTGAAGCTCAACGAGCTTGTCAGGTTGTTGAACCCGTGGAGTCGGAGATTATCTGACACTTCCGAACCTCCCTATGGCAGATGAAGACACCCCGACGATCCAGCGCCGGAACCGATAAACACTTGTCACCGTGCTGACGCAGCCGCCATTCATCGAGCGGCCCCGCACTACGCAGTAGGGGGAGAAACAAGCGGGCGTATTATGCCCGCCCGAGGCGAGGGTTGCATCCGGCCAGACGATTTTTTTTGAACCTGAGTGAAGGTGTCGCGGCGTGGGGGTCAAGCTTCGACAATCTCGAAGGAGTGAGTAATCTCGACGCCGCCGTTGACGAGCATGATCGAGGCGCTGCAATACTTCTCCGCGGACAGCTCTACCGCCCGTTGTACCTGCTTTTCTTTCAGGCTGCGGCCTGTAACGACAAAGTGGACGTGAATCTTGGTAAACACAGAGGGCACTTCGTCGGCGCGCTCGGCGTCCAGCTCGGCAACGCAGTCGGTGACATCTGCGCGGGCCTTATCAAGAATGTTCAAGATATCAAAGGCGGTGCAACTGCCCATGCCCATCAACAGCATTTCCATCGGCCGAGGGCCGGTGTTGCGACCACCGTGATCGGGTGGGCCATCAATCACAACGCTGTGTCCGCTACCGGATTCCGCCACAAACTGGCGGCCATCGGTCCATTTTACCCGTGCTTTCACGTTGCTCTCCTCATCTTGGCGACGAAAGGTAAGTCGCGCAGCATAACATTTCTAGAAGGCAACGCACGGCTTCATCGTGCGCTGCCAGCTGGTATCAGGCTGATTGAAGGTGCCTATCAAGCTCGGCCAGTCGTTCAGGCGTGCCCACATCGACCCAGTGGCCCGCAAAGTGCTCGCCGCTAACGCGGTGCTCTGCCATGACCCGTTTCAGTAGTGGGGCCAGGGCGAAGGCACCGGCAGGTTCAAAGGCGACCAGTTCAGGGCGTATCAAACTGATGCCTGCAAAGGTGAAGCGAGCCTCCCCGTGTGGTGAAACGCGCCCCTGGCGAAGTGAAAAATCGCCTTCAGGGTGATGGGCGGGGTTATCCACCAATACCAGATGCGCCAAATCACCTGCTGCCAGCGTGGAAGCACTCGGTAGGTAGTCACACCACACATCACCATTGACCAGTAAGAACGGCGCATCGCCCAGCAGCGGTAGTGCCTGTTGAATACCACCGCCGGTCTCAAGCGGGCTAGCCTCCTGGCTCCAGTGAATGCGCATTTGGTAGGCCGAGCCATCGCCCAGTGCAGAGATAATTTGCTCAGCACGGTAGCTCACGTTAATGACCACTTCATTAATGCCAGCACGCTTTAAACGCTCCAAGTGGTGCACGATCAGCGGTTTGCCCGCCACGGGCAGCAATGGTTTAGGGCAGTGGTCGGTGAGCGGGCGCATCCGTTTGCCCAGGCCTGCCGCCAAAATCATCGCTTTCATGGCGCGCCCTCTTCCAGGCGCTGCATGATCGCCGGGCGCAGCACGCCCGTTACCCAGTCGGTAAACTCGCGGTGTTGGGGTAGGGCCGCTAGGCTATCTTCCAGGTGCGCCAAAAAGTGGGGCAGGCGGGCTAAATAGCCTTCTTTGCTGTCGCGCAGCGTCAACCGACAAAAGATGCCCAGCACTTTCAGCGAGCGCTGTGCGGCCATGGCGTGGCACTGCGCTAAAAAAGTTTCCTCGCTGACCGAGCGGGTCAAACGACCTTCTTGCCGCGCCTGCTGATAGAAAGCGCCGACGAAGGAGGCAAACTGGTCAGCGCTAAAACGGCAGTAGCGGCCCCGCAGTAGCGAAATAACGTCGTAGCTGAGCGGGCCTGCCACGGCGTCCTGGAAGTCGATCATGTAAAGCGTTTGATCGTGCAGCATCAGGTTCATGGCATCGAAATCGCGGTGGACGCTCACCACCGGCTGCGCTAATGCATGCTCTATCAATTTATCGCGTACTGCCTCCCAGCTATCGGGAACTGATAGCGACAGCCAGCGCCCCAGGCACCACTCGGTAAACAGATCCAGCTCCCGGCCAAGCAGAGCGGCATCGTAGTCAGGCAGGGCGGCCGGGTTAGTGCGGTTTTGCAACTGGGCAATGAGAGCGAGTGCGTCTAAATGGCTCTGCTCTGTGCGTGCTGGATCGGTGAAGGTAGCCTGCAGCGGTGTGTCGCCCAAGTCATCAAGCAGCAAAAAACCAGCGTCTAAGTCGCTGGCGTGAATGTAAGGCACAGGCAGCCCGGCGGCGTGCCAGCGCTGGCCGATAGCCACAAACGGCGCCGAGTCCTCCTGTGCCGGGGGTGCATCCATCACCACTTGGGTGTTGCCATCCGGTAGCGTTAGTCGAAAATAGCGCCTAAAACTGGCGTCACCGCCCGCAGCAGAGAGGCGAATAGTGGCGCTATCAAGGCCGTGGTGTTGCGCCGCCCACTGAGTGAGGGCGTCAATCCGAGAAGAGGACATGCAAGCTCCTTGCTGGTCGGGCATCATGCGGGCTGTATAATACCGATTCTGGATGCCAAGGATAACGAACATGGGCAAGCGAATCTCGCGCACCGTACCGGTTGCGCATACGCTGCTGGGCAGTTTGCTCGCTGGCGCCTCGTTTTCAGCGGTGGCGCAGGACCAAACCCTGCCCGCAGAAGCGCTGGACTGGCAGGCCTGGAGCCAAGACGAAGCGCCGCAACAGCTATGTCGGGGGCGCTATGTGATGCCCGCCTACCGCTTGCCAGCGGAAGAGAACCCGGAAACGCTCTCGGTAGAAACCCGGGAAGTGGATTACGCCGCAGACGGTGAAGCCCTGCTGCGTGGCGACGTGGTACTACGCCGGGGCGATACCGAACTGCAGGCAGAGCGCGTCTTTCTACCCGCAGACCGTCAGCAGGTGGATGCTGAGGGCAACCTGGCTATCCGCGATGGACAAGCCCTGGTGCGTGGCGAGCAAGCCACCCTCATGCTGAACGAAGACCGCGCCTCGCTGCGTAACAGCCACTATGTGCTCTACGACCAGCACCTGCGCGGCCAGGCCAGCCAGCTAGAGCAGACCGGCGAAAATCAGTACCGCCTTCAGGAGGCCACGTTTACCACCTGTGACCCCGGCGCCAATAGCTGGCAGTTGGTAGGTAGTGATATTCGCCTCGATCAAGCCTCGGGGTTTGGCACTGCCCGCCATGCGCGCCTGGAAGTTAAAGATGTGCCGGTATTTTACTGGCCGTGGCTGCGCTTCCCCATTGATGACCGCCGCCATACCGGGCTGCTCTCGCCGTCAGTGAGCTTCTCAAGCGATGGCTTTGATTATACCCAGCCTTTCTACTGGAACATTGCACCGAACCAGGATGCCACCATTACCCCGCGCTGGATGTCTGACCGAGGACTGCTGCTCAACGGCGAGTACCGCTACCTGCTGGAAGAGAGCCAAGGCTTGGTCGAGGGCGGTTATCTCGATAGCGACGGCGGCACCAATAGAGGTGACAACCGCTTTGAAGGCGACGACCGCTGGTACATTGATGCCCAGCACGCGGGCACGTTAACGCCCCGCAGTGATTACCGGCTCCGTTACGGCGCCGCCAGCGACGGGCGCTATTTCGACGACTTTGGCGGCGAGTTCGGCAACAGCGACCGCGTCAGTATGGAGCGCCTTGCCCAGGTCGATTATCGCGGCGAGCGCTGGCAGTTAGACGCCCGCGCCCAGGGCTTCCAACGTTTGGAAGACCCGCTCAGCGATACCGACCGTCCGTTCTACCGCCTGCCGAGTTTGACCGCCAATGCCAACTGGCAGCTAGACAACGGCCTGTATACCCAGTGGCGCTCGAACGCGACCTACTTCTGGCGCGACGTGGATGAGCGGCGAGTTCCGGAGCGCGAGGCGGCCATCGGTTCGCGCCTTCACCTGACGCCTGCGGTGGGCTGGCGCTATGAGCAGCCCTGGGGCTATATCGAGCCACGCACCGAGCTTTGGCACACCGCGTACGAATTGGATTATGGCGACCGCGTGACCGATCGCACGACCTCACCGACGCGCAGCGTGGCGATCACTTCCATCGACAGCGGCCTGGTATTTGAGCGTGAGCTTGAGCTAGGCGGGCGCGGTTATCGCCAGACGCTTGAACCCCGCGTTAACTATGCCTACGTGCCGCGTACCGACCAGACCCAGCTGCCGTACTTCGATAGCCGTGAACGGGTATTCTCCTGGGATCAGCTCTGGTCCCCGCACCGCTTCTCGGGGGCTGACCGGGTCGGTGATCTGAATCGCGTCTCGTTGGGCGTACAGTCACGCTTGATCGAAGATAGCGCTGGTCGGGACCGACTCACCTTCGGCGTCGGTCAAAGCTACTACTTCTCCGAGCGGCGCATCGATAGCGAAGGCGACCCGGACACGCTGCCGCCGCGCCCCAGCGAAGACCCTTCCGTGAATCCGGAAAGCCGCTATCAGGCCACCCGTGACCGCTCTCCGCTGGTCACTCGCCTGGATTGGCAAATATCGGATCGCTGGAGTACCGGCTACGAATGGCTCTACGATGACGAGCGTGAACAGACCGAGCGCTCCAGTGTGGATGTACGCTATCGCCACCCGGAAGGGCACGTAGTGAACCTTGGCTACCGTTGGGAGATCGAAGGGTTCGATCCGAGCGTGATACCCGGCGACTATGGCTTCCGTGACTACAGTCGCGAAGAGTGGGATCTTTCGCTGGCGTGGAAAGCGAACCCAAGGATTGATTTGATTGGCCGCTACCTGCACGATCAAACCAACAACCGTCCCCTGGAACAGCTCGCGGGCCTGCAGTGGAACGACTGCTGCTATGGCGTACAGCTGGTATGGCGTGAATGGATCGACGATAACGATACGGCGCGGGTTGGCGATGACTTCAACGACCGCGGGCTATTTTTGCGCTTTGTGTTTCGTGGTCTAGGTGGCGTGGGTCAAGAGGCCGACGGCTACTTTGAGCAGGCGATTCCTGGCTACCGTCCCACGCCCTTATGAACGACCACTTTAAAATAGCGACTGAAAGAGACTTTTTATGATGATCAGAAAGACCTTGCTGAGCTGCGCGCTGAAGAAACGAGCCACCCAGCTGTCCGCAGGCAGCCTGATGGTGCTCTGCCTGAGCACGGGTGCGGCGCTGGTTCCGCTGACCGTGCATGCGCAAAATTTCGAGTCGGCCCAGCGTCAGCAGTTGGATAGCGTCGTCGCGGTCGTCAATGATGGCGTCATCATGCGCAGCGAGTTGGATGACCGCATTGCCCAGGTGGAGCAGCAAGCAGCGGCTCAGGGCGGCAATTTGCCGCCGCGTAACCAGCTGGCCCAGCAAGTGTTGGAGCGTATGGTCATGGATGAAATCCAGCTGCAAATGGCCCGCCGAGCCAATCTGAGTGTGGATGACACCGAACTCAACCGCCAGCTACGCAGCATTGCCGAATCCAACAACATGACGCTGGATCAGTTTGCCGATGCGGTAGAAGCCGACGGCATTACTCTGGCCGACGTGCGCGAAGACGTACGCCGTGAAATGTTGATGCGTCAAGTACAGCAGCGCCAGATCAGTCAGCGCGTCACGGTCTCCGATCGCGATGTGGAGCGTTTCTTGAGCCAGCAGCCAAGCCAGCAGCAGGGGCAAGCCTTTATCGAAGAGACCCGTGCCCGCCATATCCTGGTGGAACTGACGCCTACGCGTAACGAGAACCAAGCCCGCGCCCGCGCAGAAGAGGCTCGCCAGCGTTTACAGCAGGGCGCAGACTTCGCGTCGGTGGCCCGTGAGTACAGCGACGATCGTGGTAGCGCCATGAACGGCGGCGACCTGGGCTGGGTGCGCCCTGGCCAAACGGTCCCTGCGTTCGAAGAAGCCATGACATCGCTCAGCCCTAACCAGCTCTCCGAGCCTGTGCGCTCGCAGTTCGGCTATCACGTCATCGAAGTGCTGGAGCGTCGCCGTCAGGACGTGACCGAAGAGAGCCGTCGTGAGCAGGTGCGCCAAGCGATTTTCCAGCGTCGTGCCAACGAAGAGCTGCAAACCTGGCAGCGTGAAATCCGTGAACAGGCCTTCGTGGATATTCGTCTCTAATGACGCGGCCGCTGCTGTTGACCACCGGTGAGCCTGCGGGCATCGGGCCAGAGCTTGCGCTGATGCTGGCCGCTCGTGGGCAATTAGCCAACACGGTGGCGGTGGGTGACCCGCAGATGCTGCGCCAGCGCGCCGCGCTGCTCGGGCTGGCCGTAGAGGTCGTCGAGGCCGCGCCGGGTGGCTTGGATATATCCTCTCCAGGGCGTTTGGTGGTGTGGCCCGCCACACTGCGAGCGCCTGCCACGCCTGGGGTGCTCGATCCCGCCAATGCCCGCTACGTGTTGGAGACACTGCAAATCGCCGTAGACGCCTGCCAAGCAGGGCAGGCTGCGGCAATGGTCACCGCGCCGCTGCATAAAGGGGTCATCATCGAAGGGGGCTTTCCCCACTTCACCGGCCATACCGAGTGGTTGCGCGACGCCTGTGGCGTCGATGAGGTGGTGATGCTGCTGGCGACCGATGCCGCGCTGCATGCCAAGAACCCGCTTTGGCAAGGCAGCGGCGATTTGCGCGTGGCGCTGGTGACGACTCATCTGCCGCTGCGTGACGTGGCCGATGCCATCACGTTCGAGCGGGTCACCCAGATTAGCCGCTTACTGGCCGCTGACCTGCGGCGCCAATTTGGCATCTTGAATCCGCGCATTGCGGTGTGCGGCCTCAACCCCCATGCCGGGGAAGAAGGGCATTTGGGGCGCGAAGAGCTGGACACGATCATTCCGGCCCTCGACGCGCTGCGTGCCGACGGGTTGGATATCCAAGGGCCGCTGCCCGCCGATACGCTGTTCACTCCACGCCACCTAGCCGGAGTCGATGCGGTGCTGGCGATGTATCACGACCAGGGCTTGGCAGTGCTAAAATACGCAGGCTTTGGGCAAGCTGCGAATATTACCCTCGGCCTACCGCTGGTACGTACTTCAGTGGACCACGGCACCGCGCTGGATTTGGCGGGCCGCGGCACTGCCGACCCCAACAGCCTGGGCGTCGCGCTATCGCTTGCACAGCGGCTTGCTGCCCAGCGTGCCAGCACCCTGGCCGCTCCATGAATCAACCCTCCAAGGAACACTGTTAGATGTCTCAAGTGCCTCAGCAGCACCGCGCTCGTAAACGTTTCGGTCAAAACTTTCTGCGGGATCTCGGTATTATTTCTCGTATCATCCGCGCCATTGGGCCACGTGAAGGTGACCGACTCGTTGAAATCGGCCCTGGGCAAGGGGCACTGACGGCGCCGCTGTTAGAGGCGACTGGCAAGCTGGAAGTAATCGAACTCGACCGCGACCTGATTCCTGGCCTACGGGTGCAGTTTTTCAACTACCCCGAGTTCGTGATTCACGAAGGCGACGCGCTGAAGTTCGATTTTGCCGAGCTGAAGGGCGATGGCCCGGCGCTGAGGGTAGTGGGTAACCTGCCTTACAACATCTCCACGCCTTTGATCGTGCATTTGCTGAGTATGGGCAGCGCCATCGCCGATATGCACTTCATGCTGCAAAAAGAGGTAGTGGAGCGCTTGGCCGCCGAGCCAGGCAGCACCGACTGGGGCCGTCTTTCCGTCATGGCGCAGTACTACTGCCAGGTAGACCAGCTGTTCATCGTGCCGCCGGAAGCCTTTGTACCGCGTCCGAAGGTAGATTCCGCGATTGTGCGCTTAACGCCCCACGAACACCTGCCCCACACCGCCGATGACCCGACGCTGCTGTTCGAGCTGGTGAAGCTGGCCTTTGGCCAGCGGCGTAAAACCCTGCGGAATAACCTGAAAGGGCGGGTGAGTGCCGACACGTTGGAAGCGCTAGGCATTGACCCTGCACGGCGGCCGCAAACTCTAACCGTGGCGGAGTACGTGGCAATTGCCAACCAAGTAGCCGCCGATGAGGCGGCCAGCGCAGTGGCTAACGGTGATACTAAGGGGAGTGATGAGGCTTGAGCGGTTTAGACATTGAGGTGAGCGTCACGCCGGAGTTTCGTGACGCAGAGTCTAGCGACAGTGAATCCCGCTACGTGTTTAGCTACACGGTGACGGTTCATAACCAAAGCCCGCACAGCGTACGGCTAATGGCGCGTTACTGGAAAATCACCCAGGGCAGCGGCGACAGCCAAGAGGTGCGTGGCAAGGGCGTGGTGGGCCAGCAGCCGCTGATTGGCCCTGGCCAGCGTTTTCGTTATACCAGCCGGGCGATTTTGCAAACGCCGGTCGGTGTGATGGAGGGTGCCTACACCCTGCTTAATACGTATACCCAGCGGGCTTTTGATGTGCCCGTTTCGCCTTTTCGTCTAGCGGTGCCCCGTCAACTGCACTGAACTCTGTTAGCCGGGAATGCCCATGAGTATCTATGTCATTGGCGACCTGCACGGCTGCCATGTTGAATTTATTAGCCTGCTGGAAGCAATAGACTTTAACCCGACCCACGATACGCTCTGGCTGGTTGGGGATTTGATTAACCGTGGCCCAGGGTCGCTTGCCTGCCTGCAGGAAGCTAAAGCGCTGGGCAGTGCCGTGCGCTGTGTGCTCGGTAACCACGATTTTCACCTGCTGGTGGTCGCCCGCGGGGGCGGCAGATTGAAGAAAAACGATACGCTGGACGATATTCTCGCCTCGCCCCAGCGGGAAGCGCTGCTGGATTGGCTGCAGAGCCAGCCGTTAGCGATTCAAGCAGGCAATACGTTAATGACCCACGCCGGAGTGTTGCCGAGCTGGAGTGCTGAGCAGGCGCTGGCGCTGAGCGGTGAAGTGCAGGCGGCGCTACACAGTGAAAGCGCGGGTGCGTTTCTGACCCAGTTGTTTGGTAATCAGCCTGACCGTTTCCGGGAGGACTTGGAAGGCGTGGATCGCCTGCGCTGCATCGTTAACGTGTTTACCCGCATGCGCTTCATTGATGCGCAGGAGCGCCTCGATTTTGCCGCCAAGGAGGGGCTCGATAGCGCACCGGCAGGCTTTGCCCCCTGGTTTCAATTTGCTCGTCAGGATGATCTGCACATTCTGTTTGGCCACTGGGCGGCACTGGAAGGGCGCACGCCGAATGCGAAGATCAACGTTCAAGGGCTAGATACCGGCTGCGTGTGGGGTGGCTCGCTCACCGCGATGAACCTGGACACCGGTGAACGTACTAGCGTGCCGAGCCTGCAAGGAGGCCGTTAAGTGTTTCAACAGGATGCATTGACCCAAGGGCTTGACGTTTACCGGGTAGGCGGCGCGGTGCGGGATGCGCTGCTTGGCTGGCCAGTAGTGGACCACGACTGGGTGGTGGTGGGTGCCACACCGGAAGCGATGCGTCAGCGGGGCTTTAAACCCGTTGGCCGAGATTTTCCGGTGTTTTTGCACCCGCACACCGCGGAAGAGTATGCGCTGGCGCGCACCGAGCGTAAGTCCGGCCATGGCTACAGTGGTTTCGAGGTGTATGCCAGCCCCGATGTAACACTGGAAGAGGATCTCTCCCGGCGTGACCTAACGATCAATGCCATTGCCCAAGGGCCAGGCGGCCAACTGACAGACCCCTTTCACGGCCAGCAGGATATAGAGCAGCGCCTGCTGCGCCATGTATCGCCTGCGTTTAGCGAAGACCCGCTGCGGGTGCTGCGTACTGCGCGCTTTTTAGCCCGCTATGCTCACTTGGGTTTTACCATTGCCCCAGATACCCACACGCTGATGCGTGAAGTGAGCCAAAGCGGTGAGCTTGGCCACTTAGCCGCAGAGCGGGTGTGGATAGAAACCGAGAAAGCATTGGGTGAACCCAATCCTGAACAATATTTCACCACGCTAAACGAGTGCCAGGCGCTTGCCACTTGGTGGCCTGAGCTTGCCGAGGGCGAGACGTTGACTGCTGCCCTCGATGCGCTAGCCAGCGCGCCTGAGACCTCGTCACCCGCGCTGGCCCACTGGCGCTATGCGCTATTGGTATCGGTGCTTAGTGATGAGCAGCGCGACGCGCTAGCGAGCAGGCTGCGGCTGCCCAACTCAGTAGCGCAGTTGGCTCGCCATACCGCGCTGACTAAAGCGTTGCTCAATGAACCGTTAAACGGCGAGCGAGTGTTGCACTGGCTGGAGCGGCTGGATGGCTGGCGTAAACCTGCCCAGGTAGCGGCGCAGCTGGCGCTTGTTAGTCGTCTGGCACCTGAGCGCCAAGCTGTGCTGCGCGCTGCGTGGCAGGCAGCGCAAGCGGTAAGCCCGCAAGCGCTGCTGAGCGAGGGGTATCGGGGAGCGGCATTAGGAGAAGCGCTGCGCCAGCATCGGCAGAGGGCGGTGGCAGGTGCGTTAGGCGAGGGGTAGTCGCGCTAGCGCGGCATCGCCGCACGAGGCTGCGGATCTGCTTGGGAAATCCAACGGCCCCGCCAGTGAAAATCAATCGCCCACAGGCGCTGGTCACCTAATGTGAAGCGCTTCCAGAGTGTAGCGTAGGATGTTTGGCAGGCGGGGTGGCGCTCGTTGGGTAACAGTTCAGCGAGTGGCTGGAGCACAAAGGCATTGCGGGTGATTTCCGCGCGGGGCAGGGCGACGCCATCAATCGTATCGCAGACACTGCCGACGGTCAGCAGGTCGATATCCAGAGCACGGGGGCTGTATTTAGCCATGTTGGGGGTGCGGCCATGATCAATCTCAAGCTGCTTAGACCACGCCTGGAGCTCACCCACCGACCAGTCGCTATCAAACGCCACCACTAAGTTGTAAAAGTTGCGGCTGTCCTTGAAACCTACGGGCTCGCTTTCAAAAATGCGCGATATCTGTAGGCGGCCAAACGTAGCTTCTAGAGCATCCAGGCAGAGGCGAATATGCGTGTCGGGATCAATGTTGCTGCCTAGACTGAGAGTTACCAGGCTCATAAGTTCGGGTCCTTGGTAGCCTCCGGCAGCGTACCGCGAGTGATTTCAAGACCAACGCTTGCCGCTTGAGGCACCGCGCCCGGCTTTCGGACGGTCATGCGCAGCCAGCTAATCGGGAATTCATGTTGCAAGCAGGCGGCGAGACGTTCAGCGAAGGTTTCTACCAAGGCGAACTGATGCTCGTCGGCGAACTGCTGGATTCGCTGGCATATCGCGGCATAATCAAGCGTTAAGCGTAAATCATCCGTAGCGGCCGCTGGCCGAATATCCGTTGCCAGCGATAGATCCAGGCTCAGCGATTGCGTTATCGTGCGTTCCCAGTCGTACACACCGATGACGGTGTCTACGGTGAGTGCTTCGATCAAAATGCGGTCCACAGGCCTTCCCCAGGGTCAACAAGCGGGCGATTGTACTTGAGGATGACCAGAAACGACAGTAAGGCAGCGGCGTTGGCCGCTAATGCCAGGGTGGGCAGGCCATGATATGGATAGTGATCGGCTATTTAAGCGGCAGTTGGCTGGCGGCAGTGAGTGTATGTCGGTGGGCCGGTGTGACGGATCCACGGTTTTGCGGCTCTTACAACCCAGGATTTTCGAACGTGCTCCGCCTGTATGGTCCAAGGCTCGCCGCGGCCACGCTGCTGCTCGATGCGTTAAAAGGGGTGCCTGCAGTGCTGGCTGCCAAGCTGCTGGCGCTGCCGGTATGGCTGCAGGGGCTTGTCGGCTTGGCTGTGCTGCTGGGACACAGCTACCCGATTTGGTTTAGCTTCCGTGGTGGAAAGTCGGTCTCCAGTGCGTTTGGCGTGTTGCTGGTATTGGTGCCCAGCGTGGCGCTGATCACGGCGCTTTGCTGGGCGCTACTCGCATGGCGTTTGCGTACCGCAGCGGCAGCCTCGCTTATTAGCGCGCTACTGGCCCCGCTGCTGTGCCTCTGGCTAGCCCCCGGCTACGTCAGCGTTGTAGGGGGCTTTAGCCTGCTCGTATTGGCCCGCCATGGCCTCAATATTCGCCGCTTACGCCGTGGGGAAGAGCCGCCCCTACGCGGATAGCCCTACGCGGATAGCCCTACGCGGATAGGCGCGAGAGCTACCGTGGTGCTGTAAGCGTATCGAGCGGCCAGCGAGGGGTCGCCTGCATTATGCCGTTGTCATCACGCTCGCCGGCTGCCAAGCGCTGCGCACCGACATAGGCAATCATGGCGCCGTTGTCGGTACAAAAGCGCCCGCGAGGGTAATAAGCACGGGCTTGGCGCTTTTGGGTCTCCAGCGCTAGCCGTTCACGCAAGCGCGTATTGGCGCTCACGCCACCTGCCATAACAATGCGCTTTAGCCCGGTTTGGTCGAGCGCTCGGCGGCATTTGATCACCAGCGTATCCACCACGGCCTCTTCAAAGGCCCGGGCCACATCTGCTTTGGCCTGCTCATCCAGCTCGCCCGCTGCTTCTAACTGGCGAATCGCCGTCAGGGTATGGGTTTTTAAACCGGAGAAACTAAAATCCAGCCCCGGACGATCAGTCATTGGGCGCGGAAAACGAAAGCGCTTTGGGTCGCCCTGTTCGGCAAGCTTTGCGACCAGCGGGCCGCCTGGATAAGCAAGGCCGAGCATTTTGGCGGCCTTGTCGAAAGCCTCCCCGGCGGCGTCATCCACCGACTCCCCCAGCAGTTGGTAGTGCCCTAACCCCTGTACTTCGACTAGCTGAGTGTGGCCGCCCGAGACCAGAAGGGCCACGAACGGGAACTCCGGCGCGTCATCTTCCAGCATCGGGGCGAGAAGGTGGCCCTCCATGTGGTGAACGCCCAGCACCGGTATGTTCAGAGCTTTGGCCATGCCGTGAGCGGTGCTAGCGCCCACCATCAAGGCACCAACCAGGCCCGGTCCGGCAGTGTAGGCGATACCGTCCAGGTCTTGACGGGTGAGGTTGGCATCCTTCAGTACTTGCTCAATTAGCGGCAATAGCTTGTGGGTGTGATCCCGAGAGGCCAGCTCAGGCACAACGCCGCCATACTCCGCATGCATGGCGATTTGGCTATACAGCGCATCGGACAGCAGACCCTGTCCACCGGTGAACGCGGTATCGTAAATAGCGACGCCAGTTTCATCGCAAGACGTTTCAATGCCCAGTACGCGCATGGCAAAAGAACTCGTGTAGGTGGTAAGGCAGAGGTTTAAAACCGGCTAGTCTAGCATTATGGCAGTAGAGGGGCGTAAGCATTTGCAAAGATCGCCAACCGCGACTAGACTACTGTGCGCTGTAAAACTGGGTCGTACACCGTTGTGTTCGGTGTGCGAACTATCCGAACTCAAGACTCCTTAAGGTAGGTGAGTGCTTAATGCCTTCTGTAAAAGTACGTGATAACGAGCCGTTTGACGTCGCCCTGCGTCGCTTCAAGCGTTCTTGCGAAAAAGCTGGCGTTCTGTCTGAAGTACGTCGTCGCGAGCACTACGAGAAGCCGACTGCTGAGCGTAAACGCAAAGCGGCCGCTGCCGTAAAACGTCACGCCAAGAAGTTGCAGCGTGAGCGTAAGCGTTTCGAACGGCTCTATTGATCCGTACCTGGAGAGAGCCAGAGCGGTTGGCTGGTTGTCTCAAGAGGGATGCCAAGCGGCCGCCACTAGGTGGCCGTTTGTTTTTCGTTCTGTGATGTGTGTTTTGCGCGGTTTAAGGTGATCAGGCGCGCTGTCTGATGACGTTAGACTCGCCCATTAGCGCTTCGCGCGAGGATGCCCGCAGTTCATGGCAGGCCAAATTCCACAGCGTTTCATTGACGATCTGCTCGGCCGCGTTGACGTGGTGGAGGTTGTCGGCGAGCGCGTGCAGCTCAAGAAAGCGGGTCGTAACTTCTCCGGTTTGTGTCCTTTCCATCAAGAAAAAACGCCGTCGTTTACGGTGAGTGCCGATAAACAGTTCTACCACTGTTTTGGCTGTGGCGCTCATGGCAACGCGCTGCGCTTTTTGATGGAGTGCGACAAGCTGCCGTTCCCCGAGGCGGTAGAGCAGTTGGCCGGGCGTTTAGGTCTCGATGTTCCCCGTGAGGGAGCGGATGACCCGCGTGCTCAGCAGCGCGAGAAAAAGCGTAAAGAGGGCGTCAACCTGCTGGAAGTGGCCGCCAGCTTCTACCGTGAGCGGCTGAAAATGCAGGAGGGTCAAAGTGCTCAGCGCTACCTGCAGGGCCGTGGACTGTCGCCAGAGGTCATCGACACCTATGGTATTGGTTATGCACCGGGTGGCTGGGAGGCGCTCAAGCAGCATCTGTCGGCAAAAGGGATCGGCGAGCCGGTACAGGTCGAGTACGGACTGCTGATCCACCGCGAAGACACTGGGCGCACCTACGATCGTTTTCGCGACCGAGTGATGTTTCCCATCCGCGACTTGCGTGGCCGTACCCTAGGCTTTGGCGGCCGGGTCATGGGGGATGAACAGCCCAAATATCTTAATTCACCAGAAACGCCTGTCTTTCATAAAGGGCGCGAGCTATATGGTTTGTACGAGGCGCGTCAAGCGTCTAGCAAACTTGAGCAGTTGGTGATGGTCGAAGGCTATATGGACGTGGTGGCGCTGGCTCAGTTCGGCATTCATAACGCCGTCGCTACGTTGGGCACGGCGACCACGGAAGATCACTTGAGCCGCCTGTTTCGTTTGGTGAGCCGGGTAGTGTTCTGCTTCGACGGTGACCGGGCGGGCCGCCAAGCGGCAAGTCGCGCGTTGGAAACCGCACTCCCGCAGATGATCGATGGGCGCGAGGCAAGGTTTCTGTTTTTGCCGGAAGGTGACGACCCGGATTCGCTGGTGCGTCGCGAGGGCAGAGAGGCGTTCGAAGATCGTGTCACCTGTGCGATGCCGCTCTCGGAGTTTCTCTTCGAGCAGGCCGCCCAGGGGCGCGATTTGAATACCGTGGAAGGGCGCGAGCGATTTGCCACCCAGGTGCTAGAGGCATTGAACAAAGTGCCTGAAGGCATGCTCAAATCGCTACTGCTTGAATCACTGGCAAAGCGTAGCGGGCTGGCACAGTCGCAGTTGCAGGCGCTGTTAGATAAGCGCACGGCAGATGCCGCTGCAAAAGCGTTGCCGCAGTGGGGGCCTGTTGAGGAGCCAGCCGCTGAAATGGTGCCAGAGCAGGCGCTGCCTCGCTCGGCGGCACGTGGCCGCCGCCAAGGGGCAAGGCTGCAAACGCTCTCTACGGTGAGCCGTATTGTGCAGCTGCTGCTTCATGAGCCGCGTTTGGTGGCGTCGCTACCCGAATCGCTGGATTGGCTGCCAGAAAATAGTGAAGAGGCGCCGCTGTGCCGCGCTTTAATCGAGCTGCTGCGCGCCGGACGCTATCGCAGTCCGCAGGTGGTGTTAGCGCATTTTCAGGGTAGTCATGAGGGGCAGATCTTAGCAGAGCTGGCGCAGCGGGAACTGCTGATTCCTAAGAGTACAAGGGAAGCAGAGCTAAGCGGGCTGGTAGAGCATTTGGTCGAGAAGCAGCGTAAGCGTTCGCCCCAGGAAGAGTACGATGCGCTGTTGGCATTAGAGCGTTCTGGCCAGAAGCTGGATAAAGCTCAGCGGCAGCGGTTGGCGAGTCTGATGATGGAGCTAATTCAGCGCACATGAGGGCGTCAAACCAAAGCAATTCGCACAGTGGGGTTGAATTAACAAGCTTCAGCACCACATACAGGGTTAGTCGCCAGGCGCTGGCCTAACCGAACAACCTAACACACCTGAATGACCGCGCAAATACGTTTCGCTGGAAAAAATCCCGTTATTTACGCTATACTGTTCGGCTTGTTGAGTTTAATCGATTCAGCGCCCCAGGTGTTTCATTCTTCTTCGTCGAGATAGGGTTTCTATGGCTGGAAATGCGCAGCAGCAGTCACGTCTGAAGGAGTTGATCGCGCGCGGCAAGGAGCAGGGCTACCTGACCTATGCCGAGGTCAACGACCATCTACCCGAGGATATCGCCGACCCGGATCAAGTGGAAGACATCATTGGCATGATCAACGACATGGGTATCAGTGTCGTTGAGGAAGCGCCAGATGAAGACACTTTGATGATGTCGGATCACTCCACGGACGAGTCCGCTGCGGAAGAGGCCGTTGCGGCCCTCGCCGCCGTGGAAAGCGACGTCGGTCGCACCACCGACCCCGTACGTATGTATATGCGTGAAATGGGGACGGTTGAGCTTTTGACCCGTGAAGGCGAAATTGAAATCGCCAAGCGGATCGAAGAGGGCACGCGGGAAGTGATGTCTGCACTGGCTTATTTGCCGGGTGCAGTTGCCTCTATTCTCGAAGCCTACGACGCTACCCAGGATGAAGAAGCACCTGGGCGCCTATCTGACCTGTTCTCTGGCTTTATCGACCCCGACGAAGGTATTCCGGGTGTTGCTGAAGCGGAAGTGCCGGAGCCTGTCGTTGAGACTGAGCTGAGCGATGATGACGATATCGACAGCGACGATGACGACGAAGAGGACGACACTACCGCCAGTGAAGGTGGCCCGGACCCCGAAGAGGCGAAGGCACGTTTTGAGCAGATTCGTGAGCAAAATGCTGCCGTTGAAGCAGTGCTGGCCAAGCATGGTCGGGGTAGCGCTGAGCTCAAGGCTGAACAAGCCCGCCTAGCGGAGCTGTTCTCGCCGATTAAGCTGGTGCCTAAACACTTTGAGCGTTTGGTCGGTCAGATACGTATCAGCGTTGAACAGGTGCGTGCCCAAGAAAAAGCGGTCATGCAGCTGTGCGTCAAGAAAGCCAAGGTGCCGCGCAAGACGTTCATCAAGTCGTTCCCGGGCCACGAGTCGGATCCGACGTGGCTGGACGCCTTCCAAGAAGCGCATCCCAAGTACGCTGACCGCTTAGAGCCACTGCGTGCCGATATCGCCCGCGCTCAGCGTAAGATTGCCTTCGAAGAGGACATGGTGCAGCTCTCGGTTGCCGACCTCAAAGAGGTGAATCGCAAGCTGTCGATTGGTGAAGCAAAAGCTCGTCGCGCCAAGAAAGAGATGGTTGAGGCGAACTTGCGCTTGGTAATCTCGATTGCCAAGAAGTACACCAACCGCGGCCTGCAATTCCTCGATCTGATTCAGGAAGGCAACATCGGCTTGATGAAGGCGGTGGACAAGTTCGAATACCGTCGTGGCTACAAGTTCTCGACCTACGCGACATGGTGGATTCGTCAGGCCATCACTCGCTCGATTGCCGATCAGGCGCGGACCATTCGTATTCCGGTCCACATGATCGAGACGATCAACAAGCTCAACCGCGTCTCCCGTCAAATGCTGCAAGAGATGGGTCGCGAGCCGACGCCGGAAGAGCTGGGCGAGCGTCTGGAAATGCCCGAAGACAAGGTACGTAAGGTGCTTAAAATTGCCAAAGAGCCGATCTCCATGGAGACGCCGATTGGTGATGACGACGATTCGCACCTGGGGGATTTCATTGAGGACGGCACCATGCTGCTGCCGATCGATATGGCCACCGGCGAAGGCTTGATCGAAGCGACCCGCAACGTGCTGGGTGGTTTGACTGCCCGCGAAGCGAAAGTCCTGCGTATGCGTTTCGGTATCGACATGAACACCGACCACACGTTGGAAGAGGTGGGCAAACAGTTTGACGTCACCCGTGAGCGGATTCGTCAGATCGAGGCCAAAGCGCTGCGCAAGCTGCGTCACCCCAGCCGCTCAGAACCGCTTCGTTCGTTCCTAGACGAGTAAAGCCGCGAGTAGTGAAGAGTGAGTGGTGAAATAGAGTCGCCACGAAGACCGAAAAGCCCGCCGTTCTCTGAACGGCGGGCTTTTCGGTTTATGTTATGCCGTTTAAAGCTTAGAGCGTGTAGTAAGTGGCAGAGCCTGGACCAACCGGCAAGCCAAGAATAAACACCCAGATAAAGAACAGCATGCTCCAACCGATCAGCATGAACAGCGTGTAAGGCAGCATGAGAGCGACCAGCGTGCCGATGCCCATGTCGTTACGATAACGGGTCGCCACTGCGAGAATCAGGCCAAAGTAGCTCATCATGGGCGTAATCAGGTTGGTGACGGAATCGCCGATCCTATACGCCGCCTGAATGACTTCGGGCGCGTAACCCATCAGCATCAGCATGGGGACGAAGATAGGGGCAGTGACCGCCCACTGCGCCGACGCGCTACCCAGCGACAGGTTCACGAAGGCGCACATGAGGATGAACAGCGCAAACAGGCCAGGGCCGCGCAAGCCAAGGGAGTCCAGCAGGTCAGCGCCCGCCACGGCAGTCACGGTGCCAAAATTACTCCAGTTGAACAGCGCCACGAACTGAGCGGCAAAGAACACCAGCACAATATAGAGCCCCAGGCTGCTCATGCTTTTGGCCATGGCATCGACGATATCGCGATCGTTTTGCATGGTGCCCGCGAGTCGACCATAGACAAAGCCCAGTACGGTGAAGGCAATGGCGACGATAACCACAATACCGCGCAGGAAGGGCGAGCCGCTCACAAGGCCCGTCTCAGGGTTGCGCAGAATGCCACTCTCCGGCACTACCATGACGGCCACTAACGCTACCAGCGCCAGGGCAGCCAAGCCCGTACCTTTGAGTGCCCGTTTCTCTGTAGCGGTCAGACCCTCCATGCGGTGCTGGTCGATATCGCTATCGGCATAGGCTGAGTCAAATTTGCCAAGCTTGGGTTCCACGATGCGTTCGGTAACCAAACCGCCAATCAGGGTGACGAAGAACGTACTGGCAAACATGAAGAACCAGTTAGCCTCGGCACCCACCACATAAGCGGGGTCGAGAAGGCGTGCGGCCTCTTGGGTGATGCCGGAAAGCAGCGGGTCGACCGTGCCGATTAAAAGGTTGGCGCTATAGCCACCAGAAACGCCGCAGAAAGCTGCTGCTAAGCCAGCCAGTGGGTGGCGACCCAAAGAGTGGAAAATCATTGCGGCCAACGGAATGAGCACCACATAGCCAAGCTCGGAGGCCATGTTCGACATGATTCCGGCAAACACTACGGCATAAGTCACGATGCGCGGAGAGCGGTTGAGCACCAGCGCGCGCATACTCGCCGATAATAGGCCGGAGTGTTCGGCAACCCCGACTCCTAACATGGCCACCAGCACTGTGCCCAAAGGTGCAAAACCGGTGAAGTTGGTCACCATATTGGTGACGAGAAGGCGTAGCCCTTCCGCATTGAGCAGTGAATTCACCGCAATCCACTCGCCCTCGTTCGCTGGGCGCGGGTCGGCGACGGATACGCCCAGGGCGGCAGCGATACCGCTAGCCAGCACGACCAGTACACACAGAATGGCAAACAGTGTGACTGGGTGCGGTAATAGATTTCCCAGCCACTCGACGCTATCGAGAAAGCGGGTAAATGCTCCGCGTTTTAGGTTTTCTTCACGATTTTGTGAGTTTGTCATAAGATTTATATCGTTGATAGGTTGTTTTTCAGCAAAAATGCCCATGTAGGTTTGGTGGCTGACACTACGTTGATAATGCAAGCGGCGCAAATGGCTTTACGTATAGGGAGATGTAAAAAATGAAACACCGCTGACGCGGGGCGTCAGCGGTGTTTGGCTGGGGAGTAAGTGATTGGTTAAGGCGTTTGCCGTGCGCGATGGATGCGTCGTGCGAGAAAGAGAAGCTCGATGGTGGCAAACAGAATCAAGCTGTAGCCGAGTAGTTCGATGGCCTCTTCGGCAATGTCTTTGAAGTCACGGATATAGTGCTCTTGCAACACGGCTCGCCAAAAATCTTGGCGTCCATAAAGGCGAGAAAAGATATAGGTGACCAGCACGCCTGCCGCAAATAGGCCAAACGAGAAGGTGTTGCTGTAGTGGCGAAACTCCTCCAGAAAACGCTGGCGCTGGTACACGACCCAGGCCAGTGAGGGGAGGATGATCATGGTGACCAGGATTTTCCAGGTATGCCGTGCGACGTACTCATCGAGAAAGTAGTCCTGCTCACGTACCAGCGAGGCAGCGAGGAAGGCCAGCAGCAGAAGGGTCACCGTGGGCCATACTTTCAGTACATGGCGTACGTAGAGGAGCAGGGTGCAGCAACTGATCAGAATGAAGGTCTGGGTCAGCTCGGTGAACCCCAGCTCGGTATAGCGCACGCTAGGCAGATACAACGCTTCCAGATACGCGCCTTGGGCGATGCCTCCGATGAAGAGTATATAGAGTGTCGCGCGCAGCAGCGCAGTGCGAAAATCAATAGGCCAGGAGGGTGGCATCACGGTTCCTCTACGTCAGGCGAGATCAGTCAAACAACAAACATGCATGAATGGATGTTTATTATATCGTCACTTTTCTGTGCTGACACGTCGAACGTGCCAGGAATATCTCGACGAATGGCGGGTTACACTGCAAAGTAACGACATGAAAGCAATAACGACCGTTGAGGGGCGGGTGTCACCATGGCTATTAGCGTCTTTGATCTGTTTCGGATAGGCATTGGCCCATCCAGCTCGCATACCGTGGGGCCCATGCGCGCGGCGCGGGATTTCGTGATGGCGTTGCCGGAAGCGCCAGTGTCACGGCTGGTGGTGCGGCTGCACGGGTCGTTGGCCGCGACTGGGGTAGGCCACGGCACCGACAATGCGGTGGTGATGGGCCTGATGGGTGAAATGCCCGAGTCCATCGAGCCCGACAGCATTGCCGGACGCCTGGCGGCGCTGGACGACGGGACGCCACTGACGCTGCCCAATGGGCATTCGCTGCCCTTCGACCGTGCGCGAGACATCGAGTGGGACGAGACCTGTCTGGCCTTTCATCCCAATGCCATGGTGATCACGGCCTACCAGCAAGAGCGGGTCATCGCGACCAACACTTACTACTCGCTGGGCGGCGGCTTCTATGTGGACCAGGCCTGTGCCGATCAGGGCGGGCTGGATGAGGACAAGACGGCGCTGCCTTATCCGTTCGAATCGGGTAACGAGCTATTGGCACTGTGCCAGGCGAATGATTTGCGTATCAGCCAGCTGATGCTGGAAAACGAGAAAGCCTGGCGCAGCGAAGACACCATCCGTACCGAACTGCTGAAGATCTGGCACGCCATGCGTGACAGTATCGAGAACGGATTGAAAGCCACCGGTCGGTTGCCCGGTGGGCTGAACGTGCGCCGTCGCGCCAACGCCCTGCATCAGCAACTGCTTTCGCCGCCCGCCCAGCAGCGCCTGATCGTCAGCAGTTTCAGCGTGATGGATTGGGTCAACCTGTTTGCGCTGGCCGTCAATGAAGAGAACGCGGCCGGCAAGCGGATGGTCACGGCGCCCACCAATGGGGCTGCCGGTATCGTTCCGGCGGTGCTGGCCTATTACCTGAAGTTCGAACCCGACGCCTGCGATGCCGACGTGGTCGATTTTCTGTTGGCGGCGGGCGCCATGGGCATACTGTGCAAGAAGAATGCCTCGATCTCCGGGGCGGAGGTGGGCTGCCAGGGGGAGGTCGGCTCGGCGTGCGCCATGGCGGCGGCCGGGCTGGCCGAAGTGCTGGGCGGTACGCCGCGGCAGGTAGAAAACGCTGCGGAAATTGGCCTGGAGCATAACTTGGGGCTGACCTGCGACCCAGTGGCAGGACTCGTCCAGGTGCCCTGTATCGAGCGCAACGCGATTGCGTCTGTCAAGGCGATTAATGCCGCCCGCATGGCGTTACACGGTGACGGCGACCACTTTGTCTCGCTGGATAAGGTGATCCGCACCATGCGCGATACCGGTCGCGATATGCAGGATAAGTACAAAGAGACCTCGAAAGGTGGTCTCGCAGTCAATGCCATCGAATGCTAATGAGCGGGTAACAGAGTGTCGATATGGTCGACCAAATGGTCGACCAACTGACGAATCTTGGGCGATAAGTGGCGGTGGCGCGGGTAGACCGCCCACACCGCCGTGTCGTGGTGTTGGAACGGCTCCAGCACCGACACTAACTCTCCACTGGCCAGATAAGGCGCCACGTAGTAATCCGGCAGCTGGGCGAGCCCCAGCCCTTTGAGGGCGGCATCCAGCAGGGCAGGCCCCGAGTTGCTGCTCCAGCACCCCTCTACCTTGACCTCTCGCCGCTGACCGTGCACTTCGAACAGCCAGTTGGGGCGCGACCCCAGCAGGCAGCGGTGTTGGCTCAGCTCGCCCAGCGTGTGGGGACGGGGCGCCTGACGAAAATAGGCCTGTGAGCCCACCACGTATTCGCGGCGTCCGCACAGCCGCCGGGCAATCAGGCTGGAGTCTTTCAACACCCCCATGCGAATGGCGATGTCGAAACCCTCTTCGATCAACTCCACCGGGCGATTGGTGAAGTGCATGTGTACTTCGAGCTGAGGGTGCAGGCGCTGGAAGTCATTGACTAGCGGGGCAACGTAGCGCTCGCCGAAAGTCGTTGCCGAGGTCAGTTTTAGTAGCCCATGGGGTTTGGCCTGCAGCTCGCTGATCGCCTGCTCGGCATCACGCAGCCCATCGAACAAATGGCGGCAGTGCTCCGCGTACAAGGCCCCAGCATCGGTCAGCCGAATCTGCCGTGTGGTGCGGTAGAGTAGCTGCACGCCTAGCTGGTTCTCTAGCTGGCTGACCAAACGGCTGATATGCGAGGTAGAGACTTTGAGGTGTCGAGCGGCGGCGGAAAAGGTGCCCAGCCTGACCACCTCGACGAAGGCTTCGATACGATCCCAGCGCTGCATGGCGAACCCTTAATTAAAGAGATTGTTGCTCAGGAGCAATAATCTTGTGAGTGTATCCCGCTTTATCTTTCTCGCCTAGCTGACCTACACTTCAGGTCTATCTCGCGTTTTCATGGAGTGTTTGATGATGTCGATGATCTCTTCACACTGGTCTCGGCGTGCATTGGTGGCTGCTATCAGCGTCGGTTGGGTCGCTGCCGCTCAGGCAGAGGTGCCTGCCCAGCAGCAAGAGCAGGCATCGGGCTGGTTCCGTATGATGGTAGGCGATACCGAAGTGACGGCGCTGTACGATGGCCATACCACACTAGACACCTCGCTCTTAAAAGGCATGGAGCATGACGAGATTCTGCGCCATCTCGACGCATTGTTCATCGATGCCGAGAACGGCATGCAAACTGCCGTGAACGCTTTTTTGATTCACACCGGCCAGAACCTGGTGCTCGTTGATGCAGGGTCGGCGGCGTGCTTTGGTCCCACTCTGGGCCAGGTCGAGCAGAATTTACGCGCGTCGGGCTATGCACCGGAACAGGTCGATACGATCTTGATGACTCACCTGCACCCGGACCATGTGTGCGGTTTGGTGGATGAGAACGGTGAGGCGGTCTATCCCAATGCCGAGCTGCGCGCCAGCGAAGGCGACGCTGACTTCTGGTTGGACGAAGAGCGCTCTCAAGCGCTTCCAGAGGAGGAGCGTGCCTTCTTTACCATGGCACAAGAGGCCGTGGCGCCCTATCAAGAGGCTGGCCGATTCAGCCCCTTTGCGCCGGGCGATGAGCTGCTGATGGGTATCGTTGCGCGGGATACTCACGGCCATACGCCGGGCCATGCGAGCTTTATGCTCAATAGTGGTGACGACGCCATGTTGGTATGGGGCGATGTCGTCCACAGCTACGGCGTGCAGTTTGCTGACCCAAGCGTTGCCATCGAATTCGATTCCGACCCCGAGCAAGCGGTACACACGCGTGAAGCGGTGCTGGAGAGAGCGGTCGATGAGAAGCACTGGGTGGCCGGTGCTCACATGCCGTTCCCGGGCATCGGTCACATCGTCGAAGACGAAGAAGGCTACCGCTGGCTGCCCATTGAGTTTGCGCCTATCGCCCGCGATAGCGAGTAATCCACACCCTTGGTAAGTCGAGTGCGCCACGGCGTGCTCGCTTACAGACATTTAAACGATAGTCAATAAACTTTAGCTAGGAGTGACCATGAAATCACGTGCTGCGGTTGCATTAGAAGCGGGTAAGCCGCTTGAGCTGGTTGAGATTGATGTTGAAGGCCCGAAGGCGGGAGAAGTGCTGGTGAAAATGGCCGCCACCAGCGTGTGTCACACAGACGCCTTTACGCTGTCCGGTGCCGACCCTGAGGGCAACTTCCCAGCCGTACTGGGCCACGAGGGCGCGGGCGTTGTTCAAGAAGTAGGCGAAGGTGTTACCAGCGTGAAACCTGGTGACCACGTTATTCCGCTCTACACCGCCGAGTGCGGCAAGTGTAAATTCTGCCTCTCAGGTAAAACCAACCTCTGTGGTAGCGTACGTGCGACCCAAGGTAAAGGTGTCATGCCAGACGGCACATCACGCTTCTCGCTAGACGGCAAAATGCTGCACCACTACATGGGCACCTCCACGTTTAGTGAGTACACCGTGTTGCCGGAAGTGTCGCTGGCGGTGGTCTCCAAAGAAGCGCCGATGGATAAAATCTGCCTGCTGGGCTGCGGTGTTACCACGGGTATTGGTGCCGTTATGAATACCGCGAAAGTAGAGCCCGGCTCTACCGTTGCCGTGTTCGGCTTGGGTGCCATTGGCTTGGCGGTGATTCAGGGGGCGGTGATGGCGAAAGCTTCTAAAATCATCGCGATTGATGTCAATCCAGACAAATTTGTGCTGGCCAAGCAGTTCGGCGCGACTGATTTCGTCAACCCCAAAGATTACAGTGACCCGATCCAGCAGGTCATCGTTGATATGACCGATGGCGGCGTCGACTACTCGTTTGAGTGTATCGGCAACGTCAACGTGATGCGTTCAGCGCTTGAGTGCTGCCACAAAGGCTGGGGTGAATCGATCATTGTTGGCGTGGCAGGCGCAGGCGAAGAGATCTCAACCCGTCCCTTCCAGCTGGTGACAGGCCGCGTTTGGAAAGGCTCGGCGTTCGGTGGTGTGAAAGGCCGTAGCGAGCTGCCGGGCTATGTGGATCGCTATATGAATGGCGAGCTCAACATCGACGACTTTATCACCCACGATATGCCGTTTGAGAAGATCAACGAAGCTTTCGATCTGCTCCATGAAGGCAAGAGCATTCGTACCGTCCTGCATTACTGAGTATCATCTAGCGAAAGAAACCAGATAAACGAACGCGGTAGGGGAGACCCGCCGCGTTTTCATCTTCTGAAGGAGCCTGCCCCATGAGCATGAGTGAAACCTTAGAACTGGTGTCGGCCAACCGCAGCTGCGGCGGTTGGCACAAGCGCTACCGCCACTACTCCCGGGCGCTGGACTGCGATATGGTTTTCGCCGTTTATCTACCGCCCCAGGCTGAAAACGAGCGCGTGCCGCTGCTGTGGTGGCTCTCGGGCCTGACCTGCAACGACGAAAACTTTATGCAGAAGGCTGGCGCGCACCGCATTGCCGCCGAATTAGGCGTGGCGATTATCTGTCCGGATACCAGCCCGCGTGGCACCGATCTCCCCGGCGAGCACGATAGCTATGACCTTGGCTCCGGGGCGGGTTTCTACGTGAACGCCACCCAGGCGCCGTGGAAATCCAACTACCGTATGTACGATTACGTGATTGAAGAGTTACCGTCGGTGGTGCGCCAGCACTTCCCCGTTAATGGGCGCGAATCTATCAGCGGTCACTCCATGGGTGGCCATGGGGCGCTGATTCTTGCCCTGCGCCATCCTGGCCGGTTCCGTTCGGTCTCCGCCTTTGCGCCGATTGTGAACCCCATGAACTGCCCCTGGGGGCAAAAAGCGTTCACCAGCTATCTGGGTGATGACCAGTCCCGCTGGCGCCAGTACGACGCCTGCGAGCTAGTGGCCAACGGGGCGTCCCGCCAGCGGCTGTTTATCGACCAAGGCGAAGCGGACCAGTTCTTGGAAGAGCAGCTGATGCCCGAGCGTTTGGAAGCCGTGTGTGAAGAGCATGACCACCCGCTGACGCTGCGTCGCCAGCCAGGTTATGACCACAGCTACTTCTTTATCGCCTCGTTCATTGAGGACCATTTGCGCTATCATGCGGAACACCTCATGAAACGCTAAGGATTCCGAGATGCTCAATCGCGCGCTGCGCCGTTTTCTTCGTCTGTTATGGCGTCTTATCTGGCGTGGTGCGCTTGGCTTCGTGGTGCTCTCCGTTGCCCTGGTGCTGCTATTTCGCTTTGTTCCGCCACCGGGCTCCATGGTGATGGTTGAACGTAAGGTGCAAAGCTGGATAAACAGCGAACCGGTTGATATTCAGCGCCAGTGGCGTAGTTGGGAGAATCTCTCGAATAACGCCAAGCTGGCGGTGATTGCCGCCGAGGACCAACGCTTCCCGATTCATCGAGGTTTCGATGTGGTAGAGCTGCGTCGTGCCTGGGAGGCCAGCCGCGATGGCTCGAGGCTGCGGGGGGCCAGTACGCTCAGCCAGCAAACGGCCAAGAACGTTTTCCTATGGAGTGGGCGCAGCTGGCTGCGCAAAGGGCTGGAGGCCTGGTTCACCCTGCTGATCGAAACCTTCTGGAGCAAGCAGCGGATTCTGGAGGTGTACCTGAACGTGGCCGAGTGGGATACCGGGGTGTTTGGGCTGGAAGCTGCCGCCGACCACTACTTTGGTGCTTCCGGAAGTGCCTTGACCGAGAGGCAGGCAAGCCTGCTAGCCGCCATTTTACCCAATCCTCGTAATCGCAGTGCCTCTAGGCCCGACGCCCAGGTAGAGCGTCGCAGCCAATGGATTCGCCAGCAAATGCGTAATTTAGGCGGCACTTCCTATCTTGAACGGCTTTAATCGTTCACAACTAACGAACCATCTGATTTTGCGCGGGGTACCCGGTACTTCTAGTGCCGGGAGGGATAGCGCGTCGCCCTCAGGGCGACTGAGTTACGCCACCGCCTGTCCCGCTCCTCCTGTTAGGTTGGTGAAGGGTGTGACGTAGTAGCCGTAGCCATCACTCCGTTGGATGAGGGTGCAGTATTTGTACGAGATATCAGACACCGTGCCCGCTGAACGTTGAATGTTGAAGCTCCCTCGCTTACGAACGGCGACACGGCCCGTATAGGTGCCAGCCTTCTTGCCGGTGGGTACTATCGCACGCACCATGTCGCCGGTTTGAAAGCCGTGCACCTGCTTCTGCCGCATCAGATAGCCACGCGGAAACCCGTGTTTCGTTAAGCGGGTGCGCTGGTAGCTGCCGCGCCCCATCGCCTTGATCGTCAGTGTCGGCACTGTCCAGTCATGCAGTTTCTCGAAAGCCCCGACACAAGCGGCGTCCAAGGCATGCGTCTTGGGGATGTTGAGGCGCTGTCGGTTGTATTTGGTGTGGCCACCGCTGCTCACAGCGACCGGTAAATCCGTGGTTTTGAGCGCGGAGAACAGCGCCCAGCGGGTCGCATTGACCGCACTGGCATCGCGCATCGGTTGCTTGAGCTGGCGCTGTACGCGATCTAAACGAGCGTCAGCGGCGTGGCCATTGGCTTTGAGGCGCTTTTTCAGGCCTTTGTTGGTGGCGAAAAAATCGGTCAGTGTCTGGCTATCTTTCTCGGCATTACAGGGATGGCAACTCAGCGTCAAATTGCTGACACGATTCGAGCCGCCGCGTGAACGCGGCACCACATGCTCGATTTCCAGCGGCGTGTCGCCGGTGCCACAGTAGGCACACTCACGCTCCCATTTTTCCAGCAGGTACTCGCGTACTTCGTAGCCCAACAGCGTGCCTTGCTGGTACTCCACGCCGCTGATCTCGGGGTTTTCTAGCTTCTGCGTGTCAAAGCGCACCAACTCTTGGCTGATGGCTGTTACAGGAGCCAAACGACTCAACCGTTTCACCCAGGCCGTGACGGTATCGACACGATGCTGCAGCGACGGTGCCAGCCAGCCCTTAGGTTTGGTGCGATTATTGAAGCGCGGGGCGCGGTAGCGCAGGTTGGCACTGCGGCGGCGACGCCGAAAAGCCGCTCGTTGCTGTAATGCCTTTTTGATCTGAAGGCCGCGATGGACCAGTTCAAACAGGCACAGCATATGCCGCTGCTGACTGTCCGGTTCGCGCATCAGCGCCAGCCCGGTCGTTTTGCTGCCAGGGTCGATGCCCAGGCGAAGCGGTTGCGTCTCGCCACCGACGCGATCCTTGAGCCGAATCGTGAACGGGTAACGCTTATGCACCACGGCACGACCACGCGCCAGCAGCAACCGAGCGCGTTTTTCACTGCACGGCATCAGCGGTTGCTTCTTTTTGTCCAGTACGAAAATCGCCATGCGATTTCCTCCTAATCAATGCCCTTACGGGCCTTGTGTCGCAGGGCTTGCGCCCCGTCTCCCCTCGGGAATGTCGATAACCGGCTCCTGCCTTGTGGCAGCGGTCAAGACCTTCGGCGTTTTACCTTGCGCCAGCATGATCTTGACCTTTCAGAGCCACGGACTGAGGAAGCATCCGTGGGTGAGTCTTGGCGACCTGTTACCAACGTAGCGGCTGTACCGCCCGCTTACCCTGGTCAACTAGGCTTGCTTTCACAAGCCTCCGGCTTCAGCCGGAGGTAATTGACAGGTTTTTCTAGTCATACTTTTCCAGCGCCACGGTGGGCAGTTTGCCCACCTCTGGGCGGGCAAAGTAATAGCCTTGCTGCACGGCAATACCCAGCGCCAACAGGCAGCGCGACTCTTCACGGGTCTCGACACCCTCCGCCACTAGCTGGGTGCCCAGGGTGCGGGCCAGTGCCACCATGCTTTTCAGAATGGCTTGGCGGCGGCTATTGCTATCGCACTCCATCACCAGTTCGCGGTCGATTTTTAGCGTATCGGGGTGAAGGTCCGTCAGTAGGTCCAAGTTCGCGTAGCCGTTGCCGAAATCATCCAGCGACGTAGTAAAGCCCATACGGCGATAGCTGTCGATAATTGAGCGCATATGGGCACGATCCACTACGCGCTCGGTTTCAGTAATTTCAAAATTGAGCCGCTCAGTTGGCCAGCCGACCCGGCGTGATGTCTCTAGCGTCGATTGAATGCAGGCTTCCGGCTCGTACACAGCATTAGGCAGAAAGTTAATCGAAAGCCGTTCAGTCATGCCCAGCTCGCTGGCAAGTTCGATTGCCTTTACCCGGCAAGCTTGATCAAAGCGGTACATTAGCTCATCGGTCACTTGACTGAGGATCGAAAAGGCTGACTCTCCGTTTATGCCACGCACTAATGCTTCGTAATAAACCACCTGCCGCTGAGTCACATCTACTATCGGTTGAAAAGCCATCGTAAACGCGAAGGGAACCGGCGTATCACAGCGATTGCAAACGCCGTTTACCCTGGCGCAGTGAGGTTGTGCAGTCATTTTTTCCAAGCCCTGGAATTTTCATCATTATCGTATGAGTTATGTTTTTGAAGGGCGCACCACCATGACCACACCGGCAATGGTGATTACCATACCTGCTAAGCCAAGGAGCGGCAAACGCTCATCGAATAGCCACCACGCCTGAAGTGCCGTGACTGGAGGCACCAGATAAAAGAGACTCGCTACACGAGAAGCCTCCCCCTTCTTTATCAAGGCCATTAATAGCAGGATAGCGGCAATTGATAGAATCAGCACGAGCCAGCCAAGCGTGAGTATGAACGTTGTGCTCCACTCCACCTCGCGGCTTTCGAACAGTAGGGCGCCAATGCCCAACAGTCCACCTGCCGCCATGTACTGGATCGCTGCGCCCGACAGTAGTGGCATGCTGGTGCAGTAGCGCTTTTGGTATAGGGTGCCAAGCGAGATACCCACTAGGGCAGCCATCACGCTCACCAATGCGCCCATCCCAAAGCCGCTAAAGAGCGTGCTGCCGAGTTCCAGCTTACTGCCCAGAACCAAGCTGATGCCGACCAATCCCAACAACAGGCCTAACCACTGCCGTCTGGTCAACCGCTCGCCGAGCAGCGGTCCTGCGCAGGCGGCGGTGAGGAGTGGCTGCAGGCCAACCAAAAGCGCGGCCAGACCCGCAGGCATGCCCCAATAGATACCGTAAAATACACCGCCTAAGTAGGTGCCATGAACCAGCAAACCCGATACCGCGATATGTTTCCATAACGTAGGTGATGAAGGCCATGAAATTCGCATTATCCATATCAAGGGAGTCAGTAGCAGTAGGGTGAGTACGAAGCGGAGGAACAAAAAGGTGAAGGGTTCGGCGTAGGGGAGGCCAAATTTTGCGCCAATAAAGCCCGTGCTCCATAAAAGAACGAAGATACCAGGCATGGCGGCAAGCCCGAGAGAGGCGGCGTCTTTTTCTTTTAAAGCATTGAAAATACTAGACATAATTCTCCTATAGCAGCATGAGTTGCTGCGTGAATAACTTATGTTTTGTTCTTTTTGTTACTTGATTTTACATAAAAGATTGAACCAGCGCCCAAACGACGCGTCACACTGGGCACATTCATAACGCGTCAATGAGGTTTCTTACCATGCAACGTATGACTGCTCTGTTCTCTGCTGCACTTCTTGCGACGGGTCTGATGGCGGGCACCGCTCACGCCCAACAAGCCGACGGTCAAGCGCAAGACCCAATGGCTACTCAACAAGCCCCGACTCAGGATTTTTCTGATCAGCAGCTACAGCAGTTCGCCGATGCTTCTCAAGAAATCGCCGTGATCTCGCAAGAGTACACCCAGCGTCTGCAGGAAGCAGAAGACGAAGCCACACAACAGGAAGTTCGCGCTGAAGCTAACGACCGCATGATCGAAGTCGTCGAAGATAGCGGCTTGGACGTCGACACGTTCAATGCTATCGGTCAATCCATCCAGCAAGATCCAGAAATGATGCAGCGCGTTCAAGAGATGGCTAACCAGTCATAAGCGCCATTTCTTAAGTGATTCATCTAAGGCTATGCGGATAGTGACAGATTTTCCTTAACGTGCGAAGTAACTGTCACGCCGCAAGCCGACCAAAGCCCAACGTACATGCGTTGGGCTTTTTTATTAGTCACCATTATTTATCACTACGTTTTCATTCCCCAAGGGTTGTCGATATTGGTTGTTCAAGACAAACTTAGCCCAGGATTGGCTGCCGGATAGCCAGCTAGAGAGACAAAGCGCCCAGCAGGAGAGCGTATGGACGTCGAGTTATTAGAAATACGCCAGCACATGGGGCAGTTTCCCCCGTTTGATGGTTTGTCGGATGAGCTGCTGGACGCGATTGCCGAGCAGGTAGAGGTCAGCTACTTCAAAACGGGCAGCGATATTCTGGAGCTCAACGATACCCTCGACGAGCTTTGCTACATTCGCAGCGGCGCAGTTGAAGTCTATCGCCGCCAAGGGGAGCTTTATAACCGCCTAGGCGAGGGGGATATTTTTGGCCACTTTAGCCTGCTGCGTAACCACAAGGTGCGTTTTCCCGCCAAAGCTATTGAAGATACCTTGATTTACTTTATTCCCAATGAGGTATTTCAACGGCTATGCGAAGAGGATGATGACTTCGCTGACTTCGTCGAGTTGGAGCGTCCTCGATTAGAGACCGCCGCCGAGCAGCAGAAGAAGTCTAACGACATGATGGTGACCCGTATTCGTAAGCTGGTCACCCGTTACCCGGTGATGGTCGAATCCACCACCAGCGTACAACAGGCGGCCAAGCAGATTAGCGATGCCCAGGCCTCTGCGGTGCTGGTGATTAATGAAGGTAGCGATAACCCCCGTTACAGCTTCCAGGACAGCGAAGGCAAAACCTGGCAGATGTGCGGTATTCTGACTGACAGCGATTTCCGTACCCGCGTGGTGGCTGAAGGGTTATCGTCCAGCACGCCTATTGGCGAGGTCGTGTCGGAACGGCTAATTACCGTGCAGTCTGATGCTTCAATATATGAAGCAATGCTGACTATGCTGCGTAACAACGTGCATCACCTGCCGGTGCTTTACCGCCAGCGCCCGGTGGGGGTCGTGCACCTTTCCGATATTATTCGCTATGAAACCCAGAGCGGTCTTTATCTGGTGAGCAATATCTTCAACCAGTCCAGCGCCCAGGGGCTTGCCAAGCTAGCGCCAGACGTACGCGCCGCCTTTGTGCGGATGGTACAGGAGGGGGCCAACTCACAAATGGTGGGCAGTGCGCTTTCCACTATTGGGCGTAGCTTTACTCGACGGTTGTTAGAACTGGCAGAAGATACCCTTGGGCCGCCGCCAGTGCCTTATTGCTATATGGTCAATGGCTCCATGGCGCGTAATGAGCAGAGCATTGTCACCGACCAGGATAATGCGCTGATTCTCTCTGATGACTTCGTCCCCGAAGAGCACGACGAGTACTTCCATGCCCTGGCGGCGTTCGTCAGCGACGGCTTGGCCGCCTGTGGCTACACCTATTGCAAGGGCGATGTGATGGCGACCAATCGCCAGTGGCGACAGCCATTGCGAGTATGGAAGCGCTACTTCCAGGACTGGATGGCGAACCCAACGCCCGAGAAACTGCTGCACAGCTCGATCTTTTTTGATCTGGATAGCATCTATGGGGAAGACCTGTTCGTTGAAACGTTGCAGGATTTGATTGCCCAAACGGCTCCCAAGTCGCCGTTGTTCTTAGCCGCTATGGCACGTAATGCGCTCAACCGCACGCCGCCATTAGGCTTTTTTCGCACGTTTGTGATGGAAAAAGATGGCAAGCACAATAACTCCATCAACCTAAAGCGGCGCGGAACGGCACCGATGGTGGATTTGATTCGCGTGCATGCATTGGCCTGCGGTTCCAAAGCGCAAAACTCCTTCCAGCGCTTGGACGACATCAGCAAAACCCAGTTGCTGGCGACCGGTGTCAGCGACAAGCTGAACTATGCGTTCGAGTTTTTGTGCATGTCGCGGATACGCCATCAAATGATCGACCTGCAGGAGGAGCGTGAGCCGGATAACAACATCGAGCCCGAAAACGTGGAAGATAGCGAACGCCATACCCTGAAAGACGCTTTTCAGGTGCTGAGCAATGCCCAGAAGTTTTTGAAGTTCCGCTATCCCGTTCCCACCCAACGGCAGGGGCGCTGATATGCACGGCATACGACCGCGCCAAAAAGTTACTCAGGCCGACTGGGCGAGTTATATGGAAGCCCGCGCTGAGCGAGCTCAAGATGAGATGTTGAAGCGCTTTTTCAACACGCCCATGCCTGATCCTGATACGCCCTTGTCAGAAGTGCCCATGGTGGCGCTGGATATGGAAACCACCGGACTCGATGAGCGACGCCATGCGATCGTCAGCATTGGCGTCGTGCCGTTTACGTTAGGGCGTATATCCATGGCTCAGCGCCGTTACTGGGTAGTGAAACCGCCCCGTCCGTTAGATGAGGAATCGATAGCGTATCACCACATCACGCACTCGGAGATTGCCGATGCGCCAGACTTGGATAGCGTGCTAGACGAGCTGTTGGCGGTGTTGGCCGGGCGGGTCGTAGTGGTTCACTTTCGTAATATCGAGCGACCTTTTCTCGATGCGGCGGTGAAGGCGCGCCGTGGTGAGGGGGTGTTGTTTCCCATGATCGATACCATGTCGTTGGAAGCGCGGTGGCATCGACAAACACTGTGGGCGCGCTTTCGCCGCTGGCTGGGGCGTCCGCCGGTATCGATTCGCCTCAACGCCAGCCGCGAGCGCTACGGCTTACCCGTTTACCAAGGCCACCATGCGCTCATTGATGCTCTTGCCACTGCCGAGCTTTTGCAGGCGCAAATCGCCAATCGCTATAGCCCTGAGACGCCTTTAAAAGCGCTGTGGTGTTAGCGCTCGCACCTTCTTTGCATAATAAAACGGGCAGCCCTTGGGCTGCCCGTTGACGTCTTGCCGAGTTGAAGCTGTTACTTACACTGCTTTGGGTTCGCTCATCAAGCCTTTGATGATGGCGTAGCAGGCCACCAGTAGAATGATGGTGAACGGGAACCCGGTCGACACGGCCATGGTTTGCAGGGCCGTCAAACCGCCCCCCAGCAGCAGTGCAATGGCAATCGCGCCTTCGATGATCGCCCAGAACACACGCTGCGGTTTCGGTGCATCGACCTTGCCACCTGCGGTAATGGAGTCGATGACCAGCGAGCCAGAATCCGATGAGGTCACGAAGAAGATGATGACCAGCAGAATCGCAATGAACGAGGTGATCTGCGACAGCGGCAACTGCTCCAGCATCACGAACAGCTGCAGGTCCACACCGGCGTCACGCACGGCTTCGATACCCTGGCTCACGTACTGGTCGATGGCAGTGCCACCGAAGGTCGTCATCCACAGTACCGAGACGACCGAAGGCACCAGCAGCACCGAGATCAGGAATTCACGAACGGTACGGCCACGGGAAACCCGCGCGATGAACATGCCGACGTAGGGTGACCAGGAGATCCACCAGGCCCAGTAGAAGGCCGTCCAGCCTTGGCTGAAGTTGGCATCTTCACGGCCAAAGGGGTTGGAGAGGGCCGGAAGATGAACCACATAGCTCAATAGGTTCTCGAAAAAGCCAGTCGCAATCAGCAGCGTCGGGCCGACACCGATCACGAAGAACAGCAGCGCGGCAGCCATGGCGATGTTGATTTTCGACAGCAGCTGTACGCCCTTGTCGACACCGGCAACGATCGAGCCAGTCGCTATTATCGTGATACCGATGATGAGCAGAATCATCGTGATATCACTTTCCGGCGCGCCAAACAGATAGGTCAAGCCAGCAGCGGCCTGGGTGGCGCCCAGCCCCAGTGACGTGGCCAGACCAAACAGTGTGGCAAACACCGCCAGAATGTCGATCAAGTGGCCCGGCCAACCCCAAACGCGTTCACCCAGTAGCGGGTAGAACACCGAGCGCATGGAGAGCGGCAAGCCTTTGTTGAACGAGAATAGCGCCAATGACAGAGCCACCACGGCATAAATCGCCCACGGATGCAGACCCCAGTGGAAGATCGTTGCCGCCATGCCCAGCGCCGCTGCGCCTGCCGTATCGCCCTCAGCGCCAGCCAGCGGTGCCCAGTCGCCACCCTCCAAAGAGGTGCCGAAGTGGGTCAGCGGCTCATTGACGCCAAAGAACATTAGCCCAATGCCCATACCGGCGGCGAACAGCATCGAAAACCAGCCGGCATAGGTAAAGTCCGGCTTGGCATCTGCCCCGCCAATGCGGATTTTACCTAGGGGAGAGACGATCAAACCCAGGCAAAGAATGACGAAGATATTGGCGGCCAAAATGAAGAACCAAGCCAGATTGCCGGTCAGGAAGCCAAAAACGGCGTCGTAGATCGGCGAAATCGTATCTTGCAGTGCCAAGGTGAGTATGACGAAAAGCAGTACCACGAGTGACGAAATGGTGAATACCTTGCCGTGTAGGTCAAGGTTGAAGCCCATTGCACTCGTCGTAATGTTGTCTTGGCCGATCACATAATCGGTATCGATCAGGTTAGCCGGACCATCAGGGGCGGGGATGCCTTCTGATACCGGCTCATCAGCGGGATGCTTAGAGTCAGGATTATCCACGGGAGCCTCTCCATGTCGGGCAGAAACCGCCAAACGCACCTGGATGGGCCAGCAGTTACCTTCTGGCCAATCACCAATGCGTTAGCAGGCGTGTATTACATCAGTAACAGTAGCAAACGTTGCTTAATCTTTGTTCAACGCGCGGGCACATTAGCACGAAAAAACGTCACATTTACAACGACGACAGAGGGCCGAAGCCCTCTGTCATTTAACGCTCGGGCAGAGTATGACTAGCCGTTGAGCCACTGCTCGACCACGTCTTGGTTCTCTTCTACCCACTGCTTGGCATTTTCGTAGGGGTCGCTGCCATCTTCTTGGTTCATCAGCATCACCTCGCCCATCTGCTCGGGCGTCCACTCGAAGGCATCCAGAATGGCGTAGGCTTCTGGCATGTCTTCTTCCAGACCGCTACGTACGACGGTATGGATCTGCTCGGCACCGCCGTAGACGTTTTCTGGGTCTTCGAGGTACTTCAGATCGAACCGAGCAAACATCCAATGCGGCGTCCAGCCAGTGACGACCACATCCTCTTCGTTTTGGATGGCACTGGCCAAAGCAGCCGTCATGGTAGCACCGCTGCCGCTGCGCAGGTTCAGCCCGAGGTCATAGGTATCCACGACCTCTTCGGTGAGTGCCATCAGGCCGGCACCGGGGTCAATACCGATGATCTCGCCGTTGAAGCTGTCGGCGTTGTCGTTCAGATCGGCGATGGAGTCCACGTCGGTGTACTCAGGTACGACCAAGCCGAGCTTGGTGCCATCCAGATTGGGGCCTAAGTCTTCGGTATTGTCACCGACACGCTCCATGTACTCTGCGTGAGTGGTGGGCAGCCAAGCGGCGACGATGGCATCGGCATCACCCGTGGAGAGGGCTTGGAACATGGCCGCTGCGGACAGCGAGGTCAGTTCCACCTCGAACCCTGCCTGCTCGAGAACCGCAGCAATGACGTTAGTGGAAGCGACTTCAGAGGACCACTCGACATAGGCCAAGTTGACCGTGCCTTGATCTTGGGCGTGGGCCATGCTGCCGGCAGCGAGACCTGTGCCAGCGACGAGGGCTAATGAGGCGAGACGGATGCGGTGATTCAACGTACGAGTTTTCATTCACTTGCTCCCTGTTGATGGGCAGTGGCGAGCGCCACTGCAGTATAAATAGTGTGTTGTGGTTTAACGTAAATTACCTTTTGGCGCTTTCAGCATGGTCAATCATCACGGAGGGATCAAATGCCATGGTCAACGCAGCGCCGAGAGCGGCTATGAGCGGCGCGATTTGCGCAGCGACTGCGTCAGACGATCCAGCAGCATGGCTAGAATGACCACGGCAATCCCGGCTTCGAAGCCATCCCCTGGACGCAAACGCTGAATGGCTCGCCAGACTTCGCTACCCAAACCATCGGCGCCGATCATGGCGGCAATGACCACCATCGACAGTGCCAGCATGATGGTTTGGTTGATGCCCGCCATCACCGTGGGCAGCGACAGCGGCAGCTGTACCTTGAACAGCTTTTGACCACGCGTGGCGCCATAGGCATCGGAGGCTTCAATGAGCTCCACCGGCACCTGACGAATACCTAGAGTGGTAAAGCGAATCGCGGGGGGCATGGAGAAAATGACCGTGGCAAAAATCGCCGACACCGAGCCAATACCGAAAAATGGAATGGCAGGGATCAGATACACAAACGCTGGCATGGTCTGCATAAAGTCCAGCACTGGCATGATCACCCGGTAGAGCCGCTCCGATAGTGCGGCGGCAATCCCCACAGGCAGGGCGATGACTACTGCGACCAGCGTGGCAATCACCACCAGCGTCAGCGTCTCGATCATCGGGTTCCAAAGCCCTAGGTTCCAGATCAAAGCCAGCCCGGCAACCGCACCAATGGCCAGGCGAGTGCTGGCGAGTTTCCAGCACAGCAGTGCAATAATCGCCAGTAGCGCCCACTCGGGTAGCCACATTAGGCCATCGTTGAGGCTGTTGATCCCTGTCTGTGTCACGCGGGAAATGCCGCGGGTAACCACCGAATATTCACTTGTCAGCCACGTCAGGCCGCTTTCGATCCAGCTACCTAAAGGAATGCGTGTTATCTCCATTACTGTTCTCCTGCTCGTGCCAGTTCATCCAGGACTGCGCCTTTCACTACAACGCCCAGCAGGCGCTGCTGCTCATCCACCACGGCAATCGGGTAACTCTTTTCGCTAAACATGGCGAAGAGGTTTTGCAGCGGCTCGTCTGGCGGCACTTTGCGGAAATCTTGAGTCAGATGGTCGGTAATGGTCTCGGCTTTTGCCTCAATGGCGCGGCTGGCAGCGTCCGCTTCCAGCAGGCCTAACAACTGACGGTCACGGTCAGTGACGTAGATGGAGTCAATGCTGTGATCGCGCATCCGATGCAGCGCTGTACGTGGGCCATCGCTGTCGCGTGCGGTGGTGCGTACCGGGCGCATGGCGCTCTCGGCGGTCAGAATGCGCGAGCGGTCCACCCCTTCAATAAAGCGGCGGACGTAGTCATCGGCGGGCTTGGTCAGAATCTCTTCTGGCGTGCCAATTTGTACGACTTCACCATCTTTCAGCAGCACGATGCGGTCGCCGATATTGAGCGCTTCATCGAGGTCGTGGGTGATGAAGACAGTGGTCTTCTGCATTTTGCTTTGCAGCTGCAGTAGCTCTTGCTGCATATCCTTACGGATCAGCGGGTCGAGGGCCGAGAACGCCTCGTCCATTAAGAGCACGCTGGCATCGTTCGCCAGGGCGCGAGCAAGCCCAACGCGTTGCTGCATACCACCTGATAGTTGATTGGGGTATGCGTCTTCCCAGCCCTCTAAGCCCACCTGCTTCAGCGCGTTATGAGCAATCGACTGGCGCTCCGATTTTTCGACGCCGCGAATTTCCAGGCCGAACTCGGCGTTCTGTTGAACCGTGCGATGGGGGAACAGGGCGAAGTTTTGGAAAACCATCGAGAAGTGGCGGCGGCGGCACTCCAGCAGCGCTTTTTCACCCAACGTGGGGATGTTCTCTCCGTCGATGATGATCTCGCCTTCGGTAGTATCGATCAGGCGATTCAAACAGCGAATCAGCGTGGATTTACCCGAGCCAGACAGGCCCATGATGACCAGTAGTTCACCTTCGTAGACGTCGAAGGAGATATCGGAAAGGCCGAGGGTTTGGCCGGTTTTTTCGAGAATCTCAGGGCGTTTGAGGCCCTGGTCGCGTAACTCGAGGGCTTTTTTGGGCTGTTTGCCAAAGACCTTACTCAAGCCGCGTACCTGAATTTTGACAGGGCGTGTCTCGTCCATCAGCGGTGCCTTTTGATTGAATGAGCAGCCTTGTGTCGTTACTCAATGCGCTTACCTGCGGCATTTACGTGCTCCCTGCAAGCAGCGACACAAAACGGTTCATAAGTAGAAGGTTAGGTTATGTTTAATAAATTATTAAAAATTATTATACATAAATGGGTGGGATGTGTCACAACGCGCCCGCCAGCCAGGCCATATTACGCCACATGTGCCATTTTGAACCCACGCCCATGACCCTGTCGTGACAGCGAACGGTGGCTACGATTTTTTAATAAGCTATTGTTTTTTTAAATATAAATGTATTTTTTTCAATGTTGGCATGAAGTGTGAACCTTTTTAGAAAAGCTTGGCAAGTGACGCAAGCACGTTAGTCGAAAAAGGAGGCAATCTTTATGGATAAACAAGTGAGCCAATCGCGCAAGCGTCCACGTGTGCTGACACTGTGCATGTTAGCCGCAACCGTCAGCACCTTGGCCCTGGCGGGATGTGGCAACGGCGAAGATGAAATGCCCCCGGCGCAGCAACCTGACACCATGGAGCAGGATGCGACGACCACGACGGCTCCGGCTACCGGGAACGAGCCTACCATGGCAGACGAGCCGATGAATGAAGACCCGGGCTTGGGCGAAGATCCCGCGGCGACGCAAGAGCCAATGCCGGGTGAGAATACGCAAACGGGCGCTGTCAACGATCCTGAAGAGAATCCTGGTTTCGGTGAAGGCACCGATCCCATGCCCGGTGCTAGCGAGACCACTACCGACGACGTTAACACTACCGATGATGAAGACGACATGACTAACGGCCAATAGCCGTCAACGCTCCCTACGATGGTAAGCCAACCCAGCTGTCTGTTCCCTGCGGCTGCTCCACACGGTTTATCATCCTTTCGCCCCCGCGCCCGCGGGGGCTTTTTTTTACTTGTTTAAAGCGTATGACGGTGAGTTTGGGCGGTTGCAAACCAGTCAGCTGATAAGGTTAGGGGGGCAGGCGCTACTGTTGAGAGCACTGCTCATGGCGGGCGTGCTGACAGGCTGCGGTGATTCCGAAGCACCGACCACCGATTCGAAAGTACCGACCGACGAACCTCAAGAGCCCATGGATACCGGCCCCATGGCGAATGATGGGCAAGCGACACGTGAGTCGACCGGCGATGGCGTGAGTGACCCGGAGTAAGCATGAAAAAGCCGGTCGGCGAGTGCGACCGGCTTGGACTTACTCCTCGCTATCTTCCAAACGCCGATAAAGAGTGCGGCGGGCGATGCCTAATACTTCGGCCGTCCGCCGTTTATTTCCCCCTGTCGCTTCCAGCACTTTGCGAATATAGCGCTTTTCCACCTCTTCCAAACTTGGCCAACGGGCAGGCGCGGGTGCCGGAATTTGCGTGCCTGGCAGTACCTCTCCGCTTAGAGTGGGCGTCGTGTCGGTACTGCTCTTTTGCTGGCTGGACTGCTCGCGCAAGCGCTCGGGGAGATCCTGATGCTGCAGTACGCCCGCTTCGCTGAGCGTTACCGCGCGCATGATCGCGTTCTCCAACTCGCGCACGTTGCCGGGATAGGAGTAGTTCAATAGGCTATTGAGGGCCTCTGGCTCGATCTGTTCGATCTGTTTGCCTTGGGCTTCTGCGTGCTTATCAATCAGTGCGAACACCAAGTGTTCGATATCCGTGCCGCGCTCGCGTAGCGGTGGAATGCGCAGTGAGAATGTCTCTAAGCGGTAGAACAAGTCACTGCGAAAGTTCTCCTGCTCAATCTCTTTTTCCAAGTGGCGGTGCGTAGCGGCAATGATGCGCACATCTACTGGTTCCTCACGCTCGCCGCCCACGGGGCGAACGGTTTTCTCTTGCAGGGCGCGTAGTAGCTTGGCCTGCAGGTTGATCGGCATTTCGCCAATCTCATCGAGAAACAGGCTGCCGCCCTGGGCGCTATGAAACAGTCCTTTTCTGGCTTCATTAGCACCGGTAAAGGCACCTTTCACATGACCAAAAAACTCGCTCTCCATCAAGTCGGCGGGAATGCTGGCACAGTTAACGGGAACGAAAGGCGCTTCGTGGCGGCTACTTTCTTGATGAATCGCTCGGGCCAGCAGCTCTTTACCCGTGCCGCTTTCACCCAGGATCAAAATAGGTGCATCGCTTTTGGCTAATCGAGACGCATCGTGGAACAGTGACTGCATGGCTTGGCTTTTACCCACAATACCGTGGAAGTGACTGAGTTCCGTATCGTGGGGAAGGGACAAACGCTGTCGCTCCAGTACGCGAAATACGGCTTCGAGGATAGCATCTAAATCAAGTGGCTTAGTTAAAAAATCATCTGCGCCAAGCTTTAAGGCTTCTACCGCCTGGTCAATCGTGCCAAACGCGGTAATGACAATAATGCCTAGCTCGCTGCCACTCTGGCGTAGCTGCTGCAGCAGTTGAATGCCCGTCATGCCGGGTAGCCGTACATCGGTAATCATCATGGCCACTGGCGTGTGGCTAAGCAGGGCGATGGCCTCTTCAGCGCTGGGGACACCCAGTGTGTCATAGCCCGCGTCGTTGAGCTCTTCCTCTAATAACTCACGGATAGCGGCGTCATCTTCCACCACCAATAACGGTAAAAGGTGTTCCTGATGGGTCACAAACGTCGTCCTCAAGCGGATGCGGTTTCACTAAGGGGAAGCGTAATTTCAAAGCCAGCGCCGCCAAGCGCGCTGTCAAATACGCCAATCGTCCCGCCGTGGTCGTTAATAATGCGGTGCACCATCGATAGTCCCAAGCCGCTGCCCTGGCCCACCGGCTTGGTGGTGAAAAAGGGGTCGAACACTTGATGATGATGCGAAGTCGGTATGCCTGACCCGTTATCTTCGACCCATACCGTAAGCTCGTCGCTGTGCGACTGGGCGCGAACACGAATATGGCTAACGTCCGCGGCTTGGGCGGCGTTGCGTAATAAGTTGGTCAGCACCTGCACAATTTGTTGACCGTTAACTAATAAATGGGGGGGAGGGGACGGAAGATCAATATCCAGATAGATATTTCGTGGTTCCAGCTCCTCCTCGACTAGCTCGCTGGCACTAATGATAAGCTGGTTAAGGGCTTGGTGTCCTTTCTCCACGTTATGTTGTCGGCCTAATTCCATCAGTTGGCGGACAATTTCGACGATTCGCTCTACCTCGCCGCGAATCCGGCCAAGCCTAGCACGCTCGTCGTCGCCAATCGTATCCCTGCGGGCCAACCGCTGGGCCTGGCCGTTGATGACTGTCAGCGGTGCGCCAATTTCGTGGGCCACCCCGGCGGCCAACACGCCAAGCTCTGCCAGCTTTTTCGATTTGCGCAGGCGTTTTTCCAGCTCGATTTCTCGCCGCTGGCGAGCATCGATATCACGATCTTTTTCGGCCATAGCGTCCAGCATGCCGTTCAAGCCCGACGCTAAACGGCGATACTCCGTCGGGCCGTCTACTGTGGCCCGTTGGCTGCGGTCGCCATCTTCCACTAGCAGCATGACGCGCAACAGACGGTTGAGCGGCCGCTCGATATAGTGACGAAACCCCCACCAAATGCTGAACACGATGCCCGCCGCGCCAATCACGAAGACCAGCACGGCCACAATGCTGATAAACCCGGTGTAATTCTCAATGCCGGTATTGAGTCGGTTCACCTGCAGCACCCCTTGCACAGTGCCATCTTGGGTGCGTAGTGGCGTGAGAGCAGAGTAGTAGGTCCAACCTTCCTGTTGTCGGTAGCTGCTGTGCAGGTCGTCGCGCTCGATGACCTGCTGAATCTCTTCCGGTGTGAACAGATCTTTACCCAGCCCAAGGCCGTATACCTCACGGCCTTGGGTATCGAATACGTAGGCCCCGTAGATGCGGTGAAACGAAAACGCCGACTGCAGCGCCTCTTCTAGCGGCGTGGCGCTGTCTCGAGCCACCGCATAGCTCAACGACGTGCTCAGCGCGCGAGTAATGATCTCGACTTCGGTTTGCAGCTTGGAGCGCACGTTGTCTTCCAGCGATTTGATCGCCACCAGACTAAACACCACCAGGATCACGAAGAGCGGCACGATGACCGTTAAGATGATGAGGTTACGTAATCGCATCGTACTTCCTGGTGGTGTCTCGGGAGTCGAACAAGGTTAGCGCTGTGTGGGCGTCAAGCGATAAAGGCTGCCTTGGCCGCCGTCGGTTAGCAAATAAATCGCTTCATCTGGCCCTTGGCGCACATCGCGAATACGGCCGATCTCACCTTCTAAAATCAGCTCTTCACCGGCCACTTGGCCCTCTTCAAGGGTAAGGCGCAGCAGCTTTTGGCTGCCCAGACCACCCGCCAGCAGGCTTCCTTGCCAGGGCTCAAAGGCATCGCTAGTCACCTCGGCAAGACCTGAGGGGGCAAAGCGCCCATCAAAGCGATATACCGGGTCAACCATGCCAGGCTTAGATTCAACGCCTATCGGCTCGTTGGTGCCGTAGTCGTTGCCTAAACTCACCTCCGGCCAGCCGTAGTTATTGCCAGGCACAATCTGATTCAGCTCATCACCCGTGCGTGGGCCGTGCTCGGTGGCCCAGGGCTCACCATTGCTGAGAACGGTCATGCCCTGAATGTTGCGATTGCCCATGGTGTAAATTTCATCCAGCGTATCGTCGTCATCCACAAAGGGATTATCGCCAGGGGCCTCTCCGGTCTCGGTGAGCCGAAGGGTAGAGCCTGCGTGGTCATCGCTGGCCTGAGCGCGAGAAGGGTCTACGCCGCGGTCTCCGATGCTCATCAGCAGCGTGCCATCTTTAAGCCATGCCAAACGGGAGCCGTAGTGTCGGCCGGGAGAGGAGGCGCGATCCTGCACGAAAAGGTGCTCAACGTCGCCTAACGAATCCCCTTTCCACTTAACGCGGGAGAGCGCTGAACGGCTGTTATCGCCCTCAGGCTTGCTCCAGGTGAAGTAGATCCAATCGTGCTCGCCATCGCCAAACTCAGGGTGCAGCGCCACATCCAGCAGGCCACCTTGGCCGTTCTGACTCACCTGGGGCATGCCTTCAAGCACTTGCGTTTGCCCGTCAGAGTCAACGAGATTTAACTCACCGCTGCGCTCGCTCACCAAGTAGCGACCATCGGGAAGAAACGCCACCGCCCACGGGTTCGCAAAGCCATTGGCCACGCGCTCAATGGTAATAGCGAAGTGGTCGGTTTCCAGGGCATCTTGAACCACCTCTGCCTGGGCAGTGCTGGCAAGTAGCAGTCCTGCCAGGGAAGGCGCTATCCAGCGTTTAGCCTGTAAACGCAGTGAACGGCGTGGAGTCATCAGGGGGCCGACATATCGATTGGGCATAGCGTATCGAGTTGGCATCGAGTGTCCTCTGTTAGCGCTGGATCAGAGCCTAAGTCTAGCAGTGACTGCCGTAAGCGGCCGGGGGTTCCCCGGCGCTACATCAACAGTGCCAACAGTATCGGTAAATATATCAGCGCCATGAGCGTTGAGCAGAAGACTAAACTGGCCACATAAGCGGGTTCGCGCCGGGCGCGCTGGGCAAACAGATAGTTGAATACCGCCACGGGCATGCACATTTGTACCACCAAAATGCTCTGCGCCAGCGGCGGTAAGCCAAGCCAACCAGAAATAAACCAAGCGGCAGCGGCGGCCAGAGGGATACGGATCAAGCTAAAGCCAACCCCTGAGCGTAAGCTTTCCACCTGAATACTAGCGAGCGATACACCGAGGGTGATGAGCATCAGCGGTACTGTGAACCCAGACATTAAATCAACGGTGTTGGCCATCCATAGCGGGAGCGGCGTGTCGGTCAACAGCAGGGTCATGGAAATTAAGATGGCATAAACCGTGGGGGTTTTAATCAGCGTTTTAATCGGGTTTCCGCTACTGCTGAGCACGGCTCCTAAGGTGAACTGAAACAGCGATACCGTCACCATCACCGTAATACCGTAAGCAAAACCTGCGCTGCCGAAAGCGTAAAGCACGACAGGCAGTCCCATATTACCCGTGTTGGGATACATCATCGGCGCGATCAGTACCTGCCAATCTCGACGCAGCAGTTTGGCCACGGCAAAGCTGGCTGCCCCCATGCTGATAATGACCAGCGCGGTGGCCAGCATCATCTGCCCAAAAGTGCCGGCATCAATGTTGGCACCAGAGAGCGACGCCAGTACCAACGCAGGGGTGCCAATGTTGAATACCAAACGCGTAATAAAATCGACGGGGTAGGGTTGCCCTAAGCGTACCCATAAAAAACCCAGCCCGGCACCGGCCAGCACTGGCGCCATGACGGCGAAGAGTTCAGCGAGCATTAACGTTCCTTGACGATCATCGGCCGCCTATTGTGGGTAATTAGGCGGCTAACTGGCAAGGCGAATTGCTAATGGGCGTAAACGGCGTTTGCGTGGGTTTGCCACTCGTTAGGCACCTGGTCACGCAGAAAGTCCAGCAGCGCGTTGACCCGGCGTGAGTGATGCCCATAGGCATACAGCAGCGTCACGGGTAAGGGGGCGGGCTCCCAGCCAGGCAGGCAGTTGACCAGATCCCCAGGGTGGTGGCGTTCGCGTTTCTCGACCACCCAGTGGGGCAGCAGGCCGATCCCTTGGCCATAGGCAATGGCATCGATGTGCAACGCCGTGAGATCTACCCGGAGTCGCGAGCGGGGCGCGTTGAACAGGTAGTCGGCGTGTTCGGGGTGATGCAGCAGCAGGCCGCTGGAGGCAGTATCCAACAAGTCGATCCAGGCATGCGCATCCAGCTCTTGGGGGTGTTGCGGTGTTCCCGCGTGGGCCAGATAGTGTGGGTTGGCGTAGAGGCCGCGGGTGAGGTGGCCCAAGCGCTCTTGATTCAGCCCACACTCATGGGTGGCGCCTAGCCAAATATGCACGCTGTTGCTGTGCATCTTGGTGGGCGGCGTTTCCCGAGTATGCAGGGTCAGCTCGACCTTGGGGTAGCGGGTCAGAAACGCATCCACGACGCCCGCCATCCAGCCTCGGGCCAGCGCACCGTGTACCTCCAGCGTCACTTTACCGCTGATCTCCTCGCGAAGTTCTGCTAGCGCCTCTTGGCTATGGGCGACCATGGCCAGCAGCTCGGTGCAGTACTGGTGAAACAGCAGGCCCGCTTCGGTGGGAATCAAACGGTTCGCCTGGCGACGCAGCAGCGGCTGGTTCAGGCGCGCCTCTAGCTGACTAATGCGCCGGCTTAACGTGGATTTAGCAAGCCCGAGCTTCTGTGCGCTGCGCGTCAGGCTGCCGGTGGTCATCACATCGGCAAAAGCGGCGAGTTCATCAAAATCGTACATAGTCGGGGCCACTGGGGGAACGAGGTCACGCCATTGTGCCACTTAATTGTTTGAATGAAAATAATTGCCATTTATGTTCCGGTTGGTTGAACGCATCGTCCCGCCTCTTTGTGCAAAGAGTATGCAAAAATACAAATGCTAATAATTCGTATTTAAGTATAAGTACTCTTTCAATTCAAAGGAACCCGCTATGTCTTTACGTTTGCGCCGTACGCTGCTGGCCAGCGCTATCTCATCTCTCGCCTGCGGGGCAGTTGCGGCTCAAGAAACGCCTCAGCTCAACGATATCGTGGTGACGGCCTCTGGCTTTGAGCAGCAAATCAGCAGCGCGCCAGCCCCATTAGCGTGATCTCCCGTGAAGAGCTGGAGCGTGGACACTTCCAAAACGTCACCGATGCGCTGCGCGACGTACCGGGCGTGGTCGTCACTGGTGGCGGGCGTGGCGATAACGGCAACGATATTTCCATTCGCGGTATGCCTTCCCAATACACGCTGATTCTGGTGGATGGCCGCCCACAAAACTCCCGCGAATCACGCCCCAACGGCAGCGCAGGCTTCGAGCAGGATTGGCTGCCGCCGTTGCAAGCCATCGAGCGTATCGAGGTGGTGCGCGGGCCGATGTCAACGCTATACGGCTCCGATGCCATCGGCGGGGTGATCAACGTGATTACCCGCAAGGTAGCGGATACCTGGCACGGCAATATCCAGCTCGATACCGTGCTGCAGGAAGACAGCGCCTCCGGCGACAGCCGCCAAGCCAACTTCTACCTAAGCGGGCCGCTGGTGGCGGATCGTTTAGGCCTGCAGCTGTATGGCCGCACCTCAGAGCGCGACGAAGACGATATTGAAAACGGCTACGAAGAGAAGAGCTTGCAAAGCCTGACCGCACGGCTAAGCCTGGCCGCCAGCGATAACCACGACTTTACTGCGGAAGCGGGGATCACCGAGCAGGATCGCCGCTCGCTGGTTGGGCGCTCGGCGCCTGCGGAAGGGTGTCGTGGCGGCTGCACCGATAGTATTGGTGAATACACCAATAGCCATGTAGCGCTGACCCATAGCGGCCGCTTCGACTGGGGCACCAGCGAAACCTTCGTACAGCGTGAGCGCAGCGAAAACCAATCGCGGGATATCGAGATTACCAACACCACCGCGAAAACCAGCGTAGTGATTCCCTTGGGTATGCACATGCTCACCGTCGGCGCGAGCTGGGAAGAGGAGTCGCTGGAGGATGGCACCACCAACCAAATCTCCGACCGTACGGCGGTTGAAAACAGCCAGTGGGCGCTGTTTATGGAAGATGAGTGGATGCTTTAGACAGACGCCTGGGCACTGACAGGCGGGTTGCGCTTGGACGATGACGACAACTACGGCAGCCATCTGAGCCCGCGCCTTTACAGCGTATGGAACATGACGCCGGAATGGACGCTGAAAGGCGGCGTATCCACCGGCTACCGTTCCCCCAACCTGCGGGAAATTACCCCGGACTGGGGGCAGATCAGTCGTGGCGGTAATGTATACGGCAACCCTGACCTTGAGCCGGAAACCTCGCTCAATAAAGAGATTGCCCTGCTGTACGGCAACGACGCAGGCCTGAACGGCAGCCTCACGCTGTTCCACAACGACTTCGAAGACAAAATCACTCGCATCGCCTGCCCGACCGATATTTGCAATGCAGGCCCGAACCAGTTCGGCAGCGACCCCACGTACCGGGTCAACATCGATGACGCGGTGACCCAAGGGGTCGAGGCCAGCCTGAGCGCACCGTTGAGCGATACGCTGGCGCTAACCGCCAGCTACACCTTCACCGATTCCGAACAGAAAAGCGGTGAGTACGCCGGCGAGCCGCTGACCCAGCTGCCCCGCCACCAGGTGTCGGCCACGTTGGATTGGGATGTGAACGCACGGCTTAGCCAGTGGACCAAAGTGAGCTACCGGGGTGAGGAGAGCCAGCCCACCACCGGGCCGTCACAAAGCGCGATTGTCGCGCCGTCCTACACCTTCGTGGATGCGGGTATTGGCTATCAGCTCAACGATAGCACCACGGTGAACGCCGGTATCTACAACCTGTTTGATGAGCGCATCACCTACGACGAATACGGCTATGTGGATGACGGCCGCCGGGTGTGGCTGGGCCTGAACGTCGCTTTCTAAACATCCTGTCAGTAGGCAATAGACGCGGCCACCGATGGGTGGCCGTGTTTGTTTATGCCCGCGACCAGCCCGGCCACCGACGAGGAGAGCAGCGCATCCTCCAGGGAGTTCACCGTGCCGACCAGGTTAAGCTCTTGATAAATCGGCTCCCGGTTGACGCTCGCCAGCTCGACTCGTGGGGCAGATTGGGCCAGCGCGGTGCCAGCAACGAGTGAAAAGGCCAGTAGCAGCACAAAAGAAAGAGGGCAAGTAAAGGCACCGTCATAACAGGTTGTTTCCTAACATGAGTGAAAGGTGGTAAATGCGAAGGCGAGTAAAAGGCGCGCTGCTCATACTACCCAAGCGAGTGCGTTGACATATACCTGAATCCGTGAAGCCGGCGCCGACACTTTCCCTATCACCGCCAGCGAGCACTTTTTGATCATTCGCCCCGTGCAAGTTGGCTTTCGCAAGCCCGTTATTGCCAAAACCCACCGTGCTGATCGGTG
>Ga0208316_1000131_pt1 | contig 93349 bp, 92 predicted proteins | sample MalvireepMed_231_FD_184240 | JGI IMG/M metagenome (GOLD analysis project Ga0208316, IMG submission 184240) | Marine viral communities from the Global Malaspina Expedition - Malaspina viral metaG DeepMed_231 (SPAdes) (version 2) | ecosystem: Environmental > Aquatic > Marine > Oceanic | place... | reverse complement strand
TGATGTCCTTGGCCAGCTCGGCGGCCATAGCTTTAAGTTTTTCTTGGTCCAATTGCGTACCCACGATGGTATCCTTTTGAAAAGACTACTCAGTCGTGGGCAGTTACACAATTTGGTTTACAGCCTCACCGAAAGCTCACGCCTTACATCCAACCAGGTCTTGCCGTTGTCTAGTCCGAGAACGTCACGAATGCAGCTGCAAAACGCAAGATTCCGTTCTCGTATACTGGCAACCTCCCAAGTAGTGCGAAGTTTAACCGGTTTATTTCGACAACAATTTTTATATTTTTTCCCACTCCCACACCCGCAGGCTTCATTTCGACCTATGTTCTTTTCATCAATCCCTTTCTTCAGATAATCGTCATTTGCTGTTCGACCGTAGGCATCTTGGTAGTAAACCGATCCATCCTCAAATCTCGCATATAGTTCACCGCCGAACTTGTAAAGCTCGTTTGATGGCGGTGCCAAAACCTCCTTGATATCAGACCAGTCACAGGTCAACTCCTTTTCCGGATAAAGCCACTCCTCCTTCCCGGCCGCAACGGATGACTGAGATCTGCTCTTAATGATGTGGTTGATTTTGGTTACGTCTGCGGCGGAGAGCTTCCGGGAGTGAATAAATTCAATCGTCTTGACCATGCTCCGCCGAATTCGTGTGGCGTTGATTCGTTGTTTGATCGGGTTGGTGTGCCCGGGATCCTGCGCATAGTCGAGATTGGTCAGTATCAAGCACCGGTTCTTGTCGAGAGGAAAAATCGTTTGTGAACCATTCAGCGAAATATCCGGGTCGTTCGGATATGCGCATAGTTCTGATTCAGGAGTACAGGCATGGTTGTAGATGGTGACAGGGTGGTCAGACACGATGAATTTGATGTCCGAATCCTCAGCAGAAACAAGCTCGCGAACACCTTCAGACCAGATTGTGCAATGCATGGATCGTAAGGCCTGCATCTCCATCATTAGCTGGTGCTGGTTGAGCTCTGGATATTTGCTTGCGATCCAGTCCAATCCTTTTGGCGTTCTCAGTTTCTGTGCGTCCAGGTAGGCAAACAGATCTTGAAATGAATGATGCCATTGCGATTGGTCATCGGTCAGGAATGCGCGGATCGCCTTTGACCCGTTGTCATCGATTGGGCCAAACAGCTTTTGTTCAATTTCATCATTTACCTCCTCTCCAAAGAACGTGGAGTAGAGGTCTTTCTCATAAAATCGTTGAGCTGCGGTCTGCCATTTTTGGGAATAAACTGTTTTATTACTTCCGTCGGGCAGTTTTATATCGCGTCGTTTAAGATGGCAGAGTTGCTCACATCCATCATCCATGAATCCTTTCTGGTACCACTGAGGTACAAAGTGGTTGTCCCTAGTCTTGTTCATCAGTTGAAGTGCCGATTTGGTTGTTTGAACACAGAGGGTAGCAGAATAGAGTAGGCTGGTTTCAGCCAGCCTATAAAATGAGGGTGAGTATTGTGGCGGCAACGCCCAATGCAATCTACTGCTTCGTTTGGGGCGCTGAGCAGTTGGTTTTTTTCAGCCTCCGGATATTACGGTGGGCATTTCCGTGTAGAGCCTCCTTCAAGAATTCGTACTCCGATTCTGTGATGTCGCTCTGGTATTCGAGTAAAAACAGAATGCCCTCTGTTATGGACACGGTTTTTTCCAGGTGTTCGATGCTTTCAGTGGTTTCAAGGTTCTGGAAGCTCCAACCTAAAGGGTGACTTTGGAATCGCTTGGCAAATTCTTCGCTGGTCATAGTGTTTCCCCGGCAAGCCTGAAAGAGCGGCAGTTTTTTTGGGATGGCCTGCCAACATCAGCCCAGCTGGTTCGAACTGGGCCGCAGAGTGTTTTTGCCGGGTGTATCTGCCGCCACCAGCGCTCATCCTTGAGCGCGCAGCCCTCAGCTGCCGCGGGCACATTTCTAGACCATGTGCCAGAGCCTTTTTCTCTGCTAGACCCTGGAGGAGTTGGGGGCAGAGAGTGTTATGGTTAACTTCCGTCTAGCCTGAGCAGCATTTCCTCTCCAGCTGCGTTAACACGAGCCTGAATGTTCTCGAGGATCTCAAACATAAAGGCCTCAAGATGCGGGGCCAGTCCATCCCCTTGAATTTTTATCATGGCATCACCTTGTTTCAATGCACGGGTTCTGGCCTTGATCCATTCAACTTCGGCATCGGTTTTTTTCTGGAGTTGCTCGAGCTGATCCTCTCGTAATTTGTTTTCATTTCTGATTTGTTTACTGATCTCTATCTGAGTAGAGCGACTGGCGTCATCGAAGCCGCCGAACAGGTCGCCTACCAAGTCGGTTGACCTACCGAAAGCCTCACCGATAGTTTTAGCCAGAGCCACAACCTTGTCGGCATTAGCCTCGACTTCGGCAATGTCCAGGGAGACAGAGGCCTCAATATTTTTAATGCGCTCATTGCTCTGGATCTTTTCCAGTTCGAGGCGGTAGCTTTCTGTTTCATCAATTACTTTCCGTGTTTTCTCGGCAGCATCGTCCAGACCTTTGTTCGATTTTACGATGGTCCCAGACCAGCTGTTGACCTTGCCGGTTGCCTCGTCGTAACCAAGCGTGAGGGTCTTGTTTTCTTTCGCCAACTGGCGGGTTGTCTCTCCGATTTCGCCTAAGGCGCCGCCACTGTTCCTAACGCGATTGTTGAGTTCTTCAACGGCGTTTGTGGCAGTGCGTTGGTTGCCGGTGAATTCTTCCAGGGAGCTGTTGAATTTGCTTTGTTCCTGCGAGTTTCTCACCAGTTCCGCAGCCCTTTTATTTAGAGCTTCGGTGTCCAGCTCGGCTGCTTGTTTCGTGTTGTCGAGGGCGTCAGCAAGTCGATCGTTCAGCGTTCTGAGTTCGCTCGTTTCCTTGGCGAGCTTCTTCTGCTCTTCGGTTAGCGGCTTGAGCTGAATCTGAATCTTTTTGATTTCTTCGGCGTTGAACTGCTTGTAGAGCCAGGAACCAATAGATCCACCAAAAGCCTCTTCCATCGGGCCAATGATGTATTCGTTAATCAGCGTGCCCACGCCATAACCGCCAGCCAGGGCAAGACCAACCAGGCCACCTTTGCCTGCTACAGCTGCAATTCCCTGAATCGCACCAAGGTTGCCGATGAGAGCTTTGAAGCCTTGCGCGCCTGCGAGGGCCACCAAACCATTGCCGACTGACTCTAAGCCGCCGCCGAGGGCGCCCAGGGCCGGCAAAACGGTATCTATGGCCTTTGCGATACCGAGTAGTTCCCCAATGCTTTGTTGGGTGGCTGAGTCCAGATCCTGGAATTCCTGGATACCGGCGCCAATCGCTTGGAAGAGGGGCTCCAGTCCGCTCACGATGCCGGAGGAAACATTCACCAGGGCAGTGAAGGCGTCCACGACTTTCTGCAGGGCGCTTTCAAGGCCTTCAACGGTCGAGAGGTCCACCGTTCCAAAAACCGCCTCAAAGGCGTCTCCGAGTTCATCGCCCAAGCCGTCAAACGCTGTCAGCAGCTGCGAGAAGTCGAGGCCTTCGAAGGCTTCCGGCAGATTCTCGGCAATGATGTTCACTTGCTCAGAGAACGATTCGAGGCCGCTTCTCAGGGCGTCAAAGAGCACGCCGGCATTGTCGCCTTGGATCGCTTCCCGGAAAGAGTCCACTAGGTTTGTAGTGGCCAGTGTGACTTCCTTGGTTTGATCGATGTATTCCAGGCCAGCAGTGGCGGCTGCAGTCGTGAAGGCCGCTCGTAGCTGTTTGAGAGCAAATTCGGCGGATTGCGTTTTGACGCTGAATTCTTCCAGGGCGGAGCCGCTCGAATCCATCGCAATTTTCAGGATTTCTTCTGAGCGTTCGGCTCCGTTGAGAACCGCCAGAAACCGGCTCATCTGTTCGGCGCCGGCAATCACCGTTGCCACACGTTGTCTTTCTGTGTTGTCCAGGCCTTGGGTGGCGTTGATCAAATCATAGAGAACGTCTTTCGTGTTTCGGCGTTGCCCGTTCACTTCCAGCTGAATGCCGAGTTCTTCCTCCAACAGCTCTTTGCGTTCCTTGGTTGGCTTAATCAGGTTACTAATGGCCGTTTTCAGGGCGTTGGCGGATTCAGATCCGGAGCGGGTGACTTCCACAACGGGAGTCAGCAGGGCGGCGGTCTCTTCAAACGAGAGGCCCAGGGTCTTGGCAATGGGGCTCAGGATCTTGAAGCCTTCACCGAGCTCACTCACTGAGGCGCCGGCCTGATTCGATACGCCATTCAGAACGTCGAGAAGGTTGGCGGCCTCGGAGGCCGGAGCCTGGAACCCCGCCAGTGTACCAATCAGCAGTTCTGCCGATTCCTTGGTCGAGAGGTCGGCAGCATTTACCGCCAGCAACGACTGTTCAACGAGCGTTAAGGCCTCATCGATATCGAAACCGGCCTGGCGGAAATCGGCAGTGCTTTGAATGATGGAGCCCGCGTCTACACCAAACCTGGTTGAAAGGTCGCTGAAGGTATCCGAGTAATCGCTTGCCTGGCCTTCGCCGTCGCTCATGACCTTCTGCAGGTCAATCAGGGCAGACTCGAAGGAAACTGCTTCTTTGGTGGCGAATGCCAGCGCAGCCACACCAAGGGCAGCGAGAGCCGCGTCCAATTTCAGAATACTGTCGGAGATGCCTGCTAGCGGGCCCGTAATGTCGCCGGCCTTGTTGGTTAGCGCGTCTAGATTTCGACCCACGGAGCTGATAGCTCCACCGGTTCTATCAACGCCTCCGAAGATGATTTCAATGGTTTTGCTTTTATCTGCCATGGTCATAGGCCTCTGAGGAAGTCGGGGAATTCATCTGTGTCGGTTACGCCACATTCCCGCGCCTTATTCCCCAGCTTAATCAGTTCTATCTTTGTGTTTTTATTGTGGGTTTTGCTTTCATCTGGTGAGGCGCCATATGCGCGCAAAAATTTTCCGAAAACCGCGTGGATGCGCCGCCCCCGCGGGCTGGCTCTGGGGCCAGGGTCCCCCGGAAAATTCAGGCGCACACAAATGGCTGTAGCCCTGTGAGAACGCTGAACAGTAAGTGATATAGATCGGCCGACATTTCTTCGCGAAGTTTTTCGGCGTTCCGGGCGGGCCGTAACCTGGTACCGGATGCTTTGCGCAGCACCACAGTTGAAACACTTCACTTTGATAACTGGCGGACAAAGCGGCAGGCGGCCCGGAAAGGAGCTGAGTTCGCCGGTACGCAGGTAAGTAGAGAACGAGGGGGGAGGTAGGTTCTCGAACCTGAGCCGGTAACCGTCGATGTTCTGGCCTATGCTGTGGTTCATTTTTCCTGCTCTCCCGAAACTTTCTGACCCTCAGTGCTCAGTAAGTGGCCAGACAGGGCCGGCCACTTCTCCAACTCTTCAGCCCTTACCGATCTTTGTCAGAATCTCCGCCACCCGCTCGTCTATGACCTCCGGCTGAGGCTCTACCGAGTTATTTTCTATGCCTGGGATGTGGGGCAGATCCACATGGCCCCTCCGGGTTATGTGGGCGAACACGGTTCCATCGCCATGCTGCTCAGAAAGTTCGTTAGCAATGGCGAGCCCAGAGAGAGCGCTTTCAATCTCTTTAAGGGCGCCATCCAAGCGCTTCACCTCTTGGTCGAAGAGTTCTCGGGCATACATAGTCAAAAGGCATGAGAATTCCTTTTCAGCAGCGCGCTGCTCATCACCGAGTCGATCAAGGCGGCGTGCGTAACCGCGTTGGGTGGCCCCGGCATGGCTGGAGGCCTCCTCCAGTTCCGCCAGCTGTTTTTTCAAACCGGTTAACTTGGTGCTGGCTTTTTTCAGGTCGGCTTCTGAAGCTTCACCGAGATCCACGTCAGCGGCGAGAAGATCGCGCTCTGCGGCCGCTTCCTCGAGCGAGTTCTTGAGATTGTCGATATCGGAGGATTGGACTCGGGAGGCTACTTCCTCGTTTGCTTTTTCAATCCGGGCCATTTCAGTACTGACTTTGGAGATGGCTTCCCGGGCTTTCCCCAGATCCGCGAGTGTTACCTTGCCAGGGTTCTTCTCAAGCGATTCAAATTCGCTATCAATTTCTACCAGCTCCGCCTGAATTGGCTGGTATTCGTTTTCCAACTCTTTAATCTGCAGTTCGAGCCCCTGGATGTTATTTTTCAGCTGTTCGATCTCCCCCTTGCGAGCAGGCCTGCTGGCGTAGGCTTGGGGCGGGCGGTTGCCGGTTTCCCAACCCAAATCTTCCTCCAACTTCTGCTTTTGACCGACGTGCTGCTGGATGCGACTTTTCAGGTTATTCGCCTTTGATGTCAGCTCTTCCCGGCGGGCTTCAAGTTCTCTCAGACGATCAAAGCGCTGCGAAGCGGTCAGCTTTTTCATAGGGGCGTTCTCCGTGTGATGGTGGCGGTTTTGCCGTGCTTGATGGCCTCCACGAATTCAGCTCGATCGAATAGGATTCGACGGCCGAACCGGTAGACGCCGGGGATATCGTGTCCGCGTTGGAATAACAGGTAGCGAATACCACCAGGTGTAAGGGCGGGTTCAAGTTCGCAGAGTTGGTTCAAGGTCAGCAGGGAGGGGGAGTCTACTGTTCGATCTAGTGTTGGTAATGCGCTGTTCATTGATTAACCCTCTTGGTCCCATTGAACCGCCGTGATGTTCGGCTGAGGGTATGATTTCAATAAAACAAAGTTGGTACTTAGCAGGCCTTACCAACTTTCTGCTATTCAGTATGAGTTTTATTTCTCACGTCTAATTTTCTTTCGTATCGTTTGCTCCTGTTTGGGATCCATGCCATAGCGCCTCACAAGAATTCTGGCGATTGCTGAGTCCTTCAAACGAGAGTTGTCCTCGCGTAGCTTTTCGGCATCGCGCCTCCACATCGCAATCTCTAGCTCCCTGTTAAGACTTCGCCTGGCATTAGCCGAGTCCAGCGGTGTGCCACGGTTGGCACTGGTCAGGCTGATCTCAGTCTTCATTGCCCTGGTTGCGTACTTTTCCCACGGTTGAACATGCGCCCGAGTAACGATCACGCCGAGATCCAGGAAGGATTTAGCTATGGAAACCAACTCAAATGGCGCGGCTGAGACGGCCCGCAATGAGTCGCTGCAAGCCTTGATGCCAGTCAGGAGCCGGTAGGCGTTCAACTCGCCCTCTGTCCAGTCCTCAGAGACGGAGGGGCCGGGAAGGTGCCGGGGGAGTTGATTTCCGATTCGGTGCAGCTCATGAATGGCGTGGGCCGGGTTGCGAGCGTCTATCCATTCGGGGCGGTCGAGCTGGATATCCAATTGAGCCGCTTCTGGCAGCCGGTCGTTGGCGTGCTTGGTCCAGCCGGTCAGGGCCTCGATTAACTGCTCTGAAGTGTCTCCGGCCATGGCGCCATCGTCGGGCTCTCCGGCTGGCCCCTGCGTTGATTCGAATATGCGTATGTCATCCATGGGGCGATCCGTTCAAGGTCGTGGCGCCTGTGGTGTCCAAGTTTTAAAAGCGTGACGTGTCACGATTGCAAGGCAGGGAGGCCGTTGCTCCGCCAGCAACGAAAATAACGATGGTAAGAATCATGCTGCACCTTGCAGGTCTCCGTTCTGGGTGAACTGGCCATTCCAAGACTGCTTCATCGGCAGGCCGTTGGCCAGATACAACTTGTAGATCACGGCTGCCCCTTTTTCCAGAAGCACCGGGGTGCAACGAACCACTACCAGCCCGCTGCTACGCACAATGTTGTGATGGCGCTCAGTCAGGTACCGGCCCATCGCCCAACTGTGAACCCGCCAGCTACCTGGGGCGTCTGGGTAAAGCCAATCCCGCCGGGCCAGCTCCTGGTTGATTCGTTGGCAGTTCACGCCGTTCAGGCGTTTGGCGAACTCCGAGGGTGTCATTCCAAGCTTAAACAGGGCAGAGGCTGACTCAAGCTTACTGAAACGATCGCGGCGGAACCTGTCCTGTGGATTCAGTTGGTGCATCAGTGCGTTCATGGCTGTGAAACCTCGCTGGCGGACAGTCGCTTAAAAGTTGGGCTCGCCATCGGTGACACCCTCCTTGAGACCTTTTGAGTAATCGCGGGAATCGAAACCTGAATGTCGGGGTGGTCGGCCTGCCTCGAAGGTTGCACGGGCGTGTTTCAGGTCGGTGAACTGCCTATCGAACGAACCTTCTCGGGCCCATTCATCCGCCAGCCTGGCGTTTTTCAGTTCCAGAGCCTTTTCTCGGCTTACAGGGCCTTGATGCTCTGGCGGGCTCCATTCCTGTTCGTACTCCTGGCCCTTTCCGAAGAACCGAACAGCTTGCATCACATATTCCGTGTGGGCTTTGCCGGTGATCTCACAGAATTCTTTGTAGCGGATCGTGCCTTGCAGAATCTTCCCGGGATCTTCGCCTTCCTTGATTCTGGCGTTCCATGCCTGAAAGGCCTTTGACTTTGGATTGCTGCCCGGGCGTTTGGGGTAGGCCTGCCAGACCAGCTCGAACTCTGGCGGGTAGCTACCTGGCTTTTTCTTCGCTGATTTCGGTTTCTCTATAGACTCATCGCAATGCGATGGGTCAATAGTGTTTAGTTTCTCCTCTGTATCTTCTCTAATCTGTATCTTCTCTGGTGCGTTACGCTGCGTTTCATGTGCGTTACAGGGTGGTTTTTCTTTGTCCGGCGGCGGGTCTGATTTCGCCTTCGAGGCCCGCTTTTCGCGGTATCTCCTCACTCTATCCGTGCTGTTGTCCTCGCGTTTAGGTTGGCGCCTCTCCCAGCCTGTCAGGTAAGAGCCATCCAGAACGCGGCCCTGCATCGCTTTGAGAATGGCCTCAATTGAATCGTTATCTGTATCCAATGCTGAGGCCAGATCCTCCTGCGTTACCTCTGAGTTTCCTCGCGTTTCATTCATCGAGGCGTCCACCAGCAGGTGAATGTAAACAGCCTGAACAAGGGCCAGAGCCTGACCAGACTCCCGCGCAATAGTCCGCCATTTCGGATCGTTGGGCATGTCGTGCCATAGTCTCAGCCAGTCCACGACATACCCTCCTGATGCTCATAGGCTTCGACCAGATCCAAGGCTTTTTGTACGGATTCTTCCTCGAGGCAGTAGATTCCGAAGTAGGTTTTCCGGCCATCCCGATCAACGCCGGTTCTCTCTACGTTATGGATAACCAGGCCTTTTGCTTTGAGTGCTGCAATCATTTGCGGGACGCCATTGCATCCAACCTTATCGAATAGCTGGCGAACTGAACGGGGGCCTGTGAGAAGCTCTCGAAGTGCTCTATACTGCCTTGGGGATAAAAGGCGCTTTGCTGTAGGGGCGGGCGTCTTTTTCATTTCCTGGCCTCCCTCAAGCTGATGTATCTCATAACCTCCGCCAGCTCCACGACTTTGCAGCCGGACACTCGCTCGACATGGAGATCTCCAAGGGAAACAGCGTCAGCTATTTCGTGAGCGGGAACGTTTAGGGTTCGTGAGACTTCGCTGAGGGCCAAATATTCGCGGCCGTTGCGGATGAAGGAACCTGGCTTAAGGGGCTTGCGGACATTCATGCAACAGCCCCCTTACAAGCTTCCCATGCTTCAATATCTGACAACTTCCAGCGGGTGCAGTTGGGGCCTAGTTTTACGGGGGAAGGAAATGATCCTTTTTTGGCCCATCGCCAGGGCGTGACCCGAGATACTTCATAGCGAGTTGCTAATTCTCGGTCGGAAAGATACTTCTCTTTTTGCTCGCGGTTCATCGGTTTGCCTCATGTGATTTCGCGTAACACATGGGCAGTTTCAATGTGGTTATGTGGGGGCCTTCAATATGGGTGATGTGGGGATTTTCACCACATCAAGTCATCCCCCTCTAATTTCTCCGCTTTTTTTCAGCTCTTTCCATGCTTCTTTGAACGAATTTTCAGTGAACAACTGTCTATTTGATTTGAGAATGTCCCAGCACTGGCCCTTTGCTCCTTTGTTCGGTCCTTCCTTTCGCGCTGGGAGGTTCAGTGGGTCCAGAAGAAGTTCGCCGGTCAGGGTGTTGAGGACTGCCTCTTTCTGCGCTTCAAGCTTCGTTTTGGGTCTCGAAAGTTGTTGGCTCTGTTTTTCCTTCTCGCCCGCAAAAAGTTTTTCGAGGTTCTTTTGTCGAACACAGAGAATTGCGTTCGATACCAGTTCTGACAGACTGACCAGTGCTGCGCTGGCTTGGTCTGATTCGACTAGACAGAACTCATAGTCAAAGCAATCTGAATCCCCAAGCTCCCCAATCCGGACGAAATTTTCACTTTGAACATTCTTGAGCTCACCGATTTTGTTCGGGCCTTCCTCAACGCACTTTCTCCAGTGAGCCTCAAAGTATTCTTGGGCTAGGTTAGTATCAAGAATGTCCCAAACGCTTGGCCGAAGCATTGAATTGTCATCGATGACTGCCAGCGCTGGGCCCTCCCAGATTTCATCCAGGTCACCCTCCGCAGTCTCCAGCCAATTAACGTTTTCATAAGTGTGCAGCTGCGTAGCCGATTGAGAAGGGGCCTCGCAAAGATAGACAATTTTGCCTTCGAACTCTGCAGGGTTCTTTCCAGGCTGAGGCGGGCGCGAACCTCGCGGATAAAAATACCCGAACACCCCAGGGACATAGGAAAACGTTTTTATTGAGAGGGTGAGTTTCCCTAATGCGGCGTAATGGAGCACATCCGATTCGGTAACTGGCGGAGTAGCATTAACTATGTGATTCAGATGCAGAGCCGCTTCCGGAATGGTCATCCACTCCTTTTGCAGAAGTTTTGTCATGCCTTACCCCCTGCCGTTATGGCCGCCACGTTGTCCGCTTTTTTCTGGAGTGGGGCATGCAGACAAAACCGCTCCCAATCCGCCATCATTAGCCGGCGTTTGTCGATCAACTCTGAGCGGGCGTAGGCGGCCCGTGTGGCGTCACTGTTCACATGTGCCAGGGCCAGCTCTGAAACCTCATCAGCGTATGCTGTGCGCTCCCTGGCCCAATCCTTGAACGTCGAGCGGAAACCGTGCGCGGTAACTTTCCGGTCCATTCGTTTCAGCAGGGCAGTCAGGAAGTTGTTCGAGGGTACGTCACCTTTCGGGCCCGGGAAGATCAATTCATCCGGGGCGCCTTTACCCATCCCCTTGAGCAATTCGATTACGGAATCTGTCAGCGGGACGCGGTGCACCTTCTCGGATTTCATGCGGTCAGCCGGAACGGTCCAAACCTTGCGGGCCATGTCGATTTCTTGCCAGGTTACGCCGGCTTTCCCGATGCGCTTGTCTCCGATTACCTCATTGGTGCGGGCAGCGGTCAGAATCAGGAACTCCAGAGCCCGGGCGGCTGTTCCCGTGCGCTTCTGCAGGTCTGTCATGAACTCCGGCATCTCATCCACCGGCAGCGCGGCAAAGTGGCCACGTTTCTTGATCTTCTCCGGGGAGGGGTAAACCTCATCCAGATACCCCTGCCAGCGGGCGGGATTCTCGTTTGAGCGGTATCCGTGAATCGCGCACCAGCCGAGTATGTTCTCGATTCGGGCTCTGACGCGGTTGGCGGTCTCGGTTTTGGTCTCCCAGATGGGATCCAGAACTTGCTTAATATGTGGAAGGTCGATTTCTCGAACTGGCAATTCACCCAGATGGGGGATGGCGTAGGTGTTCAGGCTGTTGGTCCATTGTGTTTCCTGGCGGGGATTCCTGAACTCCTTGGACTTCATCCGGATGTACTGTTCCATCGCTTTCTGGAAAGTGAGCGTGCTGATTTGTTCCGCCAGCAGAGCGCGTTTCAACGATCGCTTTTCTTCCAGCGGGTCTATTCCGTTCCGGATCTTCTCTTTCACTTCCCTGGCCTTGTCGCGTGCCTGAGCAAGGGAGATTTCAGGGTAGGGGCCTAAGCCCATATCGGGGCGCCGGTTGCCGATCTTCGTCCGGAGGATCCACTGTCGGGCGCCAGATGGCGTAACCTTGAGCAACAGGCCCGACACACCGCCTACCGGATAACGAACTTCCGTTGCCTCTCCGGTCTCCGGATCTATCCTGCAGGTGAGGCGTTTAACCTCAATCGGTGAAAGTTCTTTGGCTATCTTCGGCATCGCTTGGCCCACATCCCGGCACACAAAAAGTATTGTCATTCGATGATACGGGGTGCTATCTTAGATAACAAGCGTTTCAGGTATGTGGCTGTTTTATCGAGGGTATACTGAGCTGAGGGCGTTTAAAATCAGGTGGTTACGGGTGCTTTTTAAGGTCTGGCCCACCGCCATTTTTCCTCTTACCTTTCTTTCTTCCGAATCTCCTGTTCCCCACGTGATATTTCCCGTCATAACGACGTGGTTATCCCTACTTGGTTTGAAGCCAGTTAACCCTCATTATCCTTGCACAGAGACTATGAGAGGGTGTTATGGGCGAATTTCAGAATCATCAAACATCTGATACCGGTTCGGCCGAACGCCGGAACCGCAAGTTTTCCGTGTCCGCAAATCGGGGCAGGGCGAGCCATAAGGTGCGTTATGTGGAGGCTGGCGGCGCCGCCGTTGATACGGGCGAATGCACGTTCTGTCAGTCTGTACCGGATCTTTCAGAGGGCTTTGAAGGCAAGGAGGGAAACCGGGGCAGCTGACGCAGCCCCGGCTATAACTCGGGGGCGGATCAGAGATCCCGGCCCGGATAGATTGCTTCTTTCTGCTCGGCTGCCCGCTGCTGGCGAGCTGCCAGAGCCTCTGGCTCGTTCTTTGGCACCTGCCAGCCTTCCAGATTTTCCTCGATCAGTTTTACCAGGGCTTCGATGTGCCCGGGTGTGGCGTTCAGCGCTGTGATGTAGCTGAACCCTTCACCGCCGGCCTCCATGAAGTACTCACGGTTTTCTTCGTCGATTTCCTCAATGGTTTCGAGGCAATCGGATGAAAAGCCGGGGCAGAATACGTCGATGGATTTGACGCCTTTGCCTGGCAGGGACTTCAGGGTTTCATCCGTGTAGGGCTTGAGCCACTCTTCCTTGCCAAAGCGGGATTGGAACGTGGTCATGTAGTCCTCTTTGCTCAGGCCCAGCCGCTCAGCCAGCAGGCGAGACGTTTTGTGGCACTCGCAGTGATAAGGATCGCCCTTGGTCAGGTACTTGAGCGGCACGCCATGGTAGGAAAATACCAGCTTCTGGTTGCGTCCATGGTTGGCCCAGTGCGCCTCGATATGGCGCGCCATGGCTTCAATGTACGGAGGATAATCCGGGTAGTGAGAAATGAAACGGAAATCGGGCAGCCAGCGCCGTTTCGAGAAATCCTTGGCAATGGCATCGAAGGTGGAGGCCGAGGTCGACGCGGAGTATTGGGGGTAAAGTGGCAGAACCAGCAGTTTCCGTACGCCCTGTTCCTGCATCTCATCAAGAACCCGGGAAATTGAGGGGTTGCCGTAGCGCATCGCAAAGCCGACGACCACGTTAGGGCCGCACTTGCGCTTGAGTGCCTCTCGGATACCCTCAGCCTGCTTTGCAGTGTGCAGCAGCAGGGGAGAGCCCTCCGGCTGCCAGACGCTGGAGTAAGCCTCTGCGCTTCGCTTGGGACGAATTCTCAGGATCACACCGTGAAGGATCAGCCACCAGAGCGGCCGCGGCAATTCGACCACCCGGGGGTCCGAGAGAAATTCAGCCAGGTAGCGACGGAGGGCCGAGGTTGTTGGCGCATCCGGTGTCCCCAGGTTGGTAACCAGCACTCCCAATCGGTCAGACTGGTTGTGGCTGAAATTCTCTGAACCTTTGTATTGCATGCGGTAGATCCTGAACGTTGGTTAGGCGGTGGCAGTGTCAGCCTTTGTCGGCGGCCTGCTGCGCCATTCTTGGTGCAAGGCCGGAAATGTCGTAACCGGCGTTGCGTGCTTTGGTAAAAATCTCATCGGCTGATGTGTTTCTGGCCGCGCTCAGAGCCCAGAGCACGGTGCAGCGGGTCCCGGAACGACAGAATGCCAGTACGGGTTTTTCGGCGTCCCGGATCATCGGCGCGAAGCGGTTTACGTCGTCGTCAGTGATGTTTCCCGACTCCACCGGCATGTATACCCACTCAAGGCCCTGTTCCCTGGCGGCGGCTTCAATATCCGCCATGGCAGGCTGGCCCGGCTCTTCGTGGTCAGGGCGATTTGCTACGAGAGTCTTGAACCCCAGCTTCGCGGCTTCTGCCACGTCTTCAATGGAAATCTGCGGGGCTACCGAAATGTTGTCGTCGATTTTTCTGATATCCATGGATGTCGTTCTCCGAATCGGGTGGTGGAGCTGCCGCCATGATCGCACAGCCCCCGGGCTGTGTCAGAATGGCGGCGGGTAAATTTACAGAAAATACTTACACTTTCGCACGGTTGCGCTCAATGACTTCGAAAATGCCCATGCCCGCAACCATGGCCGCAACAAACACCGCCGCCTTGGTTTCACCGGCACCGAGTGCGACCAGTCCCGGCCCGGGGCAGAAGCCGGCGATACCCCAGCCAACGCCGAACATAAGACCCCCGAGTACCAATCGTTTATCGATATGGGCACTGGTGGGCATTTTCATGTGGAACCCGAGGAAGGAAAGGGTGCGCTTGCGGGCAACAGCAAACGCGACCACACCCACCATGATGGCGCCGCCCATCACAAACGCCAGTGAAGGATCCCAAAGGCCTGCGATATCAAGGAAGCCGAGCACCTTTTCAGGATTGGCCATGCCGGAAACGATAAGCCCCATTCCGAAGACAAGGCCAGCAAACAGAGAAGCAAGAGAAAATTTCATGGCGTCACACCCCCATCAGGTGACGAATCACGTACACGGTGACAAATCCGGCAGCCATGAAGCTCATCGTGACTGCCAGCGAGCGCAGCGATAGGCGGGACAGACCGCAAACCCCGTGTCCACTGGTACAGCCGGAACCATATCGGGTGCCGATCCCCACCAACAGCCCCGCAACAATGAGCGCGGGATAGCCGGCCTCGATTTCGATAGGGGGAAGCTCTGTAGCCAGTACCCAGACTGCCGGTGCACCAATCAGTCCGGCAAGGAACGCCACGCGCCAGGCAATATCGCCTTTTGCCGGTGAAAGAAGTCCGCCAAGAATGCCACTGATGCCTGCAATCCGCCCGTTGAGAAGCAGAAAGCTGGCGGCAGCTATGCCCACCAGTATGCCACCCGCCAACGCTGACCAGGGGGTGAAGTTACTCCACGCAATTTCAATCATCTGATACTCCGAATTTTATAGACTTTCATTTTGGAATAAGCATATATCTTGGGGCAATAATAACAAAAAAAAGCCCGGCAAAGGATGCCGGGCAGAGGCGTGCGAGTAGTATCCATGAAAGACTTCCAGACAAACCGGCATCAGCAGGGACGCCGGTATTGGGAAGTATTGACTATATTTTGAACACTTCAAGCGAGACTCACTTTCGTTTGAAAACATTTTTTCATATCGGATGCGTCTTTATACTGCCGCCTTTCGTTGCGCGGGTTCCAGGCCGACTGAAATCCGGGCCAAGCTGTAATACAATGGCGGTTAGAAAGAACTATCCGCACTCCCGAGGTTGTACATGTCTGACGAGAACGACAATAAGCCGGAGAATGATCCGCAACTGGCGGCAAAAATCAAGGGTTCAGCCCGCCAGATCTGGCTGGCCGGGTTGGGCGCCTATACCAAAGCCGAGGAAGATACTGGCCGTTTCTTCGAGCGTCTTGTGCAGGAAGGTGAGCAGCTCGAGAACAAAACCCGGGGCGTCGTCGAAAAGCAGATCAAGTCCGTGGAAGATCGGGTTGAAGGGGTTCGGGAGCGAGCCACTGGCACCTGGGATCGGCTTGAGCACATGTTTGATGAACGGGTGTCCGGTGCCCTGAGACGTCTGGGCATACATCGCCGTGAAGAAATCGAATCTATGGAGCGGCGTATTGAAGCCCTTGAATCAGAACTTGCCCGCCTGCGGAAACGTGCCGGTGACGACGAAGAATAACGTTACGGCTCAGAGATAATCCCGGCTCATCAGCCGGGCTTCCTCCCGGTCGGCCGGCGCAAGGTAGGGCAGCACCAGGTGCATCATCTGGTAAACACCCCGCCCCGGATCCACTGCCTCCCGGTCATCCAGGTGAGAGAGCGTATCGAAAGCACTCCAATAACAGGCGGTTAGCGTCAACTGCTCACAAAGAGAATCAAGCTCTTCCTGCTCAATCGCCATAATGCCCTGGCGTCGAAAGCTCTCGCAAATCGTCTTGAAAGCCAGTCTTTTCTTTTTCTGGATGCGCTTGAATCGTACCTGCAGCTGATCGTACCGGGACAACACGTTCACCAGATCCTGATAGAGGAACCGGTAGCGGGCTACGGTCTCGAACAGCAGGTGCAGAAAGAACCCCTGCTGGTCGAGGCTGATGTCGGCGTCTTCCGGAACCGCCAACAAGTCGACCATGTCGTGTTCGTACTGGTCGAAGATTTCCTCGACAATATCGCCTTTGCTCTTGAAGTGGTAATAGAGGTTACCCGGGCTGATATCCATCTCATCAGAGATCAGCAGGGTGGTGACATTGGGTTCGCCGACGGTGTTAAACAGCGCCAGGCTGGTCTGGAGTATACGGTCGCGGGTTTTGATTTTTTTCATATCGCGCCGGGCCAGCCCCTAGAGCTCGAAGCTCGCCCAGACCGGACAGTGGTCGGACGGCCTTTCCATGGCTCGAATGTCGTAGGAAACACCCGCTTTCCGGGCTTTGGGCAGCAGGCTGTCACTGGCCATGATCAGATCAATCCGCAGACCACGCTTGGGGTCTCGCTCGAAACCCTTGCTGCGGTAGTCAAACCAGCTGAAAGTGTCCGCTTCATCAGGATGAAGGTGCCGGAACACATCGGTATAACCGCGAGACTCGACCTGGCCCAGCCATTCCCGTTCCTCCGGGAGGAAAGAGCATTTACCGGTTCGTAGCCAGCGTTTGGCGTTGTCGGCGCCAATGCCAATGTCTTTATCGGTTGGAGAGATGTTCATATCCCCCATCACCACCACGTAGCCGCCCGCTTTCTTGAGCTCGTCCAGGTAACGCATCAGATCCCCGTAGAACTTCTCCTTGGCAGGAAACTTCACCGGATGGTCACGGCTTTCACCCTGGGGAAAATAGCCGTTGATCACCGTCAGCTTTTCGCCATTGACCGTGAAATGGCCGGTAATCAGCCTGCGCTGGGAATCCTCACCATCCCACGGGTAGCCTTTGACAACCTCCTCCGGCTCCGCTTTTGAGAGCAGGGCAACGCCATAGTGGGTTTTTTGCCCGTGGAAATGCACGTGGTAGCCAAGGTCCCGGATTGCTTCTACCGGAAAGTCGTCGTCCTGAACCTTGGTTTCCTGAAGGCCGATAAAATCCGGTGCGAGGGCGTCTATTACGGCTTCAAGCTGGTGCAGGCGGGTGCGGATACTGTTGACGTTGAAAGAGACGAACATCATTTCAAAATACTCTCCGGCGTTGATTCCCGTCGGAGTTTACCATACTGACCCCCGGGGTCTGCCTTGGCAGGGGCGACAGTTTCAGGGGGTCAGTTCACAATCCGGGGTGGTATTCACTTTATAGCGGATATGGGCGGTGTAGTTTTCATCCTGGTTTTTCCGGATATTGGTGAGGCCCAGATAGTCGGAAAGGGCACCCGAGTTGCTGTAACCCAGCACGATGGGGTCGACCAGGAAACGCAGCACCATGCCGGTAGGGCGTATCTGTACGACATGGTCAGCATTCACCCGGTCGTTCTCGACCCGTTCCAGAACGAAACCATAATGCTCGCCCCGGGTAGGTCCAAGAAACCGGAATTCAACCGGCTCGCCAGCCACAACACTCTGCCAATTCTGACGTACGAAGTTATCGAACCCGGCATCCACAACGGTAGTTTCCGGGTATGTCACCTCGAATTGCTCTGAATCGCCGCCTGGCGTCTGCCAGTCGATCACCAAAGTGTCGGGTGCAGGGTAGGTGATCTGCATTTCTTCACTGAATGTCGGCTGAACGAAGTCTACGGACGGACGCAGTACTGAAACCTCGTATTCAAGGTCTTTGCGGGCGAATGACTCGTCCGCGTCCGGTTTGAAGTAGGTCACCTCGTGTTGCCGGGGCCGGAATACGCCTTCCTCACAGGTACCATCAACGGAATGGCGCTCTTCGTAAATAACGTTGCCGTCTCCCGTGCTTGCGGTACCGATGAAACTGAAATCTGCGGCCGCGGCCGGCCCTGCGACTGCCAACAGCGCCACGTAAACTGACCAGGTAGCGCGTTTCATCGAACCAGCTCCGGGTAAAGCGTTTTGCGGGCGAAAAGCAGCAGCGGGAAGACAACCAGCCAGCCAAACCCGAGTGCAATCAGCGATGGCAGCAAGTCTGGCAGCTGCACTGCACCGAGCTGGCTCGCCGACCAATAGGCGAAGGGGCCGGCAAAGGGCGCAAGTACGAAGGGCAGCCAGGCTTTCTTGCTGATCCAGTCGAGGGAATGGCTCAGAGTCGTCATGAAGATGGCCCAGATGGCGACAAGCCAAGGGGGAGTGAGCATCACTTGTCCGGAGCCGTCGTCCAGAATGCCGGTCCGGAACCAGATGCCGTCCAGAACTGAGCCGACGACGGTTCCCAGGCCGATGAACTGAAGCTCGGTCATCCGGTTCTGGCTGACCAGGACAAAATGCAGCACCAGAAATATCACCACGATCCCGGCGCCGATCAGCCCGGGATAAAACACGCAGGCAAACCAGCCTGCCTGGAACAGCAGGAAATTAAGAACGTTACGGGCAGTTTCGGAGGCGATCATACGCTCAAGATGTTCTCGCGTTTGTTGCCGGGCTTGGCGAACACCAGCTGCGCAACGCCAATGGCCCGCTCGCTGAAGCCCGCTTCACAATAGGCAAAGTAAAAGTGCCACAGGCGCCGGAATCCTTCGTCGTAACCCATCGACTCCAGCTTGTCCCGCTGGGCCATGAACCGGTCGCACCAGTCGTGAAGGGTCCTGGCATAGTGGAAGCCGGTATCCTCGGCATGGGTGAGTACCAGCTTGCTTTCTTTTCGAACCGATTCGAGGATGGCTCCGAAAGAGGGAATAAAGCTCCCCGGGAAGATAAATCGCTGGATAAAATCAACGTTTTTCAAAGCTCTCTGGTACCGCTGCTCCGGCATGTTAATGGCCTGCACCAGAGCCAACCCGTCGGGCTTCAACAGGGCGTTAATTTGGGAGAAATAGCTGTTGAGAAACTGAGGGCCAACGGCTTCAATCATCTCGATGGAAACAAGTTTGTCGAATTGCCCCTGGAGGTCCCGGTAATCGTCAAACAGTAGGGTAATCTGGTCCTCCAGCCCCTCTTTCTGGACCCGTTCTTTCGCGAGCTCCAGCTGCTCTCTGGAAATGGTCGTCGTGGTGACATGACAGCCATAGTGTTTGGCGGCATGGATCGCAAAGCCGCCCCAGCCGGTGCCGATTTCAATCACCTTGTCCCCGGGCTGGAGGTCCAGCTTCCGGCAGATGGTGTCCAGTTTGTGCACAGCCGCTTCTTCAAGGCTCGATTCGGCGCTGGGATAGATCGCCGACGAGTACATCATGGTTGGGTCGAGGAAGGTCTCGAACAGGTCGTTACCCAGATCGTAATGGGCGCTGATGTTTTTCCGGGAGCCTTCTTTCGTATTACGGTTCAGCCAGTGCAGGCCTTTCAGGGCAGGTTTGGTAACCCAGCTGAACCGGTCTTCAAACTCATTCATACGGTCGACGTTGCGGGTAAAGAAGCGGAGCAGGGCAACCAGATCGGGCGTCGACCAGTCCCCGGCAACGTACGCTTCTGCTGCGCCAACGCTTCCGCCCGTCAGCAGGTCCCGCCAGGTGCTGTGATCGTGGATAATCAGCTCTGCCGGCTGGTACTGGCTATTGCCGTCTCCGAATACAAGGTCTTCAAACCCGGATTCCTTCACCGTCAACTGGCCTTCGCCCAGTAAGCGGAGCTGCTGAATCACCAGGGTCCTCGCAAACCGGCTGAGCGCCGGAAGGCTGCCAGAGTCGGATGACGTGTTTTCAACCGAAGTATTCAGGTTCTCCATGAGCTTACCCTTCCACGAATCTTGTCATTGGTCTCGGAGCTGGTGACATCCAGCCCGGAATCATCATGCCCACGGCGGTAGGCGGCATCGTCTTCGGAAAGCTTGTCCGGGTGGGTATAGAACGGCGCACCTTTGAGCTTGAGGCGCAGGGCGTGCCAGTAAATACCTGCCACAACCTTGAATGCCTCGAGCGGAAACTTTCGAAGACTTCTGTGCACATCTTTACGAGTGAGAGGGGTACGTTGGACTACCAGAGTGGCATCAAAATGCTTGCGGCCCTCTTCCAGAACATTCATGTGAATTCTCAGATCAGGGCCCCGGAAACTGAATGTCCACTCGTAGTGCTGGTTCATGCCGTTGAACGGCGACACGTGAAAGCGTTTGCTAAAACCAAACTGTTCGGTGCGCCAGCCCGCCTGGTTCGGCTCTGCGCCGGTCGTCTCCAGGCAATAGGCATGACGGTCATGCCACGGGGTGTTGGTAATCTGGGCAACGATGACCTTTGGAACCACGCCATCCGCCGGGCACTCGCCGGCGCGGTAGCAGAAATAGAAGCTGACCGGATTGAACACGTAACCAAAGTAGCGCGGATGAGTAATCAGCTCGACTTCGCCATCCGGACGCCAGCCGGTGGCCCGTTCCACGTGGTCACGCACAGCCCCGGACAGGTCGCCTGTCTCCGGACGGAAGTAGTCCCTGCGCTTCAGAGACATCCAGTTGAAACGTTCCAGGGAAAATAGCGGGCTGATATCGGAAACCTGGTTCCACTCGTCGGTGTCCAGGGCCAGCATGCCGGTGCTGTAGCTGAATTCGTGTTGCACCGGGTACTTCCGCCTGTGCCGGACAGTACCCTCCAGCCATTGGCTGTTCACGGTCAAAGCTCCACCCCGAACGCTTCGGTGACCCGCAACGCGCTGCGAACGCCATCTTCGTGGAATCCGTTGAACCAGTAAGCACCACAGAAATGGGTTCGATTTTGGTTACCGATTTCGTCGTAGCGTTCCTGGGCTGCCACCGCGTCCAGTGTGAATACCGGATGGGCGTATTCGAAGCGCTTGATCACCTTTTCGGGGTCGATATCTCGGCTGCGATTGAGGGTCACACAGAAGGTTTCCGGGGCATCATGGAAGTTCTGTAGTATGTTCATGTTGTAGGTGACAGAAACCGGTTCAGTACTGTGGGTCGGAATAAAGTAGTTCCAGGCAGCCCATGCCCGGCGATTGTCCGGCAACACGCTGCTGTCTGTATGGAGCACGACATCGTTGTTCTGATAGGCCATGGCTCCGAGTATGTCCCGTTCCTTGTCGGTCGCGTCAGCGAGCATGGCAAGGGCCTGGTCGCTGTGGCAGCCAAAAATCACCTGGTCAAAGTGGTGTTCTTCGCCCCTGACAGTCACGGTTACACCGTCCTCATGGCGGACAACCCTGTCGACAGGGCTGTTCAGGTGCATGCCATCACCCAGCCGTTCCATCATCTTCTTCACGTACTGGGCAGACCCACCGGAAATCACCCGCCAGGTCGGGCGGTCATCCACAGACAGCATGCCGTGATTGTTGAAAAACTGCAGGAAGAACCGGATTGGAAACTGTTCCAGCACGATTTCCGGTGCTGACCAGATCGCCGCACCCATCGGAACAATGTAGTAGTTCCTGAAATAGCGGGAGTACCCGTTCCGGTTCAGGTATTCCCCCAGTGTTTCTTCGTTATTGATATTGCCGGCTTCAAGGTCTGCACGGGTTTCCTTGTTAAAGCGCAGAATCTCCCTCACCATTTTCAGGAACGGCAGGTTGAAAAGATTCTTTCGCTGGGCAAACAGGGTATTCAGGCTGGTGCCGTTATACTGCAGGCCGGTGCTGCTGCAGTCCACGCTGAAGCTCATGTCGCTGACTTCCGATGGAACTCCCAGCCGCTCCATCAGTTTGATGAAATTCGGGTAGGTCCAGTCGTTGAATACGATGAAGCCGGTATTCACCGGCCAGGTCCGGCCACCGGCTTCGACCTGTTCGGTGTTTGTGTGACCGCCGGCATAGTCACCCGCTTCAAAAACCTGAACATCGTGTTTCTCGGCCAAAAGCCAGGCAGCCGTGAGGCCGGAAACGCCGGCCCCAATGACAGCAATCCGCTGACGCTCACTACTCATCCATTATTTTCCTGTTCGGTGTTGCTTTTACGGGCCATAGAGGCCGACATACGGTCGATCAAGGGCCGGGGAAGGGCGCCCAGCGCTTTCAACATCCAGGTGAAGCGCTTGGGGAATGCAATCTCGTTCTTGCCACGCGCAAGACCACTGACAATGCGCTCCGCCGCATCCTCTGCAGAAACCAGAAAAGGCATTGGAAAATCGTTCCGATCGGTCAATGGTGTCTTGACGAATCCGGGGGAAACCACCACTACGTCGATCCCTTCGGCGTCAAGGTCTGCCCGGAGTGCATGGGCAAAATAGGTCAGCGCCGCCTTGGAAGCGCCGTAGCCTTCAGCCCGGCCGAAAGGGAACCACCAGGCGGAAGAGCTGACGATCACGAGGGTCGCCGGCTGGCCTTTAGCCCGGCTGCGCCTGAGGGCAGGCAGAGCAATATCGAGACATCGCGCCGTGCCAATCACATTGGTGTGAATGTTCTTCTCGATAACGTCACTGTTGTAGTGCGCTATCTCCAGATATTCACAGGTGCCAGCGTTCAGTATCACCATGTTCAGGTCGCCGTGATTTTCCAGCGTACCTGCGATGGTCTGAAGATCTTCTTTGCTGGTGGTGTCTGCGGCCGCCGGTATAATCCGGTCTGGCGCTGCGGAGGCCAGTTCTTCGAGAGCCCCCTGTCGGCGGCCGGTAATCACAAGCCGGTGACCACCGCGTGCCAGTGCACGGGTAACGGATTCGCCAATGCCTGAACTGGCGCCGGTAATCCAGATATTCGAGGTTTCCTGAAGTCGATCACTCATCCTGCCTGATCCTTGATCCAGCGAATGGCCCTGCCAATCAGCGGCAGGTTTTCGTAGAGCATTTCCCCGGCGTCAAAGTAATCACGGTGGTAGCACACCATCCCGTCCCGGATTTCGAGGTGGCTGATGCCCTGCACCTGGACTTCACGCCCCTTGCGAAGGCGCTTGTGACGAAGGTGCATAACCCAAGGCAAGGCGGCAAACTCACCGTGAACCACGGCTTCACCGAATTCAAAGCGACAGGAGATGACATTCGCATAAGCCCCGGCGAAATAGTGGGTCAGCTCATCCAGGCCCGATACGGTGCTCAGTGGGTCCTGGAACCGGATATCCTCGCTGTAGACCCGGGAGAGCTTGTTCAGATTACCCTTGTCGAGTTCGTTGAACAGCGCTCTGAAATTATCGAGCGTTGCCGGCACCGCCGAATTACGCGTACCTACTTCGATCTTTGAGGCGGTTGTCATTGCCTGCTCCTCCTCATTTTATCCAGTTCGCGTGTTTCTTCCTGAATGTGCTTGGGTATCGGGTTGAGCTCCCAGATGATGCCAAGCTTCGACATCAGCCATAGCCCATACCAGGTGATGTCAATTTCATACCACCGGAACCCCTGACGAACAGATTGCGGCCAGCGGTGGTGATTGTTGTGCCATCCCTCGCCCAGGGTAAGTAGGGCGAGCCAGAAGTTGTTTCGGCTGTCGTCCGACGTTTCAAATCGGCGCTTGCCCCACACATGGGACAAAGAGTTGATGGATACCGTGGCGTGAAACAGCACGACGGTCGAAATGAAGAATCCCCAGACAAGCATCTGCAGACCGTTGGTCCCCAACCCCGGAGCCCACGCGGCCAACGCCTCGCCCAGCCCGTAAATACCAACGGCGGCGAGAGCCGGTACCAGAGCGTCAAACCGGTTAATCAGCCTGAGTTCCGGGAATTTCAGCCAGTCCCGAATCCGACGTTCGTCGGTCGCAAAGCCGGCGTCACAGGTGAACCACCCCATGTGGGACCACCAAAATCCGCCCTGATGGGGCGAGTGCAGGTCCTGAACATCATCGGAGTGCTGATGATGATGGCGGTGGTGGGCAGCCCACCAGAGCGGGCCGCGTTGGGCCGCACTGGCGCCGAGCACCGCGAATACAAACTGGGCAGGCCGGCTGGTCTTGAACGTCTTGTGGGCAAAATAACGATGGTAGAATCCGGTAATCGCAAACATCCGCACGAGGAAGAAAGCAATCGCGAATCCGATGGCGAATGCGCTTACGCCGGTGTAAAACGCCAGAAGGCAAGCCAGATGGAGCGCAATGAACGGAATAACGCGTAAAAAATTGAATGATCGGGACGTGGTGTCTATGTGATCCGAACCTGCTTCGGAATCGAACCACCTCAGAATGTTTGTAAGCCAATGTTGCATTCGGGTCATACCCTGATTGCCCTTTCTCTTTAATGGAATCTTGATCGCACACTCAGTCTTGATGCCGCTGGTGTTTCATGGAGAGTAGTACGATCTCACTACTGTAATTGGATGCACGATAAACCATGTTTAATCAAACCTTTGATTCGTCACTTATACGCCGTATCGCCATTGTCGGTTCAGGCCTCTCCGGGCTGACCGCCGCTATCCAGCTGCGCGGTCTCGGCCATGACGTTACGGTCTTCGAAAAAAGCCGGGGACCGGGTGGCAGGCTCGCTGCGAAGCGGGTAACCGGCGGATCAGCGGATATGGGCGCGCAGTACTTCACCTCCCGGAACCCGGATTTCCTGCCGTTTCTCCGTAAATTTGCAGGCCCTGAAAGCTTCGGACCGTGGAAAGGCCGGTTTGGTTTCCAGACGAATGCTGATAAATGGGAATCCTTCCCTCAGGAGACCCGTTACGTGGGTATTCCCCGCATGACAGCGATTACCCGGGCCCTGTCCGGACACGCTCACGTTGTTACCGAGACACGTGTTGCCAGATTGGCCCGAAACGACCAGTCCTGGTCGCTCTTTTCCACCGCCGGCTCGCACCTCGGCGATTTTGATGCAGTTATCGTTACCGCGCCTCCGGCACAAGCCCGGGAGTTGCTGGCGGACAGTGGCCTCGACGCTCTGGCCTCCCACCTGGACGAGCCGGTGAGCCGGGTTCTGCCATGCTGGGCCGTTGCCGCCCACTTCCCGGTATCGCCCTGGCCGCATCACGAAGGCATGCGCTGCAAGCACCCGGCGCTGTTCTGGGTGGCCAACAACTCCAGCAAGCCCGGTCGAGACGACGAGGGCCAGTGGTGGGTTTTGCACGCCAGCCCAGCCTGGACCGAAGACAATGTGGATACACCAGCCGAGGAAGTGGCCGAAAAACTGTTGGCTGCGTTTCGTGAAACGACCGGCTTCGATACCGGTCCGGACGAAGTGGTTACCCATCGCTGGCTCTACGCGCGTTCTGAAGGCGGAGAACACCCTGGCCATCTATGGTTCCCGGATTACAAGATCGGGCTCGCAGGCGACTGGCTCAGTGGCGGCCGGGTAGAAGGCGCGTTCGACAGTGCCTGCGGACTGGTTGCCGAACTGACGACCGCTCCCACTACTCAGTGAGAGACTCCTGGTTACCGGTGGTCACATCGGGCCGGGTATAGAAATGCGTGATGGTGCCGTCACTGAACTTGCTGAAGAAGGCGCTGACGTCGGTGATCTTCTTCAACGACCGGGTGCGGAGGATAGGTTCGCGCACGAGCACCTTGATGCCGTTAAAGTTGTCCTGAATGTTCGAGAAGCGCGCCCGCATCGAACAGGTCACTACCTGGGCAGGGCTGAGAGAAAGCTCTTCGGCCAACCATGCGCTATGACGTTCGATCCCCCTGGCTGAGAGGTCTTCCCGGGTATCCAGATGGTTCAGTTTCACCCGGTTTACAATGCAGAACGAGAAACTCTTCGGGTGCTTGCGGGCCACTTTCCGAAACGCCTCCCAGAAGAAGTTGTCGGTCAGTTCTGCAAAGTAGGCCATGTCGCTCAGGCAGGTATCCACCCATTCAAAGTTCTCCGGGTCATCGAGCACTTCGTTGATCGCTTCCCGAAGCAGCCAGTCAAAGCCCAGCGCGGTCTTGTGGGCGTAAACCTTGCGGTACATCTGGTGGCGACTGTAGACAAAGTCCTCGAGCGCCCCCAACCCTTTCTGGGTTATGGCCAGCCCCAGCCAGGGTTCGGACACATCCCATCCAAAACGCAGGTTGCTCAGAAGGTGGTCCAGATTGAAACCGCCAATGGTTACCGAAGAGTGAAAGCCGTCCCGCAGCATGTAATCGGCCCGGTCAGCGTCGATTTCGCCGGATACAATCGATGACAGCAGATCCATCACCAGCCCGGGTATGTTTTCGCTGAGCGGTGATCCCGCCGCGGCATCCCCTCCCGCAATAAAGGCCCAGAATGTGCGGGCATGACGACAGAACGTCTCGCTGGGTTTTACGTCCGTCGTTTCCATAATGCCGATAACGTCCCGGGCGAAAAGCCCGGCACTTTCGAGATCCACCGCCATGAGCACATCGTGGGCGACACGCACGGAATAATGTTCGTGTTCCAGCTCATCGGGTTCTTCCGGGTGGTAGGCGGAATAATCCACGCCGCGCCACAGAGCCCGGAAGCGGCCGGGACGGGACATCAGTTCCCGAATGCGCCGGGCCTGGGTGAACTGATGGGAAAAACTTGAATGCCCGCTGTCATGCAGAAGACAGCCCAACCGGATGGTTTTGGCCAGATAGTCGATGGCGTCGAGCTGGCTCAGGCTCAGGTCGGTTTGCGCGCTGAGCTGGCGCTCCCTGAGGTAGGCGTCGATCATCGAGCGGAACATGCGCGTGCCCACATGCATCACACCAATACTGTGCAGAAAGCGGGAATGGGTTGCGCCGGGAAAGACCAGGCTCAGGATGTCGTTCTGGCAGATGTTTCGCAGTCGCTGGAACAGTGGGTGATCAATCACCTGGATCTCGTGCCGGTAAAGCGGAATGCCTCCGTGAACCGGATCCATGATCAGCTTGTCATAGGCTCCGAGTAGATCGTTTACGGCACGTCGCATCAGATGGAATCCTCCGATTTCATGAACTTGGCCTTGTTATATCACAGGGGCGTGCCAGAATAGGCTTAATCAAGCCAATTTATCGTTTATCGCTGGTAGTTTAGGGCAGTCGCCATGACCTCGCGCACCGAGCGCATACTTATAATAGACGCCGATGAAAAGGCCCGTACGGATCTCGCCCGTTACCTTGAAGCGAGGGGGTTCTACGTGACCGGCTACCGGGATCTCGCCAGCGCCAAGGCGCTTTTTGACGATAACATTCCCGATGTCATCTTTGCAGACCTGCCTCCGGAGTCCATCCGGGATCTCGCCAATCGCCTGGAAGAAGCCGAAACATTCACGTCGATCGTCGCCTGTTCGTCCAGCGAGTCCAGCGCCGATGTGGTCAGCGCCCTCAGGGCCGGGGCGGCGGATTTTGTCCTCAAACCCTGCAACGACGACAAGGGCGCACTGGACGACGTTATCGGGAAATTGTTCGACCGGGTCCGGGTCAACCGGCTGAATCAGCTTTACCGGCAGGAGCTTGAAGAGGCAAATCGTGACCTGCGGGACGGCATCGCCGAGCTGCGGGCAGACCAGCGTGCCGGCCGAAAGGTCCAGTTACGGATGCTTCCGGAGCACGAACAGGTGATGAGTGGCCTGCACGTGGACCATATGATCAAGCCGTCGCTGTACCTGAGCGGTGATTTTCTGGATTACTTCCGTATTTCCGACGACAAGGTTCTGGTGTACATCGCCGATGTCTCCGGCCATGGCGCCAGTTCCGCGTTTGTAACCGTATTGCTGAAGAACCTGACCAACCGCTTGCAGCGAAACCTTCGCCGGGGCTCCAGTGAAGATATCCTGTACCCGGACCGATTCCTGGAACGCATCAATTCCGAGTTGCTGGATACCGGCCTCGGTAAACACGTAACCGTATTCGTTGGCATTATTTCCCTGAGCGAACGTAAATTGAATTATGCAGTCGGCGCCCATTTCCCGATGCCTATCCTGTCCTTTGAGGGTGGGGAGGCTGCGTTTCTCGAGGGAAGCGGGCTTCCGGTAGGGCTGTTTGAGACGCCGGAATGGGAAGTGTATGAGGTTCCCCTGAACAAACCGTTTCATCTGACCCTGTTTTCGGATGGAATTCTGGAAGTTATCCGGGAAAAGGGACTGGATGAAAAGGAGCGGACACTACTTGAACTCGTATCGGGAGGTCGTCACACTATCGCCTCTCTGAACGAGGCTCTGCATCTGGAACAGATCACAGAGCTGCCGGACGATATCGCTATCGTATCGGTAACTGATACCATGAACGGATCAGATAACACCCCGTCGAATTAGTGGCAGTGTGAAACATGGCTGGTTACAAGATCCTGCAAGCTGAAAAACAGGGCATCTATGTCCTGAAGTTTATTGGGGAAATCCGGCTGAACCTGTGTTCGACGCTGGACAATCTGGTTGAGTCCATCACCCAGGACCCGGAGTTCAAGACCGTGGTGATCGACCTGACCGAGACCGAGATTATCGACAGCACCACACTCGGACTGCTTGCCAAGATCGCGATGGCGGCCCAGAAACAGAGCAACTTCCTGCCCACACTTATTTCGACCAATCCCGATATTACCCGCATTATCACTTCCATGGGTTTCGACAAGATCTTTATTATTGTGCGAGAACCCGCGTCCCGAATTGAAGAGCTTGAAGAGATTCCCGTACTCAGGGCCAGCGAACAACAGGTTCGAGACAAGGTTCTTGATGCCCATAAAGTGCTGATGGGCCTGAACAGCCGAAACAGGGAAGAATTCAAGAATCTGGTGCGCGCTCTGGAATGTGAAGAGCCCGGTTAACTGCGCCGCCCTGGTGCGACATTGCCGGTATCACACCTGATCTGACAGAACGGAAGAACTATGTCTGAACAATCGACGCCCCGGAACACTGAGGCAGCCGCGCCAGTACATGATGTGGCGGTTCTGGGCGGTGGCAGTTTTGGTACTGCCATGGCCAAGGTGCTGGGTGAAAACGGTCACCGTGTTCATTTCTGGATGCGTGGCAAAGCCCAGGCCGAAGAGATCCGCAGCACCCGAATCAATAGCCGCTACATGCCAGGCATTGAGCTGACCGGTGACATTCAGCCCACCACAGACCTGGCGGACGCTGTCAGCAAGGCCGAGATCGTCTTTGTTGCCATTCCGAGCAAAGCCTTTCGGGCCGTTATCCGCGAGAACAGCGACAAATTCCGCGACGAGCAAATTGTCATCAGCCTCACCAAGGGGATTGAAGAGCACGGCTTCAAACTGATGAGCGAGATTCTGCAGGAAGAGATCCCTCGTTGTCGTACTGGCGTGCTCAGTGGCCCCAACCTGGCTGGTGAAATCGTAAACCGGGATCTGACCGCCACTGTTATTGCCGCCAAGGATCCGGATGTACGCCGCTCGGTTCAGGACCTCCTTGGGTGCGAGTATTTTCGCGTTTACGCGAACGTGGATGTGTATGGCGTGGAACTCGCCGGGGCACTGAAGAACATCTATGCGATTGTTGCGGGTCTTGCCTCCGCCCTGGAAATGGGTGAGAACGCCAAGGCCATGCTGATTACCCGCGGTCTTGCAGAGATGAGCCGGTTTGCCGTCAGCCTCGGCGCCAACCCAATGACATTCATGGGGCTGGCGGGTGTCGGTGATCTGATCGTGACCTGCACCTCATCCAAGAGCCGGAACTTTCGAGTGGGTTATGCCGTTGGCCAGGGCCAGAAACTGGACGATGCCGTGGCGGAGCTCGGGCAGGTGGCCGAAGGTATCTATACCCTGAAGCTCGTCAAGCAGAAAGCCGAGGCCATCGGGATCTACATGCCACTGGTTCGTGGGCTTTACGAGATCCTCTATGACAACGCTTCAATCAAGGCGGTCATCAATAGCCTCATGATGTCGGTCCAGAATTCCGACGTAGAATTTATACTGCCGCGGACCATCAGCCAGTAACAGGCCCGCTGAACCGGGACCAGGCCGGAAAGGAGAGAGCCCTTGCAACTGCTCATCATGCGCCATGGGGAAGCTGGCTGGCATACGCTGGATCAGGAACGTGAACTGACAGAGGCCGGGCGCCTTGGCGTGGCTGAGGTTGCCGCTCGCATCGCGGAGTCGCCCTGGCGCCCGAAGCTGGTCTGGAGCAGCCCCTATGTGCGGGCCAGGCAAACCGCGGCGATTGTCTCCGAGATTCTCAATTGTCCCGTTGAAGAAAAGATGTTTATCACTCCGGACGACGACCCGGCAGCCTGCCTTGATGCATTGATTGAGCATCACGAATCACCCCTGTTGATCGTTTCCCACATGCCCCTGGTGGGAGGGCTTGCCACGCTTCTGGTTGACGCACACCGCCGGGGCATTCCGTTCATGACCTCCCAGGCCGTCATGCTGGATATGCCAGTAGTCGGCCCCGGTTGCGCTGACTTGAAAGCCCAGTTTCTGCCCTGATATCGCCAGTAAGTAATTTCTGAATCCTCAAATCCGAGCCCGACTATGTACAGCTTTCCAATCGACTACGTGGAGCCGGTCTTCCGGCCTCCCAGTGAAGCCAAGTCACTGATCCTGCCGGTCACCAACGGCTGCTCCTGGAACAAGTGCACGTTTTGCGAGATGTATACGCAGCCGCAAAAGAAATTCCGGGCCCGCAAGCCTGAAGATGTGCTCCAGGACATCCGTAATGCGGCTCGCAGCCTGGGTGGCGTGCGCCGGGTTTTTCTGGCAGACGGTGATGCCATGGTATTGCCGACCCGTCGCCTGTTGGAAATACTGGGTCAGCTCAGGGAGGCTTTTCCGGATCTTCAGCGGGTTTCCAGCTACTGTCTGCCCCGCAACCTCGCGAAAAAGACCGTGGAAGAACTGGCTCAACTGAAGGATGCAGGCCTTGAAATTCTCTATGTCGGTATGGAATCCGGCGATGATGAAATCCTGCGCCGGGTTAACAAGGGCGAAACCTGGGAATCCACCCGCTCGGCACTGCTGAAAATCCGTGAAGCGGGTCTTACGAGCTCTGTCATGGTGCTGAATGGGCTGGGCGGAGAAAACCTTTCGCGCCAGCACGCGATCAATACCGCAACGCTCTGCAACGAGACACAGCCGGATTATCTTTCCACCCTCGTGGTCAGTTTCCCACAGGGAGAAGAACGTTTCCGGGAGGGCTTCGGAGACGATTTCGTCCCGCTGTCCCAAAAAGGGCTTTTTGAAGAGATACGCCTCTTCCTGGAGCATCTTGAGCTGGATAAGACCATCTTCCGCAGTGATCACGCTTCAAATTACCTCGTGCTGAAAGGCACGCTTGGCCGTGACAAGCAGAAAATGCTGGACCAGGTAAACCTCGCCATTACCAACCCCGGTGCAGCACCGTTGCGCGCGGAGTGGATGCGCGGGTTGTAATTCAGATGGCCGGGAGCCACCGTTATGAGCATGAATCCGGATAATCTTGCAAAGCAGGTGGAGGAAACCGTGAAGAAGGTTGGGAATCCACCCATTGATCAGTGGGACCCCGAGCTTTCCGGGGATATGGATCTTCGCATCAGCCGCGATGGTCAGTGGATCTTCAAAGGCGAGCCGCTGGCTCGAGAAGCGATTGTACGTCTGTTTTCCACCATTCTCCGCCGGGAAAGCGACGGCGAATACTACCTGGTGACGCCCGTTGAAAAGTGGCGCATCCAAGTCGAGGATGCGCCGTTGCTCGCCCATTCCCTGACCGTGACTGGAGAGAGCGACCGTCAGGTCATTTCCCTGACCACCAATGTCGGCGAAACCCTCGAGATTGGCCAGGACCATCCACTGGAAGTGACTACCTATCCGGGCTCCGATGAGCCAAGACCCGTGGTAAAGGTTCGCCATGGGGTCGAAGCGCGACTGGTAACCGCAGCCTATTACGACCTGGCGGAGCATGTTGTGGAACGGAATGAAGACGGACACCCGGTTCTTGGGGTATTCAGCCACGGAATTTTCTACAAAATCGGGCAGGGTGGTTGAAAACCCGTACCACGGCCCCAGAATTACGGTAGAAAACGCATTAGCTCAGTTGTTAAACTGTGTTTTCATACTTGTTATGAGCCTGGCTCTCTAACGAGGCCCGGTGGTCGTTAGTCCCTCTGTTCAGTCTGGCTGTTCACGATCACTTTCGATTGCCTAAATCAATTAAACAGTCATTGCGGACACGCAAGGAGATCACATGGCCCAACCTCGTGTTGTCACCATCCATTACACGCTCACCAACGATCAGGGAGAGCAGCTTGATTCCTCCCGTGTAGAAGGTCGTGAGCCTCTGTCTTACCTGGAAGGTGCACAGAACATTATCGGTGGACTGGAAAGTGCACTGAACGAAAAGAACGCAGGCGATCAGGTTAAGGTTTCTGTAGAACCTGCTGAAGGCTACGGCGAAGTTAACGAAGAGCTGATCCAGCCGGTTCCGCGTTCTGCATTTGAAGGCGTCGATACCATCGAGCCGGGCATGCAGTTCCAGGCGCAGACCCCGGGCGGCCCCCAGGTCGTTCGTGTGGTAGAAGTTGGCGACGAAACCGTCACCATCGACGCCAACCATCCGCTCGCTGGCCAGACTTTGCACTTCGACGTAGAAGTGGTAGAAGCTCGCGACGCGACTGACGAAGAGCAAGAGCACGGCCACGCTCACTAAGCTTTTCTGAAGCGCAACGAAAAACGGCTCCCACGGGAGCCGTTTTTTTATGCCAAAAAAAACGGCCCGCGAGGGGCCGTTTTCTACCGGAATCCGGACTTACATGTTCGGATAATTCGGGCCACCGCCCCCTTCCGGAGTTACCCAGTTAATGTTCTGTGCAGGATCCTTGATGTCGCAGGTCTTGCAGTGAACACAGTTCTGGGCGTTGATCTGGAAGCGCTTTCCGCTGCCATCGTCTTTCTCGACAACTTCATAAACACCAGCAGGGCAGTAGCGCTGCGCAGGCTCATCGTATTTCGGCAGGTTGTCGCGGATCGGAAGGTCCGGATCGGTCAGTTTAAGGTGAACCGGCTGATCTTCCTCGTGGTTGGTGTTTGAAATGAACACCGAGGACAGACGATCGAAGGTCAGGGTGTTATCCGGCTTGGGATAGGTCACCTTCTTGCACTCGGCTGCCGGCTTCATGGTGGCATAATCCGGAGTGGTATCGTGGAAGGTAATCGGCAGGCTGCCGCGCAGGATGTTCTGCTCAAAGTAGGCGATGGCGCCACCGACTATATTGCCGAACTTGTGCATCGCCGGGCCGAAGTTACGCTCTGCGTATAGCTCCTTGAACAGCCAGCTGTCTTCAAATTTCTTCTGGAAGCTGCTGATCTCTTCGCCGCTCTTGCCGTCCTTCAGCGCTTCGAAAACTGCCTCGGCGCCCAACATGCCGGACTTCATGGCGGTGTGGGAGCCTTTGATCTTGGAACCGTTCAGCGTGCCCGCATCACAGCCCAGCAAGAGACCACCCGGGAAGCTCATCTTGGGCAGAGCGTTGTAGCCACCCTTGGTAATTGCACGGGCGCCGTAGGAAACGCGCTTGCCGCCTTCCAGGTGTTTTTTGATCTCCGGATGCAGCTTCAGCCGCTGAAATTCCTCAAACGGGCTCAGATGCGGGTTGCTGTAAGACAGATCGGTGATCAAGCCCACATATACCTGGCCATTCTCGAGGTGATACAGGAAAGAGCCACCGGTGGAGCCAGTTTCTTTCAGGGGCCAGCCGGTGGTATGAACTACGAGGCCCGGCTCGTGTTTGGCCGGATCAATATCCCACAGTTCCTTGATACCGATACCGTAGTGCTGCGGGTCTTTGCCTTCATCAAGCTTGAACTCGTTGATCAGGCGCTTGCCCAGGTGACCGCGGCAGCCCTCGGTGAACAGCGTGTACTTCGCGCGCAGTTCCATGCCTGGCATGTAGCCGTCTTTTTCGGAACCGTCGCGGGCCACGCCCATATCGCCGGTAATGATCCCTTTTACCTGACCGTCTTCAATAATGGTTTCGGACGCGGCAAAGCCGGGATACACCTCAACGCCAAGCTGTTCGGCCTGTTCGGCGAGCCAGCGGCACAGGTTACCCAGGCTGATAATGTAGTTGCCATGGTTGTGCATGTTCTTGGGCACAAACGCATTCGGGATCTTGGTGGCGCTGTCCTGGTTCTTCAGCAGGAAAATGTCGTCCCGGGTAACGGGCGTGTTGAGCGGAGCGCCTTTCTCTTTCCAGTCCGGGAAGAGTTCGTTGAGGGCAGTGGGCTCGAATACGGTACCGGCCAGAATGTGGGCGCCGATCTCAGAACCTTTCTCTACAACGCATACGGTGAGTTCCTCGCCAGCTTCCTGTGCCAACTGCATGACACGGCACGCTGCCGACAGGCCCGCCGGGCCGCCGCCGACGATCAGAACATCAAATTCCATCGATTCGCGTTCCACGTTGGTCTCCTCAAACATCTTTAATGGATATTATGTGCCCGCAGGCCAATTATTCTGGGCCGCCATCATACCGGTAAAAGTGCCTATAGACGACTGCCCCAAGCCGTTTGTCCCGACTTGCATAACCAAAAGGATACCGTATTTGAAGAATCAAACAAACGTTTGTTTGAAATTCGCCCTGTCCTTTGGCATTGTAAGAGCACACTGAAACATCGTGTGTTTTGAGTCGAAATCTAGTATCGTCTCATTGCCGTCCCCGGTCAATACCGGGGAATTGGCTGAAAGTTCAGTCCTGGCGCGTCGTTTGAGGCTATTGATTCTGCCGTGTGTTGCCTCCATCATTAGTGCGCATTGAATTTCGGCAGGCTCTGCGCGAGGACTGCAAGTCATAAACCCATCGTAGAAGAACGAGGAATCTATGAAGGTTCTGGTCGCTGTAAAACGAGTAATCGACTACAACGTAAAGGTGCGCGTCAAGCCGGACAACACCGGTGTTGACCTCGCCAACGTCAAGATGGCAATGAACCCGTTCTGCGAAATCGCGGTAGAAGAAGCCGTTCGCCTGAAAGAGAAGGGTGTTGCCAGTGAAATCGTGGTGGTATCCATTGGCCCGAAAGCCTCCCAGGAGCAGATTCGTACTGCGCTGGCGCTGGGTGCTGACCGTGGTATCCACGTCGAAACGGACGAGGAGGTTCAGTCTCTCGAAGCGGCCAAGCTGCTCAAGGCTGTTGTTGAGAAAGAAGAGCCGAAGCTGGTCATTCTTGGCAAGCAGTCCATCGATTCCGATAACAACCAGACTGGCCAGATGCTGGCCGCGCTGACCGGCATGGGTCAGGGTACTTTCGCTTCCGAAGTGGTTGTTGAGGGCGACAAGGTTAACGTAACCCGCGAGGTAGACGGTGGTCTGATGACCGTTGCTCTGAACCTGCCTGCGGTTGTCACTACCGACCTGCGTCTGAACGAGCCGCGCTACGCTTCTCTGCCGAACATCATGAAGGCGAAGAAGAAGCCGCTGGACAACATGAGCCCGGCTGATCTGGGTGTCGACATCGCTCCGCGCCTTTCCACCCTGAAGGTTGAAGCGCCTGCTTCCCGTCAGGCGGGTGTGAAAGTGGCCGACGTTGCCGAGCTGGTCGATAAACTGAAGAACGAAGCGAAGGTGATCTAAATGAGCATCCTTGTAATTGCTGAACATGACAACAGCAGCCTGAAACAGGCTACCCTGAATGTTGTAGCGGCTGCCAAGGCCATCGGCGGAGACATCGACGTACTGGTTGCCGGTGAGAACTGTGGTGCCGTTGCGGAAGCAGCTGCCAAGGCCGAAGTCGTTAACAAGGTACTGGTTGCCGATAACGCTGCTTATGGTCACTTCCTGGGCGAGAACCTGGGTGAGCTGGTTGCTGAAGTAGGCAAGGGCTACAGCCACATCCTGGCCGCCGCTGGCACCGTGGGCAAAGACTTCATGCCGCGCGTTGCTGCACTGCTGGACGTTGCCCAGGTTTCCGACATCATGCGTGTTGAGTCCGAAGACACCTTCGTTCGCCCGATCTACGCGGGTAACGCCATTGCCACTGTGAAATCCAGTGACAGCATCAAGGTGGTTACGGTTCGTCCCACAGCCTTTGATCCGGTTGCTGGCGAAGGTGGCTCCGCTGCCGTCGAACAGCTGGACGTTGTTAAAGACGCCGGTTTGTCCCAGTTCGTAAACGAAGAGCTGGCCAAATCCGATCGTCCTGATCTGGCAAGCGCCGGTATCGTTGTTTCCGGTGGTCGCGGCATGCAGAACGGCGACAACTTCAAGATGCTGGAGCAGGTAGCGGATCTGATGGGTGCCGCTGTTGGCGCATCCCGTGCTGCTGTTGACGCCGGTTTCGTACCGAACGACATGCAGGTTGGCCAGACCGGTAAGATTGTTGCTCCGCAGCTGTACATCGCCGTGGGCATTTCCGGTGCTATCCAGCACCTGGCCGGTATGTCTGACTCCAAGGTGATCGTTGCGATCAACAAGGACGAAGAAGCGCCGATCTTCCAGGTTGCCGATTACGGCCTGGTAGCGGACCTGTTCGAAGCAGTTCCGCAACTTGAGGAAGAGCTGAAGAAAGTTATGTAACGTTCTGTAATGCTTGAAAAAAGGCACCTTCGGGTGCCTTTTTCTTTTGGGTGAAACCAAAATACCTGCCATGATACCCGGCCCCGACTGTTGAAGCGGATACACGAACCATGCCCACGATGCCTTTTGACGCGTTAGCCTGCCCACTGGACGGCTGCCCGCTCGCGCCCAGCGAAAAAACCTGGCGGTGCGAGAATGGCCACAGCTTCGATGTTGCCCGGCAGGGCTACGTGCATCTGCTGCCGGTCCAGAAGAAACGCACCCTGGACCCGGGCGACAGCAAGGAAATGGTCGCGGCCAGACAACGGTTCCTGAACGCAGGCTTCTACACACAGATCGCCGAGGCCGTGAGCGATCTTGCGCTGAAGGCGCTGCCGGGTGGGGGGATTGGCTCGATACTGGATGCCGGTTCCGGAGAGGGCTATTACCTTCGCCACCTTTCGGCCATGGCCGGCGACACAGGCGTTGCCCTGATTGGCGTTGATATTTCCAAATGGGCGGTCCTGGCAGCGGCGAAACAGGACAAACAGACTCGATGGGTGGTTGGCAGCAACGCAAACCTGCCGGTTCTGCCGGAATCGCTGGATCTGGTGCTTTGCCTGTTTGGTTTTCCGGTTTACAGTGAATTCGCCCGGGTGCTCAAGCCCGGCGGCCAGGTAATACAGGTGGATGCCGGGGCGGACCATCTGCGGGAGCTCCGAGAAATCATCTACCCGGAAGTGAAGCCGCCCGGAGAAACTGAGAGCGCGGCCCCGGAAGGCTTCCGGCAACTGGATTCAACCGTGGTACGGTTCTCGCTGACCCTCCCGGACCAGGCCAGCATTGCCGATCTGCTGGCCATGACCCCACACCTTTACCGCGCCAGTGCCGAGGGACTGGAGAGGGCTGCGGCCCTTGAGTCACTGGAGGTGACTGTCGAAGCGACTCTGAAACGCTTCGAAAAGCTCTGAGCCGGGAACTCACTGACCGTCGTCTGAGCCGGGGGGCTTTTGTCCTTTGCGTGAAGCGAGCCGTTTTTCGGCCTTGCCGATGATCAGGGTGTCCGCGAGGATGTGGAGCGCCTTGTTGGTGGTGCGCACGGTTCGATAAATCTGCTGACTGGTCTGGTCATGGGTGGCCCGTGCTTTACGGGCCGTCTGCCGGAATTCTTCATCCTTCGAGAACAGATCAATCAGCCCGAATGTGGTGTTGGAGATCGCCTTGTGAAGCTTCTCCACCGCACTGGCACCGCCGGAAACGGAGTCCTCCAGCAGCCGGGCCCGGTTCCGAACCTCAAGAAGGTCCATTCTGCTCTTCTGGATGGCGCTGTGTGCCGCCACCCGATGGGAATTGAGAATCCGGGCTTCACGGCGGCAGAGCAGCAGCTGCCAGTAGGCAATGCAGAACCCGCTGAAGGCCAGAAGCAGTAACAAGATTACGATTACGCTGGTGATCATGACAATGCGCTTCCATCAAGCATCTTGAATATCCCAAACGTCGTGATCATCGATACTCGATCTGCATGTCCACATCGATTTCACGCTCCGACATCTCTTCTTCGAGCTCTTTCATCACTTCCTGATACACCATCTTGCGCACCATGACGGGGAGTTTATCGGCCAGCACCCTGGCAGAGCGTGATTCCCGCTTCGCCAGGGCAATCGGATTCAGCACCCGCAGCGTAATAACCAGCTCCGGTTCCTGCTCGGAATCTGCGATATCGTCGTTCTCCATCATTCGGGCGATCACTTTACGCTGTTCAAAAACCTGCCAGCAGACAAAGCCACTGAACAGGACAAGCAGGATGCTCAATGCCATCAAAAAGGTGATCAATTCGAACCTCCGGAAATCGTTTTGTGCACTGCCTTGCAGTGTGCACCATCATTTATGACAAACGATTGGCCGTGACGACGGATTCCCGTGTGCGGCCAGGAAAGTAGAACGAGCGCTCAAAACTGTTAATATCGGTTGCAGTTGTGTAATGAGCTACGCAGAATCAACGAGTTAAGGCCAACTATTTATACCAACAGAGGATTGTTCATGGTCTGGTTCAAAGCGTTTGCAAGTGGTTTTCTCGCGACCCTGGTGTTTCATCAGGGCCTTTTCGCACTGTTCTGGCTTGGCGGAATTGTACCCGCAGCACCGTTTAACCTGTCACCAGTACCGCCGTTCGGCGTTCCCCAGGTTGTGTCACTGGCGTTCTTCGGTGGCCTGTGGGGCATGTTGCTCTGGCTGATTCTCGGCCGCCTGGCGGGGGTGAAGTTCTGGCTGGGGCATGTCATTGTAGGGGCAGTAGGTCCCACGGCAGTCGCCATGCTGGTGGTCTTTCCCCTGAAAGGGCTCGATGTTTCTGCCCAGACCTGGGTAGGTGGACTTCTTCTCAACGGTTTCTGGGGCTTGGGCGTGGCGGTATTCATGCGCCTGATGGGTGCGAAAGCGCCTGTCGGAGTTCGCTAAACTCCGAACCATTACCTAATCAACTCTCTATCAACTTGTTTGCAATGCAGCTGACTAAGGAAGAGCAATGACCAAATCCGCTGAAACGGCCCATGATCTGGTGGTGTTCGGTGCCACCAGTTTCGTCGGCCAGATTCTTACCCGTTACTTGCTCGAAACCTATGGCGTGGGCAAATCGGTAAAATGGGCGATTGCCGGGCGCTCCGAGAGTAAGCTCAACGCGCTCAAGAGCGAACTTGGCGAAAAGGCCAGCGCTGTTCCGGTGATTCTGGCTGATGCGTCCGATGAAGACGCTCTGAAGGCCATGTGCGAGCAGACCCGGGTAATCATTTCCACCGTCGGCCCCTATGCCCTTTATGGTGAGCCGCTGGTCCAGGCCTGCGTGCGCAGCGGCACCGACTACTGCGATCTGACCGGTGAAGTTCAGTGGATTGCCAAGATGGTGCAGCGCTACGAGGAGGAAGCGAAAGCGTCCGGTGCGCGCATTGTTCACTGCTGTGGATTTGACTCGATTCCGTCTGATATGGGCGTCTGGTTCCTGCAGAACCAGGCAGAGCAGACCTTCGGCGAACCATGCCGGGATGTCCGCATGCGGGTGAAAACCGCCAAAGGCGAATTCTCAGGCGGCACCGTTGCCTCCCTGATGAACGCGGTGAAGGAAGCGTCGGCCGATCCAAAACTTCGGAAACAAATGGCCAATCCGTTCTCCATCTGCCCGCCGGAGCATCGCTCCAAGACCCGTCAGCCCAGCCTGAAGGGTGCAGAGTTCGACAAGACCTTCAACGCCTGGCTTGCGCCTTTCGTAATGGCAGCGATCAACACCCGGGTGGTCCACCGTTCCAACGCTATGCAGAACGCGCGCTATGGCAAGGAGTTCACCTATGACGAGGCCATGATGACCGGTCGTGGAACCAAGGGACGTCTGGCAGCCTATGCCGTCACCGGTGGGCTGGGGGCATTCTTGATGGCCTCGGCCATCAAACCGACCCGCTGGCTGGTGGAAAAGTTTGTGCCGCAGCCCGGTGAAGGACCGAGCCCGGAAGCCCAGAAAGCCGGATTCTATGATCTTCGTTTCGTTGGTCGAACAGAAGATGGCAAAACCATCATCACCAAGGTGACTGGCGATCGGGATCCGGGCTATGGCTCCACCGGCAAAATGTTGGGCGAGGCAGGCATGTGCCTGGCGTTCGATATTCCGGCGGATCAGCCGGGCGGGTTCTGGACGCCGGCCTCCTTGCTGGATGGCAAGCTGATGGACCGGCTCACCAGCAAGGCAGGCCTGACCTTCGAAGTACTCGAAACCCGCTAACCGCTCAGGTAAATTACACGGTCGGTGCCCGGCAGGGCGTCCGACCCGTGTGCCAGACTGATCACGGTTTTTCCTTCCAGAAGTGTTCCCATCCGTTTAGACACCCGCCCCCGGGTTTCGGCATCAAGGCCGGTAAACGGCTCATCCAGTATGACCAGCGGGGCAGGGTTCAGCAGCACCCTCGCAAGGGCCACACGCCGGGCTTCACCGCCGGAGAGTCGGCTGCCGGCACTGCCCAGCCAGGTATCGAGCTGATCCGGTTCCGTGGCGAAGCGCTCAGCCAGTTCCATCTGCTCCAGAATGCCCCACAGCTCGGTATCCGACGCCTCCGGCGAACCCAGTAACAGGTTGGCTCTCAGGGTGTCCTCGAACAGCACGGTTTTCTGGGTCAGGTAGACGCAATCTTTTCGAGCCAGGCTGCCGTGGGCATGGTGTAACAGGCCGGCGAGCACATCAGCCAGAGAGGACTTGCCGCTGCCGGAATGGCCGAGTATCCCGACCCGCTCGCCGCTCTCAATCTCAAGATTGAAGCGGGTGAACAACGGCGCGTAACCACTGTGTTTGACCGAGATATTTTCGGCGAGCAGTGCGGTCTCTGGCGGCAGGCCTACTGCTTGTGGCGTACCCGGCTGTTCGTCCTCCCGGCAATCCCGGTTCAGCCGTGAAGCCGACGCCAGGGTAGCCCCGAGTTTCCCGAAAGCGTCGGGCAGCATGGCGTAGACCTCGGCCAGGCCGAGCAGGGCAATCGGCAGCAAAACCAGCACCGGGCCGGACACGGTGCCAGCCTGGAACAGGGCGAAACCGGCCCAGAGCGCCACAACCGCAGAAAGATTGACCAGCAAATGAGAGCCTGCCAGATGCCAGCCGACCCGGGTATCGGCCTTCGCCTGCTCGGAGGTAACCTGATGCGCCTGGCGCATAAGCCAGGCCGCATGTTTACCGGTCCGGCCGGCAGCGGTCAGCTCAGGGAAACCCTCAATGTGCTCAATCACGGCCGTGCGCAGATCTTCCTGCCGGTCGCTTTGCCGGGCAGCCAGGCGCCAGGTTCTCAGGTATACGCCAACGGTGGCGATCAACAGAGCAATTACCAGTAACAGCCCAACCAGCAACGCCGTACCGACATCAAACAGCACTGCGGCAAGTGCCACGACAGCAAGGGTGACAACGCCAGCCAGCGCTGCAGGCGCGATCAGCCGCAGGTACAGCGTATCCAGGGCATCCACATCACTGGTTAGCCTTGACAGCCACTGGGCGCCGCTCAGTTCGCCACGGCGAATACGGCTGGCCTGTGACAAACGCCGAAACAGGGCCACCCGGATATCCGTGAGCAGGCGCAACACGGTATCGTGGTTGTAGACCCGTTCCAGATAGCGGAACACCGTGCGGGACACGGCAAAGAAACGGATGGCACCGCCGGGAACATACAGATTGATGGTCGCGGCGACACCGGCCGCCAGAAGCAGCCCCACCAACGCAGTTTCGGTGATAAACCAGCCGGAAACCGCCAACAGCGCAATACCGGAGAGCAGGGTGGCCAGAATCAGAAAACCACCGACAACCAGGCGACCGGGGCGTTTGAAAATCAGGTCCAGCCAGGATTTCAGTTCACGCATCGCGAACCTCCCCGCCGGATACCAGCAACACCCGGTTGGCCAGGGTCAGGAGAGCCTGGTGGTGGGTAGAGAAAACCAGGGTTTTACCGGCCACTGCCAGTTTATGCAGGGCCTCTAATACAAACACCTCACTGTCGCTATCCAGACCCGCAGTCGGTTCATCCAGCAGGATCAGATCGTAATCTGCCAGAAAGATACGGGCCAGACTGAGACGCCGGGCCTGGCCGCCGGAGAGTCCCTGACCCTCTTCCGACACCGGGCTGTAGATTCCCTGTTGTCGGCTGTCCAGCAGGGAGCCAAGGCCCACATTACGCAGCGCCGTTTCAATGGCAATATCGGAGGCATCCGGAGTAGTCAGTCTGAGGTTATCGGCCCAGGTGCCCTGAACCAGAAAACCTTTCTGCCCCAGCCAGCCAAACCGGAAACTGCCCGGTGCTTCGCCGAACAGATGAATTTCACCGGTGTCCGGCGCCATGAAGCCGGCCAGCAGATGTAGCAGGGTGGATTTGCCACCGCCGGAAGGGCCGGTCAGGGCAATCACTTCACCTTTCTGGATGGTCAGGGACAGATCCCTCAGCACCGTCTGGTCGGTCCGGAAACCTTTACCGACGGAACGCAGCTCAATACGGTCTTCCACACCCTCGACCGACGCCATCTCTGATGTGGGTTCAAGGTTCACCGGCAGATCCAGCCGCTCAAGTATCTCTGAGCCAGCGCCCATGGCCGCGGCGCGATCGTGGTAATGCTGGGAGAGGGTGCGCAGCGGCTGGAAAAACTCCGGGGCCAGCAACAGAATCAGCAAGCCGGAAAACAGGGTCAGATCTTCGGAAGGGCCGTAGGTGATATAGCCAAGCAGACCAAACCCGATGTAGATGGCGATAACGGCGATGGCCACAGAGGCAAAGAACTCCAGAACCGCTGAGGACAGAAAAGCGACCCGGAGCGTTTTCATGGTGATGCGGCGGTAATGGTCAGACCGCCTGCGAATAAGCTCCGCAGCCCCGGCCGTCTGGCCGAACAGCTGCAGGGTGGTCAGGCCACGCACCTTGTCCAGGAACTGGCCCGAAAGCCGGCTGATGGTTTCAAAGTGCTGCTGGTTCAGTTTCTCCGCCCCCATGCCCACCAGGGCCATGAACAGGGGAATCAGCGGCGCGGACAGCAGCAGAAAGATGCCAGCCAGCCAGTCCAGCCAGAACACCAGGGCCAGGATCAGCAGCGGCACAATCATCGACAGGGTCATCTGCGGCAGAAACCGCGCAAAGTAACCGTGCAGGGCTTCCACATGGTCAATCCACTCCCTGGCCAGGGTGCCAGCGGAAGACTGGCCCAATTCAACCGGGCCTGTGGCCTGCCAGTGTTTGTGGAGCTGTCGTCGGGCATCCCGGCGAACCTGTTCGCTGCAACGCGCCGCAAACCGGGTCTGAAAACCCTGGCCCAGGGCACGAACAACCAGCGCCAGGATCAGACCGAGAAAGAGGGGAGTGAGGTCCGCAACCGGCACCTCGCCAATGATGCCCAGATGGATAATCCGGGCCAACAAAATCATCTGGAGAATGGTGGCAATGCCAGCAATTGTGCCGGCAGCCACCGTACTGCGTATCCAGAAACGGCTGCCACGGGCCAGTTGCGCCAGCCATTCCTTGACAGCCCTCTGGTCGGTGGCGGACGTGTTCGCTCCGCCACCGTTGGCTCGTGGCTCCGCCACTTAGTGGTATCCCTCCCCGGCGCGTACCTTGCCCCGGAACACCCAGTAGGTCCAGGCGGTATAGGCCAGCACGATCGGAATCACGAACAGCAGCCCTAACAGCAGGAACAGCTGGGATTCATAGGCGGAAGCGGCATCCCAGAGCGTGTATTCCGGGGGAACCACATACGGCCAGCGGCTGACCACCAGGCCCAGATAGGTGGTGATGAACAGGCCCATAGTTGCTACAAACGGCATACCTTCCTTGCGATCACGTACCGAACGGTAGATCTGGAGGGCACAGAGCAAGGTCAGCACCGGCAGGATCCAGATCACGGTCAGATTCGAGAACCAGCGCTCGCGAACCAGCTCATCCACAAACGGGGTCCAGACACTGATAATGCCGAATACCACGAGTACCGCGGCCAGCAGTGGCAGGGTGATTCTGTACGCCCACTGCTGCAGGTAACCCTCGGTTTTCATGATCAGCCAGGTGGAACCCAGCAGGGCGTAGCCGGCCAGCATGCCCAGGCCGGTGAGCACCGTGAACGGCGTCAGCCAGTCCAGCGCTCCGCCAACATAAACGCCGTTGGCGGTCTCAAAGCCCTGGATATAGGCCCCAACCACGGCGCCCTGGGCAAAGGAGGCAACAGTAGAGCCACCGGCAAAGGCCCAGTTCCAGAGGTAGCGAGACGTCCGGGCCTTGAACCGGAACTCGAACGCCACGCCCCGGAAAATCAGCCCGGCCAGCAGCAGGAACACACCGATGTACAGTGCCGGCAGGAAGATGGAATACACCATCGGGAACGCGGCAAGGAGCCCGGCACCACCCAGCACCAGCCAGGTCTCGTTGCCGTCCCACACCGGCGCCACCGAGTTCATCATGGTGTCCCGGCCTTCCTCGCTCGGGGCGAAGGGAAAGAGAATCCCCACGCCCAGATCAAACCCGTCCATCAGCACATACATGATGATGCCGAAGCCGATAATGAATGCCCAGATAAGGGGCAGATCGAACAGTTCCATAATCAGTGACCTCCCTGGCTGGCCGGTTTACCCTGACGCTCGTCATCTTCAATCTCAAACGGCACATGCGCAGCAGAGAAGGGACGTTTCGGCCGCTCGGCCTCGTGCTCGTCCTCAGCCCGGTCTTCAAGACCGACATACAGCACCCGCATCAGATAATACACGCCGGCAGAGAACACCAGAGCGTACACCACGATATAGCCGATGAGCGTGAACAGTGCCATACCACCAGTCAGTGACGGGGTAAGCGCTTCCGCCTGGGTCATCTGGCCGTAGACCAGCCAGGGCGCCCGGCCCACTTCGGTTACGAACCAGCCGGTCAGCACCGCAAAGAAGGGCGCAATACTCATGAAGCGCATGCCCTGCAGGAACCAGCTGGTGCGCCAGTAACGACCGCCGGCACGCAAGACCAGGCCGGCAATCGCGAAGGCGATCATTAGCAGGCCAATGCCCACCATGATCCGGAACGACCAGAACACGATCGCCACCGGTGGCTGTTCCTCAACAGGCACCGCGCTCACGCCTGGCACCTCACCGTCCCATTCATGGGTGAGAATGAAACTGGCCAGGCTGGGAATACCAATCTCGTAAAGGTTCCGCTGGTTCTCCTGATCGGGAATGGCAAACAGCAGTAACGGCACATTGCGGGAGGTCTCCCAGTTTCCTTCCATCGCCGCCACTTTGGTCGGCTGATGCTCCAGAGTGTTCAGGCCATGGAAATCACCCAATACCGCCTGAGCAGGCGCAATGAACAGCAGCAGCCACAGGCACATGGACAGCGCTTTCTTGTTCGCCTCGACCTCACGACCCCGCAGCAGGTACCAGGCACTCACACCGGCCACCACAAAGCCACCGGTCAGGAACGAAGCCAGTGCCATATGGGCAAATCGATAAGGGAATGAGGGATTGAAGATCGCCTCGCTCCAAGAAGTCACATAGAACACGCCGTCGCGAAGTTCGGTACCGGCTGGAGTCTGCATCCAGCTGTTGGCCGAGAGGATCCAGAACGAGGAAATGAAGGTGCCGGTGGCAACCATGATAGCGGCAAACAGGTGAACACCAGCGGGCACCTTATCCCGACCAAACAGCAGCACGCCGAGGAAAGCTGCCTCAAGGAAGAACGCCGTTACCACCTCATAACTCAGTATAGGGCCAAGGAAGTTGGCCGAAGCCTGGGCGAAGTTACTCCAGTTGGTTCCGAACTGGAACGACATCACGATCCCGGAGACCACTCCCATGCCAAACACAACGGCAAACACCTTGGTCCAGAAGGCAGACAGCTTCACCCACAACGGATTCTCGGTTTTGAAGGCCAGGCCCTCGAGTACCGCAATGTAAGAAGCAAGGCCGATGGTAAACACCGGAAAAATGGCGTGAAATGACACCACAAACGCGAACTGGATTCGCGATAGGATAAGAGGATCAAGTTCCATGGGAACCCTCCGGTAACGTTCACATCAAAACAAACGGGCCCAGCGAACCCGTCCAGCCGCTGCCATAGCTCATTTTGTTGTGTTGTTATACCGGCAGATAGTTGCCATGCTACTAAACATGGCGATAAACCTGATAGGGCAGATTGTCGCACCCTTGATCTAACACAAGTATGGTGAAACCAATGAGCTTTTACGAAGACAGGATACTGCCCCACATCATAGACCGCGCCTGCTCCATGGGCCAGGTGATGAAGCTTCGTAGCCAGGTAGTCCCCCACGCCAAGGGGGTGGTGCTGGAAGTCGGCATGGGTTCTGCCATCAACATGGAATTCTACGATTCCGACAACGTAGATATGGTATACGGCCTGGAGCCTTCAGAAGGCATGCGCCGCAAGGCCCAGCCGAATCTCGCACGATCCCCCGTCAAAGTAGAGTGGCTGGACCTGCCGGGCGAGAAAATCCCCCTGGACGACCACACCGTCGACACCGTACTGCTGACTTTTACTCTGTGCACCATCCCCGACTGGCAGGCCGCGCTTCAGCAAATGTGGCGGGTACTCAAACCGGGCGGCGAGCTCCTGTTCCTGGAACATGGCGAATCCCCCCACGACGGCACCCGCAAGTGGCAACACCGCATCACCCCCGGCTGGAAAAAGCTGGCCGGCGGCTGCCACCTGAACCGCCACATCGCAGACCTGATCCGACACGCCGGCTTCGAAATTCAGGAGCTGGACAACCTCTACATTCCAAAGGCACCAAAGATCGCCGGATACATCTACAAGGGCAGGGCAGCCAAGCCCGCAGTAGCCAGCCCGGCCGCTTGAGGGCGAGGGCAGAATCCGAATTGCGTTACCCCACGCAGACTTATACAATTCTGCCCGTCAGAACTCCCTCCAAATGCCCGGATGGTGAAATTGGTAGACACAAGAGACTTAAAATCTCTCGACCGTTAGGTCGTGCCGGTTCGATTCCGGCTCCGGGCACCAATAAAATCAACAGGTTACTGGCGCCTCAGCGTAATTTCGATTTACCCAAAAGCTATATTTATACGTGATGTAGACAAACGGAATAACCCAAAATTGTAAAACGCGTCCTTAACAGTTAACTTTTCTCCGGTGCTACAGACAGAAACTGAGAGATTCAAATGAATATTGACGCGCTTGCTAAGTTAGTCAGTTCGGCCGATCTAACTGCATTTAGAACAATAGTTAACCAATTCCTACCAATGATTGGTATGAACGGAGCCGATTACTGCGACGGACCTTATGACGGGGGAAAAGATTTCCGCCTAATACAACCAAGCGGCAATGCCAAAATTGCCATTCAAATTTCGGTAGAAAAAGAGTGGGCTAATAAAATTAGAAGAGATGCCGAAAAAGTAAAGCATAATTTTTCCGTTGATCACCTGATTTTCATTTCAAGCCAACGTATACCTGAAAGAAGTTTTGAAACGACACAAGAAGATATTCTTCAAGAGGTTGGCGTATCTGTAAGCAGATATGATTGCCAGACTATCGCTAGCAGATTTATCAGAAATGATTCGGTGGAAGTCATCTACGCTGCCCTTGGGATAGATTTTAAAGGTCTTTCTGACCAAAACTTTGAAAAGTATCTGGATAAAAAAACAGAGGCTGTAACGTCACTTTTGATATTTGATGAACACTCTAAAGATCTGCGTGAAGGTCTTTATGAAGCTATTATCAAAAGCGCTTTATCTACAGCAAACGCTAAAGTTGTTAGGAAAGAATTAATAAATACCGTAATCGCGGAAAACGATATAAATCCAGATCTACGAGCATTCATAAACTCGAGAATAGACAGGTTGATACAACGGGGTGAGATTAAATCATCAGAAAACTTCCTCTCCCTTTCTTCAGAAGAGTTTTCAAAATTCTCTGGACTGGTTTCTGCATCTAGATACAACTTTCAAGATTTTCAGTCATCATTTGAAGGTTTTGTTAAAGAAGTCCTTGACGGCGTCGATGATAAGACGGAAAAAGTTTTAATTGAAAACTTTTTAGACTTGGTAATAGGGCTTTCCAAGTCTCCTGTTTATGAGCCCGGCTCTAGTCTTTATTCTAATTACAATAGAATTTTTGACATAGTGTCTTCAAGGGTCGGTCAGGAAAAAGCGGATTCCATTTTTATAAAGTTGAGCGAGTTTGTTGCATCATCCGAATTTGTCAAGCAATTAGCATGCGTCAATTTGTTTGAGAGGGTTATTAAAACAGAGTCGAAAGATTTAATCAATGCCTTAGGTGGAACGGAAAATCTAGAAATATTCATTGAGTCGTCGGTTTTTATGCCGATGATCTGTAATTTGCTTTTTGAAGAAAGCAAAAGCCGTGCCTCAAAGTTTGCTGCTAATCTATATAATTTAATAATAAAGAATGGATTTAAGGCGGTTATACCGGATGTATATATTGAAGAGGCTTCAGCCCATTTAATCAAGGCTTGCGTTAACTATAAATATATTCTCGAGAATCCTGAAGTTGATTTGGCTTTCTCAGGAAACGCCTTCGCTAGTCATTATTCATCAATAAGGGGGCGTGAAAGCAGTCTGAGCTTTTCTGACTACGTTAAGTCTTTCGGCCTTAGGTTAAATAAAGTCACTGAAGATATGGATAATCCCGTCTTCTACCGCCTCAGAGATAAAGTATCCAGAGAGATAAGTAAGGTCGCAGCCGGTTATGGTTTTATGGTTTTTCCTACGCATGGTCCCGGGTTAGCCCGTCGAACCGAGCAGTTGAGGAAGATTCATGATGATGAGTATCAGAATAAGCCAGACATACTCATAGAGCATGACGCAAAAGTAATTTGTTACCTATCTGATCCCTCCCTACCTAACGGCCCTGCTAGAGTTCTTTGCACTTGGGAGAAAAGCCACTCTATAGTAAACCCAGATGGTGACGAAGGGTATTATGTGATGTCGCCAGTTTCATTAATTGATTATCTATCACTTTCCAAACCATTTGAAAGCTCCCTTCCAGTCTCACAGTTGGTTGATTTCGCGCTGTTGCAATCTGAACTTCATCTGCAAAAAGCATCAACAATATGGGACGTTCTTGCAGAGTTGGAAAAAGGACAATTCTCAGACGCTCAATTCTTGGTTAAGGCAAGGGAGTTCGTCGAACGTTACATGGAAACTCATGGTTCCCAGGAACCTTTGAACAAGGAAGATGTAAAAACGGAGTGGCTGTCTTGGAAAAGGGATTAACCGCTCCCGCGTAGCAAATTTGAGTACAACTACTGACGGTACTTCAAGTTGCGGGCTGAACCTCACCGCTCAGCTTCTCCCAGGCGTAAGTAGTGACATCGAGCAATGTGGCGATCTCCGTCTCTGCCGGAATGCGTACCCCGGTTAACTGCTTCGGGGCTCAGCCAAGAGGCATCGAGATCAAGTATGGGCTCTGCCCATTTCGGTCGTTTAATCTCCCAATACAGCGCCCGAGTTACCCAGTATCGGCCTTGAGATAACGGGACGAAAAGCTTGCCTTCGACGGGTTCGCCCTACTGATTAACCGGGCTATCTAGATACTGGCCGATTACCTGATCGAAATCTAGCCAATTTGCCGTTTGGGTAAGCTGGTCAATTCGCTTAAACCAAGGCCGTTTAAAACCTAGAATTTTCTTCTGCAAGGTCGTGCCGGTTCGAGTCCGGCTCCGCGCACCACTATTTCCTGGCCATCTCTTCCAACATTTTATTCACCGCTTCCAGGTGCTCTGGTTCGTTATGGCACATGCCCTGGAAGTTGGCACACACGTCCAGGAAATCCTTCAGGTCCATTCTCGGCGCCATTTTCATCAGGCGCTTTGTGAGCCGCGTGGCTTTGGGCGGTTGGCTGGCCATGCGGTTTGCCATGGCATTGGCGGCGTTCATCAGTTCGTCCGCTGGCACCACTTCCAGAACAATTCCCAGCTCCTTTGCCTCGGCAGCGTCGATCACCCGGCCGGTAAGTGTGAGCTCAAAGGCACGCTGGTAGCCAATCAGCCGCTGCATGAACCAAGCGCCGCCGTCGCCGGGGATAATGCCGAGGTTGAGAAAGGTTTCGCCGAACTTTGCGTTTTCCGAGGCAATTCGGATATCCGCCATGTTGGCCAGGTCGAAGCCGGCACCAATGGCCGGGCCGTTTACGGCTGCGATGATGGGAACTTCAACATTCTGGAGGGCCAGGGGAATGCGCTGGATGCCCTTGCGATAGCGGTCGGCGCACTCGGCCACGTCGCCGGCGAAATCGCCGCTGCGGTTGGCCATATCCCGAATGTTGCCGCCGGCGCTGAATGCAGAACCCGCCCCGGTGATCACCAGTACCGATACATCGTCGCACTGGTTCACCCATTCCGCTGTCGTCACGATGTCGTCGATCAGGTTTGAGCCTGTGAGCGCATTGCGCAGGTCGTGACGGTTGAGGGTGAGGGTGGCTACCCGGTTTTCCAGGGTGAGCAATGCGTCGGTGAGCTGGGGTACGGTGGTCATGATTGCAGTTCCTTGTTTTTGATCAGCGCGTATCTTCGCGCGCGGGAACCGGGTTAATCAACTGCCAGCCGCGCCTTTCGGTATCGGCTGACTTCCGTCCAGCCATGCGTCGCCAGGGCCGAGAACACGATGACACCACCCACCAGGCTCAATTTTGGCGGCACTTCGCCCAGGAACAGCCACACCAGGAAGGACCCGAGCACGGTCTCAAGAAGCAGCATAAGGCTGACCTCCGCCGCAGGAATATAACGGGGGCCAATCTGGATCAGAATGCAGGCGGTTGGCAGGAACACCAGGCAGAGCAGGGCGATAAAGAAGAAGTCCCGGCCCGATGGCATCTGGGCTCCGCCAAGCAAAGCGGCCACGACTGCCAGCAATAAGGCACCGAACATAAGCATCACGCTCATATCGCTCTCGGGTTTGGAGCGGGCGACGTTGAGGTTAGAGGCCAGGGCGGTAGCGGCAACCACTGCCATCAGAAGACCAAGGGGGTCGCCCTTGCCGAATTCGCCGACGGCCATGAAGGTGGCACCAGTAACGCACACCAGGATGACCACCCAGGTTCGCACTGGCAGAGTTTCTTTCCAGACCGCCCAGGCGATGACGGCGGCGATAACCGGAGCGGTGTTGAGTATCACCAATACGTTGCCGGCGGCCGTGTTTTTCATGCCCACCACGAATCCGAGGGTGCTGATGGCAAAGGCACCAGCGCAGAACAGGCCTTTGCGGCCGCATTTGCGAATTTCAGGCACCAGACGGGAACGGTAACGGGCCCAGCTGATCACCAAGAAACTGATGGCCAGCAATAAGCCCCGCCAGAACAGGAACACCACCGGGTCCACGGAGGTGATTTTCACAAGCAGCGCATCCGGAACGATAAAAAGCACGCCGAGGGCGGCGATGGTCAGTCCTTTGATTCGGGTTGTCTGCAATGTGGGTTCGCCTGTTCCGGAGCGGTTTGTGGTTTAGTTTACGGGTCGTCCTGCTCCGGCAGCGGCTGGATGCTGTTGATGTCGCCGGTTGGTGTTGCAGGTTCGTCTTCAATGATAATGAAGATTGCCCCGCCAATAACCGCGATGGCAAAGATGACTTTGAGGATAATCGATTTCGACATTCGTTTTTCCTCTCTGCGTTTTGGCTTACTACAAACAGCCTATGGGCAGTAGAGGGCTATAACAACCTCAAGGCCCCAAAACAGAGCATCCTACAAAAGTCGCTTCGACAGTATAGCCGCAGTCAGCAATACTCTGAGTAAGTATGCAGGTTGCCTGGTGCTGCAACGTTAAAATGGAGTGTCCTCATGACTGAACAAACCGCAGATCTGGTTCACAAGTACAGCGAAAATGGCATTACCACGCTTACACTGAACCAGCCGGAGAAGAAAAACAGCCTTTCCATGGCGATGCTTGAGGCCTTGTCTGAAGAGCTGGCGATCATCGCCTCCGATTCGGAAACGCGGGTTGTCGTCCTTGCGGCTCATGGCAACGTGTTTTGTGCCGGTCATGACCTCCGGGAAGTGCGTGAGCAGTTTGATAGCCATGAATTCCAGCTGGCCCTGTTTAACCAGTGCAGCAAGGTGATGCAGCAGATCGTGAACCTGCCCCGGCCAGTCATTGCGCGGGTGGCGGGTGTTGCGACCGCCGCCGGCTGCCAGCTGGTGGCCAGCTGCGACCTGGCCGTGGCGGCCGATACCGCCCGGTTTGCGACGCCTGGCGTCAATATCGGGCTGTTCTGTTCCACGCCGATGGTGGCGCTGTCCCGGAATGTGTCACGCAAGCACGCCATGGAAATGCTGCTGACCGGTGAGATGATTGGTGCCGTAAAAGCTGAACGCATCGGACTGGTCAATCAGATTGTTGATGAGCAGCACCTGGACGAAATGGTTTACAAGCTGGCGCGTACCATCGCAGACAAGTCCGGCCATACCCTGAAGATTGGTAAGGAAGCCTTCTACCGGCAACTGGAAATGCCGCTGGAGGAAGCTTATGAGTACACCTCAAAGGTGATGGCAGACAACATGATGGCGAACGATGCCCAGGAAGGTATCTGCGCATTTCTGGAGAAGCGCAAGCCAGAGTGGCAGGACAGCTGAACCGGTTGCTGAGACATTGCCCGGCCTAATTTGCCGGGCAATTGTCCTTTCCGATGGCAAGCCGGTCGCCCGTTCCGATTCCATGTTCCAGGAAAAAGCCGGCGTTCATCTCCACGGCCTCGATGAATGGCACACCGGCCGGGTAGGTGGGGCAACCGGAGCCGCTGGCCGAGGGGCAGGGCACCATCTTGCGAATGCTGCCAATCTTGCCATCCTCGTTCAGGTAGGCGATGTCGAGGGGAATCAGGGTCTTGTACATCCAGAATCCGTGGCTGGCTGATCTCGGCTCGCGGTATTTAAACAGCATCCCGGCATCGGGAGCCATGGACGTACGGCCCATCAGTCCTTTCTGGCGTTGCTCGGAAGTGCTGGCAATCTCGAGTTGCACTGGCACCACGCCCGACGCAGACACAAAGCAGCCCTCGACAACCGGCAGGCCGTCCTGAGGTGCTGCAATGCCCGAGGAGCAGCCGTAGAGCAATAAGCTGGCTGCAAGGAGGGCCCAGACTTCCGCCCCCCGAACCGGGCTTGATGCGCAGGTCACGAGCGCAACCGGTAGCCGGTCTTGAAAATCCACCAGATGCCGACCATGCAGGCCGTGAGGAATACGAGGGTCATTCCCACACTGATGGCAATATGAACGTCAGACACGCCGTAAAACGCCCAACGGAAACCGCTGATCAGGTAAACCACCGGATTGAACAGGCTCACCGTTTGCCATACCTCTGGCAGCATGTCGATTGAATAGAAAGTACCGCCAAGGAAAACCAGCGGTGTGACAATCATCATCGGCACGATCTGCAGTTTTTCGAATCCATCGGCCCAGATGCCGATAATGAAACCGAACAGGCTGAAGGTCACCGAGGTAAGCACCAGGAAGGAGAGCATCCAGAAGGGGTGCAGTACGTCGTAGTCCACGAAGAACTTGGCGGTCGCCAGGATGATCAGCCCCAGAATGATGGACTTGGTGGCAGCAGCACCGACATAGCCCAGCACCACCTCCACATAGGAAACCGGGGCAGAGAGCACTTCATAAATCGTGCCCGAGAACTTGGGCATGTAGATGCCGAAGGAGGCGTTCGAAATACTTTGCATCAGCAGCGACAGCATCACCAGGCCGGGGATGATGTAAGCGCCGTAGGCGATGTTGTCGATGTCGCCCATCCGCGAGCCAATCGCTGAGCCAAACACCACGAAATACAGGCAGGTGGAGATAACCGGCGAGAGCACACTTTGCATCACAGTGCGCTTCATGCGGGCCATTTCAAAATTGTAGATTGCGCGGATACCGTACAGGTTCATGCATTTCTCCAGAATAGCCGGCCGTTTTACTCGTGCACCAGGCCGACAAAAATCTCTTCAAGGGAGCTTTCCCGGGTTTGAAGGTCTCGGTATTCGATACCGAGATCGCCAAGCGTGCGGAGCAATCGGGTTACCCCTGCCTGCTCTCGTTGGGAGTCGAAGGTGTATATCAGCTCGTAACCATCCTCTGACAGCTCTATCGGCTCCAGAGTCAGTTCACCGGGCACCTTGTCCAGTTTGTGCTGCAGCTGCAGTCGCAACTCTTTCTTGCCCAGCTTGGTCATCAACTGGGCCTTGTCCTCGACCAGAATGATCTCGCCACCGCGAATGACTCCGATGCGATCCGCCATTTCCTCGGCTTCTTCGATGTAGTGGGTGGTGAGGATGATGGTCACGCCATGTTCCCGAAGTTTGCGCACCATTTCCCACATGTCCCGCCGCAGTTCAACGTCGACGCCCGCCGTGGGCTCATCCAGGAACAGTATCTGGGGCTCATGGGAGAGCGCCTTGGCAATCATCAGGCGGCGCTTCATGCCACCGGAGAGAGACATGATCCGGTTGTTGCGCTTGTCCCAGAGAGAAAGATCTTTCAGGACTTTCTCGATTTGCGCAGGTTTCGGCGCCTTGCCGAATAGCCCACGACTGAAGGAAACGGCATTCCAGACAGTTTCGAATGAATCGGTGTTGAGTTCCTGTGGCACGAGGCCGATGGTCTCGCGGGCCTTGCGGTAGTCTTTGACAATATCGTAACCGGCGGCCGTTACCTGTCCGGAGGAGGCATTGACGATACCGCAGATGATACTGATGAGCGTGGTCTTGCCAGCGCCATTGGGGCCGAGGAGGGCGAAGATCTCGCCACGGCGGATGTCCAGGTTAATGTCTTTCAGGGCCTGAAAACCGTCGCCATATACCTTGCTCAGGTGCTTAACGGAAATATCCGGCTGCACGGGCGTGTCCTGTGGTCAGAATGGGTCGAATTGAAGGCGCAGTATTTTCTCATGAGTAGCGCCAGTTTAGAAACCTTTGCCTCGGCCGGAGAAAACCCCATAATGCCGGCCAGGTTTGTTCGGGAAGCGGTTATGTTACGCGCGATTGCTGTTACAGGATTGATTCTGGCCGTGGTTGTTGCCGGTGTGTTCGGTTGGCGCCTGTTGGGAGACACTGGCGAAACGTCCGGCGGAGAAAGTCAGACCGTTCAGTGTGATCTGCTGGAAAGCGGTCCGTGCCAATGGTCCAATGGTTCCGGAGATTGGCAGGTTGCCCTCAACACCATGGGCGTGGGCGCTCAGGGCACCGAATACCAGCTAACCGTTGCTACACCGGAACGTCCGGAACGCTTTCTGGCTGTTCTCCGGGGCGAGTCCATGTACATGGGCGAGTACCCGGTGCCACTCGGCAAACAGTCGGAAAACCAGTACTCCGCCCGTTTCACAGCCCCGTTTTGCACCGTCGATGGCAAAATGACCTGGCGCATTGATCTGCAACAGGGCCAGGAACCCATCGCAAACATCCCGGTTAAGCTGGTTTTTCAGGCCGAATAGCACCGGGACAGCTGAACCGGCAACTGGTCGGCTGACAACGGTACGGGATTGTGTAAAATCATCTCATCGCCATTTGCAGGGACAACGTGATGGATTACGGAGATAGCGTTCAGAAGGTTCTGCTCAGAAAAATCCGCAAAGCGGAACAGGATTTGATTCAGCTAAAGCTGGATTACTGCCGGTTTGTTTTTGGCCTGACTCATCGCGCGAAAGTGCTGGCCGGCGGCGTAACCTATGTGGTTCGTTCCGTGGATGTGGACAGCATGGCCAATACGGATGATGGCGGCTTCAGCCGGCCTGAAATAACCGGAACCCGAGTGGACGAGCAGGATCATGCGGAACCCGTTGCCCTGGGTACCGACTGGGTACTTGAAACCGCAAACAGACAGGCTGCTAAATAAACGCGTTGGCAGTAATGGCATCGTAAAGACTCGACGTGGGCGGTACGAAATGGTTGTATCGCCAGAACTCCGCACCTTCCAGACCCGCCCGGAAACAAGCCAGATAAACCGCACTGTCTGTTAATGTGCTGATCGCCTGCATCGCCTCCGGTTGACGAATCCCCGTTTTTCGATTGATGGTCTGGGCAACAATCCTGGTCAGTGCCTCGGAATGCCGACTGCTTTTGTCGCTCAGGGCGCACCCGGCACCGTACAGCCAAGCCGTGGCATAGGCTTTGACCGCATCGGGTGCGGTCGCTAGCACCAGACCCTTTACACGGCAATCCCGTTCCTGGAGACCCGCCAGAATGTGCAATCGGGTGATGAGCTCAGCCCGGTCCGGAGCAGCTTCAGGAGTCGGCCTTCTGCTGGCAACCGGCCATTCGGAATTGTTTGAGGGCAGGTCGGTAGCTACCGTGTCCTTCGTTGCTGGCCAGATTTCCTGGCGACCGACTGCGATGGGTTCGGAACGCACCAGCGAGATAACCCGCACAGCCAACAGGACAAGCAGCGCCAGCAGCCCGACCTGAATGAAGAGAATCAACCCGTTAACCATCGTCACCAGAACTCTGAATTTTGCAATAGGTGATCAGAGTGTAACGGAATGTATCCGCACAATACCGCCAACCCGTCGCCAATTACCGGTTTAACGTTGGCCGAAATGACGGAACTGTGATGGGGATCGCAGTGCGGGTTAGCAGGTGGGCATGGTCTGCAAGGCCAGCTTGCGGCGAATGTAGCGACCAAGAATGTCCACGCCGATATTCAGCATGGCCGTTATCAGGATCAGAACCATTGCCTGGTCGAACCGGATACTCTGGATAGCGCTATCGACGTAAAAGCCAAGGGTATAGATGCCCAGAATCCCCAGAATAGCGGTTTCTCGCATGATGATTTCCCAGCGGTAAAATAGAAACGCCAGAAACGATCGATAGATCCTGGGCACGAGTTCCCAACCATAGCGATTAAGCCCCTTGGGGGCATCGGATCTCAGGCGGATGGTGTTGGTTTGCCGGCCAATCAGGTGGCCGATGATGCCGCCATTATGAAGCGCCAGTGCAACCACGGCAGGGAGCATGGAGGGCCCCCAGAGCTGCAGGAGTATGTAGGCCAGGATGTACTCAGGGGTGGATCGGGCAATCACCAGGAAAATATGGCCGGAGGTTCGACGTATCGGGCCGCCAAAGTGATTTGAGATCAGGGGGAATGCTAGCAGCGTGAGGATACCCGTGGCCACCAGCGCAATCTGAGTGAGAACCACAGTATTCCAGATGCCAGGCAGTGCCTGCTCGATCATCAGTTCATTCAGCCACGGTAAAAGGCCGGCCAGGCCCTCTCCATCCCTGAGTGGGCTGGGGACAATATCCTCGGTGAAAAACCGTTCAACATTACCCCAGACGATGGGCAAGCCATCGCCAAGGAAAAACGGAGCCCCCACGATATACACGGGTAACAACTTGGGTCTTACCCATAGTGGAATGGTGGCAATGAGCACGTAAAACAGGATCAGCATTGCGCCGGCGTCGGAGTACATCCCCTGGGAAAAAGAGGTTTCCAAATAAAACCCCAGAGTTGGCAGGCCCACAAATCCGAGTATGGCACTCGAACGCAGCCCGCATTCAAGGCGATAGGCGGTGTAGGTTCTCAACTGGACCCAGCAATCAGGAATCCTGGTATACAGAAACGCCGCGATAGTTCCTGTTCCCGGTGGCAAGAGCCTGCCCGGCTCCGGGTCAGCTTCCTCGAGAATCTCGGAGTAAACCTTGGCGAAGATGCCGGAATAAGGTATCGCAATCGCCAACACGCCCGTCAGGGGGTGGAAACCGAAAAACTGCAAAAAAATAAGAGCCCAAAAGAGCTCATGAATCGCCCTGATGAAAGCACAAAACACCCGCACCGGGAGGAATCGGTACACCAGAGCCAGAAAAAATCCGCAAACCCCGCCAACGGTCACCCCAACAAAGGCGAAGGCCACTGTTCGCAATAAGGCGGTAAGAAGACCTTCGCTGCTGAAAAAGTTCGGAGTGAGTACACCCAGGAAAAAGTTGCCCAGATCCCGCCAGGGATTGTTTGCGGTGATCGCAATATCGGCAAACAAGAGCCCCACAAGCGCAATAGCAAGAAAGATCAGGCTGGTGCGAACAGTTGGGTAGGAGAGCATCGCTCGACAGATCCTAATACAGCGACATGATGTCTGCGGCCGCCAATTGGTCAGTAGGCTCATCAAGGGCGACCTGCCCATTCTGTATGCCAACAATGCGGTTACAGTACTTCATCGCCATTTCCACATCGTGAAGAGCGATAACACTGGTTTTGAAGCGATCTCGCAGCAATTGCATAACGTGATGCGCCATGGGGCCGTCCAGTGCGGAGATGGGTTCATCTGCCAATAAGACCGGGGCGTTGCGATAAAGGGCTCTGGCAATGGCCACCCTTTGACGCTGCCCGCCCGAGAGCGAAGCTGTGGGAATCCAGAGTTTTTCAGACATTTTCAATGCGTCCAGAAGCTCCAGGACCTGTTTTCTGTCCTGTTTGAATGGCCGCACAAGGGTAACGGTGTTGTACCAGGTGGCATGCTTGTCGAGCTGGCCCATGAAAACGTTGTGAAACACCGGAAGGGCGTTTACCAGACCAAGCTCCTGAGGCACAAGGGATGACTGGCCATCCACTTGCTGGTGAATAAGCCGGATAAGAGTGGATTTACCTGCACCACTCTTGCCGACCAGGGCAACCTGATCTCCTTCTTTTACCTTGAGGGCGAGGGGCCCGATTACCCGCTCACCCCCAAAAGAGGCCGTCAGGCCTGAGAGATCAAAGCCTGCCATCAATCAATGATTCCGATTTCTTTCGCTACTTTGCGAATCGGCTCATAATCGTCGTTTGAAGCGGGAATAAAATCAGAACGCGGGAAGCTCTCAAGCAGCTCGGGATCATCAAGCGAGAGCAGGGCTTCGCGAACGCGATCGGTAAAGCCTTCGCCGTAGTTTTCATCCACGTCGCCACGGATGCTCCATTGGTAATTCGGGAACCCGGGTGTTTTCCAGATGACCTTCACGGCGTCGGTATCAATGTTTCCGTTTTCCAGTTCTTTTTCCCAGACCGCGAAGTTCATCGCGCCCACTTCGTAGGTGCCGGACTCGACCAGACGGAGGGTGCGAGTGTGGTTGCCGCTGTAGCCGACCCGAGAAAAGACATCTTCAGGTGCTTCGCCAAACGTTTCGCGGATGTGGTACTCCGGAATCAATCGTCCCGACGTTGAGCCCTTTGATCCGAAGGTAAAGGTCTTACCACGTACGTCTTCTGGCAGGCTATCCTGACGATCCAGGCCGGTGCTCTCATGAGCAATAAAGTAGACGTAGAAGGCCTGGTCTTCAGTGCCCTGTGCGATTGCCTGCGAACCGGGTACAAGTGATCTCGCCTGAACACCCGACAGGCCGCCGAACCACGCCAGCTGCACCTGGTTATTCCGGAAGGCGGAAACGGCAGCCGCATAGGATTTCACGGGGATGTACTTCACATCGGCATCCAGTTCCTCGGAAAGGTAGTCCGCAATGCCGCGAAAACGCTCGACGAGCTTGGTTTCATCTTCGTCCGGTATTGCCGTAAAAATGAATGTCTGCGCGGTCGCGGCGGCTGAGAAAAGAGAACAGAGACCAATAATCAGCAATTTCCGTATAAGATTGTGGGCCATGGTTTTTCCTTTTTGGAATGGATATTTACAGTGCAGAGATAAAGCGAACGACTCCTGCTTCAGAAGGATACCTTGATTTGGGTTAACTCTGAACAGCTATACGGTTTGCGGGTTTAATTGGCTCAGGGCCGAACACTTCATTTTTCAGTAAGCTGGGTTCAATCAAAGACAATGCATCTCATAATGATCACGCCGGCGCAGCCGGGTTCGAAAGCAGGAAACCGGGCAACGGCGGAACGGTGGGAGACCTTGCTGGAAAATGCCGGGCACTCGGTCGATGTGGTTACTGAATACCACGGGGAACCCTGCGATGCGTTCATAGCCCTGCATGCCTGGCGTAGTGTCGATGCCATACGACATTTCCGCGAAACCTGGCCTGAGAAGCCGCTCATCGTGGCTCTCACCGGCACGGATATCTATCACCACCAGCACGAATACCCGGAAGACACCCGGTATTCCATGGCCGCGGCCGATGCGCTTATTGGTCTGCACGACCTGGTAGCCCAAGACATACCCGCCGGCTTTGCCAGCAAACTGGTCACGCTATACCAATCGGCTGAGGGGCCGGAGGCCTTTCCGGCGGCGCAAGCGGATCTCACGAAGGAGAGTTTTGGCGTTTGTGTGATTGGTCATCTTCGGGACGAAAAGGATTCTCTGCGGGCGGCTTATGCCGCGCGATTGCTTCCGAAGGACTCGAAGGTACAGGTTTTTTGTGCCGGCAAGGCCCACAACGACGCGTGGCACAACAAAGCAGAGCGGGAAATGGCTGAAAACCCACGCTTCCACTGGCTCGGCGAGCTGGATAAAACCTGCACCCGGCAGTTGATGGCGAACAGCCAGTTAATGGTGATCAGCTCGGTAATGGAGGGTGGCGCAAACGTGGTCTCCGAGGCCTGCCGGGCTGGCTTGCCGGTGTTGGCATCCGACATTCCGGGCAATGTTGGTTTGCTGGGGCGTGATTATGCCGGATATTTTCCCGTTGGCGACGAACAGGCGCTGGCCGGATTGCTCCAACACGCAGAGACCGAACCTGCGTTTCTCGAAAGCCTAAAAGCGCAGTTTGGTAATCTGGCCGAGCGTTTCCTGTCCGAAAAAGAACAGGCATCCCTGGAGCAGGCGCTACACCTTGCAATGCAGCGCTGCTCAGAGGGACGTTAATCCCGCAAGGAAATAGGTTCGATGGGCCCCGATTCATCCTGGGCGGTAATCCGGCCGATGATGGCTGTGTGCGGATAGCCCAGGGCTTTCAGTTCCCTTACACACTCCTCTGCCTTGTCCGCCGCAACGCTTGCCAGCAGACCACCCGCCGTTTGAGGGTCAAAAATCAGGGGATATCGGGCATGATTTACCCATTTTTCCTGATCCCGGATACCCCGGCGCAAGCGGATGTTTGCAGGTTGCAGGGAACTAAGGATCCCTGCTGCCGCTGTTTCCTCCGCGCCCGGAAGGATCGGGATGGCAGAAAGATCCAGTTCGGCATCCACACCCGAGGGCTTGGTCATTTCAACCAGATGCCCGAGGAGGCCGAAGCCAGTAACGTCGGTACAGGCTTTTGATCCAAATTTCCTGAGACAGTCTGCTGCCGCCTTATTGGACTGGATCATGGAGGCGAGGGCGGAATCGATCCACCGACCTTTGGCCGCCAGCTTTGCGTGAGCGGCAAACAGGGTGCCTGTACCGATGGGCTTGGTGAGAATCAGGGCATCGCCCGCTTTCAGGCCACCTTTGCTCATGACTTCTTCCGGGTCGATCAGGCCGTTGACTGCAAAGCCCAGGGCCAGTTCCTTGCCCTCGCCGGTGTGGCCGCCAACCAGCGCGCATCCTGCCTCGTTCAGCACTTCAACAGCACCAGACATCATCTGATAGACGACATCCTCAACCTTGGATTCAATACCGTAAGGCACCGTGGCAACGGCCGTGGCACTCTGGGCTTCGGCGCCCATGGCAAAGACGTCACCGAGGCTATGATTGGCCGCCACCTTGCCAAAGATGTAGGGGTCGTCAATGAACGCACGGAAGAAATCCACGGTGTGAACCACGGCTTTGCCGGGCGGTACTGTCAACACGGCGGCGTCGTCCGGGGCGTGAAGCCCGATCAGGATATCGTCCCGCTCAATGGGTTTCAGCTCTCCCAGGGCACGCGAAAGAACGGTGCTGCCCACCTTGGCGCCACAACCACCACAACGCATGGCAACCGCCGAAATGGCCTGGGAGGCTTCCTCGGCATTCTGTGCGGCAGCCGTATCCGGCAGTTTGGATTCTTCCTCCATTGGAGGCAGATCGTTGAACTTCTTCATAAAGCGGCGATCGATCCAGTCTTTCCAGCGCCAGACCCAGGCGCCGTCGAACTGCAAATCTCCCCGGGAGGCCACAGCGTACTTGTCCCCGGTGCTGATTAGCGCTAACCACTTCTTCTGCGGATGAAAATCCTTCGGATCCTTGCCGGTTGCAAGCCGCTTGAGGTTGTCGGCGAGGGGAGGGCCCTGTCTTACCGCAAATACCCCCGCTTTTTCTCGGGGGTGATTCAAGACGTTGGCAATATCGCCAGCAGCAAAAATGCTGTCGTCATTCTCCACTTGCAGGGTATCGCGTACTCTCAGGAACAGACCATCGTCCAGCGCCAGGCCTGTGTCCTTGAGCCATTCCGGGCCACCAGCCCGGGTTACCCAGAGCACTTCGTCCGTTTGCAGGGTTTCGCCGGATTCGGTAATCAATAACCCTTCCTGAACCTTGCTGACTGGCGATCCCAGATGGACCTTCACACCACGATTCGACAAGGTTTTTCGGAAAACCTCACGCACCTTGGGGTTGTGGGTCGGTAGAATTTGGTCGGCGGCGTCGAAGAGGTGGAAATGCAGCTGATCGGGATCTTTGCCACGCTGTTTCAGTTCATTCTTCAGTCGAAACTGCATGGCGAGGGTCAGCTCAACGCCACCGGCTCCGGCGCCAACCACCGCAACCGTCAGCGGCCCGTCGTGATTCTCGATACGGGAAAGCAGTGCAAGCCAGCGGTTGTTGAAGCCGGTGATCGGCTTAACCGGAACCGCGTGGTCGGAAGCGCCTTCCACTTCACTGACCCGCGGCGACGAGCCAATATTGATTGACAGTATGTCGTAGGGCACATCCGGGCGACCGCGGCAGATAACCCGCTTCTGATCCCGGTCGATGCCCATGGCTTCGGCCCGGTAAAAGCGCGCACCAGCGTACTCCGCCAGGCGGCTCAGATCGATGTGGACATCGTCGTAGCTATAGTGGCCGGCCACGTAGCCAGGCAGCATGCCGGAATAGGGGGTGTGGGTGTCGCGGCATATCAGGGTCAGGCGCACGCCGGGGACGGGGTTCATGGCGAACCGCTTGAGTACCCCAACGTGGCTGTGCCCGCCGCCAATCAGGACAATGTCCCGTAAAACAGGCTGGTCAGGCGTTCGCATCAGCTGATTTTCTTGGCTTCAGCGCTGAATTGGCTGTATCCCTTGACGTTTGAGAAGGCCTTCAGCTTTTCCTGGTCTTCGGCAGACGGATTGGCGATCTGGTCGATGGAGGTAATGCCAGCGTCCTTCATCTTCTTGGCGGTGGCCGGGCCGATACCTTTAACCAGCGTCAGGTCACTCTTGTCGACCGGCTTTGCAGCCTTGGCCGCTGGTGCTTTCTTGGCTGCAGGCTTCTTGGCAGCCGGCTTTTTCGCCGCAGGCTTGCTGGTTGAGCCTTTAGCTTTGGAAGCTGTTTTGGCGGTTTTCTTCGGCGCTGATTTCTTGGCTGCCGTGCTGGCCTCTTTACTCACTTCATCTGTGAGCTTCTTGACCTCTTCACCCGCTTCCTTGGAAGCCACCCCAAGCCGCTCAAGAATGCTGCTTTGCAGTTCATGGAACTCTTCCAGGCGACGCTCAAACTCTTCGTGGAAACGCTTCATCTCGCGGTCGCGAAGCTCGTCGATTTCCTTCAGCAGCTTGCGAACAGGCTCCTGAACCTGGTTCTGCAGGCTGTCGAACTGCTTCAGCGCATCGTTCACCAGGCCTTCGATCTGGGAAGAAGTCTTTTCGAACTCCTTGTTGACCTTTTTCACGATTTTATCAACGTTCTGTTTGGCTTTCTTCGCCATGGAATGTCTCCTTACGGGCAGGTTTCAACGAAAATCAATATCAGGCCATCTGCCGGAAACCGGACATGGAGCCTGGGGAACGACGTGATTTGAGCGACTGTTTCTTGGATAGCACTTCCCGGATTCTGCGGAGCTTTTCCGCCAGCGACGAGCTGCCGTTGGAGTCGAGCTCTACAAAATCGATTGAATAGAAGAAATTGCTGCAGTGTTTTCTGCGTTCGGTCACCAGCCCGGCGAGCCCTTCTGCGCGGATCTTGTCGAACGGCATGTCCATAACGAGATCGAGCACCACGGTATCACCGGGGTTGAACACTTTGTCGGTTTTCATAACACATCCGTAGCCGTCCAGCTCATAAAGGGCAGCTTCGACAAGTTCCTTCCGAAAAAGGCCCTGTCTGACTCGGAATCGTGCGACAAGGTCCGGCAATGCTTCGTTCATGAATCGGGTTCTCTGGTGATTTCCGTATCCACAGCAACCTGTCTCATTGGGAGACAGGCTGGATATTGGTTAAACAATAGACACTGAATTCTAGTTTTGCAACGCCATCAGTGCCATACGATCGACCGCTAACGCAGTTATTTAACAAATTGACCTGGCTGATCGGGCCAGTTTACTTGGTCTTCAATTCATACATATCAACGCGACGATCTTTCAGGTTAGTGACAGACCCCTCGTTACGCACCAGTTTCAGCTTTTCCAGGTCCATATCGGAGAACATGATCATCTCCGTATTCGGCGTGGTTTCCGCCATGACTGCATCGTGCGGGAAGGCAAAATCCGAAGGTGAGAATACGGCAGACTGAGCGTACTGGACGTCCAGGTTCTCGACTTTCGGCAGGTTGCCAACGCTGCCAGTGACGACCACATAGCATTCGTTTTCGATTGCGCGGGCCTGAGCGCACTGGCGAACCCTGAGGTAGCCGTTTTTGGTGTCGGTCCAGAACGGCACCATGATGATATCAACCTCCTGGCTGGCAGCAATACGGCCCAGTTCAGGGAATTCGATATCATAGCAGATCATGATGGCGACCCGGCCGGCATCAGTCTCGAAGACCTCAAACTGGTTGCCGCCCTCGATCACCCAGTCGCGGCGTTCGTGGGGCGTGATGTGGATCTTGCGTTGCTCATCAACCCGACCGTCCCGGTGGCAGAGATAGGACACGTTATACACCCGATCGTTTTCGATCAGTGGCATGGAGCCGGTGATGATGTTGATGTTGTAGCTCACCGCCATTTCAGACATCTCTTCCCGGAACTGCTGGGTAAATCCGGCGAGGAAACGGATGGCCCGGGTCTGGTCCATCTGATCGGTCAGTCCCATGAGCGGCGCGTTGAAAAACTCCGGAAAGATGGCGAAGTCACTTTTGTAATCAGACAAGGCGTCCACAAAATACTCAACCTGCTCGAGCACCTCTTCAACCGAGGTGAATTCACGCATCTGCCACTGCACGGCGCCCAGCCTTATCTGAGTTTTCTTGACGCTCAGAACCGGGGAAGGTGGGGTATAGAGAATGTTCCGCCATTCCAGCAACGTCGCGTAGCCCTGGGATTTCTCATCCTCAGGCAGGTATTTGTGCATCAACCGCGTAACCTGGAAATCGTTCGAGAGCTGGAAACTCAGAATCGGATCGTAGATTTCCTTCCGATCGACCCGCTGAATGTACTCTTCGGGTGAATACTGTTCGGCGTATTTGAAGTAGCTCGGTATGCGCCCGCCCGCGAGGATGGCACGCAGGTTCATGGAGCGGCAGAGTTCTTTTCGCGCTTCGTAGAGTCGACGACCCAGGCGGTAGCCCCGGTAGTCGGGGTGGATAAAGACATCCAGCCCATAGAGGGAGTCGCCATTGGCGTTGTGCCAGATCTTCTCGTTACGGAGGATCAGATCGTCGTAGGTGTGCGGGTTGCTGAAACGCTCGTACTTAACGCAGACCGTCAGCGCAACCGCAATAAGCTGGCCACTTTCCTCAATGCAGATCTGGCCGTCGGGGAACTGCTCCACCAATGCCTTGATGGTGTCCTTGGGCCAGGAGCCTCCGATGTCGTCGTATACCCGATCCATAAGCTTCTGAAGCTGATCGTAGTCATCAAGCCTCAGGTTCCGGAGGTTGAGGTGCAGTTCTTCATGGGCCATTCAGTTCGGCTCCCGTTCGTTATGGAATGAGGACAATCTCAGCGTCTGCGTCAATAATTGGAAAGTTTAACAGAAGCCGCTAAAGACTTCGCACCATGGGCCGAAACACACATTAACGAATATCAATTTTATTGCTGAGGATTCGACCGTGCAGCTGACATTCGGGCAAAAGCTCCTGACTGCTTTCGGTATTCTGTTGCTGTTGGTTATGGGGGCTTTTACGCTCTCTGGCGATTTACGATTACAAAGCACCACAGAAACCTATGTGAACGCGCTGATCGACGACACCGTGCAGCAGAGCACGTCGAGCATCGCAGAGTGGCTCAATACCAGGCTGGTGATGACTGAAGCCACCGCCAAAGCCCTGGAGAATGCCGAGAACGACGAAGAGGCGCGGGTTATTCTTCAGGCTATTACCACCGGCGGCGGCTTCCGGGATGTCTATGTCGGGCGTACCGACGGCTACATGCTGATGAAATCGCCGGAGGCGAATGCCACGCTGCCAGCGGATTACGATCCCCGCCAGCGCCCCTGGTACAAGAAGGCCATGAGCCTCGGCAGCGCCTCGTTCACCGAGCCGTATCAGGATGCCAGCACCAACGACATGATCATCTCCACACTTGCGCCCGTGAAGCGCGGTGAATACGAGGGCGTGGCCGGTGCTGATATCGGCCTGGGCGCGATAGCAAAAACCCTGAGCACAGTCACCCTTGCGGACACCGGTTACGCTGCTTTGATCAATGAGCGTGGCACCATACTGTTCCACCCACGGCAAGGCCTTGTCGGCAAGAACATCAGTGAGCTCATTGGCGGCAAGCCGGATCTTGGCGGGGACGCTCACGAATACAGTAATGATGACGGCAACTGGGAGGCCAGCTTCCATCCGATCAGTGAAGCGCGCGGCGTGCAATGGTATCTGGGGACCTTTGTAAACGCGGACAAGATCAACGCACCGGTCCAGAGCGCCAGAATGACTGGATTGATCATGGCCGTGATCGGCCTGATCGTTTCTCTGGTGATTCTGCATCTGGGCATCAAGGTCCTGATGGCGCCGGTTCGCCGCTTGAACAAGGCCATGGCGGACATTGGCAGTGGTGATGCCGACCTGACCCAGCGTCTGGACGACAGTGCAAAAGATGAATTCGGTGAGTTGGCCCGGAGCTTTAACCAGTTTGTCGAGAATATCCAGACGGTTGTTCGGGATGTCCAGAAGGGTAGCGCCGAACTCGGGGAAAATGTCAGCTCGCTGAGAGATACCGCCAGTACCAGTCGTTCGAGCGTGGAGAGCCAGCAGGCCGAGATCGATATGGTGGCGACCGCGATCAACGAGATGTCGGCCGCTGCCGGCGAGATTGCCCAGAACGCACAGCAAACCGCAGACGCCGCCAACACCGCGGATGCGGACAGCCGGGCTTCGCTGGAGACCGTCGCTGCCTCCCGGGACGCCGTACAGAAGCTCTCGAAGGAGATTAATGCGGCCGCAGAGGTCATCCACACCCTTGGCAAGGACGTTACATCAATCACAACAGTGCTTGAAGTGATTCAGGGTATTGCAGAGCAAACCAACCTGCTGGCATTGAATGCCGCGATTGAAGCCGCTCGGGCCGGTGAAGCAGGGCGGGGCTTCGCAGTTGTGGCAGACGAGGTACGTAACCTTGCCCAGCGCACCCAGTCCAGCACCGAGGAAATCAACGACATGATTGAGCGTCTGCAGAAAGGCGCCAATGATGCGGTCGATGTCATGAATGCCTCAACTGCAGTATCCAATGTCAGCATGGAAAAAGCGCAGGACGCTATGGATGCCCTCAACCGGATTGCCGAGGCAATCACGTCCATCAGCCAGATGACGTCGCAGATTGCCACAGCATCCGAGGAACAGACGTCGGTTACCGAGGAGTTGAATTCGTCGATTACCCGGATTGCAGATCAGGGCCAGGAAGCGGCCGCCGCGGCCTCCGAAAACGATGTTTACAGCGGGCAAATTGAGCGCATCGGCACCGCACTGAACCAGAACGTGTCGAGGTTCCGGGTGTAAGCGAAGAGCGACTGTTAGCGGCTTAGGACTTCCAGCCGACGGCGCAGGTTCTCGAAGGTTTTGCGCCCAACGTAACGGGATTCTTCGCTCAGGTACGGGTTTTCGAGAGTAATGACCGTACGCTCGTCGAGATCAAGCTCTTTCACAGCGCGGGCGTAGTAGTGCCTGAGGAAATCATTGAAGCTGCCATCGTGGATGGCGCGCTCAATTCCCAGCTGAAGGCGATGGGCGGTTTCCTGGTCTTCGGGACCGACAAAGAGATAGGACGGCATCGGGTAGGCGATCAACAGATCAGGCTCAATTAGGAGATTGGGATCCTGCTCCAATTCCAGGTCGTAAAGCACTTCGCTTACGCCCCTGGCAAAACACTCGAAGCGTTCATTACGCAACATTCCGAACAGTATTTCGTATCGGGAGTGAGTGACCACCGGAATACCGTTGGCTTCAAGCACCGGTGTGTCTGGCCAGTGGGCGCCCTGGCCAATCCGAATCTGACTGTCTCTCAAGTCATCCAGAGTCTTGATTCCCGCAAACCGTGGCAGGGATTCCGGCATGACCACGCAAACCCGAAAACCGAGCAACCCGCCATCGACCGGAAACGGTATGGCGGTCAGGGACTTCTCCCGTTCTGCGGAGGTAGCGACATTGGCGATGTCAACTAATCGTGATTGGCCGTCTGTCAGTTCCCTCAGTACGCGGCCCTGGCTCAGCTCTTCACTTCTGATGATCTGAAATTCCCCGTACTCTGGCGTCTTCTTCAGAGCAAGCTCCACCAGGGCCCGGATGGCAGGGCTGTCGTAATTCCGGTACCAGAGTACGTAACCGCGCACGGCTGCCTGCGACGCAGTGGTCGATGACGTTGTGGCTGAGAGTGGTCCTGCCGCAAGGCAGAAAGCCAATGGCATCAGGCAAAGAACCAGTTTTCGGAACCGGTGGAAGACCAGGGAAGCGGGCAGAGAATATTCCAAATCAGAGATCCTTTCTTACTACTGGAAAAACCGGCTAACAAGCGGTCATGATTCAGGCACGCATCCTCACTTTAGAACAGAAACTCAAAAATAAATCGGACAACATCCAAAAAAATTGTAAAACCTTCTTGCGAGCACTGAAGTCCGTTGTAATCATCAGTTCCCAATCAATTTCGGAGCTTGGCAATGGCAATTATCGATAATCTCATCGGAGCGACCGGTCAATGGGTGGCAAGTACCGACCCCAAGGCTACACTGGCTAGCCCTCTGGCCTGGCTGAAGAAAACGGGCGGGTATGCAGCGGTGAACAAGATCATCGGACTGTCGATTCCTTTTGCACCACGGAACAACTTCAGCGTTGAGGAGGTCAGGCCAGGATATGTAAGAGCGAAAATCCGCTTGAAAGGCAACAAAAACCACTTCGGCAGCCTTTATGCGGGCGCGTACTTTCTGGTAGCCGAAATTCCCGGTGGCGTGCTGACCCTATTTGATCTGGGGCCTTCGTACACGCCGATTCTCAAGGAAATGACGTTGCAGTTTCTCCAGCCAGCCAACAGCGATGTCACTGTAGAATTCACCCTGGATCCCGAAACCGTGGCAGCCATTCTTGCTGACGCTGACGAGACCGGGCGGGCGAAATTCTCCCTGGAAGGAAAACTGGTGGACGAAGAGGGCAACCATGTAGCGACCTCCATCGCCCATTACCGCGTCCGGAAGAAAGGGTTTAAAGCAGAGGCCTGAACAATTCAGGCCTGTTCGAGGCCAGCGATGGTTTGCAGGAAAATCTCGCCGTATTTCTCTAGCTTGGCGGCGCCCACGCCGCTGACTTCCGCCAGCTCATCCAGGGTGCGCGGTTTGCGTTCCAGCATTCCAAACAGGGTAGTGTCATGGAAAATGACGTAGGGCGGCACGCCCTGTTTGTCAGCCAGCTCCTTGCGGCAGGCTCGAAGCGCCTCCCAGCCGGCCTTGTCGGTAATCTGTTCTGAGACCGGCGAACCCGACCGGCCGCCGTTTGCCCGGCCGGTTGTCTTCTTGATTTCCGGGTCCTTGCGCAGCTCAATGGTATGACGCCCTTTCAGCAGTGGTCGACACTGCTCGGTCAACTGGAGCGCACCATAGCCCTCCGGATCTGCACGGAGGTAACCATTGGCCACCAGTTGCCGGTAGACCGATTTCCACTCGTTGGCACTCAGTTCGGTTCCAATGCCGTAGGTTGACACCTGATGGTGCCCGGATTGGAGAATCCGCTCGTTTTCCGAGCCTCGCAGAACATCAATCAGATAGGTAACGCCGAAACGCTGACCCGTTCGGAAAACGCAGGAAAGGGCTTTCTGGACGGCGACAGTTCCATCCCAGGTGTCCGGTGGATTCAGGCAGGTGTCGCAATTACCGCAGGGTTGCTCAAGCTCGTCCCCGAAATAACGCAGCAGCACCTGACGCCGGCAACTGGTGACCTCACAAAGACCCAGCATCGCATCCAGCTTCTGCCGTTCCACGCGCTTGAAATGATCGTTACCCTGTGAGCTTTCCAGCATCTGGCGCAGTTTGATGACATCCTGCAGGCCATAAACCATCCAGGCCGTAGACGGCTTGCCGTCACGCCCGGCCCGACCGGTTTCCTGATAGTAGGCTTCAAGGCTCTTCGGCAGATCCAGATGGGCGACAAAGCGCACGTCCGGCTTATCGATACCCATGCCGAAGGCGATGGTGGCAACAATAATCACCCCGTCTTCACGCAGGAACCGCTCTTGGTGATGGGCACGCTGTTCCGAGGACAGGCCTGCATGATAGGGCAGAGCGGTATAGCCTTTCTGGGCCAGGGTTTTCGCGGTGGCGTCGACTTTGTTCCGGGACAGGCAGTAGACGATGCCGCAATCGCCCTCATGTTCGGCTTTAATAAAATCCAGTAACTGTTTGTTCGCGTTTATTTTTGGCGCTATACGGTACTGAATGTTGGGGCGATCGAAGCCACTGACGAAGTGTCTTGCCTCTGTCAGTGACAGTCGTTCCGCAATTTCCTTTCGGGTTCGCTCATCCGCGGTTGCGGTCAACGCGATGCGGGGTACGCCTGGAAACTGTTCTGCCAGCATGCTGAGCTGAAGGTAATCGGATCGGAAATCGTGACCCCATTGGGACACACAATGGGCCTCGTCGATAGCGAACAGCGAGATGGAGGCGTCATGCAGCAATTCGATGGTGCGCGGCTGTATCAGTCTTTCAGGGGCGCAGTACAGAAGGTCAAGCTCACCGGTCATGAGCGCGTATTCAGTCGCCCGGGCCTGCTCGAAATCCATGGTTGAATTCAGGAACGCAGCCCGGACCCCTAGCTCTTTCAATGCCGCAACCTGGTCCTGCATCAGGGCAATCAGAGGTGAAATTACGATCGCAGTGCCCGAGCGAACCAGCGCCGGCACCTGGTAGCAAAGAGATTTACCGCCGCCCGTCGGCATGAGCACAAGTGCATCGCGGCCTTCCGATACTTCCCGGATGATGTCACCCTGAAGCGGACGGAAGGATTCATAACCAAAGACTTCGTGCAGCACCTGTTCCGGATCACGGCCCGAGGTGGTTGGGCGCTCGGTGGAAAGCTGTTCGAAATCCTGATCAAGATACATAGAATAACCGGTTGCTCGGCTTGGAGCCGCTGTATTGATTCGGGTGGAGTGCCGGGTTCGGCGCAGTGGCGAATGATACCAGATTAACCCTGAGGATTGGCCAGCAAACCAGCGTGCCGGGTGGAGGCAAACTAATCTAAGAAACGCTACAATACCGCGTTTTTTAACCACCGTTTCACGCCATACTGTGACAGACACTGATAACAACAGGGCTTCCATGCAGGAATTTGATGCCATCCGTCCCTATTCGGACGAAGAAACCGGCGCTGCTATCAACCGCCTGGTCAACGATCAGGAATTTCTGGATATGGTCGGTCGCTTCAAGTCACCGACTCTCGCCCGCTGGGCGCCGGCCATGTTGCGTGTGTTTACCCGTCGCTGGTTAAACAGCCATTTTGGTCACTACACACGAGTCGATGATCTCCAGGCCGGGCTTTCCAGCTACGTGGGTGAGCTGGTTGAGAGCACAACCACGCGAGTAACGACCAGCGGGCTGGAGAACCTCGACAAGCGCGGCGCCTATCTGTTTATTTCAAACCATCGGGACATTGTTTTCGACCCCATGGTGGTGAACTACCAGCTGTTCCAGAATGGTTTCCATACCACCCGAATTGCCATTGGCGACAACCTGCTTGCCAACCGCGTGTTCGCTGAAATGATGCGACTGAACAAGAGCTTTGTAGTGCGACGCAGCATGACAAGCCCCCGCGAGATGCGTGATGCCTACATCACACTCTCCGGCTTTATCAACCACAGCATCGATACCAATCACAGCATATGGATTGCCCAACGTGAGGGCCGGGCGAAGGACGGGCTGGATTTTACCGACCCCGCCATCATCAAGATGTTCTATATGAGCCGCAAGAAAAGCGGGCTCGGTTTTGACGAAGCCATGAATCGGCTGCATGTGGTGCCAGTTTCCATTGCCTACGAGTACGATCCGTGCGATGCCGACAAAGCCCAGGAGCTGGAAACCCGGGCCCGGACCGGCCAGTACATCAAGCGAGAGGGTGAAGATACCGAACAGATCATGAAGGGACTGACCGGTTTCAAAGGGCACGTGCATGTGCACTTTGGTGCGCCCATCCATGATTCACCGGATAACCCGAAAGATTTGGCCGCCCGTATAGATCGGGAGATGCATGCGAACTATCACCTGCATGCCTCAAACCTGGTGGCTTATCAGCAGCGTGGTCTTCATCCCCAGGCCCACGATACGCCGGATACCGTCAGCGATTCAGTGGTCACTGCCGAAACCTGGTCACCGGCGGAAATGGAAGCTGCTGAAGCCGAGATGGAGCGGAGACTGGAAGCCTGCGATCCGGCCATCCGGCCTTATCTGCTGGATATGTATGCCAACCCAGTGGTCACCGCGCTTGAGGCCAATGCCGAGAAATCCGGCCATTCCGAATAAACCGGTACATAATTTTCAGACATGAGGTAAACCGTGCAGGATCTTCAGTACATTCAGATTGAAACCGGGGAAAGCCCGACCGCAGCCGTCATCTGGCTTCATGGCCTTGGTGCGAGCGGCCACGACTTCGAGCCCGTAGTGCCGGAACTGGGCCTGCCGGAAGATACAGCGGTACGCTTCATCTTTCCCCATGCGCCCAATCTGCCTGTCACCATCAACGGTGGCATGTCCATGCCCGCCTGGTACGACATCAAGGCCATGGATATCGACCGTGTGGTGGATACGGAACAGTTGCGGGCGTCTGCCGATGCGGTCGCCAAACTGGTCGAGCAGCAAAAACACAAAGGCACCCCGCCGGAGCGCATTATCATCGCCGGATTTTCCCAGGGAGGCGCCGTTGCCTATGAACTGGGGCTCAGCTACCCGGAACGTTTTGGCGGTGTTCTGGCGCTTTCAACCTACTTCGCCACCGCGGACACGGTTCAACGCTCAGAGGCCAATGCTGATGTGCCGATCAGCGTGTATCACGGAACCTTCGATCCGATGGTGCCGGAATCACTGGGTGTGCGCAGTGTCGAAACCCTGAAGGAGATGGGCTACGACCCTTCGTATCAGACATTCCCCATGGAACACAGTGTGTGCCTCGAGGAAATACAGGACATCGGCCGATTCATTCGCCGGCACCTGCTTTGAGGCACCGCCATGCCCTGGGTCAGACCCAGAGCATGGCGCCCATCTCCAACGGATGCGTCAGTGATTCGTGATAGGGGTACATCCTGAGCCTGAGAGTCTGCAAGCCGGGATAGGGGGGTTGCACGCGTGTAGAGAACACGGTTCGCCCCTCCGCTTCGCTTTCCTTATCCAGCAAGAAACTGTCGGGCCCCGGGCTGTTATGGGTGCCGGTGCATTCTGGGCTGACCAGGCACTCCACCCGCACATCCTCCGCTGACAGGCCATTGAGCCTTGCCTCGACTCTGAGTTCTACGCCGCCATCATGGGGGCAGGCAGCTTCGACGCAGCCAACCACGTTTAATTGCACTCCCGGCCAGGCATGCCTGACCCGTGCCTTCCAGTCTGCAAGTTCTTTGGCAACCTCGCCGTTGTCGGCCATCAGCAAAGCACCCTGGGTTGACGCCGGCTGGTAATAGTTATTGACGTAATCCATCACCATACGCCGGGCGTTAAACCTTGGTGTGATCGACTTCATCGAAGCCTTGGATCGCTGGACCCAGCCTTTCGAAAAGCCCTGGGAGGCGCGCTCGTAGTAGAGGGGAACCACTTCGAATTCGAGCAGATCGATCAGGTCCCGGGCCTCTTCCTCATTCCGGAATTCAGGGTCCAGTTCGGTATCCCTGGGAGGGATGCCCCAGCCATTTTTGCCGTTATAGCCTTCGCCCCACCAGCCGTCGAGCACGCTGAGATTAAGAGCGCCATTGAGGGCTGCTTTCTCTCCGGAGGTGCCACTGGCCTCTTTCGGGTATTCCGGTGTGTTCAGCCACACATCGACGCCACTGAGCAGCCTGCGGGCCATGGCCTGGTCATAGTCCTCCAGGAGAATCAGGTGCCCCATCAACGAAGGGTGCATGGAAAGGTCGTGGATTACCTTGATCAGTTGCTGACCGGGTTTGTCCTTGGGATGGGCCTTGCCGGCAAATACCAGCACCACCGGGCGGTCCGGATCGGTAAGGATGCTTTCGAGGCGTTCCAGGTCCGAGAAGATCAGCGTCGCGCGTTTGTAGGTGGCGAACCGCCTTGCAAACCCGATAACCAGCGTGTCTTTTTCCGAGGAAACAAGCTGCCGGGTCATCCTGTCAGTGACGGAATGGCCGGTGCCGTTGCGTTTATGCTGGCGCTTGAGCCGCTGGACAATGTATTCGCCCATTTGCTGTTTCAGGGCCTTGTGAACGCTCCAGTAGTGATAGTCCGGGATCTGGTCGATAAACTTCCAGAATTCCGGGTTCCGGAGTTCACTTTTCCACGTGGGCGCCTGTATATCGAACAGGCTGGACCATTCCGGCGCCAGAAACGTCGGTACGTGCACACCGTTGGTAATGTACCCGATAGGGTTTTCTGCCGACGGCACCTGGGGCCAGATATCGCCCTCCATCAACGAGGCGACACAACCGTGAATCCGGCTCACCCCGTTGTGGAAACGAGAGCCGCGCAGGCCCAGACTGGTCATGTTGAAACTGTCCCCACCGTCCTTCGAGCCCAGGGCAAACACCTGATCAAAATCCAGGGCAGATTCCTCGATATATCGCCCCAGGGCATGATGAACGAGGGAGCGGGGGAAGATGTCGTGGCCAGCCGGTACCGGCGTATGCGTTGTGAACAGCGTTGCGCCGGCAACGGCTTCAAGCGCGGCCTCGAAACTCAACCCGGAAACCATGGTGTGCCTGCAGCGTTCCAGAATCTGGAATGCGGCATGGCCCTCGTTGATATGCCAGACGGTCGGCTTTAGGTTCAGCGCCTCCACAACCCGGGTTCCACCAATGCCAAGCAGCATTTCCTGGCTGATCCGCGTGGACTCGTCGCCACCGTAAAGCTGGAGCGTCAGATCCCGGTCTTCCGGGCCGTTTTCTTCGGTATTGCTGTCCAGCAGGTATAAGCGGATATGGCCTACGCGGGCTTCCCACACACGCGCCACAACATCACGCCCGGGGAAGGGGACGGAGACCTTGAGCCACTTGCCGTCTATCTCCACCGGTGAAATAGGCAATTCATCGCTGGAATGGGACTGATAGCGCGCAATCTGCTGACCGTGGGCGTCGATACTCTGGATAAAGTAACCCTGCCGATACAACAGACCCACAGCGACAAAGGGCAGGGCCAGGTCACTGGCGGCCTTGCAATGGTCGCCGGCAAGGATGCCCAAGCCGCCGGAATAGATCGGAAAACTTTCGTGGAAGCCGAATTCGGCACAGAAGTAAGCCACCAGGGCCTGTTCCGGATCGAGCTTCTCCGTCACTTCCGGGCCGGGGCCAGCCTCAAGATAGGCATCGTAGCTACTCAGAACCCGACGATACTCGGCCAGAAACGCCCGGTCTTCAGACGCTTCATCGAGTCGATCCTGGGCAACCCGCCGCAGGAAAAGCTTTGGGTTGTGCTCGACTTTCTGCCATAGCGGTAGGTCAATACGGACAAACAGGCTTCGAACCCCGTGGTCCCAGCTGTAGAACAGGTCATTGGCAAGCTCTTCCAATCGCTCCAGGGGTTCGGGAAGCAGGGGATGAGCTTCAAGTCGGAATTCCGTTGCTTTATGCATGTTGGTTGCCTCCAGGCGGGCGAACGCTCGCACTAATCCAGCTGTTGTTGGTCACGTTCTTTGAGAATACGTTGATACAGATCGCCATAGGTGCGAGCCCGCTGCTTCCAGGAATAATCGATCGCCATGCCGTTATCCTGCAACCGCCGCCATTGCTTACGTTTTTCAAAAACCTGTAGCGCGCGGTTTACGGCAGCCAGTAACGAATCGGCATTGGCGCCGGTAAAAACGAATCCGGTGGCCTTGTCGATGCCAACCTCCTGAGGGTCCTGGACCGTGTCTGCCAGCCCGCCAACACCGTGCACCACCGGAATCGTGCCGTACCTGAGGCTGTACATCTGGTTGAGCCCACAGGGCTCGAATCTCGATGGCATCAGGAACAGGTCACATCCGGCTGTGATGCGATGGGAAAGCCCCTCGTTGTAGCCCAACGTGAGAGACATTTGCCCCGGCCATTGCCGGGCAAGGCGTTTCAGGGGCTCCTCGTAACTGGCTTCACCGGAGCCAAGAACGACAAACTGGCAACCCTGTTCCAGCAAGTGCGGCATCACCGAAACCAGCCAGTCCACGCCTTTCTGTTCAACCAGTCGCCCGATGAAGCCCAGTAGTGGACCGCCGTTTACCTCCAGCCCGAGCTCTTGCTGCAGGCCGGCCTGGCACTGCGTCTTATTCTTCAAGTGATCCCGGCCATAGTGAAAGGACAGTTCAGGGTCCTCCTCGGGATTCCAGACCCGGTTATCGATGCCGTTGAGAATGCCGGTGAGCGCGTCCTGGCGGTGTCGAAGCAAACCATCAAGTCCATTACCGAATTCCGGGGTCTGGATCTCGAGCGCATAGGTCGGGCTGACGGTGGTGATTCGGTCACTGAAAACGAGGCCGCCCTTGATGAACGAAAGCTGCCCGTAGAATTCAAGCTGCTCGAGGTTCCAGAGCGAATCAGGCAGACCCAGGGCACGGAAAGTCTCATGGGAGAAGAGTCCCTGGTAGGCGAGGTTATGGATGGTAAACACAGTGCCGGGCCTGTCGTGGTAGGCCTCGAGAAATACCGGTATCAGCCCGGTTTGCCAGTCGTTGCAGTGCACCAGATCCGGTCTCCAGGACAGGCCTGCCTCTCCCATGGCGATCATGGCGCCGACCTTTCCGAACAGCTCAAAGCGATGGGCATTGTCCCACCAGTCTTTGCCTTCCTCGTTCTTATAGGGGTTGCCAGGGCGATCAAACAATGGCGGACAGTCCACCAGCCATAGCGTGACAGCGGTGCCGGGCAGTCGGGTCCGCCAGAGGCTCACATTGTATTGCCCCAGCTGAAACCGCGCCTTTCTTCGAGAGCCTGCCTTTCTTGCCGCTTTCAAAGCATCGGGATAGCCCGGTAGAAGTATCTGTACGTCGTATTCCAGGCGGCAGAGCGCTTCCGGCAAACTTGCTGAAACGTCGGCAAGACCGCCGGTTTTCATCAAGGGATAAACCTCACTGGTTGCAAACAGCACCCGGATCATAAAGCCGGCCTCAGAATGATCGCGCCCAGTGGTGGCAGGGTTAGTTCCACGGACCACTCACGGTTCATCCAGGGCTGGGCATCCGCAGGCATGGGGTAGGGATTTCCCAGATTACTGCCACCGTAATACTCTGAATCGGAGTTAAAGATTTCCCGCCAGTTGCCACCTTCAGGCAGGCCGATCCGATAGTGGTGTCTGGGCATCGGTGTGAAATTAACGACAATCACCGAGGTTTCGCCCTTGGCGGTGCGCAGGAAACTGATCACTGACTGGGGGGAATCATGGCAGTCGATCCATTCGAAACCATCCGGCTTGAAGCAGGCGCCGTGTAACGAGACCTCCCGTCGGTAGATACCGTTCAGGTCCTGGACCAGCTTTTTAATACCCTGATGCTCCGGGTAGGCCAGTAGAGACCAGTCCAGTTCCCGGGATTCACTCCATTCGCGTCGCTGCCCGAGTTCACAGCCCATAAAAAGAAGTTTGGCGCCCGGGTAACTGAACATGTAGGTAAAAAGCACCCTCAAGGTAGCCCTCTGTTGCCATTCGTCGCCGGTCATTTTGTTGATCAGGCTGCCTTTGCCATGAACCACTTCGTCGTGGGAAAGCGGGAGCAGGAAATTCTCCGAGAAGGCGTAGAGCAGCCCAAAGGTCAGCTTGTCGTGATGATACTGACGATACACCGGATCCTGTGCCAGATAGTCCAGGGTGTCGTGCATCCAGCCCATGTTCCATTTCAGGTTGAACCCGAGTCCGCCAATTTCCGGTGGCCGGGTTACACGTGGCCAGGAGGTCGATTCTTCCGCACAGACCAGCGTTCCGGGGAAGCGGCTCTGGCAGACCTGGTTCAATTCCCGCAGGAACTCAATGGCTTCGAGGTTTTCATGGCCTCCATGCACATTGGGCTCCCATTCGCCTTCCTTGCGGGAGTAGTTGAGGTACAGCATGGAAGCCACCGCATCCACCCTGAGCCCGTCGATATGAAAGGCGTCCAGCCAGAACAAGGCACTGCCGATCAGGAAGTTCCGCACCTCATGCCGGCCATAGTTGTAGATGAGTGTGCCCCAGTCCTGATGACGCCCTTTGCGGGGATCCTCATGTTCGTAAAGCGCGCTGCCATCAAAGCGGGCAAGGGCATGTTCATCAGTCGGGAAATGTCCCGGTACCCAGTCCAGAATCACGCCGATGTTGTGCCGGTGGCATTGGTCCACCAGATAACGAAGATCGTCCGGCGTACCGAATCGACTGGTGGGCGCGTAATAGCCTGTGGTCTGGTATCCCCAGGATTCATCCAGGGGGTGTTCGGTGACCGGCAACAGTTCAATGTGGGTGAAGCCCAGTTCGAGCACATAGGGAATGAGTTGGTCCGCCAGTTCCCGATAGGTCAGCCACCGACCCGAACCATGGTGGCGCCAGGAGGCGGCATGAACCTCGTAGATGGAAATAGGCGAATCCTGCCAGTTCCAGCGACCCCGCCGGGCCAGCCAGTCGCCATCGCCCCAGCCAAAATGGCCGCGCTCGGTGACCACAGCAGCGGTGGAGGGCCTGAGCTCGAAAGCCTGTCCGTAGGGATCGGTTTTCAGGATCTGCCGGCCTTTGTCCGTCGTGATGGCGAATTTATAGAGAACGCCGTTACCGATGCCCGGGATAAAGCAGGACCAAACCCCCGTGCCTTCATGCAACGACATGGGATGGATGCCCGCGTTCCATTCGTTAAAGTCACCGGCAACACTGACGGCGCTGGCGTGGGGGGCCCAGACTGCAAACCGGACACCTTCCACACCTCGGTTCCTGCAGACATGGGCACCGAGCACGTTGTAAATGTGCCAGTGGCGACCCTCGGCAAAAAGGTGGAGGTCGAATTCGCTGAGCGTTGGACTGTCCATAGACCGTGCTGTTCCTGACCAGATGAGGCGCTTTGAGCGTCCCTTCATTGGACGCGAAAGGGCCTGTTTAAAAAATGACCCAAAACAAGTTTACGTCATAATTCCGTGCTAGTGTTCTACTATAGTTTAAGGCGTCAAAAACGTGGCAAACCCTTGCGGTTAAACGACCGGTTACAGGGAAGGTTTTCTTCAGGGAAGCAGCTATGCAAACGGCCAAGCGTTTCGTCAGTCGTCTCACTCGTCAGACTCTTGCTCTGGTACTTGCCGGAGGGCGGGGATCCCGCCTCCACGATCTCACCAAATGGCGGGCCAAACCGGCGGTGCCCTTTGGCGGCAAGTTCCGGATTATCGATTTTCCACTCTCGAACTGCATCAACTCCGGCATCGGGCAGGTTGGTGTGATCACCCAGTACAAATCCCATTCCCTAATCCGCCATATCCAGCGGGGTTGGGGGTTTCTCCGGGGAGAACTGGATGAGTTCGTAGAGCTCTTACCTGCGCAACAACGGATCGAGACTTCCTGGTATGAGGGAACGGCAGACGCTGTGCTTCAAAACCTCGACATCATTCGCAGCCACCAGCCAGAGTATGTGCTGATTCTTGCGGGTGATCACGTGTACAAGATGGACTACGGCACCATGCTGGCCCATCACGTGGAGAATGATGCCGATATTACCGTGGGCTGTATTGAAGTACCTATCGATGAAGCCTCGGCATTCGGGGTGATGTCGGTAGATGACGAGTTGAGGGTCACCGAGTTCGTCGAGAAGCCCGAACAGCCCAAGCCAATGCCGGGCCAGCCCGGAAAGGCGCTGGCATCCATGGGCATCTATGTGTTCAGTACCCAGGTGCTCTTCGACGAACTCATGCGCGACCAGCAAATGGATGGCGAATCATCCCACGATTTCGGCAAGGACATTATTCCCTCCGTCATCAAGCGTCTGCGGGTGGTCGCCTTCCCGTTTCGTAATCCGGTTGAGAACAAGCCGGCCTATTGGCGCGATGTGGGCACCGTTGACGCACTCTGGCAGGCAAACCTGGAGCTGATCGGAATCAGCCCGGAGCTCAATCTCTATGATTCCCACTGGCCGATATGGACCTATCAGGAACAGCTGCCACCGGCAAAGTTTGTTTTTGATGATGACAATCGACGGGGCATGGCTGTGGACTCCATGGTGGCCGGCGGCTGTATTGTCTCTGGCGCTCTGGTGAAGCATTCCTTGTTGTTTTCGCAAGTTAAGATTCATTCTTATAGTGAAATCTCGGATTCGGTCATCTACCCGGATGTCGAGATTGGCCGTCACTGCCACATCCGCAATGCCTTGATTGATCGTGGCTGCCGCATCCCCGAAGGGACGAGGATAGGTTTCGACGAGGCCGATGACCGGAAGCGGTTTCATGTATCGCCCAAACGTATTGTGCTGATCACGCCCGAGATGCTCGGGCAGGATTATCCCCATGGCCTCTGACACCAAAACACCGGTTGTACTCTGCTGGCACATGCACCAGCCGTCTTATCAGGATATGCGCACTGATCAGTTCCTGTTTCCCTGGGTGTACCTTCATACCATCAAGGATTACAGCGACATGGCGGCGCATCTGGAAGCAAATCCGGACGCCAGGGCGGTAGTCAATTTTGCCCCGGTTCTGCTAGAGCAGATCGAGACCTACCTTATCCAGATTGAAAAATGGCGCCATGGCGCTGGCGAGATCGGCGATCCTTTGCTCGCAGCTCTGGTTGCGGAACAGTTGCCGGAAACCGGCACGCCTGCGTTTCTGGGATTGATCGAAAAGTCTCTGCGGGCGAACCGGGAACGGATCATCAATCGGTATCCGGCCTACGCGCAGTTGGCGGAGCTTGCAGAGGTTTACCGCAAAAAGCCCGAGCTGCAGAGATACATTTCAAGCCGGTTTCTTTCCGACTTGCTGGTTTGGTACCACCTTGGCTGGATGGGAGAAACCATCCGCAGAAGCAGCCATTGCATCCAGAGCCTTCAGGAGAAGGGCCATAACTTTTCGATGGATGACCGGAAGGCTCTTCTCGACGTGATTTTTGATGTGTTATCCGGCATCGGCCCAAGGTACCGGCATCTTGCGCAAAAAGGGCAGGTGGAGCTGTCTGTCAGCCCCTACACCCATGCCATGCTCCCTCTGTTGATCGACCTGGGTGCTGCCCGCGAGGCCATGCCGGATATCGCTTTGCCAGCACACAGCCATTATCCGGAGGGTGAAGCGCGCGCCGCATGGCAGCTCCAACAGGCAAGGACCGTTTTTCAGCGCTTCTTCGGTGTTGATCCCTCCGGCTGCTGGGCTTCCGAGGGTGGACTCAGCCAGGCCACACTGGGCCTGTTGGATCAACATCAATTCCGATGGACTGCCAGCGGAGATTCTGTGGTGCACAACAGCCTCAATCTGGCGCGGCAGGACAACCCGGATTTGCCCGATGCCGGGATTCACCAGCCCTATACGTTCGGCGAATCGGATACCGCCGTCTTCTTCCGTGACGACGGACTGTCGGATCTGATCGGTTTTACTTACGCAGACTGGCATGCCAGGGATGCCGTTGGCGACCTGGTGCATCACATGGAAAACATTGCGGGGCAGGCCAAGGGCAAGACGAAGCCGGTGATTTCCGTGATCATGGATGGCGAAAATGCCTGGGAGTATTACCCCGAGAACGGTTTTCACTTCCTCGACGAACTTTATCGGGTACTGGCAAACCACCCCCGGCTCAGATTGACCACTTATGCCGATCTGGTGGCGAACCCCGTAGCCGCGCCGGTTCATTTGCCGCATCTTGTGGCCGGCAGCTGGATTTACGGTACGTTCTCCACCTGGATCGGTGACCCGGACAAGAACAGGGCCTGGGATCTGCTCTGTGAAGCCAAAACCCACTTCGACCGGGTGATGGACAATGGCAGTCTCAATTCGGAGCAGAAAGCGGCCGCCATGCAGCAACTGGCTATCTGCGAAGGGTCCGACTGGTTCTGGTGGTTTGGTGACTATAACCCGGCCCAGATCGTCAGCGACTTTGAGCATCTGTATCGCCGCCACCTCGTCAATCTCTATGAAATGATCGGCTACCCGGCGCCGCCATCCGTGTTCCAGAAGCTCAGCCAGGGCAGCGGGGAACCAGCTCGCGGCGGCACCATGCGGCCGGGCCATGAGGCGGATCATCCTGCATGACTTCAGCGAATGACAAGGATCTGTTCAGTGCTCGAAGAGCCGGTGTACTGCTTCACCCGACCTGTCTGCCCGGAAGCCTGGGTGTTCTGGGCGCCGGCGCCCGCCGGTTCGTCGATTTTCTGGCCGACAGTGGCATCACCATCTGGCAGACACTGCCTATTGGACCAACACACCAGGATCTTTCACCGTACCAATCACTGAGTGCCCACGCGGGCAACCAGGATTTTATTGACCTCGCTGAACTGCTGCAGACCGGACTGCTGGCCGATGCTGAACTGGCCCAGCCCATCGCCGAATCCCGCCAGCAGCTGCTGGCCATCGCCGCCCAACGGTTTTACGAGGGCCATGCCACAGGCCGGAAGGGCCTTGATCTGGCCGGATTTGAAGCTTTCCGGGTAAGAAATGATTACTGGCTGGATGATTTCTGTCTGTTCTGCGCAATCCGGGAGGTTCAGGAGTCGCCAGGCTGGCTCCAGTGGCCAGAGCACTTGAGGGATCGGGAGCCGGCTGCCTTGCAGGCCTTTGTCGACCAGAACCAGGCCAGACTGGCTCGCATCAGGTTTGAGCAGTTCCTGTTCAACCACCAGTGGCAGGCACTCCGGGACTATGCACGAAGCCGCAATGTTTTGCTGTTTGGTGATATCCCGATATTTGTCGCTCAAGACAGCGCCGATGTCTGGGCCAACCGACAGTTCTTCAAGCTGGACGCCCGGGGCGAACCCACTGTGGTTGCCGGTGTGCCGCCGGACTATTTTTCCGAGGAAGGGCAACACTGGGGTAATCCACTCTACAACTGGCAGGTCATGGCGGAAGATGGCTATCAGTGGTGGCTTCAACGGCTCGAAAGCCAGCGCCATCTGTTCGATCTGATCCGGATAGACCATTTTCGGGGGCTTCAGGCCTATTGGGAGATCCCGGCTGAGGCCCCTCAACCACGAAACGGCTATTGGGTTCCCGGCCCCTCTGACCATTTTCTACAGGCCTGCTTCGACCGCTTCCCGGATTTACCCCTGGTGGCCGAAAATCTCGGCATCATCAGCGACGATGTGGAAGAACTTCGTCATCGCTTCCGACTGCCAGGGATGACGGTGATGCAATTTGGCTTCGACGGCAGCCCAAACAATCCGCATCTGCTTCACAACCACCAACCCCGGGATCTTGTCTACACCGGCACCCACGATAACGACACCACACTGGGATGGTACCGCAGCCTGGATGACCGTACCCGGCACTATGTGAACGATTATCTGGCCACCAGTGGTGATGGGATGCCATGGCCGGTAATTGAAGCGGCGTTCCGTTCGGTCTGCTCATTGGCCGTGGTGCCTATGCAGGATTTCCTCGGTCTTGGAACCGAGGCAAGGTTCAACACGCCGGGCACCATTACAAATAACTGGACATGGCAACTGGATTGGAATTTTCCCGAGAAAGACTTGTCGAAAACAATCGCTGAATCGGTAAAACGACATGGGCGCCTTCCTCCGGTCTGAGCATTTTTTGATCAGCATCAAAGAGGCGGACCCCAACCTTCGATATAACACACAAGCAGTATCAACAATTGGCGTTCAAGATGAGTCACGAGGGGGGAACATGGAACACAGACTCAGTAAACGCGTACAGGGAAAGCTTGGGCTGTTGGTATACAAGCGCGGGATGCCGGTTGCGACCGGTCAGATTCGCGATGCCTCCAAACGTGGTCTGTTCATTGCCACGGACTACACTGACGTTCAGTTAAACCAGACTGTGGAACTGGAGTTCCGTTTTCCGGATACCCAGGAAAAGCGGTTCCGTCGGCTGAAGGCCCATGTTGTGCGGAAGTCAGACCGCGGCCTTGGTGTCGATTTTGAAGGCGTCGAGAACGACAGTTTTACAATTTCTTCACTGATCAACTGGCTTAAAAACCACCACATGCCAGTCAACTATTTTCCTGCCCGCAGGAAACAAGCCTGAAGAACACCCAATGGAGAGGATCTGTTCATGGAACGACTTAAAGGTAAAGTGGCCGTGATCACCGGTGGCTCCGTTGGCATCGGAGCCGCAACAGCGCTCCGAATGGCAGAGGAGGGCGCTGCTGTCGCCATTCTCGACTGCCAGGATTCCGAGGGAGAGGCCCTGGCTAAACAACTTGAAGGCCGCGGTCTGAAGGCGGGTTACTGGCACTGTGACGTAAGCAAGGAACAAGAGGTCAAACAGGTTCTGGACGCCGTTGCCAATACCTTCGGTAGCCCGACTGTACTGGTGAACAACGCCGGCATTGCCGGGGCGAACAAGCCGACCCATGAACTCACGGAAGAAGAGTGGGACCATGTTCAGGATGTGAACGTCAAGGGCGTGTTTTTCTGCACCAAGCACGCCATTCCCCACATGAAAAAAGCGGGCGTTGGCAGCATTATCAACCTGTCATCCATTTATGGGCTGGTGAGTGCGCCGGATATTCCGCCTTATCATGCCTCCAAGGGCGCCGTGCGTTTGATGTCCAAAACCGACGCCCTGTTGTATGCCACTGAAAACATTCGCTGCAATTCCATTCACCCCGGGTTTATCTGGACCCCGCTGGTTGAGGCGCACCTCAAAACGACCGGGCAGGACCCGGAGGAAGCTAAAAAGGCCACGGCGGCAATGCATCCTGTCGGTCACATGGGCGAGCCGGATGATATTGCCTGGGGCGCGGTCTATCTCGCCTCCGACGAATCCAAGTTTGTGACCGGGAGTGAACTGGTGATTGATGGCGGTTATACCGCTCGATGATGTCCCGACCAACCTGAGCGGAGTTCAAATTTGACCCTGGCAGCCTATACCCCGCGGTCCTTGCCGGAATCCCTGAACGGATTGTTCCAGTTGGCGCTGGACCTTCGGTGGACCTGGCATCACGGTACCGATGAGCTCTGGCGCGCTCTTGATTCGGACATCTGGGACACCACCCGGAACGCGTGGCTGGTTTTGAACAGCGTGTCCGGGGAGCGGCTGGAAGAACTGGCCGCAGACCCCGACTTTCAGCAGCGCTACCGTGAGCAGATTCATGCTCACCAGGCTTTTACAGAGGCTGACACCTGGTATTCGACCGATTGTCGGGGCGATCTGGGCGAGGGCGTTGCCTATTTCTGCATGGAATATGGTCTGAGCGAATCGCTGCCGCTGTACAGCGGTGGTCTGGGCGTACTGGCCGGCGATTTTCTAAAGGCGTCCAGCGATCTGGGTGCACCAGTCATGGCGGTGGGTCTGCTGTACCAGCAGGGCTACTTTCGCCAGGCCATCAGCACCGATGGCGAACAGCTGGAGTTCTATCCTTACAACGACCCCACCATGCTGCCCGTCTCGCCCCTGCGGGACGCTGACGACCAGTGGGTGAGGGTGATTGTGCCTTTCCCGGGACGACACGTGCGCCTTCGGGCCTGGAAGGCCCAGGTTGGCCGCTGCGAGCTGTTGCTGCTCGATAGCAACGACCCCCGAAACGAACCGGGCGACCGGGGTATCACCAGCGAACTCTATACCGGTGACCCGGAAAAGCGCCTGCAACAGGAAATGGTATTGGGCATCGGTGGCTGGCGTCTGCTGGAACAACTGGGGAGATCGCCGTCACTCTGCCATCTGAATGAGGGCCACTGTGCCCTGGCGCTCATAGAGAGGGCCTTCAGCTGGCAGGACGACCATGAAAGTGATTTCCAGACAGCTCGAACCGCAACCAGGGCGACCAATCTGTTTACCACGCACACATCGGTGGCGTCCGGCTTTGATCATTTCTCCCGATCGCTATTGCGACTGTATCTGACACCCTGGCTCGAAGGCCGCGACCTGAATGTCGATCAATTGCTGGCATTAGGAAGCCAGCCCTCCAGCCCAGACAATCAGTCGACTGACCTTAAACTCAATATGGCCTTGCTGGCCCTCAATATGAGTGGTCGGTTCAACGGTGTCAGCCGCATCCACCAGAAGGTCACCCAGACCATTTTCCAGCCTTTCTTCCCGCGCTGGCCGGCCGAAGACATTCCGGCGGACTATGTGACCAATGGCATCCACACGCCGAGCTGGGATTCTCCGGAATCCGACGCCATCTGGACCCGGGCCTGTGGCAAGGATCGCTGGCGCAGGCCTCTCCAGAGCACCTGCCCGATGACTGACATCGCCGACGAAGAATTATGGGAAATGAGGCGCCTGGAGCGCGCAAGGCTGATTACCTACCTCCGGCGAAGGCTTGCAAGCCAGCATTGCGAACAGAATCCCGGAAACAACCATGAAGCCGCGTGTGGCCTTTTGCTGGACCATGAAACCCTCACGTTGGGCTTTGCCCGCCGGTTTACGGAATACAAGCGACCAGATCTCCTGCTCAAGGATGAGGAGCGCCTGCTCAAACTGCTTGCCAGCCGCGATCGCCCGATTCAGATTGTGCTTGCAGGCAAGGCCCACCCTTACGATCTCCCGGGGAAAGACATCATCCGGCGATGGAAAGCCTTCTCCCGGCGACCGGATGTCGAGGGCAAGGTGGTGTTTATTGAAGACTACGATCTGGGCGTGGCCAACCAGCTTATCCAGGGCGTGGATGTGTGGCTCAATTGTCCGAGACACCCTTGGGAAGCCTGCGGCACCAGTGGCATGAAGGTACTCGTGAACGGGGGACTGAACCTGTCACAGTACGATGGCTGGTGGGCGGAGGCCTGGAACCCGGATGTGGGCTGGGCTATTCGACCTGGCGCTACCTTTGACGAGCTAAGCGGGTCAAACAATCACGACCACGATCTCTCAGACATGGAACAGCTGTTTGATCTGTTGGAGAACGAGGTAATTCCCGGGTTCTATGACGTCGACAGCGAGGGTATTCCCCGGAAATGGGTCGGGCGCATGCGTGCGAGCATGGATCAACTGACGGCGGCCTATTCTGCCAACCGGATGGTGCGGGAATACGTCGAGCAGTTCTATCTCCCCATGGCAGAAATGGGAAGCCGACGCAGCTCCGAGACTGCACGGGAGCTAATTGGTGAATACGGAGAAATCTCCAGGCACTGGTCCCGGTTGCGTTTCAACAGCTTCAATACAAGCGAAGATTCGGGTAGCCAGACTTTCACCGTGGAAGTCTATCTGGATGGAATTGACGAGCAGCGGATTGCAGTAGAGCTTGTTGCAGAGGATTCCGAGCATGGTCCAAGAACCATTTCGGCCATGCAGATGAAGCATCCGCTGGGTGGTTCCCCTCATACCTATCTTTATGAATGCACGGTGCCTTCACGCCCCGAAGGACACTACACGCCGCGCCTGCGAGTGCGGGATGAACGCCTGAACCTTCCCCTGGAAAACCCCGCCATACTCTGGCTAAGGTAGGCCTCAGCTGCGCCAGAACGCCGGCGATAGAACGATCACCACGCTAAGTATCTCCAGACGCCCCATCAGCATACCCACAGACAGTACCCATTTTGCGGCATCGGGAAGCGGCCCGAAGTTACCCGCAGGGCCGATTATGTCCCCAAGGCCGGGGCCGACATTGGTCAGCGAGGTGAGGGCGCCAGACAGTGCCGTCACAAAGTCCAACTGCATGGCAGCCAGGGCAATCGTAATCAGCAAAAGACAGAGCAGGAAAATAAACGTGTAGGCGATCATCGACGAGATAATCTCATCGCTCACGGCTCGTCCGTTGTAGTTACGGGTAAGAACCGCACGAGGGTGCAGCAGGCGCATCAACTGCTCACGCAGGATGATCAGGGAAAGCTGGAACCGGAAGATTTTCATGCCGCCGGCCGTGGACCCAGAGCAGCCGCCCACGAACATCAGGAAAAAGAACAGCACGAACGCCAGAGGGCCCCAGGCCGAATAATCTTCGGAGGCATAGCCGGTGGTGGTTACCACAGAAGTGACGTTAAACAGGGTAGAGGCATAGTTATGGATGGGATCGAAGGGGACCGGTGACACCATCCAGCGGTAAAGAGTTAGAAGCAGCGGTACGAAAAACAGGATCGCGAGAAACAATCGCACCTGCTGATCCCGGAAAAGAACGCCGTGTTGGCCATGCATTTCACGCACGAAAAGGAAGAAGGGCAAGCTGCCGATAATCATGAAAAATGTGGCTTCCATGAGGATCAGATCATTGAACTTGCCCATGGACAGATCCGAGGTGGAAAAGCCACCGGTGGCGATGCTGGTAAGACCATGGTTGAAGGCATCGAAGAGCGTCATGCCAGAAAACCAGTAGGTAACCACCGCAATGATCGAAAACGCCAGATAAACCACCAGCAAGCCACGGCTGAGTGTTTTCATCCTTGGCAGAGCCTTGTCGGTCCATTCCGAAGACTCGGTGGCGAATAGCCGCATGCCGCCGACCCGCAGAAACGGGAGTACCGCAACGAACATACCGATAATCCCGATACCACCGATCCATTGCAGGATGGACCGCCAGATCAAGAGATCCCTGTCCATATCATCGAGGCCGCTCAGCACTGTTGCCCCGGTGGTGGTAATCCCCGAAGTGCCCTCGAAAAAGGCGTCTGCGGCAGAAATGCCCAGATCACTCAGATAGAAAGGAAGGGATGAAAACAGGGCAATAATGAACCAAGAAGATACCGTGAGCACGAACATGTACCGGGGCTTCAGATCTCTCGGTTTGCGGTAGGTGGCGGCCATTCCCAGTATACCGAGGCCCCAGACAATGGCGGCCGATTCTGCAAACGCCATGGCGTTCGGCGCTTCAGAGCCCGCAAGCAGGATGACAGGCAATGTCATGAAAATGCTCAAAAGCACGAACATGACGCTGACAATGAAAATGACGGGGTAGAGATTTCTCAATGGATGCTCGAGCCAGCTGATACCGGGAGACGGCGTCAGAATACCTGTGGGGTCGGCCTTCCGCAAGGTAACACCGCGCGGATGCCGAAATTACCGGCGAATTAAATCGGTGTAAATAACGCGTAAATGCGGATCTTTCTGATGGCAAAACGCGTCAGTCTGGTGCAAGTTCAGCGATGTACACCGAACAATTCGGTTAAGGAGATAAAAAATGAAACACGTACGTTCAATTGCCGTTATCTTTGCCACCGGTATGGCTGCCGCAGGAGCCGCATCCGCCCAGGATATGTACAAGTCTGGCGTTGGCGGGCTCTACACAGGCCTGAACTACACTTTCATGAACCTTGAGAGCGGTAACGCGGATGCCGACGTAGGCACGCTGTCTGCCAAAGTTGGCGTGATGGCGACGCCGTATCTGGGCATCGAAGCGCGGGGCGGTTTTGGCGTGGATGACGACCGCATCGGCGGAGTCGATTATTCACTGGATAACTTCTTCGGCGGCTACGCCACGTTCAATCTGGCCAACGAATCACCCATTACGCCGTACGCTATCCTCGGTTTCACCCGGGTCGAAATCGAAGCTTCTTCGTTTCTGGGCACAGCCACCGAGGATGAAACGGACGTGTCCTATGGCATCGGCATGAATATGGAATTTGCGCCGAACCTGTCCGGCAACCTTGAATACATGCGTTATTATGAAGACAGTAATGCCGAAGTCGATGGTCTGGGCGTCGGCATCCAGTTCAACTTCTGAAACCAGGCCGCCGGGGAGACTGTTTGAACCATCTGGCTCATGTATTTCTCGCGCCGGACTCACCTGAAGCTCGGGTGGGGAGCATCCTCGGTGACTTTACCCGGGGTGTCGATCTTTCGGCACTTCCGGCTTCGGTGAGGCAGGGCGTTCGACATCACCGGGCGGTCGACAGCTATACCGACCACCATCCGGACGTACTTGCCAGCAAGCAAGTCTTCTCCCGTCAGCGCCGCCGGTTTGCGGGTGTTGCACTGGACATTCTCTACGATCACTTTCTACTCAAACACTGGGAGCGCTTCAGTGCTGTTGATCAGGACGCGTTTATCCGGCTTATTTACAACGAGTTGCAGGAAAAAGAGCATTTAATGCCGGACGAGATGGCGCGGGTTACGCGGAGAATGGTGTGGAACGACTGGTTCGGCGCCTATCAGGACCTTGAGAACATCGGTTATGCGCTGGACCGTGTGGCCGGGAGGATCCGCTTCAGAAACGAGTTTACCGGCATGATCACGGAGATTCGCGCTCACCAGGATGAACTGGAGCAGAATTTTATGTCTTTTTTCCCCGATTTACAGGAATTTGCAGGAGATATTGAATGAGGTTTGTTAACAGGGCGTTGCTGGCTGCGGCCTTGGTTTTCCCATCCACAATGGCGTTTTCAGCAGAATCCGATGCCAAAAATGATGAGCGTCCACCGGAGACTCTTGGCTTCGTCGAATGGGTAGTTATGCAGGACACCAGCCTCCGCCTCAAGGCCCGGCTGGATACCGGCGCGAAAACCTCATCGCTGCACGCCGTCAACGTTGAACCCTTTGAAAAGGACGGCCAGGAATGGGTGAGCTTCCAGATTCCGCTTGGCGATCACCAGGACCAGCCAACAGAAGGCGAGCTCGATCATGAAGACGTCATCCTTGAGCTGGAAAGGCCGGTAGAGCGAACCGTTCTGATCAAGCGAAAAGGTGCGCCATCCCAGAAGCGCTATGTGGTGATGATGGATTTCTGCATCGCAGGAACTACCCACACCACCCAGTTTTCACTGACGGACCGCGGCAAATTTTCCTACCCGGCACTGCTGGGGCGCCGGTTCATGCGCGATGACAATATTCTCATCGACTCCTCAGATGGTTTTATGGCCGAAAAAGAGTGTGAATACATGACGTTGGAGGAGCTGGCAAAAAGACATGCCGAGAACGTAGTCGAGGAAACCGAAACGGATTCCTAAACACAGGGACTGGGATCCTCATCCCAGTTCACCAGCTTGTCTTCCAGTATCGCGGCCGCTGCCGGTGAACTGTGAGCTTTCAGGGCGTTTTCAATAATCTCCTGGTAGCGGCCGCTTTCCCGCAGTTTTGCCAACCCCCGATCAAACGCCCGTCTCAGACGACCGGCTTCCGGATCGTCCCGTGAGAAGGGAAGATGATAAAGGGCGCTTCTCAGTGCCTTGGGATGAAACTCCAGACGGGCTCGTGCCTCAGGGCCGAGCTGTTCGCCAATCATGGCTTCACCAACCACCGGATCCATCGGAAACAGATCAATTCTGCCAAGCAGCAGTTTTCGGAAGTTGGCCAGGTCAGATGTGGTGACGTCGGCATTGACCAGACCGCTATTCATAGCAGCGCTGAGAGTCTGGCCATAGCTGTAATCCTGCGTCAGGCCAACGGCCATGCCTTCGAGATCCGATAACGAATCCCAATCAAACGCCATTTTCTGCCGATGATAAAAGACATACTGGTAGGGCAAAATTGGCGCGGAATAGAGAAAATCGCGCCGCCTTTCTTTTGTGCATGACCAGACGGCCGACGCCTGGTAGTTACGGGTCTTTACCAACGCCAGGGCGCGGGACCAGGGAAAGAACGTAAACTCGGCCTTGATATCTTCAGTGGCGAACGCCTCCCGGATAATCCGGGCAAGAAAACCACCATCCGGGCGATCCTCATCCAGATAGGGGGGCCAGTGGCCAGTCGTTATCCGGATGGTTTCTTCGCCATCGGCACTATGGCTCAAGGGCGAAAGACAGAACAGAAGGCTAAATAGAAACAGCCAGTACCACTTCATTATAGGAAACCTGGAAGCCGGGGAGATGAGTTGTGGGTCTGGAGTATAACGACTTTATGGGTTTGGACTTTAGCGTGTCTACACCGGATTTAACTTGTGCGCACTGTTCACGCTCATGGAGCAGGGTAGAGGCAAGTTCTTCGGGTCTCTAGCGAGTAAAAATCATCTATAGTGATGAGTGAGTCGTGTTGCCACCTATTCCTTGGTTGGGGAAAACCATGAACAATATCGCCCTTCAAGTCGCCACTTTTTTAGGCGCTCTTTCCTGTTTTGGATCGGTAAACGCGACGGAGCCCAGAACCCCTCTCGTTCCGCTTCCTTCCATCGACGATTTCACAGATGGCGACGGTTGGGGTGTTGGGCTTGGGCTGGGCGTTGAATATGAGACTGCTTATGAGGGCTCGGACGAATTTGAGCTTGAGATCGATCCGGCCGGAGGTGTTCAGTGGCGAACTGGTGACCACATTTTTTTCTGGGCGGGTGAAGCAATTGGATGGCGAGCATTGGCCAGGGATGCCTGGTTGTTTCAAGCCTCGGTAGGCTACGAAGAAGGCCGTGAAGAGGGTGATTCAGACGATGGGAGACTGGATGGGTTAGGCGAATCGAATTCCGGGGTGACAGTGCTGTTGGAAGTGCGTCATGCGCTTGCAGAAGATTGGCGTTACTTTTTAGATGGCCGTGTACTAACAGGAGAAATCGGTACGCTAGGGATTTTCGGCGCAGGAACGTGTTTGGGTTGCCAACCTAACGGCACTGGCTGGGAAATTGGCGCTGCTGTCACTTTCCACGATGGTAAGTTAGCCAACCGGGACTTTGGTGTGAACGCACAGCAAGCCTTAGATTCCGGTCTTCCAGAAACCGATGTTGATAGCGGGTATAGATCAACTGGAGTCAACGTTAACTATCGCAATTACTTGAACGAAAGCTGGCAGATCTTCGGTGAAGCTCTTTACGAAATTTACGGGAGTGACGTTTCAGATAGCCCAATATCTCGGAATGATTATGAAGCGGAGATCGGTGTTGGCTTCATTTATATTTTTTGATGTTCTTTAGTAGAAAACCAGAAATCAGAAGGGCGAGTTTCGATGGATTTTGCAGGAAAGCTCATAGCTACTTGTAGTGGTTCAATGATTCCGGACACCAACGTAGGTGGTAATATCGCCACCATAAACGAGGTGTCTGATGACCAGAAAGCGACGTTCTTTTTCTCCTGAGTTCAAACAGGAAGCAGCCAGCTTGGTG
>Ga0208316_1000130_pt1 | contig 93410 bp, 89 predicted proteins | sample MalvireepMed_231_FD_184240 | JGI IMG/M metagenome (GOLD analysis project Ga0208316, IMG submission 184240) | Marine viral communities from the Global Malaspina Expedition - Malaspina viral metaG DeepMed_231 (SPAdes) (version 2) | ecosystem: Environmental > Aquatic > Marine > Oceanic | place... | reverse complement strand
CGGGGGAGGGGTCACGGGTGGAGCGCACGCGCGCGAGCACGGGCGCGCCGTCGCGGGCCGCTTCCTCGATGGACGCCTGGTCGCCCAGCCAGTTGGTTTCCTCCAGCGTCAGGGACGCGGTCAGCAGCGCCTCGCGCGGGCCGACGATGACCCGGCGCGCCTCGGGCTCCAGCTTGATGACGAACAGGGGCTCGCCCACGGCCACGTTCAGACCCCGGCGCTGGCCGATGGTGTAGTCGGTGATGCCCGAGTGCTTGCCCAGCACGCGGCCGTCCATGTGCACGATCTCACCGGCCTCGCGCCCCTGCGGCCGCAGCCGGTCGATCAGGGTGCGGTAGTCGCCGGTGGGCACGAAACAGATGTCCTGGCTGTCCGGCTTGGCCGCGATCTTCAGGCCCAGCTCCGCCGCCACGCCCCGCACCTGGGGCTTTTCCAGATCGGCGAGGGGAAAGCGCAGATAGTCGAGCTGGTCCGCCGTGGTGGCGAACAGGAAATAGGACTGGTCGCGCGAATGGTCGACGGCCTTGCGCATCTGGGCGCGATTGCCGACGGCGGCGCGGCGGACGTAGTGACCGGTGGCCATGGCCTCGGCGCCCAGATCGCGGGCCACGTCCAGCAGGTCGCGGAACTTCACCGTCTGATTGCAGCGGATGCAGGGGACCGGCGTCTGGCCACGCAGATAGCTGTCGGCGAACTGGTCGATGACCGCGTCCCGGAAGCGGCTTTCATAATCCAGCACATAATGGGGGATGCCGATCATCTCGGCGGCCAGCCGGGCGTCGTGGATGTCCTGGCCGGCGCAGCAGGCGCCTTTTTTCTTCAGCGCCGCGCCGTGGTCGTAGAGCTGCAGGGTCACGCCCACCACGTCATAGCCGGCCTTCGCCAGCAGGGCTGCCACCACAGTGGAGTCCACCCCGCCCGACATGGCCGCCACCACCCGCGCGCCCACGGGCAGGCCCACCGCGGCGCGCGCGGCCTCGATCGCCGCGTCCATGTCGGCGCGCGCGATGTCAGGCACAGGGCAGGTGGGCTCCAGCAGGGTCATGGGCGCCATTTAGGGGCTAAAGACGGAGAATTCGAGGCTGCGGCCAAAGGAAAGGGCCGCGCCCTTGCGGACGCGGCCCTGAAACCTTCGGAGAAACCCCGCGACTACTGGCGGTAATGCTGGATGCGCGTGGTGCGCAGGCCCTGCATGCCCCATTTGTCGATCGCCTTTTGCCAGGCGATGAATTCCTCGGCGGTCAGCCGGTAGCGCTCGAGGGCGTCCTCGAGCGAGAGCAGACCGCCGCGCACGGCGGCGACCACCTCCGCCTTGCGGCGGATGACCCAACGATCGGTGTTGGGCGGCGGCAGGTCGGCGAGGGTGAGCGGGGTGCCCGTCGGGCCCACCACATACTTCTCGCCGCGGTTATTTAGGCGCTGTTCTTTCAGCATGGGCTTGAGCCTCGTACGTCACCATCACAGTCATGAGCATAGGCCGACGCCCTAAAAGGCCGCTTAAGCGCCTTGGTGAACGGAAAGATAAAATCCGCCGTTTCCCAAGGGATTCCACCCGGTTTGCTTAGGCAATGATTCATCGACTCTAACGATTACTTGCCAGCATATCAGCGTTTGATCATCAGCAGCTCTTCCAGCATCTGGTCGGCGGTGGTGATGATTTTCGACGAGGCGGAGTAGGCGCGCTGGGTCGTGATCAGACCCGTGAACTCGGTGGACAGGTCCACGGTCGAGGCTTCCAGCTGCGAGGCGCCGATGAAGCCGGCGCCGCCGGAGCCCGGAGTCTTCAGGTTGTAGGTGCCGCTGGCCTGGCTGACGGAATAGGCGTTGCCGTTGACCGGCTGCAGGCTGTCGGGACTGGGGAAGGTGGCCAGGGCCACCTGGGCGATGCGGCGCATGACCCCGTTGTCGAAGATGGCGGTGACCGAGCCCTCGTCGTCGATCTGGATGTCCGTCAGGTTGCCGAAGGCGGTGCCGTTGGTCAGGGTCGCCTGCACCACCGAGGCGCTGTCGTACTGGGTCAGGCCGCCGGCGGAGGCGTTCAGGTCGAAGCTGACCGTCTGGTCGTCGATGCCCAGGCCGTCGGCCCAGCGGAACTCTCCGGCGGCCGGAGCGCCGCCGTCGGAGGCGCCGAAGTCGAGGCTGGCGTTCTCCGGATCATCGAACAGGGCCGCGGCGCCCAGGGCCTGCATGGCCGGAACGTCCAGGCGGCCGTCCTGGGTGAAGGCGATGAGGCCGGAGCGCAGCTGGCCGTTGGTCAGGCCCGCACCGGTAACCACGTCGGTCTCCGGAATGGCGCGGATTTCGGCGTACCACTGGTTGGGGGTGTCGCTCTTGAGGAACGAGACCGCGAGGCTGCGCTGGCCGCCCTTGGAGTCCGACACCGGAATGGTCAGCTCGAAGTCCGGTTTCACGCCCGTGCCCAGGTCCGGATCCCACATGGCCATGGAGTTGGTGGCCGGGTCGTAGGCGTTGGCCCCGACGGGAACCGCGGCGGCGGCCAGCGCTTCCGCCGACACCGCCTGGCTGGAGCGCAGGTTGGCGTTGAGCTGGACCCGGGTGGTGGCCTCGGCGGTGCCGCCGACGGTGCCCACATTGATGGAGCGCAGGCGGTTCAGGTCCGAGGGATCGGTGTTGATGTTGCCTTCGCTGTCCACGGGCCAGCCCTGGAGATAGTGGCCGGCCGTGTTCTTCAGGTAGCCCATCTCATCCAGGCGGAAGGCGCCGGCGCGGGTGAACAGGCGGGTGTCGGTGGGGTTCAGCCCCTCGGCCCGCTCGGTCACCACGAAGAACCCCGAGCCCGAGATGCCCAGATCCGTGGCCGAGTTGGTGCGCTGCAGCTGGCCCGACTGGCTGATGAAGTTGCGGGTGGTGGCCATGACGCCGCCGGCGGAATAGCCGGCGCCCTGGTTCTGGGCGTTGACCATGGTCTGGAACTCGCCCTGGGTCCGCTTGTACCCGATGGTGTTCACATTGGCGATGTTCTGGGAAATGGCGGACAGGGCGGCCGAGTTGGCGGCGAGACCCGAGACGCCGGCGAGAAGCGCGCTGTTGATGCTCATGGGGGAACTCCTGGAACGAAGGGTTTGACTGGATTCAGTTGAAAGGGTTCAGGGCCGAGACGATGGAGGCCACGACGCTCTCCTCGTCGTCCTCGGGCGGAAGCGGGGCCGGGGCCTGCTCTTCCAGGGCGATGACATTGCTCAGCGGCACGACCGATCCGCCGATGGTGAGGTAGGGCTGGCCGTCGTACATTTCGACGCCGGTGACCCGGCCGCGGATCAGCACCTGGGACGCCACGGCTGTGCCGCCCGCGGAAGCGGCGCTCACCCGCAGGGTGTAGACGCCGCCCTCCTGGACCTGGCCGCCGCCGGTGGTCTGGCCGTTCCAGGTGAAGTCGTGCACGCCCTCGGTGGTCGGTCCCGCCGGCCCGGTCCAGATGACATCGCCGTTGCCGTTCAAGACCTCCACCGTGGCCTCGGCGGCGTCGGACCCCAGTTCGTAGCTCCAGGTGGCCGCGCCGTCCTGATACTTCACCGTCTCCCAGGCGGCGGTCGCCTCGCGGCCGATGTAGTTGGCCGCGCCGTTCATGGCTCCGCCCCCGCTCTGCTCCAGCAGGGCGGTCAGCAGGTCATTGGTGAGCAGTTGCTGCTCAACGCCCGCCATCTGGGTCAGCTGGGCCGTGAACTCGTTCGAATCCACAGGCGACAGCGGGTCCTGGTTCTTCAGCTGCGCGGTGAGCAGAAGCAGGAAGGTCTCGAAATTCGAGGCCATCATCTGGCTGCCCGAGTTCAGGCGACTCCCGGCCTGCGATGTGGAAATGGCGTCAACCATGGTCAGACTTTCATGTCGACGCCCTCGGGCGTCAGGCTGAGGGCGGTCCAGCGCGGCGGCGCGGAAAGGGAGTCGGCTGTGTCGGCCAGGCGTCCGGCGCCGGCGAAGGCGCGGCCGCGCTGGTCAAAGGGCTGGTCGCGGCGACCGCCGTCGCGCTCGGCGAACTGCAGCGAGCTGTCGGACAGCTGGAAGCCCGCAGCCTCCAGCTGCCGGCGCAGTTCGTCGGCGCGCCCGCGCAGCTCGGCGGCGGCGGCCGGGTTGTCGAAGGCCAGACGGGCCGTCAGCTGCCCCTCGGAGTCCACCTCCATACGCACATCGACCCGGCCCAGGTCTTCGGGCGTCAGCACCATGTCGAACCGGGTGGAACGGGCCTCCAGCCGCCGCACGATCTGGGCGGACATCATGGCCGTCGTCTCGATGGTGGCGCGCGACAGACCTGACGGCAGCCCGTCGCGGGTCGTCACGGGCGCGGACGAGGCGGTGTCCAGCGCGCGGGCGGCTTCCCCTTCGCCCTGTGGCAAGGCCGCGTCCACGGGCGGCGGCGTGATCTCGGTTTTCATCGGACCTGGCTGGCCGGCCTGCGCCTGGGCGAGGTTCAGGGCGCCGGGCTGCAGGAGCGGCGAGACTGTCGACGTGTTCTGTCCGCCGGGCGCGGGCGACGGGGTCTGCGTCGTGTCGGACGTCGAGGTCAGAAGCGGGTTCGTGAACGGCTCGCGCCGATCGCTCCGCCGTCCGGCGTCGTCCATCTGACTGCGCGCGCGTTGCATCGCCTGCCCCGGTTCGCCGGGCGGAAGGGCGCCGCGCGCCGCCGTCTGGACCGCCTCGACCGCGCCGGACGAGGGCCTTTGCAGCGCCGACGCCGGGGGTTCGCCGGCCTCTGCGGCCGCCAGAGACCCTGACGCCGGGGCGGTTTGGGCGGATTCTTCAGGCGAGGCGGCGACGGGCGCGGGCATGGGCGCCGCAGCCGGGGCGGGGGCCAGGGCCGGGTTGCGTGAGGCCGCCGCAACAGCCGAGGGCGCGGGCGCGCTTCCGGGCTCGGTCCCGCCCGTCTTCACACCGGGGTCCGCGGCTGGAGGCGCCGCGGCGCCGGTGTCGGCGGCGGCGAGCTCTGTGGACGGGAAAGCCGGGCGGGGCGCCGGGGTCTCGGGAGCAGCGACCGCCGCCGGGCTTGAGCCGGTCGACGCCGGCCCCGTCGAGCCGTCGGCGTCCGGGAGTCCGGACGGGAGCGCCGCCTTTTGCATATCCTCACCGCCCGCAACGCCCATATCGCCCTCGGGGGCGGGCAGGGGCCCGGCGAGCGTCGGGTCAGGGCTAATGGCTTGCCCCTGGATCGCGAGCAGCGGACCGGCGGCGACCTCCGGGCTGGCCGGCGGCGGGGCGAAAGGCGCGAGTCCGGCGAAGGGCTGTGGCTCGTCCTCGCCGTCGTTGACGGCGGCGTCGACGTCGGCGCCCTGCTGCCGGGACGTCTTCGCAGAGTCCGGCGCATGCAGGGCCAGAAAGCCCGAGAAGACTCCTGCGGCGTCCGCATCGGCGCCCGCAGACGCGCCGCTTCCACCACCGGCGGCGGCGGGGGCGGACAGAACCGTGAGCAGATCAAGCGCGGACATGGGCGCAGGGGAGCCTTGCGAAAGGGGAGATGAGGCGGCGCTTGCTGCGCCTGGTGCTTCGTCATGAGGCCAAGCAACCGCCGCGCCAGTCGGCGGAACGGCATGAAGTTCTTGAACTCATTGAGGAAAACAAATTCTGCCGGTTGGGGCCAAACGCCGCCTGGGGTGTTTTTTGCCGCGCTCGGGACCTGTTTTTGCCCGGCGGGTCCGGGCGCCGTCCTCTGGCCCGTCATTTGCGCCGTGCCGGATGCGGACGAACGACCGCGACAGAGACCGCTATGATTATCAATGACTTGAGCAAAATGATCTGGGCAACCGCCGGGCAAAAAACGCCCCGGCGCCAGCAGGCTTTGCCGGGTCGTCGGCCGGAAGGCGCGCGCACATGTCCCTGAACATGATCATGAACACCGCCACCTCGGGCATGATGACCGCCCAGGGTCAGTTGCGGGTGATTTCCGACAACGTCGCCAACGTCAACACGCCCGGCTATGTGCGCAAGATCGGCGAACAGCAGGCGATGACCACCCATGGCGTGGGCTCGGGCGTCGAGCTGGCGCGGGTCCGCCTGGCCACCGATCGCTTCCTTCAGGCCGCCAGCTTCAACGCGGGGGCGGAGGCGGCGCGCCAGGGCGTGCGCTATGATCTGTATGACCGTATCCAGTCGCTGTTCGGCAATCCCAGCGGCGGGACCGACTTTTTCAGCCAGGTGGACGGGGTGTTTTCGGCCTTTGCGGTGGCGGCCGAGGATCCGGTGTCATCGCCCCGCCGACAGGAGGCGCTGTTTCGGGCCCAGACCCTGTTTGACGAGGCCGCCCGGATCCAGACCCAGATCCAGGCCGTGCGCGAGGATGCGGACGGCCGGCTCAAGAGCGCGGTGGACGGCGCCAACCTGCTGCTGGAGCAGATCGAGTCCCTGAACGTCGAGATCTCGCGCTCCACTGTGATGGGCGCCGACGCCTCGGGCGCCGAGAGCGCCCAGGCCCGGCTGATCGGAGAGCTGTCCCAGATCATGGATGTGCGCTTGTCGCCCCGGACCCAGGGCGGCGTCACGGTGCGCACCAACGCCGGCGTCATGCTGGCGGGCGACGGTCATGCGACCCTCGAGTACCAGCGCGCGGGGGCGGTCAATTCCGAAAGCGCCTTCTCGGACGTCTGGGTGACCGAGCCGCGCGGCACCAAGCGCGCCCTGGCGGAGAGCATCACCTCGGGCGAGATCAAGGGCCTGCTGGAGCTGCGCAACGTGGAGGCGCCGGCCGCGGCCGAACGGCTGGCCGAGCTGGTCACCCGCGTCGCCGACGAACTGAATCGCGCCCACAACGCCAACAGCGCGGCGCCCGCGCCCCCCACCCTGACCGGACGCAATGTGGGCCAGTCGCTCGAGACCGCCATCACCGGATTCACCGGAACCAGCAACATCGCCGTGGTCAATCCGCAGGGCGTGGTGCAGACCCAGGTGGAGATCGTGTTCTCGGGCGGGACCATGACGGTCAACGGCACGGCGGCCACGCCGGCCACCTTCCTGACGGTGCTGAACGCCGAGCTGGGCGGCCAGGCCACGGCCTCCTTCACCGGCGGGGTTCTGAGCCTGACCACGGGCAGCGCCAACGGCGTGGTCATCGCCGACGATCCGACCGATCCGTCCAGCAAGACGGGGCGCGGCTTTTCGCACTTCTTCGGCCTGAACGACCTGATCACCACCGACCGCATGGCCTTGTACGAGACCGGGCTGACGGGCCTGTCGCCGCACGGCTTCACGCCGGGCGAGACCCTCCAGTTCCGCTTCACGGGGGATACGGGCGCGCGGCTTCGGGATATTGAGGTGACGGTGCCGCCCGGCGGAACGGTGGACGACATGATCGCCGCCCTGAACGACCCCAACACCGGGGTCGGCTACTACGGCAGCTTCGCGCTGGACGCCTCGGGCGCCCTGGCCTTCACGGCCAACCGGACTCCCGCCCCCCAGATGTCCATTCTGGAAGATCGCACGACCCAGGTCCCCTCGGGGGTGTCCCTGACCGAGCTGTTCGGCATCGGCGGCGGCGTCCGGTCGTCGCGGGCCGACGGCTTTTCGATCCGGGCCGACATCACAGCCAACCCGTCGCGCCTGGGCCTGGCCCAGCTGGATCTCGCCGCCGTCGCGGGAACCCAGGCCCTGTCGTCCGGCGACGGTCGCGGCGCCCTGTTGCTGGCCGACGCGGGTCAGAGGGCGGCCGCCTTCCAGGCGGCGGGCGGGGCCCAGGGGGGCGCCATCTCCATCTCGCGCTACACTTCCGAAATGGCGGGAGACATCGGGGCGCGGGCGTCCATCGCCAAGGATCGCCGCGATGCGGCTCTCACGCTGCAACAGGAAGCCAGCGCGCGCCAGATGGCCGAGGAAGGCGTGAACATGGACGAGGAGCTTGTCCTGCTGACCACCTACCAGCAGGCCTTCAACGCCTCGGCCCGCATGATCCAGGCCGCCAGCGACATGTATGACACCCTGATGGGAATGATGCGATGACCCGTGTTTCGACGATGGGCAACTATCAGAGCGCCCTGCTGAACCTGATGTCGGCCCAGTCGCGGGGACTTGAGGCCCAGCAGCGCATCTCCACCGAGAAGGTGGCCGACGACTTCGCCGGCTACGGTCGGGGGTCGGAAACCCTGACCGCCCTGAAGTCGGCCCAGACCCGCATCCAGGGCTTCATCGACACCGGCAAGGCGGTGGCCGGCCGCATGACCACCCAGGCCCTGGCCTTCGATCGCATCGCCGAGGGCGCGAGCGGCGCGCGGCAGGCCATCGCCGAGGGGCTGGCTGCGGGCCGTGTGGATGGCCTGATGCTGGAGCTTCAGTCCTCCTTCCAGATCGCCCAGGAGGGACTCAACACCAAGCATCAGGGGCGGCATCTGTTCTCGGGCGGCGACACCGAGACGGCGCCGGTGACCGTCTCCTCCCTGGCGGATCTGGCGGCGGCGCCCAGCGTGGCCTCGGTCTTCGTCAACGACCAGCTGGCGACCGTCTCGCGGCTGGACGAGAACGCGACGCTCCAGACCGGCTTTCTGGCGGATGATGTGGGGACCGAGCTGTTCCAGATCTTCCGTGACATCCAGGAGTATCACACGGGTCCCAACGGCCCCATCGACGGTCTGCTGGACGACACCACGCGGGATTTCCTGACCACGCAGCTGGGCCGCCTCAAGGACGCCCACACCGGGGTCACCGATGTGGCGGCGCGTTCAGGATCGTTGCAGGCGCGCGTGGACTCCCTGCTGGAGTCCCACGACAACCAGCAGCTGGCCCTGCAGGAACTGATCGGGGACCGGACGGACGCCGACATGGCCAAGGCGATCACGGATCTGCAGATGTCGCAGATCTCGATCCAGGCCTCGGCCCAGGTGATCAGCCAGCTTCAGTCCACCTCGCTGCTGAACCTGCTGAGGCTCTAGGGCCTGATCGGTCGAGGTGGACTCGCCTGGCGGTTCCGCCGACGCCGTGACGCGGGCCTCGCTTTAAACCGGGCCGCTTTCGCTCCGGGCCGGAAAAACGCGGGCCCGGTCCGCATCGATCATGACCGACACCTCTTCGCCGACGGCGGGGACGCCGCCATGCAGGCGCAGGCGGGCCGTCTGGCCGCCGGCCGTGACCGTGACTTCATGGAAGCCGCCGCCGAAAGCCACGGCGGCGATCTGGGCGCGGGCGCCTTCCAGCCAGAGTCGCAGGCCCTCAGGCCGGACCATGACGAGCCCCGCCCCGTCCGGCAGGCCGGGGGCCGGCACGTCGCCGAAGGCGGTCTCGGCCACGCCGTCGGCGATGCGGGCGGGCAGGGCGTTGGCTTCGCCCAGCAGGCGCGCCGCCGCCATGCTGACCGGATTCAGATAGCAATGCCGCGGATCGCCGACCTGCAGGATGCGGCCCTCGCTCATCAGGGCCAGATCGTCGGCCATCAGCAGGGCCTCTTCGGCGTCGTGGGTGACGATCAGCACCGCCGCCCCCGCCGCGCGCAGGGCCGACAGCAGGGTCTGGCGCACCTCGGCCTTCAGGTGGCTGTCCAGCCCCGAGAACGGCTCGTCCAGAAGCACGGCGGCGGGCTCGCGCGCCAGGGCGCGGGCAAGGGCCACCCGTTGCTGCTCTCCGCCGGACAGCATGTGCGGCCAGGCCTCGGCGCGCGCGGCCAGCCTGACCTTCTCCAGCAGGGCCAGGGCGCGGGCGTTGCGCGTCTTGCGCGGCAGATGCTTCAGGCCGAACGCCACATTGGCCAGCACGCTGAGATGCGGGAACAGGGCGTAGTCCTGAAACACCAGCCCCACGCCGCGCTGCTCGGGCGGCACATGGACGCCGGGGCCGGTCATGATCTGGCCGCCGGCCTCGATCTCGCCGTCGTCGGCCGGCTCCAGCCCCGCAATCAGGCGCAGCAGGGTGGACTTGCCGCAGCCGGAGGGTCCCAGCAGGCAGGTGATGCGGCCAGGCCGCAGATCGATGTCCGCATCCTGCACCGCCGTCTTGGCCCCATAGCGCCGCGACACGCCGCGCGCGGAGACGGCGGGCTGGGCGAGGGCGGGGCTGGCGGTGACGTGCATGTCCAAGGGGCGAATCCGATCAGGCGGTGGCGCCGGGGCGCGAGGCGGCGACCTTCCGCGTCAGCCATACCACTGCCGGCAGGGCCATGAGAACGATGATCAGGGATGGCCAGCCCGCCTGCGGCAGGCGCTCGTCCAGGGCGTAGTTGTTGGCCAGCACCGCCAGGGTGTCGAAATTGAACGGCCGCAGGATCAGGGTGGCGGGCAGCTCCTTCAGCACATCGATGAACACCACCAGCGCCGCGGTCAGCAGCGAGCCCCAGGCGACGGGCAACTGCACAGCGCGGGCTGCGCCGCCCTCGGTGCGGCCCAGATTGCGCGCGGCCCAGACCATGTTCGGGGTGACCCGCGACAGGCCCGCGTCGATGGGCTCCAGCGCCGCGGCCATCAGGCGGGCGGCATAGGCGTAGATCAGCAGCACCAGCCCCATGCCGAAACCGGACGCCGCGCCGGGGAAGGTGCGCCAGATGAAGGCGGCGGGCACCAGCAGGCCGATGGCCATCACCGCGCCGGGGGTGGCGTAGCCGAGGCTGGCGACCCTCGCGGCGATCGGCATGTGGCGTGCGCCCAGGGCCAGCGCCGCCGCCAGCGCCACGGTGACGAGCGCGCCGGCGCCGCCCATGGTCAGGGTGTGCCAGGCCGCGCGCCCGACCCGGGGCCACTCGGGCGTCACGTCCAGCGACGACCAGGCCAGCCAGCCGGCCGGCAGCAACAGGCCGAAGGTCAGAAGCGCCAGACAGAACGCGGTCGCGCCCCACGCCTTGATCCCGCCGAGGGCGGTGGTCGGCAGGGGCCGCCAGCGGGCGTTGGGGCTCTCGAAGCCGCGTCCCTTGCGTCCCCAGCGCTCCAGCCACATCAGCAGGGCGGCCGCGCCCATGAGCGGCAGGGCGAACTGGGCCGCCGAGGCGGTCGAGCCATAGACCGACCAGGCCCGCACCACGCCGGTGGTCAGGGTCTGAACCGCCAGAAACTGCACCGCGCCGTAGTCAGCCAGGGTCTCCATCACCGCCAGGGCGACTCCGGCCGCCAGCGCCGGGCGGGCCAGGGGCAGGGCGGCGCGCAGGAACGCCTGACGCGGCGTGCAGCCCAGCGTCCGCGCGGCCTCCAGCGCGTGCACCGACTGGTTCACGAACGCCGCGCGCATGGCCAGGTAGACATAGGGATAGAAGGCGCAGCTGAGGATGAAGACCGCGCCGTACAGGGTCCGTATCTCGAACGGCATGTCGAAGCCCAGCGCCGGGCGCATCCACATGCGCAGCGGCCCGGCCACGTCGAACAGGTCCGCATAGGCGTAGGCCACCGCGAAAGCGGGCGCCGCCAGAGGCAGGGCCAGGGCCCAGGCAAACAGATTGCGGCCCGGAAACCGGTGCATCACCACCAGCCATGCGGCGATGGAGCCGGTCACGCCGGTCACGCCCGCCACCATCACCGCCAGCGCCGCCGAGGTCAGGGCGTAGCGGATCAGGTCGCGGGCGGCGATGTCGGCGGTCTCGCCGGACAGGGCCGCCATCACTACCCCGATCAGCGGCAGGATCGCCGTGAGCGCGGCCAGCAGGGCCAGCACGCGCAGGGGGCTGGCTCGAAACGGCGAAAACCCGCCCCGTCGAGCGACGGGGCGGGCGGTGTCAGCCGTCGATGCGGCGAGGGGGCTTATCGCCAGCCCGCCGCGCTGATCAGGCTTTGAGCCTCGGCCTGACGGGGGCCGTAGGCGGACACGGGCATGGGGTGCGCGTCAAAGTCGGCCCAGGCGTCCACCGGAGCGGGCGCCGGCACGTCCGGGCTGGCCGGGAACTCGTTGTTGTATTGCGACACCAGGGTCTGGGACTCGGCCGAGGCCAGGAATTCCAGCAGACGCACGGCGTTGTCGCGGTTCGGCGCATTGGCCGCCACCCCGCCGCCGGAGACGTTCACATGGCTGCCCTGTCCGTCCAGGCTGGGGAAGCCCAGCTTGACGGTTTCTGTCAGGGCGCGGTCGCCCTCATCGTCCCCCGAAGCCATGCGGATATAGTAGTAGCTGTTGGTCAGGGCGATGTCGCAGACGTCGGCCGCGATGGCGCGGATCTGGTCGCGGTCGCCGCCCTCGGGCTGGCGCGCCATGTTGGCCACGATGCCCTCGACCCAGTCGCGGGTCTTGTCCACGCCCCAGGCCTCGATCAGGGCGCCCACCAGCGACAGGTTGTAGACATTGTCGCCCGAGCGGACGCACAGCCGGCCCCGGAAGCGCGGCGAGGCCAGCTCTTCGTAGGTGTCGATCTCGTCCGGGCTGACGGTTTCCGAATTGTAGGCCACCACGCGGGCGCGGCGAGAGAAGCCGAACCATTCGCCGCCGGGCGCGCGCAGGTTTTCGGGGATGGCGTCGTTCAGGGTCTCGGAGTTCGCCGCCTGGAACAGGCCGGCGTCCTGGGCCCGCCACAGGGCGCCGGCGTCGGCGGTGACGAACACGTCGGCGGGGCTGTTGGCGCCCTCGCTCTGCATGCGGGCGATCAGCTGGTCGGCGTTGCCCTCGATGCGGTTGACGCGGATGCCCGTTTCCTCGGTGAAGCGCTCGTACAGGGCCAGATCCGCGTCGTAGTGGCGCGCGGTGTACAGGTTCACTTCACCAGAGCCGCTCTCGGCGGCCTGATTGTTCTGGCCGCAGGCGGCCAGGGCGGCCGCGCCGGCGACGGCGGCGATCAGGGACAGGCGAAGACGCATGGGGAACTCCTCAAGGGCTGTGCAGGCGTCCTAGAGGCATTGCGAATAAATCGCAAGAAGACTTCCGTGACATGCGACGCTGTGACTGAACGGAAACAGAAGCCGAAGCGTTAGGCGTCAACGCAGCGACGCCATCTAGGCGATCCACGGGGGCAGGCTATGATGCGCGCATGAAGGCAGCGGAATTCCAGATCGATTCGGGCGGCAAGGGCCCCGTGCTGCGCCTGTCCGGAGACTGGACCACCGCAGGGCTGCGCCGCGTGCCGCAGCGGCTGGATCGCGCCCTGGACGGCGTCACCGTGGACAGCGTCGACATCAGCGATCTGGACGGCTTCGATACCGCCGGCGCCCTGGTGCTGGTGCAGGCCCTCGACGCTCCGGTGTCCGAGGCGACCTGGAAAAGCAATCCCGGCGCGGGACGCATCTATGCCCTGGTGGAGCGGCTGGAGCGCGGCACCGCCGAGACGCCCAGGCGGCCGGACGCCATCATCCGCACTTTCTCCAAGATCGGCCACGGCGTCTATGATGTGCTGAGCGAGGCCATGCACACCATGGCGTTCCTTGGCCGGCTGATCCTGGCCCTGGGCAGCGCCCTGAAGCATCCCGGCCGCATTCGCTGGGCGGCCTGGGTCAGCCATGTGGAGCGCGGCGGGCTGGACGCCATCCCCATCGTCATCGCGACCAATTTCTTCATCGGCGCGGTGATCGCCTTCATCGGCGCGGACCTGCTGCAGCAGTTCGGGGCGCAGGTGTTCGCCGTCGAGCTCATCGGCATTTCCGTCTTCCGCGAGTTCGCCGTGGTCATCACCGCCGTGCTGCTGGCGGGCCGCTCGGCCTCGGCCTTCGCCGCCGAGATCGGCTCCATGAAGATGAACCAGGAAATCGACGCCATGCAGGTCATGGGCGTGGACCCCTTCCAGGCGCTGGTGATCCCGCGGCTGGCGGCCCTGCTGATCATGCTGCCGCTTCTGACCTTCATCGCCGTGCTGGCGGGCATGTTCGGCGGGCTGCTGGTCAGCTGGAGCCAGCTGGGCCTCGGCCCCAATTTCTTCATCCAGCGCATCGAACAGAACGTGGGCGTCGAACACCTGTGGGTGGGTCTGTCCAAGGCGCCGGTCTTCGCCATCGTTGTGGCGGCCATCGGCTGTCGCCAGGGCATGGCGGTGTCCGGGGACGTGGAGTCGCTGGGCCGGCGCGTCACGGCGGCGGTGGTGCAGGCCATCTTCGCCATCATCTTCCTCGACGCCCTCTTCGCCCTGCTGTTCCTGGAGATGGGCGTATGACCGAGCGTGCGGAGCCCATCATTGAGGTAGAGGGTCTGCTCACGGCCTTCGGCGAGCGGGTGATCCACAAGGATCTGGACCTGACGCTGAATCGGGGCGAGGTGCTGGGCGTGGTCGGCGGGTCGGGCACCGGCAAGACCGTGCTTCTGAACACGGTTCTGGGCCTGAAACAGCCCGACGGCGGCACGGTGCGGCTGTTCGGCCGGGACGTCTCGGAGATGAGCAAGGAAGAGCATGCCGAGGTCGAGCGTCGATCCGGCGTGCTGTTCCAGCAGGGGGCGCTGTTCTCGGCCCTGACCGTGATCGAGAACGTGTCCTCCCCGCTCATCGAACACACGAAACTGTCGCGCGACACCATCCGCGAGCTGGCTGAGCTGAAGATCGCCATGGTCGGGCTGGGTCCCGAAAGCCATCACCTGAAGCCGGCCGAGCTGTCCGGCGGCATGAAGAAGCGCGCCGGCCTGGCGCGCGCCCTGGCGCTGGATCCGGAGCTGCTGTTCCTGGACGAGCCGACGGCGGGGCTGGACCCCATCGGGGCGGCGGCCTTCGATACGCTGATCCGCACCCTGTCGGACGACCTGCACCTCAGCATCTTCATGATCACCCACGATCTCGATAGCCTGTATGCGGTGTGCGACAACGTCGCCGTCCTGGCCGACAAGACGGTGGTCGCGAAGGCCCCGGTCCAGGAGCTGGAGAAATCGGACCACCCCTGGATCCAGGAATATTTCCTCGGACCGCGCGGACGCGCCGCGGCCCGGGCGGCATGAGACCCGTCAGGAGGACGGATTAGGCATGGAAAGAGACGCACATTACGCCGCTGTCGGCATGGTTACGGTCGCGATCGTCGCGGCCCTGGCCGTGTTCGTCATCTGGCTGGCCCGCTTCCAGTTCGCCGAGGAGTACGACCTGTATGACATCGTCTTCTACGGGCCCGTGCGCGGGCTTCAGGAGGGCGGAGAGGTCCACTTCAACGGCATCCGCGTGGGCGAGGTGTCCGATCTGGCTCTCGACCCCGACCAGCCCGACCAGGTGGTGGCCCGCGTCCGCGTGGACGGGGGGACGCCCATCCGCGTCAGCTCCCGCGCCCAGCTGGAGCCCCAGGGCATCACCGGCCTGAACTATATCCAGGTCACGGCCGGGGAAGCCGAAAGCGCCCTGCTGAAGGCCCAGTATGATGACGACGAGGTGCCGGTGATCCAGAGCCAGCCCAGCCCCATCGCCGAGCTGCTGCAAGGCGGCGGCACGGTGCTGGCCGAGGCGGTGGACGCCCTGAACCGCATCAACCGGGTGCTCTCGGACGACAACATCCGCTCTTTCTCCACCAGCCTGAACAACATCGAGGGCTTCTCCACCGAGCTGGAGGCCCGGAGCGGCATGCTGCGTGAACTGGAGGAGGCGCTGGCCGGCGCCAACCGCGCCATCGCCGAGTACGAGGCCCTCGGCGCCGAGGCGCGTCAGCTGGTCCAGGGCGACGGCGCCCGCGCCATCGCCAGCATCGAGCGCGCCGCCGCCCAGGCCGAGGAGGCCATGGGCACGCTGAACGACACCACCGAAGGCCTGCAGGGACCGGTCAACGACTTCGCCACCAACGGCCTGCCGCGCTTCGCCGTGGCCATCCAGAGCCTGGAGGAGGCGGCGGACTCGCTGGACCGCCTTGTGGACGACGTGCGCTCCAGCCCGCGCGACTTCATCGGCCGCCCGGAATCCATCGAACTCGAGGTCGAACAATGAGCCGAACCCTCATCCTGAAGCGTGTGGCCGTGATTGCGGCGGCGGCGGGTCTGACCGCCGGCTGCGCCCTTCTGTCCACGCCGGATCCGGTGCAGATGTACCGCTTCGGCGCGTCCGGGGCGGCGACGCAGGCGGCCTCGCCGGCGCCGACCGGCGCGCTGCGTCCGGTCGCCATGCGCCGCATCCAGTTTTCCGAGGCCGCGCGCGGCGACCGCATCCTGGCCATCACCGGGACCCAGGCCGCCTACGTCGGGGGCGCCCGCTGGGTCAGCCCGGCGGATCAGCTGTTCACCGAGGCCCTCGTCGGCGCCTTCTCGGACCAGAGCCGTAACACCCGCCTGATCGGGCCGCGCGAGTTCAGCCGCTCGGCCCTGTCGCTGGACATCGACGTGCGGTCGTTCGAGGCGCGCTACGCCTACGAGGGCGCGACGCCCGACGCCCACATCGTGGCCCGCGCCCGCATCCTGCAGTTCCCGGATCGGGAGGTGGTGGACGAGCGCCTGTTCACCGTCAGTCTCCCCGCTTCGGACAACCGCGTCTCGGCCATCGTCGCGGCCTTCGACGCGGCCACCGCAGACCTCAGCGCCCAGATCGTCGACTGGACCGATGCGGCGGCGGCCAACACGCCCGTGACCGAGGGCGACGACTAGAGCCTGATCGGTTGAGGTGGAATCGCTTCGCGATTCCACCGATGCCGTGAATCAGGCGCCCAGCGCCTCGCGCGTCATGCGCTGGAGCAGGTCGCCGCCCTGGCCCACCGCGGCCAGGCGGCTGGAGACGTGGCCGAGGATGTTGGCGGCGTAGACCTCATAGAGCGCGATCTTGCCGTTCAGCCAGGCAGGGTCGCCCTCGCCGGCGTCCAGCCGGGCTTTGGCGGCCAGCGCGCCCCTGGCCAGCATCCATCCGCCGATCACGTCGCCCATCAGGCGCAGATAGGCGTCCGCCGCCGCCAGCACGTCGGCCGCGCCCTCCGCATCGGCCTTGCGGTCGATCAGCCACAGGGTGGCGTCTTCCACCGCCGTGATGGCGGTGGCGAAGCGCTCGACCGGCTTGCCCTCAAACAGGCCCGCCATGGCGATCAGGGTCTCGCGCATGTCGGCGATCACCGCGCGGGCGGCCTCGCCCCCGTCCATGGACAGCTTGCGGCCCACCAGATCCATGGCCTGGACGCCGTTGGTGCCCTCATAGATCGGGGCGATGCGGGCGTCGCGGTAATGCTGGGCGGCCCCGGTCTCCTCGATGAAGCCCATGCCGCCGTGGACCTGCACGCCCATGGAGGCGACCTCGACTCCCATGTCGGTGGACCAGGCCTTGGCGATGGGGGTGAACAGGTCCTCACGGGCCTTCCACTTGCGGCGATCGTCTTCGGTCCCGGCGTGGCGGGCCAGGTCGGCGGCGACGCCGGTGGACAGGCAGATGCCACGCGCGGCCTCGATGCGGGCCTTCATCACGGACAGCATGCGGCGCACGTCGGGGTGGTCGAAGATCGGGGCGTTGTGCTCGCCGGTCCAGACGCTGCGGCCCTGACGGCGCTCCAGCGCATAGGCCAGCGCCCCCTGATACGCCCGCTCGGCGATGCCGACGCCCTCGACCCCCACGGCCAGACGCGCGGCGTTCATCATGGTGAACATGTGCGACAGGCCCTGATTGGGCTGCCCCACCAGCTCGGCGGTGGCCCCCTCATAGCTCATGACGCAGGTGGGCGAGGCGTGGATGCCCAGCTTGTGCTCGACGCCCACGGGCCGGAAGGCGTTACGCTCTCCCGGCGTGCCGTCGTCCTTCAGCAGATATTTCGAGGCCAGGAACAGGCTGATGCCCTTGGGCCCGGCGGGGGCGTCGGGCAGGCGGGCCAGCACCAGATGCACGATGTTGTCGGTGGCGTCGTGATCGCCCCAGGTGATGTAGATCTTCTGGCCGTTCAGGGCGTAGGTCCCGTCGCCGTTCGGCGTGGCGGTGGTGGTCAGGGCGCCCAGATCGGTGCCCGCCTGCGGCTCGGTCAGCACCATGGCGCCGGTCCATTCGCCGGACACCAGCTTGCCCAGATACATGTCCTTCTGGGCCTCCGTGCCGTGCTCCTGCAACGCCTCGATGGCCGCCTGCGACAGCATGGGGCACAGGCCGAAGGCCATGTTCGCCGCATGCACCGTCTCGAACGCCGCCAGCTCCAGCGCCTTGGGCAGCCCCTGACCGCCGTGGGCCGGGTCGGCGGCCAGGCCGGTCCAGCCGCCCGCCGCGAACTGGCGATAGGCGTCGGCGAAGCCGGGGGCGGCGGTGACGGAGCCGTTGGCGTAGACCGAGCCCTTCTGGTCGCCCACCCGGTTCAGGGGCGCCAGCACCTGCTCGGAGACCTGGCCGGCGGCGTCCAGCACCGCGCTCATCAGATCGGGGTCGTAGTCGGGGAAGGCGCCGGTGGCGGCGACCTGGTTGATGCCGGCGACGGCCTCGAGGGCGAAGGCCAGATCACGGACGGGGGCGCGGAAGGTCATGGGCGTTCCTGGAGCAGTGCGTTTTCTTTGACTTCTGATTGGGGGATGCGGGCCCCGCGTGCAAGGTCACGCTGCGTCAAGCGCCCGGGGATGCATCTCACATCTTGGCGAACGTGGCCCGGCGGTTCACTGTGGACGGGTCATTCAGGAGGGACCCATGACCCAGACCCGCAGCCGCTATTCCGCTGTGTCGATCGCCTTGCACTGGGTCATCGCCCTGCTGGTGATCGGTCAGATCCTGCTGATCTCGGCGGCGGATCAGGAAGGCCCCAATGCGGGGCTGTGGATGGCGACCCACAAGGCCAACGGCATCTCCATCCTGTTGCTGACCCTGTTCCGCCTCGGCTGGCGGGTGAAGCATCCGGCGATCCCCCTGCCGGAAGGAACGCCGCGCTGGCAGAGACTGGCGGCGCGCACCACCCACGTCCTGTTCTATGTGGTGCTGCTGGTCATGCCGCTGACCGGATGGCTGGCGTCCTCGGCGGCGGGCCGCGCGATCGAATGGTACGGCCTGTTCAACTGGCCGCTGCTGCCGGTCGGCGGCGGGCGCCAGACGGCCGGACTGATGATGGAGATCCACGAAGCGGTGGTGAAGTCGCTGTACATCCTCATCGCCCTGCATGTGGCCGGCGCGCTGAAGCACTACTTTGTCGACAAGGACAATGTGCTGCAGCGCATGCTGCCCTTCCTGCGCCAGAGGGCGTAGGCTGGCGGGCATGACGCCCGAAGCCGAAATCCAGCACGCCGCCGTCGCCCTCAAACGGGGCGAATTGGTCATCCTGCCGACCGAGACGGTCTACGGGCTCGCGGCGGACGCGGCCAATGGCGAGGCGGTGGCGCGCATCTTCGAGGCCAAGGGCCGGCCGCGCTTCAACCCCCTGATCGCCCATGTGGCCGACGCCGCCCAGGCCGAGCGCATCGCTGTATTGGATGACCGGGCGCGGGCCCTGGCCGACGCCTTCTGGCCGGGGCCCCTGACCCTCGTGGCGTCGGTGCGGGACCGGGCGGCGGTCTGCGATCTGGCCCGGGCGGGTCTGGACACGGTGGCGGTGCGCGTGCCCGGCCACACGCGGGCGCGGGCCGTGATCGCCGCCTTCGGCGGGGCGGTGGTGGCGCCGTCCGCCAATCGCTCGGGGCGACCCAGTCCCACCACCTTTGAGGATGCGGTCGAGGAGACGGGCGATCACGCCGGGGCCGCGCTCGACGGCGGGCCCTGCGCGGTGGGGGTGGAGAGTACGGTGGTGGCGGTGATGGAGGGCGCCATCCGCCTGCTGCGCCCTGGCTCGGTGACCCGCGACGAGATCGAGGCGGTGGCCGGCGCCCTGTCGGACGGCGGCGGAGACGGCCACCGCTCGCCCGGGCGGCTGGCCCTGCACTATGCGCCGGACGCGCCGGTGCGCCTCAATGCGAGCGAGGTCGAGACGGGCGAGATCCTGCTGGGCTTCGGGCCGGTCGGCCGGGGACGCTGGAGCCTGTCGGAAGAGGGGGACCTGCGCGAAGCCGCGGCCAACCTGTTCCGCATGCTGCGCGAGGCCGACCGCGAGAAGCCCCGGGCCATCGCCGTGGCGCCCATCCCCGCGCTGGGGCTTGGCGAGGCGGTCAACGACCGGCTGAAGCGCGCAGCCGGGTTCGTGGGCTAGGCCGACGGCTCGCCCCGGGCGGCGGCCAGGGTGCGATCCAGACGGGCCATGACCTCGTCGCGGCGCGCAGCGGCGGCGGTCAGGGCGGCCTCGGCCCGGTCGATGACGGCCAGCAGGGCTTCGCAGGCCTGACTGAGCGCGCCCTGATCGGGATGAACCCGGCCCAGAGGCTTCAGCTTCTTGCCGTCCGCGCCCAGCGCCTTGAGCAGATCGTCGCGCCAGCCAATGGCCGCATCGGCCAGCTGGCCGGCGGTCTCCGCCAGACGAGCGTCCACGTTCTGGACCATGCGGGTCAGGGGCAGGTGCTTCAGCCCGCCGTCACGGGCCGGATCGGCGCGCTCGGGAAAGGCCATCAGGGCTTCGTCCAGTTCGGTGATGGCGGTCAGCAGACCCTGATGGTGCTCGTTCAGGGCGCCGTTGCGGCGGGCCAGTTCGGCGGCGGCGTCGCGCAGCTTGACGGCGGCGGTGGAGATGGACGGCGCCAGGTCCGCCACATGGTGGCGGAAACGGGAGAGGCGCTTCTTGCGGCTGTCGAACAGCCCGCCCAGTCCGGTGCGCGGCGTCAGCTCGGCCGGGCGCACGCTGGCGACCCGTGCGCGCAGCTCGTCCAGCTGACCCCGGATGAAGTCGGCGTCGGCGCCCTGACAGGTCTGGTGCAGGCTTTCGCAGCCCGCGATGACGGCCGCGCGCAGGCCCTCCAGAGGGCCCGGATCGGCGGGGGTGTCGGCCGCGGCGGGGGCCTCTTCAGCCGTCTCTTCGACAGCCGGCGCCGCGCTGTCGGCTTCGGCAGACGGCGCGTCGTCGGTCGTCTCGTCCGCCGTCGCGTCGGGGGCGACCGTTTCCTCCGCTTCGATGACGGCGGAATCCGTCACTTCCACAGGTTTTTCCTCGGTGCGCACGTCTGACACTGGCCCCCTCCATGTCCGGAACATCCGGGTCTTTCGCCCGGCGGAACGACACTATGCCAGCGAATTAACCTTTTCGGAAACCGTGAAGTCTGCCTCGGTCTTCTCACGCACCTCGTCGAGGGTGACGCCGTCGGCCAGTTCCATCAGTTCCAGCCCCGATCCGTCCGGCTTGACGTCGAACACGGCCAGGTCGGTGATGATGCGGCTGACCACGCCGGTTCCGGTCAGGGGCAGGGTGCAGGATTTCAGCACCTTGGACTGGCCGTGCTTGTTGGCGTGATCCATGACCACCACCACGCGCTTGACGCCGGCCACCAGATCCATGGCCCCGCCCATGCCCTTCACCAGCTTGCCGGGGATCATCCAGTTGGCGATGTCGCCGTTCTGGGCCACTTCCATGGCGCCGAGGATCGACAGGTCGATGTGCCCGCCCCGGATCATGGCGAAGGAGTCGGCGGAGCTGAAATAGGCGCTCTCGGGGATCTCGGTGATGGTCTGCTTGCCGGCATTGATCAGGTCGGGATCCACCTGATCCTCAAAGGGGAACGGACCCATGCCCAGCATGCCGTTCTCGGACTGCAGCGTCACCTCCATCCCGTCGGGGATGTGGTTGGCGACAAGCGTCGGAATGCCGATGCCCAGGTTCACATAGAAGCCGTCCCGCAGTTCGAGGGCGGCGCGTTCGGCGAGTTGGTCGCGGGTGCGGGGCATGGGTCAGGCTCCCTCTTTCTGGCGGACGGTGCGCTGCTCGATGCGCTTTTCGAAGGTCCCCTGGATCAGGCGGTCCACATAGATTCCCGGGGTGTGGATGTGGTCGGGGTCCAGCGACCCGGTGGGGACGATCTCCTCCACCTCCACCAGACAGACCTTGCCGGCCGTGGCCATCATCGGGTTGAAATTGCGGGCGGTCTTGCGGAACACCAGATTGCCGCGCTCGTCGGCTTTCCACGCCTTGACGATGCTCAGGTCGGCGACGAGGCCGGTCTCCATCACATAGTCGCGGCCGTCGAAATTGCGCACTTCCTTGCCCTCGGCCACCAGGGTGCCGACGCCGGTGGCGGTGAAGAAGGCCGGGATGCCCGCCCCGCCGGCGCGGATGCGCTCGGCCAGGGTGCCCTGGGGATTGAACTCCAGCTCCAGCTCGCCGGCCAGATACTGGCGCTCGAACTCCTTGTTCTCGCCGACGTAGGACGAGATCATCTTCTTGATCTGGTGCGTCTCCAGCAGCTGGCCGAGGCCGAAGCCGTCCACGCCCGCGTTGTTGGAGATGACGGTCAGGCCCTTCACGCCCGAAGCCTTCAGCCCGGCGATCAGGTTCTCGGGAATGCCGCACAGGCCGAAGCCGCCCGCCATGACGGTCATGCCGTCGAACGTCAGGCCGTCAAGCGCGGCCCTGGCGTCAGGATAGATCTTTCCCATCGCTTCCTCTGAATTATTTCACCGCCGGGTGAATATCGACGGACTGTCTCGTCTCTAGGGCGGCGCGGCAGCGGGGGCAAGTCCGGCGGGGCGCCGAGGCAAAGTGCACTGTGATGTGCATGGTGCAATTCGTGCAATTGGTGCAATCCCGTTCGCCGGCGACCTCGCCCCGATATAGGTATCGGCTTCGTCATTGTCGGACGTGGGCGCCGGCTTCAGCGCGCCGTTCCGACCGTCACGGGATGGGTCGGCGGGGCCCCGCGCGAGCGATATTTCGCACCCTTGATCAGGCTGACGGCCGCCTCCCAGTGAATGCCCCACATGACCTTCCAGGTCAGAAGCGGGTGGGTGACGAAGGCGCGGAGCAGCGCGCCGCTGGTCAGGGGCCGGCGCGCGCCCGCGAAACTGGCGGTCAGGATGGGGGTCTCGCCCCGCCGCACGGCGATGGTGACGCCCACGGCCTCGCCGGGCGGGCGCACGGTGAAGTCATAGGTCAGGTCCATGTCCATCAGGGGCGAGACGAAGAACACCTTGTCGGCGCTCTGGCGCACCGGGCCGTCCGCCGGAACCCCGGGCGTGGCGATCAGATAGCTGTGACGCTCGTGGAAGGTGTTGGTGACCTCGTACAGGATCGCCGCCAGCGCGCCGTCCGGATGATGGCAGAAGAAGACGCTGAGCGGATTGAAGCCGTAGCCCAGGATGCGCGGCATGGTCAGCAGGCGGATCGGCCCGCCCGCGATGTCGATGCCGGCCGCGGCCAGATGGGCCTCCACCTGTCCGCGCAGGGCGTGGCCCGATCGGTCGCCATGGTCGGCGGCGCGCCAGCTCAGCAGGCCGAAGCGTCCCCGGCCCAGCAGGCCCGGCCGTCGGCCCTCGATGTGGTCCAGATCCAGCAGCAGCATATAGACCCGGTAGGCCAGCCGGTGGCGGATGCCGTGCATGCGCTCATGGGTCACCCGGCCCACATAGAGCGCGCTGGCGTCGGGCGGGGCGGCCATCAGCATGGGATCAGGCCACCTGCTCCACCGGCCGGCTCATGGACGGGCCGGGAGACGCCGGGGCGGGCGCCGTCACATGGATGCGGCCGCTCTCGTTGTCGACGCTCCAGGGCCGGCGCACGCCGCCCAGCTGCTCGGCCACGGCCAGGCCGGCCTGAAGGCCGTCCTCGTGGAAGCCCGAGCCGAACCAGGCGCCGCAGAACCACACGTTGCGCGCGCCCTGCAGGGACCAGAGCTCGGCTTGCGCGGCTACGGCGGCGCGGTTGAAGACGGGATGCTCATAGTCCCATTCGCCCAGCACCGTGGCGGGGTCGGGCTCGCGCGCCGGGTTCAGGCTGACGAACAGGTTCGGGCCGGGCAGGGACTGCAGGTCGTTCATCCAGTAGGTGACGCCGCCCTCGCCGCAGCGGTCGCTGTGTCCCACATGGTTCCACGCGGCCCACGCCTTGCGCCGTTTCGGCATCAGCGAGGCATCCCGGTGCAGGACGGCGCGGTTCTTCTGGTAGGGGACGGCGCCGATCAGGCGGCGTTCCTCGGCGGTGGGGGCTTCCAGCAGGGCCAGGGCCTGATCCGAGTGCACGGCCAGCACCACGGCGTCGAAGCGTTCCAGCGATCCGTCGGCCAGCCGCACCGCCGCCGCGTCGCGCCCGCGCGCCACGCCGGTCACCCGTGCGTGGCGGACCGCGCCGGAAAAGTCCGCCAGGATGCGCTGGACATATTCGCGGCTGCCGCCGTCCACGGTGCGCCAGGTGGGCCGCGTGTCGTAGGTCAGCAGGTTGTGGTTCATGTAGAACCGCACGAAGGACGCAGCCGGATATTCGCTCATCTGGCTCATGGACGAGGACCAGATGGCCGCCGCCTGGGGCAGCAGATGGGCGTCGCGGAACAGGGGGCCGTAGCCGCGCCGGTCCAGATAGGCGTCCAGCGTCTCGCCCGAGGCCTCCAGTTCGGCCAGGTCGGCGGGCGCCTCCTTCTGGAACCGCAGCACGTCGCCGATCATGCGCCAGAAGCGTGGGCTGGCGTAGTTGCGCTTCTGGGCGAACAGGGCCCCGACCCCGTGGCTCGAATACTCCAGCGCGCCGCCGTCCAGCGACACGGCGAAGGACATGTAGGCGGCCTTGTGGGGCACGTTCAGGTGCGCGAACAGGGCGGTCAGGTTCGGATAGTTGGCCTCGTTGTAGACGATGAAGCCGGTGTCCACCGCCACGGGTCCGTGAGGCGAGGGGGCGTCCACGGTGTTGGAGTGGCCGCCGAGCCGGTCTTCGGCCTCAAACAGGGTCACCTCGTGCGCCTTGCCCAGCAGCCAGGCGGCGGACAGGCCCGCCACCCCCGAACCCACCACCGCGATGCGCTTGCGTTCGCCGGAACCGGCGGGGGTGGAGGCGACGAGATGGGGCGACAAGGGGAACCTCCTGGTCCGAACGAACTTCACGGACAGCTACGGTCCGTTGCGCCCCCCGGATGACATCCGGATGCGAACCTGCGCCGTATATGATTCGAATGCAGCGCTGGAGGAGCCGTTCCGCATGAGCCTGGCCAATATCGCCATCCGTCGTCTGCAGGACGCCCCCTTTCCCGACTTCGTGGCGCGTCCCGCAGTGGCCAGCTTGGTGGCCGACGCCAGAAAGCGCCTGGCCAAGGACCCGCCCCACACCGAGTTCGACTTTGCCTGCCAGATGGCGGCCCGGCCGGTGGCCGAGCATGCCGACGCGGCCAATGCGCAGCACTACGAACTGCCGCCCCGCTTCTTCCGCCTGTGTCTGGGGCCGCGGCTGAAATACTCCTGCTGCCTGTATCCGACGAGCGGCGAGACCCTGGCCGAGGCCGAGGACTTCGCCCTGGCGGAAACCTGTCAGCATGCGGATCTGAAGGATGGGCAGTCGATCCTGGAGCTGGGCTGCGGCTGGGGCTCGCTGAGCCTGTGGATGGCCGAACGCTATCCGAATGCGCGGATCACGGCGGTCTCCAATTCCAGCAGTCAGCGCGGCCACATCGAGGCGGCGGCTGTGGCCATGGGGCTGAAGAACCTGACCGTGGTCACCCGCGACATGAACGACTTCCAGACCGATGAGCGGTTCGACCGCATCGTCTCGGTGGAGATGTTCGAGCATATGGCCAACTGGCGGGAGCTGCTGACCCGCGCGCGTGGCTGGCTGAAGCCCGAGGGCCGGCTATTCATCCATGTGTTCACGCACAGGCATGCGCCCTACCGTTTCGACCACGGCGACAGCAGCGACTTCATCGCCCAGCATTTCTTCACCGGCGGGGTGATGCCGAGCCACCGCCTGATCCGCCAGTTCCCCGACCTGTTCGAGGTGGAGGAGGAATGGCGCTGGTCCGGCGAGCACTATCAGCGGACCGCCGACCACTGGCTGGAGAATTTCGACGCCCACAAGGCCGAGATCATGGACCTGATGCGCCAGACCTACGGCGACGACGCCAAACTGTGGGCGCGACGCTGGCGGCGCTTCTTCATGGCCACCGCCGGGCTGTTCGGCGATGACGGCGGGCGCACCTGGGGCGTCAGCCACTACCGGCTCAAGCCTTTCACCAAGGGAGACGAACGATGATCAAATATGCAGCCGCCTATCTGGGGGCGGGCGTGGCCTTCGCCGTCATCGACGCGGTGTGGCTGACCACCATGGCCGATCGGCTTTACCGCCCGACCATCGGCTCGATCATGGCCGACAAGCCGAACATGGTCGCGGCGGTGGCCTTCTATCTCATCTATCTGTTCGGGGTTGTGTTCCTGGCCATCGCGCCGGCGCTGAAGGACGGCCAGTGGACCCGCGCCCTGATCACCGGGGCGGTGCTGGGGCTGGTGGCCTACGCCACCTATGACCTGACCAATCAGGCGACCCTGAGCGTGTGGTCCACGAAGATGACCATCATCGACATCATCTGGGGCACGGTCCTGACCGCCAGCGCGGCCACGGCGGGCTATTTCGCCGCCAGCTGGGCCGAGGGACGCTGGGGCTGATCCTCGCGCCGCGCAACCTGCGTTAACCTTTTCCCTCGCCTGAGACGGGTTCGGGCTGGCCTGCCAATCCCTTGTTGGGTTAACAGGGGTTCGTAAACCAGTCTGGTTTCCGGGGGGCGAGAGGGTTGCGCGCCAGCATCAACGCACTGACGGCGGCATTGATCGTGGGGGTGATCATGGGCCTGGCCCTGACGCCGGACGGTCGCGGCTGGCTGCGCAACCCAACCCTCATGCTGGGCTCGGCCAACGCCTCGGCCAGCCCGCCCGCGCCGCAGGTTACTGCGGCCGTGGCCCGGCCCGCCCCGGTCGTTCCCGCCGCCCCGCGCATCACGCCCCTGAGCCAGCGTGTGGCCGAGGGCGAACTGGTGGTGGGGGTGATCGGGGACTCCATGGCCGACGGTCTGTGGACGGGCGTCTATCGCGACCTGCGCGACGTGGACGGGGTGCGGGTGGTGCGCATGGCCGAGGTCTCCACCGGCCTGTCGCGCTATGATTATGTGAACGTTCAGGACAAGACCGCCCGCCAGCTGCGGGAACAGCCTATCGATGCGGCGGTGGTCATGTTCGGCACCAACGACGCCCAGGCCATCGAGCACGAGGGCGTCATCCACCAATTCGGGACGCCGGGCTGGCGCGAGATCTACGCCCGCCGCGTCGACGATCTGGTGGCCCTGCTGCGCGAGAACGACGTGGCGGTCTACTGGGTCGGCCTGCCGCGCATGAAGCGGGAGTCCTTCGACGGACGCATGAGCCTGATCAACGATCTCGTGGCCGGCCGCATGGCGGCGCTGGACGTGCCGTACATCGACACCGTGGCCCTGACCTCCAATGAGGGCGGCGCCTATGACGCCTATCTGACCGCCACGGACGGACGGCGCCGGCTGATGCGGGCCCACGACGGCATCCACATGTCCATGGCCGGATACCTGCGCCTGACCGAGCCGGTGACCGAGCGCCTGCGCGCCGACGCCGGCCTGAACGGCGTGGCGGCCGGGGCCGGGGGGTGAGGCTGGCGCGGCTGGCCGGGCTGGTCGCGGCGCTCATGACGACTGTCACGCCGACACAGGCCCAGGACCCCATGAGCGCGCTCGACCGCCCCGAAGCCCTGACGCGTTTCTTCGACGCCCTGGACGCGGCCGAAGCCGGCGTGGGCGATCGACCGGTGCACATCCTGCAGCTTGGCGACAGCCACACGGTGGGCGACCTGATCACCGCCTCGGTGCGCGCGCGGCTGCAGGCCGGCGTCGGGCGGGGCGGGCGCGGCGTGCTGCCGCCGGGCAAGCCCTATCCCCTCTACCAGCCCCGTCAGGTGGAGCTGTTCGAACAGGCCTGGGCGGCGGTGACGCCTTCGCCGGGGTCGGCCGCCATGTCGGGCGTGGGGCTGAGCGGATCGCGGGCGCTGATCTGGGGCGAGGCCTCATCCCTGCGCATCGAGGCCGAGGGCTCCGCCGCCTTCAGCCGCGTGGTGCTGTGCGCCGCGACGGGTCCCGCCGCCGGGACCCTGACGGTGCGGACGGGCTTGAGCGAAACGGCGGTCAGCTTCGCCGACCCGATCCCGGGCGCCGCCTGTCGCGAAGTGCGGTTGAGCGAACCGGTGCGCGCGGCGACCCTCGTCGGCGGGACCGGGGCGGTGGACCTGCATTCGGTGGCGACCTTCGCCGAGGGGGCGGGCGTCGTCGTGTCCGCGCTGGGCGTCATCGGGGCGACCCTGAGAGACCTGGCCGTGCGCGACCCGGCGGTGGTGCGCGCCGAGCTGGACGCCTGGCGGCCGGACCTGATCGTGCTGGCCTTCGGCACCAACGAGGGTTTCGACCCGTTCCTTGACCCCGCCGCCTATGAGCCGCTGCTGCGGGGCCAGATCGCCCAGCTGCGGACGCTGGCGCCCCGGGCCGACATCCTGATCGTGGGCGCGCCGGACGCCCAGCGGGCCGAGGGCGGCGGAACCTGCGGCGACGAGGAAACCCTGTGGCGCATCCCGCGCGAGCTGCCGCTGGTCCGGGATGTGCAGCGCCGGGTCGCCGCCGACATGGGTGTGGCGTTCTGGGACTGGCATGCACGCATGGGCGGAGACTGTTCAGCGCACCGGCTGGCCACGGCGTATGAGCCCCTGATGCGGGGCGACCATGTGCATTTCAACTCCGCCGGGGGCGACTGGATCGGGCAGATGCTGTCCGAGGACCTGATCGCCGCCTGGCGCGCGAGGGCCGTCCCGGCCGCCGCGGAGGAATAGCCGATGCTGTTCCCCACCCTGGCCTTCGGGATCTTCTTCCTGTTCGTCTATTTCACCGCCTGGTCGCTGGATCGCGAGAACGGGCGGCGAAAGATCTTCCTGCTGCTGGCCAGCTGGTTCTTCTACGCCCAGTGGGACTGGCGCTTCGTCGGCCTGCTCATCGCCTCGGCCATCCTGAACTGGGGCGTGGCGGCCCTGATCGCATCCAGCGACAGCCCGGGCCGGCGAAAATGGCTGGTGGCGCTGGGCGTCACGATCAATCTGATCATCCTGGGCGTGTTCAAATACTACGGCTTCTTCGTCGAGCAGGCGGTGGCGCTGCTGAACCAGTTCGGCTGGGAGCGGGACGCGCCCCTGCTGCAGATCGTCCTGCCCGTGGGCATCTCGTTCTTCACCTTCCAGGGCATCAGCTATGTGGTGGACGTGCACCGGGGCAAGACGCCGCCGGCGCGCTCGCTGGTGGACGTCATGCTGCTGATGTCCTTCTTCCCCCATCTGGTGGCCGGGCCCATCGTGCGGGCCTCGGACCTGCTGCCCCAGTTCGACCGGGTGCCGCGCCTGACCCGGGAGATGGCGGCCCACGGCCTGCTGCTGATCGCCTGGGGCCTGTTCAAGAAGACGGTGATCGCCTCGGAGCTGGCCGTGCGGCTGGTGGACCCGGTGTTCTTCGATCCGTCGGCCTATGGCGCTTTGGATATCGCGGCGGCGACCTACGGCTATGCGGTGCAGATCTACTGCGACTTCTCGGCCTATTCGGACATGGCCATCGGGCTGGCGGCGCTGCTGGGCTATTCCTTCCCGCGCAATTTCGACCAGCCGTACCGCGCCGGGTCCATGCAGCAGTTCTGGCGGCGCTGGCACATCAGCCTGTCCAGCTGGCTGAGGGACTATCTCTATGTGCCGTTGGGCGGCGGCCGTAAGGGGCTGGTCTCGTCCTGCATCAACATCATGATCACCATGCTGCTGGGCGGGCTGTGGCACGGGGCGGCCTGGACCTTCATCGCCTGGGGCGCCCTGCATGGCGCGGTGCAGGCGGTGGAGCGGGTGTGGCGTCACTTCCGCGAGGGCAAGGCCGGGTTGCCGCACTGGCTGGGCGTCATCGTCACCTTCCACATCGTCTGCCTGGGCTGGATCCTGTTCCGGGCCGAGAGCTTCGACCTGGCGATGCAGATGCTGGAAGGCCTCACCCGCATGGCGCCGGTCATGGTGCTGACGCCGTTCCTGCTGGCCCTGATCGTCGGCGGCATCGCCATGCACTGGCTGCCGCCGCGGGCGGTGGAAGGGCTGGCCGTGCGGGTCAGGGAGGCCCCCGCCATCACCATGGGCGTGCTGGTGGGGATCATGATCCTGCTGGTGGAGGCCATGCGTCCCGAGGGCGTGGCCCCCTTCATCTATTTCCAGTTCTAGGCGTTGGCATAACCGATGGACCCGAACGAGCCGAAAGACCCCGACGAGCCAGCGCCCTTCCCCACGGGCGAGCACGACCCCTTTCCGCCGCGCGGTCAGGAGCTGGCGCCAGGGAGCCCGTCCGCGCCCCATCCCGAGCCTGATCCGGCGCCGGATGAACGCAACGACTGGATCCAGTCCGCCGACGCTCACGACCTGCCCACGCGCGAGCCTCGCCTGAAAATCTTGGGCCGCTACGCCTTCCCGCCCGAACCGCCGCTGGATGAAGAGGGCGAGGCCGCCCGCGACCGCCGCTGGACCAGCCGCACCATCGTCTTCGCCGGCCTGTTCCTGCTGGTGTTCAACAGCGTCTCGATCCAGTCGTGGGCCCGCCAGCAGGAGCCCGGCTGGGTCACGACGACCGTCCAGCAGCTGGCCGACGTCTGGACCGGCCAGATCAGCCAGCTGGGCGCCGACCAGCCCCGGCAGGGCGTGCGCGACGCCTACGAAACCGCCCGCGATCAGCGCTTCCGCGGCCAGCCGGACGCCCCGCCGCCGACCTGACCGCTTGACCCCCGGGCGCGCCGCCTTAGCTTGGCGCGCCTTCAGTCAGTTCGGGACGCCTTCAATGCATCAGCGGTTCATCACCGGCGCGGTCTGCGCCGCAGCCATCCTCGCGGTCGCCATGACGCCCGCCGCCATGGCCCAGGACGCCCCGGCCTACCGCATGCCCCCCGCGCCCATCGCCCAGATCCTGGACACCGATCCGGCGCCGGCGCCCAGCATCAGCCCGGACCGCGAGACCCTGGCCCTGCTGGGACGCTCCAATCTGCCGTCCATCGCCGAGGTGGCCGAGGACGATCTGCGTCTGGCCGGCTACCGCATCAATCCCCGCAACAACGGCCCGGCCAACAGCCGCACCGCCTGGCTGAACAGCCTGACCTTCCAGGACGTGGCCACCGGCGAGCAGCGGGTGGTGACCCTGGGCGAGGGCCAGCGGTTCATCGCCGGCGGCTGGTCGCCGGACTCCCGCTTCATGGCCTTTCTGGCTGATGCGCCCGAGGGGCTGGAGCTGTGGGTGGCCGAGGCCGCGACCGGACAGGCCCGCCGCCTGACCGGCCCGGTGATCAACGCCGCCTTCAGCACCGCGCTGGACTGGACGCCCGACAGTTCCGCCGTTCTGGCCCGGCTGGTCCCTGAGGGCCGCGGCGCCGCGCCGGACGTCAGCGCCGCCCCCACCGGCCCGGTGATCGAGGAGACCACCGGCCAGGCCGCGCCCAACCGCACCTATCAGGACCTGCTCTCCACGCCGGGCGACGAGCGCCTGTTCGATCATTATTTCACCAGCCGACTGGCTCTGGTCCCGGTGGACGGTTCGCCCGCCCGGACGGTCGGAGAGCCCGGCCTGATCGCCGGGGCCGCCATCTCGCCGGACGGACGGCACATCCTGCAGACGCGGATCAAGCGCCCCTACAGCTACAACGTCCCGGCCCGGATGTTCGCCACCGACGTCATCGTCACGGATCTGGGCGGGGCCCTGATCCATCAGGCGGCCGACCTGCCCCTGCGCGATAATGTGCCGACGCCCTTCGACTCGGTGGCCGAGGGCCCGCGCGCGGTGCAGTGGCGCGCCGACGCCCCCGCGACCCTGGTCTGGGCCGAGGCGCAGGACGGCGGCGACTCCCGCCGCGAGGCCGAGGTGCGCGACCGGGTCTTCATCCACGCCGCGCCGTTCGATGCGCCGCCGCAGGTGCTGATCGATCTGGACGAACGCTATGCGGGCGTGGACTGGGGCCGCGACGACCTGGCCATGGTGTCCACCCGCTGGTTCAACACCCGCCACGAGACCCGCTGGCTGGTGGACCCCTCCAATCCGGGGCAGGGGCGCCTGCTGCTCGAGCGCAACTATCAGGACCGCTACAACGATCCCGGCTCGCCCATGACGCGCCCGACGCCCGAGGGCTTCAGCGTCATGCACATGACGCCGGACGGGCAGGGGGTGTTCACCACCGGCGCGGGCGCCACGCGCGAGGGCGCCTTCCCGTTCCTGGGCCGCATGGACCTGGCCTCGGGCGAGACCGAGCGCCTGTGGACCTCGTCACAGACCCACTACGAGACGGTGGCCGGTCTGCTGGACGAGGAGGGGCGGGTGCTGCTGACCCGTCGCGAGAGCCTGACCGAGCCGCCGAACCTCTATGTGCGCGATCTGGATGCGGCTGACCCCCGCGCCATCACCGACTTCCCCGATCCCGCGCCCCAGCTGGCCGGGGCGACGCGCGAAACCATCGCCTACACCCGCGCCGACGGCGTGCAGCTGTCGGGCACCCTGTATCTGCCCGCCGGGTACGACAAGGACCGGGACGGGCCGCTGCCGCTGCTGATGTGGGCCTATCCGGCCGAGTTCACCGACGCCGCCGTGGCCGGTCAGGTGGTGGACACCGGCAACCGCTTCGTGCGGCCGGGCGGCTCCAGCCACCTGTTCCTGCTGACCCAGGGGTTCGCGATCCTCGACAACCCCTCCATGCCCATCGTCGGCGTGGACGGGGCCGAGCCCAATGACACCTATGTGGAGCAACTGGTCTCCAGCGCCCAGGCCGCCGTGGATGCGGTGGTCGCGCGGGGCGTCGCTGACCGCGACCGCATCGCCGTGGGCGGGCACAGCTATGGCGCCTTCATGACCGCCAACCTGCTGGCCCATTCCGACCTGTTCCGGGCGGGCATCGCGCGGTCGGGCGCCTACAACCGCACCCTGACGCCCTTCGGCTTCCAGGCCGAGCAGCGCACCTACTGGGAGGCGCCGGAGACCTACAACGTCATGAGCCCCTTCATGCACGCGGATCAGGTCGATGAGCCGATCCTGCTGATCCATGGGGCGGACGATTCCAACTCGGGCACCTTCCCGATCCAGTCCGAGCGGTTCTATGCGGCGCTGAAGGGCCACGGGGCGGTCGCCCGCTATGTGGTGCTGCCCGCCGAGGACCACGGCTACCGCGCGCGGGAGTCGGTGATGCACACCCTGTGGGAGATGACCGACTGGCTGAACCGCCATGTGCGCGACGCCGCACCCGCAGCGACGGGCGGTCGCTGAGGCAAGGCGCCCGGGGCCCGGCTTCGCCGGCGCGGAGTCGGGCATCGGCGAACCCTGTGCTAGACCTGTTAACCTCTTTCACAAAGCGACAGGGGGCTCGCGATGTTGGGGGTCATCAATCTCGTCCGGCGCACGGTCGAGGGCTCGATCATTTCTTTCGTGGTGATCGCCGTGGTGGCGGTCTTCGGTCTCTCGGCCACGATCAATGCGCTGCTGGCCGAGATCACCGTCGCCTCCATGGCCTTTCTGGTCGTGATCGCCGTGGTGCTGGCGGACCTCATCGGACGGTTCATCGCCATCCTGGGCCTGACCTTTCCGGACCTGATCCCGGATGTCGGCGAGGGTGAGCGGAAGCGCGCCTCCCTGATCCAGCGCCTGCGGCCGGGGCAGACCATGGCGCTGCTGTCCGGGGCCTATGCGGCCCGGCTGGTGATGTTTCTGGTCATCTTCGCCCTGATGGGGACCAGCTACGCCTTCGCGCCCCCGGCGGCCCAGCAGACCCTGTTCGGGGACCTCGGCGTGCTGGAGGCCATCGAGACCTTCCTGCGCGAGGGGATCGCCGGCTCCGTCGGCTATTTCCTGTTCTTCCTCGGGCCGCGCGACCTGCAGGCGATCACCGGGCTCATCGTCGCGGAGCCGCTGGCGCCGTCGACCGTCAACGGCGACGTCTTTCTGGTGGGCGTAAGGCTGTACGGCCTGGCCTTCGCCCTGTCCGTCCTGCGCACCCTGGCGACCCCGATCATCTATCTGCGCGCGCGGCGCAGGGCCGCCAGCCTGCCGGCCCCCGCGGAGCCGTCGCCGGCGGTCTGAGCCGGTCAGGCGTCCGCAACGTCGCTCCAGCGCCAGCCGTCGTGGGCCAGCAGGCCCTGCATGAGGCCCCGGCGGTGGTCCCGGTGGCGCAGCGCGGTCTCGAACGCGGCCCCGGACTGTACGGGCGCCCCCGCGTCCGCCAGCGGCGTAAGCGAAGGGGCGGGCGGCGTCTGCGCTTCCCCGGCCAGCACGTCATGGGCGATGCTGTCGAGAAAGAGGTCGAGGGCCGCCAGCGTCGACAGACAGGCCGGCGGCGCGGGCTGGTCCGGCTCGCCGAGTCCGTGCGTGAGGATCAGCAGCCCCTCGTACAGCACCGCCAGACGCAGCGGCAGGGCCAGGCGAGGATCGCCGGTATGGAAATAGTGCAGGACCGGATAGGCCAGATGCCGGCGGCCCTGTTGCAGGATGTCGGCCTCAAGGCCTGACAGGCGGTCGGCGAAGGCGTCCGGCCCCTGCGCCTGTGCGTTCATGGCCACCCGGGCCGGCGTCAGTCCCAGCAGGCCCACCTGTCCGGCCAGGGCCTGACGCGACACGGCGTGGGACAGCACGGGCAGCAGATAGGTGATGCCCACGGTCACCACCACCAGCCCGCTGGCGGACGCCAGGACGGTCGCCATCTGCCACGGCGCCCCCACCGGCCGGTAGTCGCCCAGCCCGAGGGTGAAGATGTTGAAGCCGGCGAAATAGATGCGGGACCACAGGTCGGCCGGCTGGCCCTGGGAGTCGACCACGGCGCCCGCAGCCCCGGCGAACACCAGCGCCCACCCCGCCCACAGGACCATGACCCAGTAGGCCAGGGTCAGGGCGGCGATGGCCCCGCCGGCGAAGCTGAGCAGCCGGTGGCTGGGGCGGGCGCGATGCAGCCGCAGCAGGCCGCGCCACAGCCCCTGCGCCATGCGCCCCGTCAGGGGGCCTGCGCCGCGCATGGTCAGGGCCGTCAGGAACACGTCCACGGCGAGAAGCCCGAGGGTGACGGCGCCGGCCAGTTGCAGAAGCAGATTGCTCATCACCGGGCTCAACGTCGCCCGGCCCGATCCGCTCCCTGCCCGGCGGGCGGATCATCCTGTCAGGGAGGGTCGATGGTGGGTGATCACGGGCTCGAACCGTGGACCCGCTGATTAAGAGAACCCGTTCTCGGGTTTTCCGATCGCCGCCGAACACCGCCGGGCGCACGATCCAACCAATTGATGTCATTGACATTCTTCGCGTCGCTGCGCACCGTTTCGCACGTTTTCGCAGGCGCCCGATGCTGACTTCCGCGGAAGAGTTCACCGTTCTAACGCCGTTCTAAACGCCTCCGAAAGCACCGTTCTAATGGCCAAAAAGTTAGCACCATGCCCGACCTCAGACTGCCCCTCACGGACAAGAATCTGATCGGCCTTCCGTTCGCTCGAACCGGCCAGTATCGAGCGCGGGACACGGATCTGGGCGGCTTCTTCGTGCTTATCGGGAGTCGGACCAAGAGCTTCATGATCCAGGCCGATCTGCGGCTGGACGGCGCCCGCCAGACCGTCCGGATGAAGGTCGCCGAGGTCGGAGAATTATCATCCCGGGACGCCCGCGCGAAAGCCAAGGCGCTGCTCGGGCGGATCGCCGACGGCGAGGACCCCCGGCCGCCCCGGAAAGCTCCGCCCAGCCTGCCGGAGCCGTCCACGCACATTCCCACCTTGAGGGAAGCCTGGGGGCGTTTCCGGGTCTCTCATCTGGAGCGCAAGGGACGCAGCGCGGCGACCGTTCGGATCTACAAGGACCATTTAGAACGGTTGTTTGCGGACTGGCTGGACTGGCCCTTGTCCAAATTGGGCGATGAACCGCGGCTTCTCGCCGACCGCCATGACCAGATCTCGAAAGATAACGGACCGGCCATCGCCAACGGCGCCATGCGCAGCTTCCGGGCCGTCTACAATCATGCGCGCAAGACGTGCCGTGCGCTCCCGGCCGAGAACCCGTCGCTCGCGATCGACTGGAACCCGGAGAAGCGCAAGGACACCGCCATGGGGGTTGCGGACCTGTCGGCCTGGTTCACTCAGCTGGCGCAGATTCCCAATCCGATCCGGCGCGAGTTCCACCTGCTGATGCTGCTGTCCGGCTGCCGGCCCGAGGCGCTGAAGAATGTGCGGGTCGAAGACCTGAACCTGCGCGAGCGGTTGATGCATATCCGCAGTCCCAAGGGTGGGACCGACAAGGCCTTCGACATCCCGCTGTCCCGGGCCATGTTGGAGTGCATCTTCCGGCTCCGCCGTATCAGTCCGGTCATCTATCCGCAGAGTGGACGCGTCTGGCTGTTCCCGAGCGACAGCCCGAGCGGTCACATGGAAGAGCACAAGGAGAAGCGGACCGTCCTCAGCCACTGGGGCAACGATCTGCGCCAGACCTACCGCACGCTCGCCCAGGCGGCGGAGATCTCCGAGGTCGACATACACCTGCTGATGAACCATGCGCTCCCAGGGGTGAACCCCGGCTACATCACCCGCTCGAAGCTGATGCGGGACCACCTGAGGAGCGCGCAGGAGAAGCTCTCGGTGTTCCTTCTAGCCGGCATCGTCGGGCGGGGGAGGACGGCGCCCGCAGACCTGACCCGTTGGCTGAACAGCACCAGTCGGACGCTGCTGGATGATCTGATGGCGGTTGATCCGGACGTGGCGCGCCTGAAGGCGGGGCCCAGGGCGGCGATGCGGAGGCTGGAAGTGCAAGCCGCCCGGGTTGCCGTCCACGCGCTACCGGGAGTGCTGATCGATGCACCGAGTCGGCGAGCGCGAAGAGGGTGGCAGACGGCGAGCAAGGGCTTGCCTTCGCTCACGGAGTAACGAGCAGACGCAGGTTGTTAAGAAGGGTTTGCCGCAGGGACTCGGCGGTGACGCCTCGCAGGGAGGCGAGCGGGGAGATGAGATCCGCGACGTCGGAGGGCTTGCTCGGTCGTCCGGCCGTCTGGGTGAACGGGCCGTCCGTCTCAGTCAGCAGTCGATTCAGGGGCAAGCTGGCCACCAGCTCACGATGGCGCTCCTGGATCAGCATCTGACTGTTAATCGAGAAGTAACAGCCCTGGTCCACGGCGCGCCTGGCCTCGGACTTCGACCCCGTGAACCAATGCATCACGGCTCGGCCGCGGTCCGGTGGCAGACGGCGCTCCAGGTGTCCGAGGACCTGTCCGACAGCGCGCACGCTATGAATCGTCAGGATCTTACCTCCGGCTTCGGCGCAGGCGCTTAGGACACGGTCGAACACGGCGGTTTGATCTTCGAACGATTTGTAGAAGCGAGGCCCCGCGTCTAGTCCCACCTCGCCCACATATTTCGCCTCCGGGAGAAGTCGCTCCCACATGGCGATCTCCGACTTCCGCTCGGCGATCACTTGCGGATGGAGGCCGAGCGCGACGCGCACGTTTCGGGACCCCTCCGCAAGCTCGACGTTGCGGCTCCAGGCCTTCGGAGTCGTCGTGACCGCCAGCGTCACGACTCCCTGCCGCTCGCATTCGGCGATCATTTTTGCCTGGTCGGGATACAGGTCCAGATGACAATGAAAGTCGATCAGGCGCGGCGGGACGGCGTTCATCCCATGGGTTTTACAACGACGCCACGCACCAGCGCATCTACTTCGTTCAAGCCATTGACGTAGACCGCCTCATACTGAAGCAGTTCGTCCGGGAGATCGTTCAGCGGCCCCGGCTGATGGATCCGAAAACGGGCGCGGCTCGGCCGGGTCCTGAGTTGGGCGATCGCGAGCTGAAACGCCCGGATGTGTTCCCCTTCAGCCTTGGCGGCATCAAGTGGTCGCGCATGCAGGTCCGGCAGAGTGTACGTCGTCGGGTCCGAACCGAGTCCGACCTGGAGCGAGGCCCGCCGGATCAGGCAGGGTACGCAATGGCCGCAGTGCTGGGGGGGCGCCTTGACCCATCGCGCCTTGGCCGGGGAACTGCAGGACATCGTGTCTTTCGCCGTCTTCATCAGGAGCGGCTTGTTCTCGCAGCCTGCCGCCATTTCGCCTTTGGTCTGGTGACGATAACGATTGTGGAGCTTCGCCCGAATTCCAAGCTGCCCCAACAATTCATTCCAGCGAGCCATGTAGTAGGGATGTGTTGTGCGAGTGCTCAGGGATCCGAGGCGGAGTGGGTCCAAGGGGACGTTGAGCGAGATCAGGCCATTCTCCGGGACATGGATCGTGACGTCGTCATCGATCGCGTCGGCGGCGAGAGCGGCGAGAGCGAAGAACAGGAAGGACCGCCCCCGAAGAGAATTCTCGCCCGAGGATGTGGGAACGGCTCCGGTGGGAAATCCGACCCGAGCCCGCAGATGGATGAGGTCGGACTTGGGATAAGCCTTCTCGAGTCGGTCGGCGCAGAGGCTCTGGTGGGCGCTCGTGACGCCATCCCAGTAGTGGCTGACCAGCAGAGACGACCGCTTCTTCTCGAGCAGATCGATGGCTCCGATGTAGCTGTCCAATCCGCCTGAGAACAGGCAAACGTCCTTCGGTCGATGTAGCGGTAGCCGCAGCGGCGCCGGGGCTAATCGTTTCAGGCCAGGAGCCCTGGCGCGGAATCGAAGGGACCAGCGATCCCCGGTCAGGAAGTTAAGCATCTGGACCAGCAGGTCCGAGACGGAGGCCCAGAGGGCCGGATCAGAAACCGGCGTCTCCAGGGTGATTTCCCGGGTCCAGCCGTCCTGAGCCTCAGAGTGCCGATTGACCCGCGTGTCAGCAGCCGTGAGCGTTGCGGCGAATATCGCCAGATCAACCGCGATCTCCCCGGGACGGAGACCGACCCCCGCCAGTTGATCCAGCGCTTGGCCGAGGCCGTAGTCGAGGCGTCGATCCGCCTCGATAAAGGAAATCTCCGTCCGGGTCAGTCCCTTGGCGGCAGGAAGTCGCGTACGATCCCGGTCGCCGAGACGGCAGACGATGCTGTGCGCGCTCATAGGTCGTCCCCGATCGCAGCGAGCACATCGAAGGCTCTCTCGTAAATCCCGTCCGCGGCGCCCAACACGTTCCGGTCGGTCAGGCTGGCCACCCCATCGAGCCGACCCGCGAGTTGCTGTCGCACCGTGCCCGAGACGAAGTCATGAAGTTGGGCCTGGAGCTGATCGATGGCGGCGACCGATGTGGGCAGGTTGATGCCGCGTGAACCAATGTCATTGAGAATGCGCGCTTCGATGGTTCGCGCGACGACGTCCAAGAAGAACTCCTCGAGCTGCCCCGGGGTCAGGGTGTCAAAGGCGCCCAGCCCGTCCTCCGCGAGCGCGTCGATGGCCTCGAGCATTCCTTGGCGAGCGATTGCTTCGTCGAGCGTACCGCCCGGCGGGCAGATGACTTCGAGGAGCGCCAACAGCACGGTTTCGGCGGGTTGACCGGCTAGATTGGCGAGGTTGACGCGCCGCAGCGCTTCGACCGGTCCGTCCCGGGCAATGTCCCGTACGACGCCGAGCAACCGTCCCGCTGAGGCTCTCGCCTCGCCCATCCGTCTGGCCGCCCGGCGACTGCCCCCGACCCCGTCGCGGACATAGCGCGACACGCTTCTGGCGAGGTCGTCGCGGTTACCGGTCCTGGCGAACTTGTTGAACGCGGTCCGAGCCCCCCTCAACGAACCGGCGCCGGAAGTGTCCGGAGACGAGGAGGTTGGCGCGGGCGTCGCTGCCGGACTGGTGGGGGGCGTCTCCACGCCCGTCGCCGGATCATCGACCCAACTGGGGATCAGGCCGATCTGCGGCCCTCCGTAAGGGCTCGAGGTTCCCATTCTAAACCTTCCGGTCCATCGCGGCGGCGGCCTCGGCGGCCGCCTTTAAGCCCTTGTTGGTCGCCGCCGTCGCCCACCCGGCACGCAAAGTCTCGAACTCTGCCGCGACGAGAGTGTCGGAGAAGGCTCCGGTCCAACTGGTGACCGCCCAACCGCCCGCGGCGTCGGTCGGAAGGCCCCTGAGAAAGACCAGAAGACGACGTTGCAGAGACGGCCGGGCAATGACGAGTCGGGCCAGGCCGTGAACACCGGGCGGAGCGGCGGCCAGCTTGTCCGAGGATAGTATCCGGGTCTGGAGCGCATCGAAGACCTGTTCAGCCTCTGTATCGGTTATGCGTCCCAGGTCGGGATCTGCCGACCGGGCGGCCATAGCCGATCCGCTCAGTTTCTCGACCAGCGCCTCAAGATGATCCGATGCGATCACGCCTGCGAAATAGCTGCGCTTGTCTCGGGTGACGAAGACGTAGGGGCGCAGGTCCACGACCGCGAGCGGCGGTTCAATCTGGGCCCAGCCCTTGGACCAGTCGCTCCTCAACCAGTCCTCAGCTTCGGGCGACGCCGCGCCATCGACGATAGGCTTATCTCTTGGTTTGTTTGTCTGACCGACGACCGGCGCTGGCGGAGTCTTGGCCCCGGTCTCGAGGACGGCCAGCGCCGCGACACGGCCATCGACTGCGGTGGACGCGAGTCGGGAGAGCTGGTCGTACAGGTCCGGTGCGAACCGCTCAGCCAGCATGAGCTTGGCCAGGACGGGAAACTCGATGTCCTCGCCGAAACCGCGTTCCTCGGCGATGGCCTGCCGCAACGCCATGGAGTTCAGGAACCGCTTGATCTGACGTGGATTGCCTCGCGTGCCGTCCGTGAGCAGCCGTGTAATCTGGCTGCTCACACGCAGCGCGTCTTCCACCGACGGAGGAATCGTCCCGCCGAGCGCGCCTTGGACCACGGTCCGATCTAGACCGCGGCTCGCCCATGGCCGCCTCAGGTCCTCCCGCGCAGCCGTCAACAGCGATTGGAACTCAGGCGCCGCCTCACCGAGCGCCCTCTGCGCTAGGAGCAGGGTCACATAGGCTCGGGTCTCAGCCAGACCCAGCGCCGGGATGCGGAATGGAACCTGGATCAGCTTCTCGAGATAATTCCGCGAGTAGCTCATCGGGCCGGTGGTCGCCGGGAGTTCGGGAAAATGACGGCGGACCGAATATTCAATCATCGCCTCGTCCGCCGCGATGACGAAGGCCGTACGCGGCACAAAAAGGAAGAGGCGAATTGCTTCCAGTGTGGCGATGGCGGTCTCCGGCAGACACCGATCAAGATCGTCGATCAGAACGACCAGCTGATCGATCTCGGCCGCGTCGAGCAGGGCCTCAAACTCCTCTCGGAAGGCATGCATCTGATCCGGCGCGGTCTCCGATGAGGCTTCGGAAGCTTTCAGGACCCCGCTGGCCTTTTCGGCCAAGCCCTTGAGGGTTTCGGGCGTCACCATTTGGGAGGGATCGGCGACGAACCCGGACAGTCCGTTGTACAGAGATCGCAACAAGTCCGGAGACGGGACGCCGGTCGCCGCAGTGAACGCCATGCCTCCTGCCGCTTGGGCCACCTTGAGCCAGTCGACCCTTTTGAGGAGTTTCTTGGCGGCTTCGGCAACCTTCGCAGACCCTGGCCTGGCACGACGAAGCTCCGAGATGATCGTCTCGATGACGACAGCCTTCGCGTCTTCGAAACCCTCAAATACCCAACCGTTGAACCACAGGGTTATGACGCGGTCCTGGCCCTCGAACGCCGCAGCCGTCATCTTCAGGACACTAGATTTCCCGGCGCCCCAGTCGCCATGAACACCGATCGTCACCGGGACATCGGCGCTCTGTCTCACCAGCCGCACAACCGTGCGCGCGATCGCCTCGTAATAGAGAAGATCGACCGCCGTCTCTTGGTCGCTCAGGAAGAATGGGTCGGCGCGTCTGCTCAATCGAAACCTCCGGAAGGGCGATAGCGCTTCGCCAACGCGCCGTATCAACAACAACGTTAAGCTTGACGGCTGGGCAGTGTCCATTCAGGAATCACACGGCAAAGCTGTTGCGTCAGCGGATCGACGGCCACGGCAAACATACTTCTTCGACATCCTCTCCCGATTCACCGTCTTGCTGCTACGGTAGGCGACGTGATGCGCACGACGCCTATGAGATTTACGGAACGCTACGCCCGTCTGAATCGGCGTCGCCGTCATCGCATTCGGACTCAGGCTGGCGGGGCGATGATCAGCGCCGCCATTGGCAGCCGGCCCGCCATCGGGCGACGCGTCTGAATTTCGGCGTGAACCGATCTCAATTCGAGCGCAAAGGGTTTGTGCAGGTCGGGTGCGCGAGCGCTCGGCAGGGGCAGGGTCGTCGGAACGAAGTCGATTATTACCGAGTCCGAGCGCCGCGACGCCAACGGCAGGGCCAGGAATCCGCCCGCCTCGCCGGGAACCAGCCGCAAGCGCCTTTGGCCCTGCCGGTCATCCTGGATCAGCGTGAGGACGGCCTGCTCGAAGTCGATACGGCAAGGCACCGTCGCCCGTTCGACGCTGCGGTGGACGGTCAGCCTGATCCGGAACTGGTCCAGCGTCGAAATGCCGAACTCCGCCGACGCGGCCGCTGTGAGAATGGAAACGCGCGGTCGCTCGTGGAGCCACCGCAGGATCGACCAGATCGGTCTCGCCGCCCACGGACCCGGGACGCGCGCCCGAACGCCGTGGAGAGCCCGAACGCCCAGCGCCAACGCCGCCACGAGGACGGACAGGGCGACGATTGCCCAAGCCCAGGGCCGGGGAACCGGCGGGAGGAGGTCGGGGAGGAGTTTGTCTATGGTGAACCAGGCCGCCGCGGTGAGCGAGGGGAGCCAGGCGACCAGTCCCCGCCGCCTCATGACGGCCAAACGGCGCGCAGGCCTTCCACCAGGCGGTCGCGCCGGTCGGGCGCGAGCTGGTCCAGATTCCGCTGCTTCCAGCGCACGGCCGGCAGGTCGGCGATGGTCGGCAGGCCGATGAGATCCCAATCAGGGTCGCCACGTTTGAAGCCGATCAGGAACGCCCGGTGCTCGGCCGGCATCTCAGCGACGATGATCGCGATCAGCGCCTCGCGCGCGGCGATCAGGTCGTCGAGGTCGACAGGCTCCTTCGTCATGCCGACGAAGCCCCGCCGGAACTCCTCGGCGATGTCCTTGCGGCGCGGGCGCAGTACTTCGGCCATCGGGCGAGGGTGGCTGATCAGATAGGCGATAAAAGCTTGGCGCATTTGATCGCCCACGCCTTCGTTGGCCAACAGGTCGCGCACGTCGAACAGGTCGCGCGGGTGCTGGCGATCCAGGGCGGCGGCGATCTTGCCCCCATAGAGGTCGGGCAGGGACACCATCTGGGCCTCAGCGAAGCCAAACCGGTCTTCCACGGCCGGCGCGACGCTCCGCAGCTCAGGAGCGAACACCGTGCCGCGCAATACGGGCGTGACCTCGATCTTGATCTGGACGCCATCCGCAGCGACGAGAAGTTTGTCGATCGTGCCTTCGGGCCGCGCCTGGCCAGGCGTCACCACGACACCGGGCAGCCCGGCGGCCATGGCGGCCGCGATCCGCCTCAGGCCGGCGTCGATCGCGGCCAGGGACTCCCCGCGTTCGCGGACGGGCAAATAGGTCAGATCGATATCGACCGAAAGGCGCGGCAGGTCGCGGACGAACAGATTGATGGCCGTGCCGCCCTTTAGGGCGAATTCGGTCTCGACCAGCACGTACGGCAGGGTGCGGATCAACAACCGGACCTGGCGTTCGTAGAGATCACCGAACGGCATTGAAGTCTTCCGGCACGGTGATGCGGTAGGTCGGATCGAGTCGCCCGCCCTTGGCCAGCATGCGGTTGCCGCTGCCGAGGTTGATCGAGCTCCGGTCCAAGCGTTTCAGCCACCCGTGACCGTGACGGTCGGCGAAGAAGAAGAACAGGCGTTTGACCTTGATGCTCCGGCAGTCGTCGAGGAGCAGTTGCAGGCGACGCGGGCTGAGATTGGCCAGGCCCTCCACCAGGGCGTCGACCTGATCGAATGTCTCGCGATCAGGGAGTTCGTCGAGCAGTTCGAGCAGGGCCCGTTCGGGCGTCGAGACGAGCATCGGCCATTTCCAGTGCCCGATCGGCATCTCGGCGACGCCGGCCTGACCCCAGGCGAAGGGATCGGCGGGGCCGGACGGCTCCTGGCCGCGCAGCCCGAACCAGGCGGCGTGGCCGAACAGGCGGGCCGGATTGTGATAGAGGAAGCGGACGCCGAGCTTGAGGTCGTTCAGCCAGGTCGGCGGCCTGGTCAGGCCGTAGAGATGAACCTCCTGCACCTCGCGGCTCAGGTAGTGACCGAACCCCTGGAGTTCGAGCGCCGTGCGGCCTCCCACCACCAGTTGATAGTCGAGCAGGGTCTGCAGCGACAGGGCGACCAGCTGCCAGTCCAGCGTGCCGCGCGGGCGGCGATAGACGCGGCGCGCGGGCTGCTCGAGCCAGCCGGCAGCGACATATTTGGCGCGGAGCGAGTTATAGTAGCCGTGCTCGTTGAGCCAGGTGGAGTCCACCACCAGCCCCTCCGGCAACAGCCGCTCCAGCTTGTTTAGCTTTCCTAGCATTTGAGCACTTATGGTGCTCGAAGTGGAGACATGTCAAATACCCTGTTTCACAGAGCCTCATTTTGAGCACTGTGAGTTATCAGATTGGCGTATCACCAAACCAACCTTACATGGGCCGGAGGCGGACGACCTTCGGATCGTTGATCGACGGCCCGGGCTCCGGGAAGCTGGAGCCGGTGATCAATTCAAGCATGGCGGGGGCCAGACCGATCTCGCGCCCGATCGCCCCGGCGCCCCCGACCACCGCATCCGCCAGCGCCGAGAGCGCCGACGGCAGCAGCTCAGGCTGTTCGACCGGCAAGGCGTCGTCCGCGTCATAGGTCTCGACCTTGGCCTGTCCTGTTTTCACCAGATGGATGTTGGCGGTGCGGTACTGGGCCGGGGTCAACAGACCCAGGTCATAGCCCCGCCGAACCAGCGCGCGGACGGACATCTTCCATCTGAGTTTGAGCTCGAACAGCGCGCGCCAATTGATCGCACGCCCTCGTGGGAATTCCCGCAGGACAGCCCCACGCGGAAACAGGAAGGCGCTCGCGAAACGGTGGGCTTGGTCTTCGGTCGCGCGATCTCCCGTCTGCATGCCCCGGTGCATGATCAGATGGCCGCACTCGTGGGCGAAGTCGAACCGTTGCCGACAAAGGCTCTCCTTGAGAGAGCTGCGGACGATGATCGGCCTGCGCCGATCCATCGAGAAGGCGTCCACCCGATCCGACAGATCGCCGAAATAGGTGACGACGGCGCCGGCGTTCTCGACCACCCGCATCATGCTTGTGATCGGACCCGTCGTTCCGAGTCCCCAATATCGCCGGGCCTCTTCGGCCGCCTGTTCGATCTCCTCGGCCGTGGCCGCCGGCAGATCGGGGAAGGACACGGCCGGCAGTTCCAGGTGGACTTCGATGGCCGCGACGAATTTGTCGAGTAGCGTGCCCCGGGCCAGCACCTGGCTGGTGATCGAGGCTGGCCGGGTGATGTGCCCGCGGAAATGGCACTGTTCCGGCCGCACCGTCGATGGGATCGGTTGGGCCAGAAAGGCCGGCGTGACGCCCAGCACATCGGCCAGAGCGTCCACCACTTCGTCCGATGGCGACCGAGAGCCGGTCTCGAGCTGGTGGATGAACTGACGGGTCGCCCCGATCAGCTCGCCGACCTCCTCGAGCGAATAGCCATGCGCCAGCCGGGCGAGCCGGAGTTGCTCGCCTGCCATTTTCGAGTTCGTTTCCATGACTGGCCGGTCTAGCGACCGCCCCCCACCCAGATCCGTGCGGATCGGCCGATCATTCGGTCGTCCCGTCTTTCTGCTTCCTTGCCGCGATTCCGACGGCGGGCGCAGGCAGATCGACGCCCTCGCTGCCCGCGACCCAGAGCGGCGACACCTTGGTCACCGCTTCGTCCAGCGGCACCTGCCAGGTCAGCACCGGCGTATCGCCCGCCAGCACCACGAAGGTCACGGCCGTGATCGCGCCGTCCAGATCGGTCTCGATCGCGAAACGGTACAGGGGCTCGGAGGTCAATTTGACCAGTTCATCGGCGCCGAAAAGGCTCAGCTGCTGAAGTTCCGAGAAGGTCTGCTTCAGGGTCCGCGCGTTCGGATCGTCCGGCTCGCCTCGATAGAATCGGATCGGCACGCCGCCCACGCTGAACACGAACTGCATCGTCGGATTCAGGATCTCCAGCCAGTCGACGTCGGGCGCCGTCGCTTCGATCTGGTGCTTCTGGAAGGCGAAGGCCTCGCAGCCGAGGGTCCATCCCGTGCAGCCCGCGCTCGCGTCGAAGCGATCCAGGGCGTCGTTACGGCCGCGCTCGATCAGTTTCCCGATCGTGATCAGACGATCGCGGGTGAGGGCGGTGTGATGTTCCCAAGGGGTCATGCGGAGCTCCAAGCCTGCAAAGCCATAATGGGCAAACTGGATGATTCGTCAACTAACTCCGCGAAAGTAAGCTGGACACGACTTTGTAAACAAGGAAGCGCTAAGGGCTCCGCCCTCGCGCAGGCCAGGGTGAAGCGCCTCCGGCGCCGGACCGGCCGGTCTCCCCGACCTTCCGCGCCGGTCATGATCATCATCATCGTCATTGAGATCAGGCTTGTGCAGGCCGGGCGATCCCCCTCCGGCCGGTCCGCCCTGGCCTTTGCTACCCCGCTCTCGCCGAGGGGCAGGGTTTCAGGCGCGCAGTTCGCGTGCCTGCAACCCATGCCCAAAGGAGGCAGACATGACGACCCAATCCACCCAAACCGCCGCGACCGAGCCGCAACACGGCGCCGAGATCATCGTGCCGCTCAACCGGCTCAAGGCGTCGGACAAGAACGCCCGCAAGACCCCGCACAGCCCGGCCACCATCGAGGCCTTCGCCGCTTCCATCAAGGCCAAGGGGGTGTTGCAGCCGCCCGTGGTCGAGATCGAGCGGAACGGCGAGGGCGCCCCGACCGGCGCCTACCTCGTCACCATCGGCGAGGGGCGTCGGCTGGGGCTGCGGCTGCTGGCCAAGCGCAAGGCGATCAAGCGGACCTATCCGGTGCGCTGCATCGTGGACGCCGAGAACGACGCCCACGAGATCAGCCTCGACGAGAACGTCACCCGCGCTGACATGCATCCCGCCGACCAGTTCGAGGCGTTCAAGCGGCTGGCCGAGGAAAGGGGCTACGGCGCCGAGGAGATCGGCGCCCGGTTCGGGGTGTCGGCCCATGTGGTGCGTCAAAGGCTGCGGCTGGGCGCGGTGGCCCCGGCCTTGATGCAGACCTACCGCGAGGGCGGGCTGACCTTGGAACAGTTGATGGCGTTCGCCGTCAGCGAGGACCACGACCGGCAGGAGCAGGTGTTGGGCATGATCGGGCCGCATACGCCCGCCTACGCCATTCGCCGCGTCATGACCGAAACCAAGGTCCGGGCCGACGACCCCCGCGCCCGTTTCGTCGGCGTCGAGGCCTACGCCGAGGCGGGCGGGGCGGTGCTGCGCGACCTGTTCACCGAGGACGGCGGCGGCTGGCTGGAGGACGCGTCCCTGCTGGACCGGCTGGTCATCGGCAAGCTGGATGGGCTGGCCGAGGAGGTCCGCGAGCGCGAGGGCTGGAAATGGGCCGAGGCCTATCCGGATTTCCCGCACGGCCTCGGCCTGGGCCGGGTCTATCCCGAAAAAGTCGAGCGGTCCCCCGAGGACGAGGCGGCGATGACGGCCTTGGCCGAGGAGTATGACCGCCTCATCAGCGACAACGATTCCGCCGAGGTGCTGCCGCCCGAAGTGGACGCCCGGCTGGAGGAGATCGACGCGGCCTTGCAGGCCTTCGGCGACGACCATGCCTACCGGCCCGACGATCTGGCCCGCTCCGGCGTGATCGTCACGCTGAGCCATGACGGCGTGGCCCGGTTCGAGCGCGGGCTGGTCCGGCTGGAGGACGCCCTGCCGGAGCCGGAGGACGAGGCCCCGGAGCAGGGCCGCGAAGACGCCGGTGACGCGGAGGCCACGGCCCCCGCGACCAGCGGGGTCGCCAGCGGCGCGGCGGAGGCGGACGAGGGCTTGGCGCCCCTGTCCGAGAAGCTGGTGCTGGACCTGACGGCCCACCGCACGGCGGGCTTGAGGGACGCCTTGGCGGCGGATGCGAGCATGGCCCTGACCGTGGTGGTTCACGCCTTCGCCTTGCAGGTCTTCTATCCGCCCTACGACCAGCCGACGGTCCTTCAGTTGCGGTTGAGCCTGACCGGGCTGGAGCGGTTCGCGCCGGGCGTCTGCGAAGGCCCAGCCGGACGGCGCATCGCCGACCGGAGCGAGGCTTGGGCCACGCGTCTGCCGAACGAGGCGCGCGACCTGTGGGCGGTGCTGGTCGATATGTCCGGTTCGGACCTGTTGGACCTCCTGGCCCATTGCGCCTCGCTGGGGGTCAACGCCGTGCGCGACCCGCACGACCGGCGCCCCGGCGCCTGGGCCCAGGCCGAGACGCTGGCGACCGCTTTGGGTCTGGACATGACCGGGACGTGGACGGCGACCGCCGCCTCCTACTTCGGTCGGGTGTCCAAGGCGCGGGTAATGGAGGCGGTGGAGGAAGGCGTTTCCAAGACCGACGCCGACCGTCTCGCCGGAATGAAGAAGGCCGACATGGCCGAGGCGGCGGAAACGCTGATCGCGGGCAAGGGCTGGTTGCCGCCGCTGCTTCGCACGGCGCCGCCGCAAGTCGCGGACGCCGGAGAAGAGGCCGCATCTCCGAACGAGGACGCCTATCCGTTCGCGGCGGAATAGGCCCTAGCGTCGGGGCCGCTTCGGCGGCCCCGATTGCCCGACAGAGCTTGGCCCGGCGCTCGCGACGCTGACGCGTCGCTCGCGGAATCATCTCAGAGCGCCGCCCGGAAACGGGCGGCGTCTTCGCGCCATAGACCCACATCACAGATCAGAAGGGTTCGTTGGACTCGCTCGAAATGCTGGTCGAACTTCGCCTCCAACCGATCCACAAGTCGGGCGATCGTCTCGGTCATCCCGGTGCGATCGCAGTAATCGCAGGCGGCATTCTCACCACTGCTTCGCCAGTCCCGAGCCTAGCGACGGCGCTTTCGAGGCTTCACAGTTCGGAACATCGTCGCGGCTCTGGGGTTGCTCTTCGATCACCCCAAGGAGCCCTCCGATGCAAATCCAGCCCATGATCAGGACCCATCCCGACGTGCGCGGCGGCGTCAACGACAGTCTCGTTCGCGCGATCGAGGCGGCTTACGGCTGCGCCGCCGTGTGCCACATCTGCGCCGACGCCTGCCTCGCCGAGGAGATGGTCAAGGATCTCACCCAGTGCATCCGCCTAAATCTCGACTGCGCCGATGTCTGCCTGGCCACAGCCGGCATCGCTGCGCGTCGCACCGGCAGCAACGAAGCCCTGATCAAACGCATGCTCGAAACCTGCGCCGAGGCCTGCGCCGATTGCGCCGTCGAATGCGAGAAGCACGCCGACATGCATGAACACTGCCGTATCTGCGCCGAGGAATGTCGGCGTTGCGAGCAGGCCTGCCGCGATGCCGCCGCAACGATCAGCCCGTCACAACACTGAGAACGACCGCAGTCCAACCGCTTGGCTTCCCGAATAAGCTGGAACCCGGATCATGATGCCCATGCTACTGCTCCTCGCGACCGTGTCTGACAGTCCGCCCTGCGGAGAACTATGAATCAGCATCTCTGACCGCGTGAATCGCCAGATGTAGATCGGACCTGGTCCTAGCGGCGAGCGCTCAAGGATCGCCGACCATGCAGATCATAAGCCAAGCCGATCGTATCCGCGTAGCCGTTCAGACGATGAACCGATCCCAAGAACCGTAGTGCTCCTGACTCCGCCGCCCTCGCGGCAAACTGAGCGCCAGGATCGTCAGTCCGACGATCTGGTTCGAGAAGGTTCCTGCCAAGGATCCGCCGTCTATCATCCAAGGCGAGGCGATCAGCCATGCGGCAAAGCCTATGTTTAGGAAGCGGAGGGGACGTCCGACTTCGGCCATCGCGATGACGGAGACCGTGACCACCAGGGCTCCGATCAGATGATCCGTGTCCGCTAGGGGCGGTTCTGTGCCCAAAACCAGCCTTGAGAGCATCAGCCAGACGCCCAGCCCTGCGCTGACCACGAGGGTCCACGGAAGCGTCGCGCCCCGCAAAGCGGAAGCGGTCGCCCGTCCCCAGCCATCGGAAAAGCCCGGCCGCTTGTCGACCGTTCCGCCAGGCAGGGCGTCGCCTCGGAAGAAGGCTCGCCAGAAAGGTCGTCCGCGCCGCGTGTTCAGGACCAGGAACTGACCCATCGCCACGAGTTCATCCAGCGAATAGGGGATCATGATCAGCATCGCCGCTGCCGCGAGCAGACAGATCGTGCAGTAGGTTCCTATGGCGATCGGCTGCATGATGATGAAGTAGATGCTGACCACACCCAAGGGCACGACGACGATGCCGAACAGCACCACCATCCACGGCATGGTCCGCCACCGCGCCCGTCCGCCCATGGCACCCATCAGTATCTCGGCCATGTAGGTGATGGCGCCCACGCCGCCGTCGGCGACCGGCCAGGCCTTGGACATCGCCGAGGTGATGATGTGTTCCGTTCCGTTGAGGGGCCCAGGCGCCTCGAAGAACGGCTCCCACACATTGTCGACGTGGCCGAGCTGATAGGCCGTCAGAATTCTGGCTAGCACCAGCCCGACCACGCCCAGGGCGATGATCGGGATGCGCTGCAGATAGGTCGATGGACAGTAGGTCCAGCCCGGCGGCGTGTCGGTCTCGTCCATCATACCCTCCATGCTCATTCCGGGCATCATCGGAATGAGGAGGGTGAGGGCGACGACAAGGGCGCCGACGAGCATGTCGTTGCTGTAGACCGCCGCGCTCGGCGCCCAGAACAGGATCCCGGCGCCCAGCAGCCAGACGCCGATGACGGCATTGGCCCACTGCGCCCAGCCGTTCCGGGGAGACATGGAGAAGGCGGCGAACACCATGATCAGTCCGCCGCAGATCACGTCGTTCCAGCCCGTCAGCGTATTTCTGAAAGCCGCCGGCCACAGGCCGCGATCTTCGGTGACGGACTGTACGGCGGAGGAAAACTCGGTTTGGTCGAAGACGCCGAAAACGAAAGGCGCCGTGGCCAGCCAGAGACCCAGTCCCATGGTCAGCCAATGCACCCAGAGCATGCTGAAATGCATGCCCTGCATTGACCGGGCGTGATCGGACAGCATCGCCCGGTGCTGTTCGGGCGGGATGGCGTGCGTCTCCGACGCGGCGACTTCGGCCTTGTCGTCCGCCACACGGGCCGCGTTTAGCTTGTTGGCGCGATACCAGGCGAACGGATCGGCCTTAAGGCCCGCAACGATGTCCGGAAGACTCTGGCGAAGGCTGTGTCTGGACGACCAGCCCAGGTGGGTTCGCGCCGCGGTCAGATCCAGTTCGTAGTGGTCGTCGGAGATGTCGACCATCCAGGGGCGGATGAAAGCGTCTTCATCTAGAACGGTCTCCGCCCAAACGCCTGCCTTGGCGGCCGTCTTCGGAATGGTGTGAGTTGCCCAAGCTTCGTCGTGGATCAAGCGGCCGAGGTCGCGCTGCAGTTCGTCATAGGTCATGACGTCGGCCTCGCCGAGTAGGACCGGGAACTCTGTCGGCAGATCGCGTCGCCGGTCGATCACCCGCTCGATGGCGTCGAGCAGGTCTTCCAAGTGCAACGAAGGTTGTCCCGTGGCGAGGTCGCCCGGATAGACGTGCGAACTCAGGCGCCGTTCGTAGATGCGCGCTATCTGTTGGGCGAGGAACGCCGAGTGGCCGCCGTCGTCATAAACGCCCGCCGGGCGCAGGAAAACGGCCGGAATCCGGCCTCGCTTCTCGCGGACGAGGGCTTCAGCGAGAATTTTGGACTCCCGGTACGGCAAGGCGGCGCTCAGAGACGCCGCCTCGTCGATGGGACGTCCACGCTCCGTGGCTTGGTGAACTAGCATAGTGCTGGAGAAGACGAACTGCTCGGCGTTGAAGGCCTTCAACGCTTCGAGCATGCGCTCCGTGCCTCGGACCGTGACTGCCTCGTAGCGGGGGTCAGGGTCCCCGCTGAGGTCAAAGAAGGCCGCGAGGTGGACCACGGACGCGATCTGCTTGCCGTACCCGGCGCGGACGCGATCGAAGGCGGCCTTGACGCTGGCGTCGTCGGTGAGATCGATGCACACGCATTCCGCCTCGGCCGGCGGATGGGGCGGCATGTCCCGATCGAAGCCGATGACCCTGAAGCGCTTGGCCAGCCGCTCGACCAGAGCCGAGCCGATAAATCCGCTGGAACCGGTGACGATGACCGTCTCGGGGGTTTTGGCAGAGGTCGCCATCAACGCCTGCTGAACAAATATTTGATCAAGCAAGCTATGGCGAGAATCAGGGCGATGACGACCAGTAGTCCTACCAGCCCCATACCGCTCATCATCGAGCCGGCATCCATCATACCGTTCATCATGGTTAAGCCTCCTCGTAGACTAAAGTCCGCAAGTCTGCGTCAAGGTTCCCTCAGATCGATTTGGGCGACCGGCCTATTGCCGAACCTTCGGCCCAACGGGCCGGTCGACGTCACTCGGGTCGAATGGCCGTGATCTCGTTGACGCCGTCGCGGACGGAGACATCGAACGCGATGCGCTCGCCTGTCTCGGCGGATTCCGCTACGGCGGGCGAAGCGGTGAAGCGCATGGTCATCGCCGGCCAGCCGACGCCGGGGATAGGTCCATGATCGACGGTTATCGTGCCGGCGTCCGGGTCAATGGCGGTGACTACGCCGGTCCCGGTCCCGGTCTGCGCGCCGGCGTCAGCCGTCATCGGTATAGTCGCTACGTCAGCTTCTCCCGTCGCTGGCTCTTCGGTCGAGGCCAGCGTCTCCTGCGGTTGGTTGCAAGCCGCCAGGCCGAGCGCCATACCCGTCGCCAGGATCAATGAGTATTTCATGGGAAAATCTCCTCAGGTTGAAAGGGTCTGATCGAGTTTGCGCCGCCGGAGCAGCAGATAGCCCGCCGGGATAACGAGCATGGACAGCAAAGGCGCCGTCACCATGCCGCCGATGACCGGAGCAGCGATGCGGCTCATGATCTCCGATCCGGCCCCGTGACCGATCAGGATCGGGAACAGGCCGGCGAGGATGACCGCCACGGTCATGGCCTTGGGGCGAACGCGCAACAGCGCGCCCTCACGCACGGCCGCTTCCACAGCGGCGCGGTCCGGGTTGTCTCCCCGGGCCTTCAGCGCCTGTTTCAGGTAGATCAGCATGACCACGCCGAACTCGGCCGACAGTCCGGCCAAGGCGATGAAGCCGACCGAGGTCGCCACCGACTGGTGATAGTCCAGCAGGTAGAGCGTCCAGACGCCGCCGGTCAGGGCGAACGGCAAGGTCGCCATGATCAGCGCCGCCTCGTCCAGCCGGCCGAAGGTCAGATAGAGCAGCAGGAAGATGATCGCCAGGGTCGCCGGGGCGACGATCTTCAGCCGCTCCGCCGCGCGCTGGAGATATTCGAACTGCCCGGAGTAGGCGATGCTGACGCCCGGGGTCAGCTCCACCTCGTCGGCCACCGCGGCCTGCAGGTCGCCCACCACCGAGGCCAGGTCGCGGCCGCGAACGTCGATATAGACCCAGGTGGTCGGCCGGCCGTTCTCCGACTTCAGCATCGGCGGGCCGTCCGCGACATCCAGCGACGCGACCGAGCCCAGGGTGATCTGCTGTCCCGACGGGGTCAGGATCGGCAAGGCCCGAAGCTCCGCCAGGCTGTCGCGGATTTCGCGCGGATAGCGCACGCTGATCGGGTAACGCGCCACGCCCTCGACGGTCTGGCCGATGGTCTCTCCACCCACCGCCCCGGACACGATGGACTGCACATCGGCGATGTTGAGGCCGTACCGGCCGGCCGCTAGGCGGTCGATGTCGACGTCGATGTAGCGGCCGCCGGTCAGACGCTCGGCGAAGGCGGAGCTGACGCCCGGAACAGCGCCGGCGACGTCGGCGACCTGCTGGGCGATCCGGTCGATCTCGGCGAGATCGGCGCCGGAAACCTTGACGCCGATGGGGCTCTTGATGCCGGTCGCGAGCATGTCGATCCGGTTGCGGATCGGAGGCACCCAGACGTTGGTCAGGCCCGGGACCTGGACGGCGCGATCCAGCTCCTCGACCAGCCGGTCCGGCGTCATGCCGGGACGCCACTCATCGCGTGGCTTGAAGCGGATCGTCGTCTCGAACATCACCAGCGGCGCCGGATCGGTGGCGGTGTCCGCCCGCCCGGCCTTGCCGAACACGCTTTCGACCTCCGGCACGGTCGCGATCATCCGGTCGGTCTGCTGCAGAAGCTCGGACGCCTTGGCGGCCGACAGGCCCGGCAGCGCGGTGGGCATGTACAGCAGATCGCCCTCGTCCATCGGCGGCATGAACTCCCCGCCCAGCTGACTCAAGGGCCAGGCGGCGGTGGCGAAGGCGATCAGGGCCATCAGCAGGGTCGCCCGTGGCCGCCGCAAGACCCAGTCGAGCGGTCTCCGATAGACGAAAACAAGCGCCCGGTTGATCGGGTTGCTGTGCTCGGCCGGGATGCGTCCGCGGATAAGAAATCCCATCAGCACCGGCACGAGGGTGATGGAGAGGATGGCCGCCCCCCCCATGGCGTAGCTCTTGGTGAAGGCCAGGGGCGAAAACAGCCGCCCCTCCTGCGCCTGCAAGGTGAACACCGGCACGAACGACAGGGTGATGATCACCAGGCTGAGGAACAGCGCCGGCCCCACCTCGACGGCGGCCTCGGTGATCACCCGCCAGCGCGCCTCGCCCTTAAGCCGGTCGTCCGGATGATCGTGTTCCCATCGCTCGATGTGCTTGTGGGCGTTCTCGATCATGACCACCGCCGCGTCGACCATGGCGCCGATGGCGATGGCGATGCCGCCCAGCGACATGATGTTGGCGTTGACCCCCTGCAGATGCATCAGGATGAAGGCCGCCAGCACGCCGAGCGGCAGGGTCAGGATCGCGACCAGCGCCGAGCGGGCGTGCCACAGGAACAGTCCGCAGACGATGGCGACGACCACGAACTCCTCGATCAGCTTGGTGCTGAGGTTCTCGATCGCGCGATCGATGAGTTCGGACCGGTCGTAGACCGGAACCACCTCGACCCCGGGCGGCAGGCCCGACTTGAGCGTCTCGAGCCGTTCCTGCACCGCCGCGATGACGGACCGCGCATTGCCGCCGGATCGCAGGATCACAACCCCGCCGACCACCTCGCCCTCGCCGTTCAGCTCGGCGATCCCGCGGCGCATCTCCGGCCCGATCTGGACCGTGGCGACGTCGCCGAGCTGAACCGGAACGCCGCCGGCCGCCGCCCGGATCGGGACGGCGCGAAAGTCGTCCAGGTCGGTCAGGTAGCCGTTGGCGCGGACCATGTATTCGGTTTCCGCCAGCTCGAGCACGGAGCCGCCAGTCTCGGCGTTGCCCTGCCTGATGGCCTCCACCACCGCCTGGTGGGTGACGCCGAAGGCGGCGAGCTTCACCGGGTCGAGCACGACCTGATATTGGCGGACCATGCCGCCGATGGTGGCGACCTCGGCCACGCCGGGCACGGTCTTCAGCTCGTAGCGCAGGAACCAGTCCTGCAGGCTGCGCAACTGGGACAGATCGTGCCGGCCGGTTCGGTCGACCAGGGCGTATTCGTAGATCCAGCCCACCCCCGTCGCGTCCGGGCCCAGCGCCGGCCTCGCCGTCTCGGGCAATCGCGACTGGACCTGGCTGAGGTATTCGAGAACCCGCGACCGGGCCCAGTAGAGATCGGTTCCCTCATCGAACAGGACATAGACGTAGCTGTCGCCGAAGAACGAATAGCCCCTCACCGTGCGGGCGCCGGGCACCGACAGCATGGTCGTGGCCAAGGGATAGGTGACCTGGTTCTCGACGATCTGCGGCGCCTGGCCGGGATAGGCTGTCCGGATGATGACCTGGACGTCCGACAGGTCCGGCAAGGCGTCGACGGGCGTGCTGCGAACGGCCCAAAGCCCGCCCGCCAGCAGGGCGAGCGCGGCCAGCAGGACGAAAATCCGCGCCCGGACCGACGCGCGAATGACGGCGGCGATCATCGGGTTGCTTCCTTGCGGGTCAGGCTGCGCACCGTCGGTTCGCTGTCCGCCGCCTCGAAGGTGAAGTCCACCTGGTCGCCGATCGATACGTCCTGATCGACCGTCTCCGGAATCCGGAAGGTCATGGTCATCGCCGGCCACTGCAACGCCGGCACCGGTCCGTGGGCGAGGGTTATGGTCCCCTCCCCGATCGCCTGGACCCGTCCGCTGGCCCGGTGGATGGCCGGTCCGTCGGCGGCCGCGGCCTGGTCGAGGTTGCGCGCCTCCACGCCCGACAGGCTGGCTTCCGAATCCAGCAGGAACTGCCCGGACGCGACCACCCGCTCGCCTTCATTGAGTCCGGCGAGGATCTGCGTCTGCCCGCCGGCTTCGCGCCCGACCCGGACCTCTGCGGGTTGATAGCGGCCGCCCTCCAGCGCGAGCATGACGAGCGTCCGCCGGCCGGTCCGGATCACCGCCTCGGACGGTACGAGCAGGGTGGTCCCGGACTCGCCGCCGAAGACGATCTGCCCGTACATGCCCGGCCGCAGCCGACCTCCACGATTGGTCATCTCGATGCGGGCCGTCACGGTCCGGCTGTCGCCCGCGATTTCCGGCAACAGGGCGGTCAGCCGCCCCGTCATCCGCTCGCCGGGGAAGGCCGCCAGCGTCACCCCGACGGTGCGCCCGACGCGCAGGCGGCCCGCCATGGCTTCGGGTATCGCTGCGTTGAGCCACACGGTCGAAAGCCCATTGATCTCGGCCAGGGTCATGCCGGCGGGCACGCTCATCCCGGCCCTGACGCCGAGCGTGCGAATGGCGCCGCCGATCGGGCTGGACACCGTCACCGTCGTCCGGGGCCGGCCCGAGCGCTCGACCGCAGCGACCAGGCTTTCGGGCATGCCCAGCAGGATGAGGCGTTGGCGCGCAGCGGCCGTGAGGGCCGCATCTCCCGTGCGCCGGAGCGCGAGATACTCGAGCTGGGCGCCGCCCCACTCAGGCACGAGCAGATCGACCAGCGGCGCGCCGGCCCGGATGACGTCGCCGGGCGCGCGGTCATAGACGCGTTCGACGAAGCCGGCGGCGCGAGCCTGGACGACGGCCACGTCGCGCGCGTTGAAATCGACGACGGCCGTCGCCGCGACATCGCCCTCCAGGGTTCCTGATCGAACCGTGGCGAAGCGGGCGCCGAGCGACTGGACGAGAGCGGGATCGATGCGAACGCCGGCCCCGGTGTCCGAGGCCTCGTCGGCGTATCGGGGGACCAGGTCCATATCCATGTAGGGGGACTTGCCCGGCCGGTCGAACCGCTGGTCCGGGACCATGGGATCGTACCAGTAGAGCACCTCGCGCTCGCCCGACGCGGCTTCGGGCGCCTCCGCGCGATCCGCCCCAGGTCTGGAGAGTCCCCATCCGAGGCCGGCGCCGATGATGATCAGACCGGCGGCGGCCGTCGCCCACCGGAGATGGTTGCGCTCGAGCCGGATCATTGGCCGCTCCCGTAGGTCAGGGTGATCTGGACGGCGAGCCGCGCCACCTCGGCTTCCCGGTCCAGGGCGTCGAGGCGGGCATTGGCCAGGGCGGTAAAGGCGTCGATGACCCCGGACATGTCCGCGGAGCCGGCCGCATAGCCGGCGGTCTCGACATCGGCGCGGGAGCGCAGGTTGGGCAGGACCACGTCCCTCGCCCGGATCCAGCGCGTTCGCGCCGATTCGTACCGGGCCAGATCGCCCTGGAGCTCCGCCGAGAGGGCGCGCTCGAGCGCCTCACGCTCGGCGGCGACGCGTCGCGCATCGGCTGCGCGGGCGGTGATCAGCGGCGCCTGTCGTGTCGATTGAAACAGCGGGAGGCGGACGCTGGCGCCGACGGAGACGAGATCGCCGAACATCGGGTCGCGGCGCGAATAACCCACCTCGAACGACCAGTCGGGCCGCCGGCCCGCGCGGGCCAGATCGACATCCGCCTCGGCGCGCTCGGCGGCGGCGCGGTAGGCCCGCAGGGGCGGCAGGTCCGCAAGGCTGATGCGCCGGGCGGTCGGATCGAGATCGATGTCCGGCGGCGGGCCGTCCGTTGTCGGCGCCGGATCGCCGGTCCAGCGCGAAAGTCCAGCGCGCGCCTCGGCGATGTTCGCGTCCAGGCCGTCGCGCCTGTCCTCAAGATCGGCCTTCAACTCCACAGGTCCGAGGGCCTGGGCCGGGCGGAGCCGGGATGACGCCACCGCGGCGGGCGCCGCCTCCCAGAGCGGCTCGAGCGACGCCAGAAGCTCATCGAGGACGGCCAGCCGGCGCTCGGCGTAGTGCAGATCAATCCAGGCCTGGCCGGCGGCGATGCGCACCTCCCAGAGGGTGGTCGCCGCCCTCGCCCGGGCCACGTCGACATCCGCCCCGGCGACTTCACGTTCGGCGCGCCGGCGCGCCCGGCTTGGAACATCCTGCTGAACGCCGACCTGAAACATGGTCATCGCGCTCTCGTCGAACCGGCCGGCCGAAGGACCCGACACCGGATAGTTGCTCAGGCCGACGCGCAGGCGGGGATCCGGCAGCCGACCGGCGGCGATCGCAGAGGCCCGGGCGGCGTCCACGCCCAGTTCGCTGGCGCGCAGGGACGGCGCGTCCGAGCTGGCCTCCAAGGCCTGTTCGAACGTCAGAGGTTCAGCCTGGACCGAGCCTGCGATGAGCAAGGCGCAGCCGCCGAACGATGCGGCGCGGAGCCAGAGCGGCGCGCCGCGGCGCGCCCGACCGGCAGATGATTTTAACACGACAAGGAACTCCGAAACCCTCGGACCCGTCGCCGTCAGGCTACGGGTTCAGCTGCTCGAATGGTCGGCGTCCAATGGTGCGCCGCCCGCGAAGACAGTGTCAGGGCTGGAGTCTGGGAGGATCTCGAAGCGGACACGGGGTCGTCCCCGTCAGGCGCGTCACCACCCGGTCGTAGGCCGCTGGTGCGCCCACCGACGGATGAGACAGTATCGATTCAGGCCTCAGCACCGGCGAAACCGCCGTGCATCCCATCTGGACCATGCACTCCGGCGTCATCTCGTCGCACGGCATGCGTTTCCCGTCTGATGGGTCGGCTTGGTCCATCGCCATTTCCGCGCAGTCCGAGGACATCTCGACCGCGTCGGCAGCGACAGGCAACGGAGCGGCGCGCGCCATCGACTGGTCAAGAAAGCCAACGAACGCCAAGGCGATGATGAATGTGCGGATGACATTCCACATGCGGAAGACCTTCGCACGACCGGTTGACGGGCGCAACTCGGTCCGGCGGCTGAGCAGGCGACGGACGCTCCGTTCGCGGCGGAATAGGCGGGAAAGCCGGGGCCGCGTCAGCGGTCCCGGCGCCCGTTATCCGACAAGGCCAGACGCTCGCGCCGCCGTCGGCGGGGCTCGCGGATGAATAGGGAACGCCAGGCGCGGGAACAGCGGCAATCGGTCTGACTTGTTCCGGGAACCGTGAGGAGCTTCCCATGCATATCCAACCGATGATCAACAGCCACCCCGACGTGCGAGGCGACGTCAACGACTCCCTCGTTCGCGCCATCGAGGCCGCCTACGGCTGCGCCGCCGTCTGCCGCATTTGCGCCGACGCCTGCCTGGCCGAGAAGATAGTGGCGGACCTGACCCAGTGCATCCGCCTGAACCTGGACTGCGCCGATGTCTGTCTCGTCACGGGCGGTCTGGCCGCGCGGCGCGCGGGCGGCAATGAGGCCCTCATCAAGCGCATGTTGGAAGCCTGCGCCCAGGCCTGTGCCGACTGCGCCGCCGAATGCGACAAGCACGCCGACAAGCACGAGCACTGCCGCCTCTGCGCCGACGAATGCTGCCGCTGCGAAGAGGCCTGTCGCGAGGCCGCCGTCACCATCACCGCGTCCCGACACTGAAACGAGCCTCGCATGCGGCGCCGCCTCTGCGCAAAGGCGTCAACCGACGAAACTCACCCGGCGCCGAGCGCCTCGATGACGGGGCAGCGCGCCTGATCGCCGTCCTCGCAGCCGTCGAGGGCGCGACCCAGCACCGTTCCCAGCCGCTCGAGGTCGGCGATCTTCTCATCCACCAATTCCAGATGGCTCCGCATCAAGTCCCGCACAGCCCCGCAGGCTTCAGTCTCGGCATCGCTAAGCGCCACGAGATCGCGGATCGTGGGAATCCCAAAGCCCAGATCACGCGCCCGCCGGATGAAGCGCAGTTGCTGGGCCTCCTGCTACCCATAACGGCGATGACCGTTGCTGGTCCGTCCAGGCGGAGGTAAAAGCCCGATCCGTTCATAATAGCGGATCGTTTCGAGGTGGACCCCCGCCCGCGCCGACAGTTCGCCGATTTTCATCGCACACATCACTCTTGAACCCGTAGCCGCTACGGGTTGTAGAGCGGGTGACTGGCGCTGAACAGGAGCTGCCGATGACTCCCGATCCTACCGACCGCGACAAGGCCGAAATTGCCGTCGGCGCCTCAGCCGCTATTGCCGGCGCGGCGTCGGTTCTCGCTTGGGCCGCCTGCTGCGTCCTGCCGCTAGCTCTGTCCGTCGTCGGGCTTTCCTTCGCCGGCGCGGCGATGCTCGCGGGCCTGCGCCATACGCTGACCCCGATCGCCCTGCTCATCGTCGCGGTGGGCTGGCTGCTGCACTTTTGGCGCTTGCGGCGCTGCCGAACCGATGCGAGCTGCGACCGGCCATCGCGTCTGTCCTTCTGGGTTCTAGTAGTTGCGACGGCTCTTGTGGCGACGGCCTTCGTCTGGGAACCCCTGATTGAACCATTCCTCATGCTGCGCTTGGCAGCCCTCCGATGAGCACGCCCGTGGTTCTGACCTCGACGCTCGTCTGTCCGCACTGCCGCCACGCCGCGACGGAGACGATGCCGACCGACGCCTGCCTCTGGTTCTACAACTGCCTCGGATGCAGGCGCCAGCTAAGGCCCCTGCCCGGAGACTGCTGCGTCTTCTGCTCCTATGGCGACACCGCCTGTCCGCCGGTTCAGGTGGATGGCAAGGGATGTTGCGGCTAGGCTCAGTCCATGACCGATCACGCCACGCCGAATCTACCCTCGCGGGATTTCGAACTCACGTCGCGGTTCTATGCGGCGTTGGGCTTCGTCGAAGGCTGGCGCGACGAGGGCTGGATGATCCTCAAGCGCGGCGATCTCACGCTTGAGTTCTTTCCCTATGCCGACCTCGACCCGACGACCAGTTCGTTCAGCTGCTGCCTACATCTCGACAACCTCGACGGCTTTTACGCCGTCTGCAAGGCCGCCGGCCTGCCCGGGCAGTGCTGGGGAGCGCCCCGGCTTCACGCGCCCGCCGTCGAAGCATCAGGACTGCGCATTGGTGCCTTGATCGACCTCGACGGGACACTGCTCCGTTTGATCCACAACGCCTAGGATTCACGACGCGCGCTCCACTTGGACGCGAGGCTTGCTGTTCGAGCCGCCATCAGGGAGACTCTGGCGATGAAGAAGAGTCTCGATCATCTGCCGCTGCGCAAGCAGGCGGAATTGCGCCGGGTGGTGGAGGTGGTTCGGGAGTCGTTCGAGGAGGCGATCTCGACGCGCCGGGCCGCGCGGCTGAAGAACGGCAATATCCTCAAGATCATCCTCTACGGATCATACGCGCGCGGCGACTGGGTGCACGATCCGGTCGGCCGCTACTTCTCCGACTTCGACCTGCTGATCGTGGTCGACCACGAAGACCTGACCGACGGCGAGTTCTGGCATGACGCCGAAAACCGGCTGATGCCCTTGGGGCCGGACATCAAGACACCGGTCAGCCTGATCGTTCACAGCCTGGACGACGTGAACGAGCAGTTGGACCGGGGTCGCTACTTCTTCGCCGACATCGTGCGGGAGGGCGTGGTTCTGCACGACACGCCTGGCGCCAAGCTGCACAAGCCAGCGGACCTTAAGGCGCAGGTGGCGCTGGCGGAAGCCGAGCAGCATTTCGAGAAGTGGATCACCAGCGCCACCGGAGCGCAGGCTGGCGCGAAGTTTTATATCGAGATGGGAGACCGCAACTGGGCGGCCTTCCTTCTTCATCAGGCTGCTGAGCACCTTTACCACTGCATCTTGCTGGTGGTGACGCTGTATAGCGGCAAAGCGCACAACCTCGCCTTTCTACGCAAGAAGGGCGAGGCGATCGACGCGCGCCTCACGGCGGCGTGGCCGCGTGAGAGCAAGTTCGAGCGGCGCTGCTTCGAGCTGTTGCGCGAAGCATACGTCAAGGCGCGCTACTCCAAGCACTACAAGATCAGCGACGAGGAACTGGCCTGGTTGACGGAACGGGTAGAGGTGCTGCGTGGGCTGGCGGAGATGGTCTGTGAAGAGCGGCTGGTGCAACTGCGCGACGAGGTCGACGATGACGCTGGGGCTTGATTTGAACCTACAGGGACTCGCCGAAATCCATGACCGGTCATGACGGCGACCGTTGGAACGACGTCTATCGGTCGAAGACGTCCGATCAGGTCAGCTGGTTCGAGGCGACCCCGACCGCCTCGCTTGAGGCGCTGCGCCGCGTGGGCGCCGGTCCGCGCCGGTCACTGATCGATGTCGGCGGAGGCGCGTCGGCCCTGGTGGACCGGCTGCTCGATCTGGGCTGGAGCGACCTGACCGTCCTGGACATCGCAGAGGAAGCCCTGGAGGTCTCGAAAGCGCGCCTGGGCGCGCGAGCGGATCGGGTGGACTGGCGCGTCGCCGACATCGTCACCTGGCGGGCGAAGCGGCGCTACGATCTCTGGCACGACCGAGCAGTCTTTCATTTCCTGATCACGGTCGAGGCGCGAGCGGCCTACCGGCGGGCCTTGGCGGCCGGCCTGGCGCCCATTGGCCATGTGATCATCGCCACCTTCGCGCCGGAAGGGCCCGACCGATGCAGCGGACTGCCGGTCCGCCGCTACGACGTGGCCGGATTGCACCGTGAGTTCGAGGTCGATTTCGATCTCGTGGACCACTGGACGGATTATCACCGGACCCCGGCCGGAGGGTTTCAGGCCTTCACATGGGCCACCCTGCGGAAGCGGCCGTGAGCGCGTCGCTGGATCGCGTCGCCGCCGATCCGCAGCCGCCCCCGCTCGGGTACGCCGCGCTGTTCCTCCGCTTCCTGAAGTTCGGCTTCATGGCCTGGGGCGGACCCGTCGCCCAGATCGCCATGATCCGCCGCGAGCTGGTCGACGAGGAGCGCTGGATATCCAGCCCCCGCTTCAACCGCCTGCTGGCCGTCATGCAGGCCCTGCCGGGCCCAGAGGCGCACGAACTTTGCGTCCATCTCGGCATGCGGGCCAGGGGCCGCATCGGCGGCGTGCTGGCTGGCCTGGGCTTCATGCTGCCGGGCTTCCTGCTGATGATGGGGCTGTCTTGGGCCTATTTCGCCCTCGACATCGACGGGACGGCGCTGGGAGCCGCCTTCCTCGGCATCCAGGCGGCCGTCATCGCGCTCATCGTCCGGGCCGTGCATCGCATCGGCGAACACGTTCTGCGCAATCGCTGGCTCTGGGTCATCGCCGTCGTCTGCGGCTTGGCGGCCTTCGCGGGGACGCCGTTCTGGATCACCCTGCCAGCGGCCGGGCTCGTCTATGCGCTTCTGGCGCTGGGGCGTGGGATCCTGGCCGCGTTGGTCTTCATCGTCGCGGTCGCGCTGGCCTGGGTCGTGACGTCGTCGGGTTCGACAGCGGACCTCGACATTGCGCCGATCGTGACCGGAGCGGTCGATGCCTCGCTCCTGTCCTTGTTCGCGTCCGGCCTGAAGGCCGGACTGCTCACCTTCGGCGGTGCCTATACGGCCATCCCGTTCATCCGCAACGACGCCGTGGGGCGAGGCTGGATGACCGATGGACAGTTCCTCGACGGCTTGGCCCTGTCGGGGGTGCTGCCCGCTCCACTAATCATCTTCGCCACCTTCGTGGGCTATGTCGGCGGCGGGCCGGTCGGCGCGGTGGTGATGACGGCGGGGGTGTTCCTGCCGGCGTTCGGCTTCTCCCTGGTCCTGTATGATCGTCTGGAGGCCGTGCTGGAGGACAAGCGACTGCACGCCTTGCTGGAGGGCATCACCGCCGCCGTGGTGGGCCTGATCGCGGCGACGACCGTCGAACTCGCCCTGGCGACGAGCGAACGGATCTCTCCCCTGGTCATCGGCGTGGGGATTTTCGCGGCGTCGCTGGCGGTGCTCTACGTTTGGACCAGTCGGTTGAACATCGTGGCGGTGATCGTGGCGGCGGGGGGCGCCGGCATCGTTCTTCTCTGAGCCAGGGCGTTGGGCGCGCGCCTATGACGGGCGGGTAAGGTCGCCGCCGACCGTCCGTTTGCCGGCTGACCGAGGAGCGGACGGGCCGGCTCTCCTGGCAGCGGGCTCAGCCGTGCGCGGCCTCTCAATGGCTTGATCTGACCGAAAGCCGGTCGTCTTCCGCAACCGGGCGGGGCGAGTTTCTTCCCCGGCCTGACGGCCTCCTCGCGCAAGCAAGAAACACGCCCCGCCCAGTCCTTCGCGTGCGCTTCGGGGTCTCTCTCGCCTGCGGCGCTCCGACCTGCGGGCCGTCCGTCTCCCGGTCCGTCGATCGCCATCGAGGCCGCGGCAGGCGTGGCCCGACATCAGCAAGGAGAGACGACCATGGCCACCATCGGCACCTTCACCCAGCAAGCGGACGGAACCTACAGCGGTTCGATCAAGACCCTCACCCTCAACGTCAAGTCCGCCAATCTGCGGGCCAACGAGAAGACCGACGAGAAGGCTCCCGACTTCCGCATCTTCTCCGGCCAGACCGAGTTCGGCGCCGCCTGGAAGAAGACGTCCCGCGAGAACCGCGACTACCTCTCGGTCAAGCTCGACGATCCCAGCTTCCCCGCTCCGATCTACGCCTCTCTGGTCGAGATCGACGGCGGGCACAGCCTGATCTGGTCTCGCTGACCGAGTCGCGGCGGCGCTGACCAAGCGCCGTCGCCCCTTCCTTCACATCCCGTCCGAGGAGGCCGCCATGACGCGCCCCAACGAACCCGCTCGCCCCGATCTCTACGCTCGCGTCACAGATCGGATCATCGCCCAGCTTGAAGCCGGGGTCCGGCCGTGGACCCAGCCCTGGACAGCCAGCGAAACCGTCAGCCGGCCGCTCCGCCACGACGGCACGCCCTACAATGGCGTCAACGTCCTGCTTCTCTGGTCGAAAGCCATGACGCGAGGCTATGTCTCCGCCACCTGGATGACCTTCCGACAGGCGCTCGCGCTTGGCGCCCACGTCCGCAAGGGCGAAACCGGATCGACCGTGGTCTACGCCAACACCATCGTCCGCGAGGAAATCTCTGACGTCGGCGAGCCCGAGACGGCCCGCATTCCGTTCCTGAAGGCCTACACAGTTTTCAACACCGAACAGATCGAGGGACTCCCCGAGGCCTTCGCGCCGGTGAAGCCGCCCGTCCAAAACCCCGACGATCGCATCGCCCGCGCCGAAGCCTTCTTCAGCGCGACCGGGGCGGTTGTTCGGCACGGTGGCGGGTGCGCCTTCTATGCGCCTGGGCCTGACATTATCCAGATGCCGGCGTTTGAGACCTTCATCGACGCCGGGAGCTATTACGCCACGCTCGGCCACGAGATGACCCACTGGACACGCCACGCCAGTCGGTTGGACCGCGACTTCGGGCGTCGTCGGCACGGCGATGAAGGCTATGCTCGCGAGGAACTGGTCGCCGAATTGGGCGCAGCATTCCTGTGCGCCGACCTCGAACTCCATCTGGAACCGCGTGACGATCACGCCGCCTATGTCGAGTCCTGGCTCCGGGTGCTGCGCGACGACAAGCGTTTCGTCTTCAGCGCGGCCGCCCACGCCCAACGCGCGGTGACCTTCCTGCACGAACTTCAATCCGGCTGAGACCGTCAATCGTATCGACGCCGCGTGGCGGCGGCGTCGATCTACGAGGTTGGATCGTTCGTCACGTCGCTGAATCTACCCGCAGAAGGCGTATCACCGCCAGCCGTTCATCCGACATCTCCGTGAAGAAGCTGTGTGGTTGACCGGGATAGACGGTGAAGATGGTCGCGTCCGCGGCGTCGTGGGGCGACAGAAAATACACGCAGTCGAACCTGAGGGGTGTGTTCTCCAACCGCCGCCGCACAAGTGCCTGGAACGCTGAGAGCACGATCTGGATGAAAGCATGGCGGGGTCCATCCATCGCCCGTCGTCCGGCTGGGGCGCCCTTCAGGGCGGTGGGCGAGCGGTCGCGAAGCGGACGCCGAGGGGAGGACGGGGCAGCCCCGCAGGCCTACGGGGCGAGGGAGGTGACTGTCTAGGGCAGGATAGGCTTTGCGCCGGCAATGTCTGACAAAGCCCTCGACCGATGGACCGCCTCACCCTTCGCCTCTCGCCCGATCTGGCCCGTCGTTTCGACGCCGCCGCAGCCGGTCACGGGGGCCGGTCGCGCTTCCTGCGCAGCCTCATGGAGGGCGTCGCGCAGGCACATCTTCCCGTGCCCGAGAACCCTCCGACGGGCGGCAAGTCGAGCAAGCTGACCCTCCGCCTCGGCGAGCTGGATGTGGCCCTGCTCGAGACCGAGGCGGCGAGCGCGGGCCTGTCCCGCACCCAATGGTCTGTCGCCCTGATCCGCGGACGCCTTCACAACCGGCCCCAGTTCACCCGGCCGGAGGCCCTGGCGTTCATCGAGGTCCAGCGCGAACTCCGGCGGATCGGCGTCAACGTCAACCAAATCGCCCGCGCCCTGAACACGGCGGTGATGGAAGGGACGGTGCTCGACCTGGAGACGGCCCAGCTGGCGGCCTTCAGCGACGAAGTCCGGGCGCACATCGCGGGTCTGCATGATGCCTTCAACGGGAACTTGGCCTACTGGTCCGCGGAGCTATGACCGACTTCCGGACACCCTTCGGCTTCGAGGAGGTCCTTCGGCCGCCCATCGACATTCGACGCGCGCGGATCACTCCGACCGTGCTTCGCGGACCAACCGCCGCGGCAGGGTCGGGAACGCGCGCGCAACTGGCGCGGGTCGTGCGCCGGGCGCCGGAGGTGATGGTCAAGATCACGGGTCGGACGCGCGATGGAGGCCATCTTCTGCGCCACCTCGACTACATCTCGCGCAACGGCAAGCTCGTTCTGGAGGGGCCGGACGGCGAGCGGCTGGAGGGTCGATCTGCGGTTAAGTCACTGGCGGAAGACTGGACGGCCGAACTTTCGGTCGACCCAAGGCATCGACGGAATTCGCCGGTGTCGCTGTCGATCGTGCTCAGTATGCCGGCGGGGACCGACTCGTTTCGGGTCCACGACGCCGCGCGCGCCTTCGCCGACCAAACCTTCGGCGACCGCCATCCCTATGTGTTCGCGCTCCACACAGACGACCGTCACCCTCATGTGCATATGACTGTGCGGGCGCTCGGGCGGGATGGAGAACGGCTGAACCCGCGCAAGGCCGATCTGCAGGTTTGGCGGGACAGGTTCGCAGCCGCGATGCGGGCGAGGGGCGTCGAAGCCGAGGCGACCCCGCGTCGCGCGCGAGGCGTAGTCAAGAAGGCCGAGCGCATCCCCGTACGCAAGCTGCGGGAACGGTTCGTCGCGGGGACGGGTGAGATCCCTGCGGTGCTGGCCAGCGCCTATCGCGACGCCGCCAGACCGGACGGTCGTGACGCCGGCTGGCTCGGACCGATCCGGGACCGGCAGCTGACCATAAGGCGAGCGTTCGTCGCGGAGGCGCTGAGGCTCGCCCGGTCCGGTCAGGTGGAAGACCAGGCGATGGGCCGCAGGATCGAGCAGTTCGTGCCCGACATGCCGCCCGTCCTAACTCGAGGACAACAGATCGAGCGTCAACTCGATCAGGCGTGGCTTGGGAAGGATTTCACCCATCCTCCGGCGGCGCCGCCACCCGACCGATCGGCGCGCCGTCGCCGCTGATTGGCGGCAGCCGAAAGCGTCAGGACGAAGCCCTGTGTTTCGGTGAGCCGTTTGTCGTCATTTTCATTGCAGAATCACGAGCGCTTTTGAGGCGGAAAAATCAGTAAGGAACAGCGAAGCGCGACATGCCTGCCGCCGTGCTTAATCGTCTTCGGGTTGAGCGTGACCGACAGGTCCACGCCGAGCGGTTCTTCCTGGGCCGTTCGATTAACCGCTGCGACGAGCCGCGCTAGACCCCCTTGGGGTCCGTCAGCTCCAATACAAGGGCCAGCAACATCGGATCGTCCGGCGCTGAATAGACCTGAGTCGGAATCCGGCTCTGGGTCAGTCTCATGGCGATTTCTACTCAGCTCCCCCACGGAGCGCCGCCTTCCTTTCAGATAGAGCGCGAAATAATTAATTCGTCGAGGAAGTCGAACGAGCGGAGTGAGGGAACTAGTCGCTCGCCACGTAATCAATTTAGGAAGCGGAGGACTGTCGATGGTTGGTGCGCAGCGTCTTGCTTCGCTCGATGTGATGCGCGGTTTCGCCGTCGTAGGCATGATTATCGTGAATTGGGCGGCTACGGTCGCAAACCATCATGTCAGCGTCGTGCCTTGGCCCCTTCTCCATGCAGAATGGACGGGTTTAACCCCTGCTGATCTCGTATTCCCAGCGTTCGTTGTACTGATGGGGGTCTCGCTGGGGCTCAATTATGACGCCTCTGTAAAGCAACCGTTTCGACGAGTCCTGGTCCGATCAAGCCGCCTCTTTGCCGTAGGCCTTGTGCTTTCCAATCTCTATTGGTTGAGGGATCCGGACCCAGACACATTCCGTATACTCGGCGTTTTACAACGGCTCGCCCTTGTTTATTTGGCGACCGCCCTTCTCATTCGCCATAGTTCCAGCCGTTTCCAGATAGTCATGATTGCAACTCTTCTTGTCGGGTACTGGGCGGCTCTCCTCGCGCCGCTACCCTCCGGTGTCCCTAGAGATATAACGGTGCCGGGCGCAAACTTCGTCTCGTGGTTTGATCGCGTGACGCTCAGCGGCCACATCTACGTACCGGGCCCTTCGGGTTACGATCCGGAAGGGGTTCTCAGTACGTTTCCTGCGGTGGCCCTGTGTATGATCGGTGTGATGGCGGGTCTATGGTTGTGCAAGCGCACTCCGTCCGCTGGTATATCCTTTCGCTTAGCGATTAGCGGTGCTCTGTTTTTGGCGGTGGGCGTTGTCTGGTCAGGGGCGCTCCCGATCGTAAAGAACCTCTGGACTAGCAGCTATGCGATGGTCAGTGCTGGCCTCACTCTTTTGATACTGGCATCTGCATACTGGTTAGTCGACGTCCTTGGCCGACGGCCCATCGGCACCGAATTCTTCCGGTCGTTCGGGCTCAATGCGATCGCGGCTTACGTTCTGCATGCGCTGATTTTGACGGCGCTTTCCGCTGGACGCTTATATGTAGGCCGGGCTTTCGACGGGTTAGTAGGAGGGGCGACCCTAGCGTCGTTATTTTCACTCGCTGTCGTGCTAGGCGTCACTTGGTTTATAGTAGCTTGGCTGCGACAGCGTCAGGTATTTTTGCGGATATGAGTGCCGCTAGATTGCTTGCGGCCAATTCTGTCGGGCCGAATTCAAGGAGTTCGTCTTTCTGCTGATGAATTGGCGGCCTTGACCTACAGAAAGGCGGCGTGTCCGTAGCTATCCTAGCCTAGCTGCCTGACGTTGCGGGCCGAATAAGCTTGATGACAAAGTCCCTGCGAGGAGTGGTGACAAGTGGGGGCATTCGTGGACTTGAACCACGGACCTGCGGCTTAAGAGGCCGCAGGTCTGCGCGTCAGCGTCTGAGCTATTAGATCAGGAGTCGCCGACGGCTCCGACAAGGCGGTCGGGCCGACACCATCATTTGGGCTGAAAGAACCAGCAGCAGGATAGATGCTGATTAGTCGGGCGCAACTCCTTCAGACCTATGGCTCTCGAACCTGCGTCGTATCCAAGTTCGACCGGGTTTCTCTACGAGCAAATGCAAGGCGGCTGCGATCAGCGCCGTGGCGACAAACAACCCCGTCAGTTCGACCGGTGTGATCCGGAAAGCGCTGTCGATGCCTCGGAGTTCGGCAACGACACCCTTGAATGCGACGATGACGGGCATATGCACGAGATAGAGGGCGAAGGACGCCTCGCCGGCGAAGACTAGGGCCGGGGCGGCAAGGGGGCCTTCGCAGTCCGCGCGGGCGAGCAGCGACCATGTCAGGATCACGGGGGCCGCGAGGGCGACGATGATGCGGTCGTCCAGCGACAGCTGCATCGCACCGAGCAGGAGCACTGTGGTGAACAGGGCGGCGGCGGCGGCGACGGGCCGGCTCCAGCGCCAGCGATGGCCCAGCGCATAAAGCGCCATGCCGATCAAGAATTCCGGGACGATCCGCAGGATGCCGAGCGAATCCTCGGCCCGGGGCAGGACCTTGCCGAACGCCTGGACATACAGGGCGTCGATCGCAATGAAAGCCACCGCTCCGATCCCGAGCAACGCCCAGGGGCGCGCTCGGAACCGCAGGGCCAGCCATGCAAAGGCGGGGAACAGCAGATAGGCAAACCATTCCGCCGAAAGCGACCAACTGGGTCCGCTCCAGTTGATGACGGCGTCCGTCGGGAACCAGGACTGGACGAGGAACAGGGTCTGGAAGAAGGCGAGCGGAGGGTAGCTGTCGGCGTCGAACTGCACCCCGGCCGCCATGGCGCCCAACACCATGATCAGCACCCCTGTCAGTACGGTCAGATGCAGGGGGTAGAGCCGCGCCAGCCGGGCCACGATGAAGCGCCTGTAATTGAAGGTCCCGGCAGCGAAGGCCGGCCCGTAGACGTGGGTCAGGATGAAGCCCGACAGCATGAAGAAAGCGTCCACCGCCAGGCGGCTTCGCTCAATAATCGGACTGAAGCCCAAGGCTGGGTCCCACTGGAGCTGATAGTGGAATAGCACCACCCCCACCGCCAAGAAGGCCCGCAAACTGGTCAGGGCCCTCAGTTCGGCGGGGTAGCCGTCGCGGGTCGGCGGTACAGACGTCATGAGCGATGGCCCCCAAGGCGGGCGGGGATAAAACGTCCGCCTAATTGGGTTACGCATCGGATGCAGACAGCCCTCATACCGGACCCCGGCGTCGGAGGATATCTCAGCACGTCGCCGAACCGCTCCGACGGGACCTGTCGCGTTAGCGGGCGCGAGCGAGAAGGTAGATCAGTTCGGTGGCTTTGGCTTTGCGGTCGGCGAGATCGTCGCCGGTCATCGCCCCCATGACGCAGTGGTCGAGGTGGTCCTTCAAGACCTCGTTCTCGACGCGCAGGAGGGCGGCCCGCACCGCCTGGAGCTGGGTCAGGACCTCGACGCAGTACCGATCTTCTTCGACCATCCGACCGATGCCGCGCACCTGTCCTTCGATTCGGTTCAAGCGGTTTAACACCTTGGGCTTAGCTTCGGTCTGCATCCAATTCCTCGATCGAGTGGTTGGACCGTATCCCAGGTCGGCGCCTTGCGATATACCCCCGTAGGGTATATTTGAAGCGCGGCCTTCCAAGGAGCCCGCAATGTCCATGCCCTCCCATTCGCCGCCAGCCGGTCACAGCTGCTGCTCGACCAAATCGGCGGACAGGGACTCAAAGACGGTCGATCCGGTCTGCGGCATGACCGTCGATCCGGCGACCACGGCGCATCGAACCGCCCACGAGAGACAAGATCACTTCTTCTGTTCGGCGGGCTGCCGGACCAAATTCATCGCCGATCCGGACCGGTATCTCAGCGAGGCCCCGGGACCGGCGTCCGTCACCCCCGGCGCGATCTACACCTGTCCCATGCATCCGGAAGTGCGCCAGGAAGGCCCTGGCTCCTGCCCGATCTGCGGCATGGCGCTGGAGCCGGAGACAGTCTCCGCCGAGGCGCCGGTCAATCACGAACTGATCGACTTCACCCGCCGCCTCTGGGTCGGCGCGGTGTTGACCCTGCCGGTCTTCGCGCTCGAAATGGGCGGCCATCTGACGGGACTGGCCATGCGGATTCCGGGCCAGACCTCCAACTGGATTCAGTTCGCCCTGGCGACGCCCGTTGTGCTGTGGGCCGGCTGGCCCTTTTTCCAGCGTGGTTGGGCTTCGATCCGCAACCGCAGCCTCAATATGTTCACCCTGATCGCCATCGGCGTCGGAGCGGCGTGGATCTACAGCGTGGTCGCGGTGATGGCGCCAAGTCTGTTCCCGGACGCTATCCGGCGGATGGACGGAAGCGCGCCGGTCTATTTCGAGGCTGCGGCCATCATCACAGTGCTGGTTCTAGTGGGCCAGATCTTGGAACTGCGTGCGCGCGAACAGACATCCGGCGCCATCCGGGCGCTGCTGGATCTGGCACCCAAGACCGCGCGGCGGGTTCGTGACGACGGCGGCGACGAAGACGTCACGCTCGACTTGGTCGTCGTGGGAGATCGGCTGCGCGTCCGTCCCGGCGAGAAGGTGGCGGTCGACGGCGAAATCCTGGACGGTCGCGTGACCATCGACGAGTCCCTGGTCACGGGCGAATCCATGCCGGTGACCAAGACCGTCGGCGACAAGGTCGTTGCCGGGTCGCTCAACAAGACCGGCTCCTTCGTCATGCGGGCGGATAAGGTTGGCGCCGACACCCTGTTGGCCCAGATCGTCCAGATGGTCGCCCAGGCGCAACGAAGCCGAGCGCCTATCCAACGTCTGGCTGACAAGGTTTCGGGCTGGTTCGTGCCGGCGGTGATCGTTATCGCGGTTCTCGCCGCAATCGTCTGGGGCCTGGTCGGTCCCGAACCGCGACTGTCATACGCGCTGGTCGCTGCGGTGTCGGTCCTGATCATCGCCTGTCCGTGTGCGCTGGGTCTGGCCACACCCATCTCAATCATGGTCGGGGTAGGACGCGGCGCCCACGCGGGGGTTCTGATCAAGAGCGCCGAGGCGTTGGAGCGCTTTGAGAAGGTGGACACCCTGGTGCTCGACAAGACCGGCACCCTGACCGAGGGACGCCCGTCGGTGACGACTATCCGCCCAGCCGCCGGTTTCGACGAGGTTGAGCTTCTAAGGCTCTCCGCCAGTTTGGAACGCAGCAGTGAACATCCGCTGGCCGATGCGGTCGTACGCGCAGCGACCGACCGAAATCTGGTGCTGTCGGAGGCGTCGGAGTTCGACAGCCCGGTCGGGCGCGGCGTCACCGGGGTGGTCGACGGTCGCCGCGTGGTGCTCGGTAACGGCCGCTACCTCAAGGAGATCGGCGTCGACGTCGCAACGCTTGAGGCCGAGGCTGAGGCGCTTCGCCAGGACGGCGCCACCGCCATCTTCGTGGCCGTGGACGGAGCTGCGGCCGGCGTCCTGGGCATCGCCGATCCAGTCAAGGCGACGACCGCCGGGGCTATCCGCGACCTGAAGGCGGCGGGCCTGCGTCTGGTGATGATGACCGGCGACAACCGAACCACGGCAGAGGCGGTGGCGCGCCAGCTAGGCATCGACGACGTCCAGGCCGAGGTCCTGCCGCAGGACAAGGCGGCAGTCGTCGAGCGGCTGCGCGCCGAGGGCCGGATCGTCGCCATGGCCGGGGACGGGGTCAACGACGCTCCAGCGCTGGCCGCCGCAGATGTCGGTGTGGCGATGGGCGCAGGTTCGGACGTGGCGATCGAAAGCGCCGGCGTCACCCTGCTAGGCGGCGACCTTCAGGGCATTGTCCGAGCCAGGAAGCTGTCGAAGGCGGTGATGAGCAACATCCGCCAGAATCTGGTCTTCGCTTTCGGCTACAACGCCCTTGGCATCCCGGTCGCGGCGGGGCTGTTGTACCCGATCTTCGGCCTTCTGCTGTCACCGGCCCTGGCGGCGTTGGCGATGGCCTTATCCTCGGTCAGCGTCATCGCCAATGCGCTTCGGCTTCGTGCGGTCCGGCTTTGAAGGGGGCGGCGTCGGGATGCGATCAGGGAACATGATGAATGGCGCTTGGGTCAATACGCATCCCGGCGGAAGATCCTTCGCCTGATCTGGCGACGCTCCGGTATATTTAATCAAGGCGGAACCGTGGCGGCTGGCCCGGATTAGGTTGTCATCCATGTCCGGCGTGTTGCCGGGGCAGGTCAAGTCCGCCCCGCCGCAGCGGATGCCGGACGCCCCTCATTGTTTGGCCGCCCCGCGAATCGCCGGCGACCGCATCGAAGCCGGAGATTCCAATGATCAACCCAACCATCACGCGCTTGACCCTCCTTGCAGCCGGCTCTTCAGCTCTCGTTCTTGCAGCCTGCAGTCCTGCGGCAGAGGCGCCGTCGGCGCCGGAGGCGGACGCCTCCTCGGAACCCATGGCGATGGCGCAGACGCCGTTCTCCGCCGCCGAGACCGAAATGCACGAGGCCATGAGGGCGGCGACAGGAGCCAACGCCGGCGAGTCATGGGCCCGCAAGATGATCCCCCATCATCAGGGCGCCCTCGACATGTCCCAGATCGTGCTGCGGGATACCCGGGATGCCGACATTCGCCGGATGGCGCAGAAGACCATCGACATGCAGACCGGGGACATCGCCGAGCTCCGGCGTTGGCTTGAGACGAACGTGGGGGCCGCAGACGGTGCGGCGGCGCCGGACGGAGGCGGTGAGCCGCCGTTCGCGCCGGCCGAAGCGAAAATGATAGACGCCATGATGGCCGCGACCGGAGCGAACACGGACCAGATGTGGGCCAGCAAGATGATCGCTCACCACCAGGGCGCTCTCGACATGTCCCAGGTGGTGCTGCGCGAGAGCCAGGACGCCGGCATCCGGCGCATGGCGCAGAAGACGATCGAGATGCAGACGGCCGACATCGGCGAGTTACGCGCGTGGTTGGAAGCCCATCCCGGGAATGCCGGCTGACGCAGCGTTGCTGATGCGGGGGCGGGTTTTGATCAGAAAAGGGTTGCAGCCGTGGAAAACATGAAAGCCATGAAGGGGAGCTATGGGTCGTTTGCGATCGAACTCGTCCTTGATTTCATCATCATGTACCTTGTGATGTATACGATGATCGCGTCCCTCGATCATTTCTACCTTAACCTCAATAACGTCTACATGACCCTGATGATGGTCTCGCCGATGGCGATTCTTATGCTGGTCTTCATGAGGTCAATGTATCCCTCTAAACGAACCAATCTGCTGATCGGCGCCGCCGCCGCTTTGGTCTTCGCGGTCAGCTTCTGGGGGATGCGGACCCAGGCGGCGGTGGGCGATGCGGAATTCCTGCGTTCGATGATCCCGCACCACTCCGGCGCCATCCTGATGTGCCAGCAGGCGTCGCTGACGGATCCGGAAGTGCTCAGTCTGTGCGAAGAGATCGTCAGCTCCCAGGAACGAGAAATCGCCCAGATGAAGGCTCTTCTGGCGCGGCGGTAATTCGGCGGGCGGTCCAAGAAGGCGCTGGCGCGGTCGGCTCTCTGCGGCAGCGTGTCGCGAGGGACGGCCGCGCCGCTTGCGTAAATCCCTATAGATCGTCGCCGTTCGGAGGTGCGATCATGACTTTCAGGAGTATCCCATGAAGCTGGATCGTCGACTGCTGCTGCGCGGCGCCGTCGCCGGAGGCAGTCTTGCGGCCTTGCAGGGCATGATGCCTGCCTGGGCACAGACCGGCACGCCGGGACTGAGGTCCGACCTGCCGACCCTGACGGGACCGAACATCGACCTCACCGTCGGCCAGACCCCATTCACCGTGGGCGGCAGAACCGGTCTCGCGACGACGATCAATGGGATGCTTCCGGCGCCCCTGCTTCGGATGCGCGAGGGCCAGAACGTGCGACTGTCTGTGACCAACACCTTGGACGAGGACACCTCGATCCACTGGCACGGCCTGTTGCTGCCGTTCCAGATGGACGGGGTTCCAGGCATCAGCTTCCCAGGCATCAGACCGCGCGAGACGTTTGTCTACGAGTTCCCGATCCGTCAGTCCGGGACCTTCTGGTACCACAGCCATTCGGGGCTCCAGGAAGCGCTCGGCCACTACGGCCCGATCGTCATCGATCCAGCGGCCGCGGACCCGATCGGCTATGACCGAGAGCATGTTCTGGTCCTGTCGGACTGGAGCTTCATGAACCCCCACGACATCCTGACCAAGCTTAAGCAGAGCCCGGGATATTTCAATCGGCAGCGGACGACCTTGGCCGGGCTCATCTCCGGCGAGGACCGGATGAGCCTGGAGGAACGCCGGATGTGGGGCGAGATGCGCATGGATCCGCGCGACATCCTCGACGTCAACGGCACGACCTACACTTATCTGATCAACGGCCACGGGCCGCAGGAGAACTGGACCGGCCTGTTCGGGCCGGGCGAGCGGGTGCGCCTGCGCATCATCAACGCCTCGGCCATGTCGATCTTCAACGTCCGCATCCCCGGCCTGCCGATGACGGTGGTCCAGGCCGACGGCGAGAACGTCCGGCCGGTCGAAACCGACGAATTCCAGATCTCGGTCGCCGAGACCTATGACGTGATCGTTCGGCCGACCGAGGACCGCGCCTACACCATCGTCTCCGAGGCCATCGACCGTTCCGGCATGGGTCGGGCGACCCTGGCGCCGCGCCTGGGCATGAGCGCCGAGGTGCCGCCGCTGCGCGAGGTCCCCAACCTGACCATGCGCGACATGGGCATGGGCGACATGGGCGGCATGGGCGGGATGGATCACGGGTCCATGGGAGCCCAACCAGGCGCGGCCATGGCCGGGATGGACCACGGGGCCATGACCGGCGCGTCCGGCGGAGCCATGGCGGGCATGGATCACAGCGCCATGGCTCCCCAATCCGCCGGGACGATGAGCGGGATGGACCATGGGTCCATGGCCGGGATGAACATGCGCGATCCTGAGAACGCGCCGCCCGACATGGCGGTCGGGGTGGGCGTTGACGCCATCGCCATGGCCCCGGCGAACCGGTTGGGCGAGCGCCCGACCGGGCTACAGGACGTTCCCCACCGCGTCCTCGTCTACACCGACCTGGTGTCGCTCCAGCCCAATAAGGACCAGCGTCCCCCGTCACGGACGATGGAAATCCATCTGACCGGCAACATGGAGCGATTCATGTGGGGCTTCGACGGGCGCAAATTTAGCGAGATCGTTGAACCCATCCGCTTCGAGCGAGATGAGCGTGTGCGGGTGACCCTGGTCAACGACACAATGATGGCCCACCCGATCCACCTGCACGGCCATTTCTTCGAACTCGTGACGGGCGGACCAGCCGGCCACCAGCCCCTCAAGCATACGGTCAATGTCGCGCCGGGCGGCAAGGTCACCTTCGATCTGACGGCCGACGCCCCCGGCGACTGGGCTTTCCACTGCCACATGTTGATGCACATGCACGCGGGGATGTTCAACGTCGTCACCGTGCGCCCCATGGATGGAGTCGCCTCGTGATCCGGACCTCAGTCGCCCTTCTGCCGCTCATCCTCGCATCCGCGTCTCCCGCCCTGGCTCAGTCCCATGCTGGGCACTCGGTCGCCGCCCAGCCCGCGCAATCCGCGCCGCTTCCGCCAGGCTGTGTTCGACGCGGCGCCCCGACCGGCGACGCCGCGCGGGTCAGCGCGACCGGGGCTCCCATTTGTCCTGTGGGAGCCGTTCCCGAACGCGTTCAGCCCGCCGCAGATCCTCACGCCGGCCATGACATGTCCGCGATGCCGTCGGGATCGATGCCCGCGACAGGACAGGTCGATCCGCACGCAGGCCACGACATGTCCGCGATGGGCCAAGCCCAGCCGGCGCAGGCGGATCCCCATGCCGGCCATGACATGTCCACGATGCCGGCGGGATCGATGATGCCCGCGGCCGGACAGGGCGATCCGCACGCAGGCCACGACATGTCCGCGATGGGCCAGCCTGAGCCGAGGCAACCGGATCCCCATGCCGGCCATGACATGTCCACGATGCCAGCGGAATCGATGCCCGCGACAGGACAGGTCGATCCGCACGCAGGCCACGACATGTCCGCGATGGGCCAAGCCCAGCCGGCGCAGGCGGATCCCCATGCCGGCCATGACATGTCCACGATGCCATCGGAACCGAGGCCCGCGACTGGCCAGGCCGATCCGCACGCAGGCCACGACATGTCGGCGATGGGCCAGCCCCAGCCGGGACAAGCGGATCCCCATGCCGGCCACGACATGTTAGGGATGGCAATTCCCCCCGACGTGCCGACGAGCGCCGACACCCCGGGGCGCCCCCCGGAGATGCCGGTCCCGTTGGCCGCGACCTCTGGTCCCACGCATGCCGCCGATCTGTTGTTCGATCCGGCTGAGATGGCGGCGTCGAGGGAGCAGCTTCGGATCGAGAACGGCGAGGTGCGCGCCAGTTCCGTCATCATCGACCAATTGGAAGCGAGCTTCTCGGATGGCGAGGAGGCATACGGCTTCGATGTTCAGGGTTGGACGGGCGGAGACATCAATCGCTTCTGGTGGAAATCGGAAGGGGAGGGTGAGTTCGATGGCGGGTTGGAGGAGGCCGAGCTTCAGGCCTTGTACAGCCGCGCCATCAGACCTTTCTTCGATTTCCAAACCGGAGTGCGCCAGACTTATCGCCCCGACGGAGGCGACCGGACTGATCTGGTCGTCGGTATCCAGGGGCTGGCACCCTATTGGTTCGAAGTCGATGCAGCCGCCTTCCTGTCCACCAAGGGCGAGCTGACGGCGAGGGCGGAGGCCGAATACGATCAGCGAATCACCAATCGCTGGATCGTGCAGCCGCGCGCTGAAGTGGTGTTGTCAGCCGAGGACATTCCCGAGCTTCGAGTCGGGTCCGGCCTGTCGTCGCTCCAGGTGGGGGCTCGGTTGCGGTATGAGTTCCGCAAGGAGTTCGCCCCTTATGTCGGCTTGGAATGGACGAAGAGCTTCGGCAATACGGCGGACTTCCTCGAAGCCGATGGGCGAAGTTCTGAAGACACGCGGTTCGTCGTCGGTATCCGGACGTGGTTTTAGCGGGGTTGAGGGCGGCAAACCTCATCCGACCTGAAGCTATCGCAGGCCCTTCCGGACCGCTCGCAAGATCAGCCCGGCGCCCGCCCGCAGGGCGGCGTCGTCGGTCGTGGTCATCGATATGGATGATACGCTGATCTCGGCTTACCGCAGGCCGGATTAGGCGTAGCGGAGCGTTTGCTTGGCGTTGCAAGCCGAGCTTGGAGACTTGGCGCCAGACATCGCGGCACAGGCCCTGAACCAAGCCGGCGAAGCGTTCTGGCGTGACCCGAACAGTCACCGCCGGGGCCGCGCCGCCCGCCGCATCGCCGCCGCCGCCTTCAAAGGCGCTTGACCGGGAGGGATATCCCGCACCGCTGACGGAGGTCGCCGAGCGCCTCGCTCACGCCTTCAGCCAGCAGCGAGACCAAGACATACGGCTCGAGGTCGGGGCGGAGGCGCTGCTGGTTGAGTTGCGGAACGCGGGACATCGTTTCGCGCTTCTCACCAACGGCTCCGGTCCGTTGCAGCTCGCCAAGATCAAGCGGTTCGGTCCCGAATCCTATTTCGATCACATCTGGATCGAGGGCGAAGTCGGTATCGGAAAGACCTGCCCCGCCGCGTTCAGACGGGCGTTTTGCCCCCTGGCGGGTGAGCCCCGCAAAGTCTGCGTGATCGGCGGCAACCCCGAAAGGGACATCGTCCGTCCAAGGCTCTGGGCTGTTTTACTATCCTATACGATCCGGAGGCGGGCCAAGGGTAAGGGGCCGTTCCGGCGACGCCGATATCGTGGTCCGGACCTTGGCGGGCCTGGGCGAACGGCTGGTCCCGGCCCCCAGAGCCAGCGTGGATGAAGACCGCCACACGCGCGATCTCACCGCCGCTTGCAATCGACCGATGATCAGAGGTCAGGAGGCCGATGATCCGATTGGTCAAAAAGGAACGCCGCGCGGCAAGCCGCGCGGCGTTCCTTCACATCTGTTTGGGCCCTCAGGAGGCGAGAGGCCGCCGCCTCAGTGAACCATGAAACGAACGACGCCATTCATCTCGTGGCCGTCGGGGCCATTCGCTGCCCAGGCGGCGGTGTAGGAGCCGGGCGCCATGGTGGGAAGCGGCGCCCTGACCATGGTCGCAGGCGCAGCATCCGCCGACACGGCCACATCGACCGCCTGCCCCGAAGGCCCGCCGGTCAGGCGAAGCGACGTCAGGACCATGGCGTGCGGGAAGGTCGCCGAGAAAGCGGTCGGGGCGGCGGACAGCATGGCGTTGTCCGCCGGGGTCGTCACGACGCCGTTGGCCGGTGCCTGCATTGCAGCGTGCTCCTGCGCCGACATGCCCGCGTGCGGCTGGCTCTGGGCGTGGGCGAGGGAGACGGGAGCCAGCGCCGCCAAGATAGCGAAGCCGGCGAGAATTGAACGGTTCATGGGAAAAACTCCTGATACTTACGCGGAACTATTGGTTGGGCGGCATGGTCATGTCGTCCATCTTCGACATGTCATGGCCGGCCATCGGATCGGCGGGCGGCGGCGTCGGAACGGGCGCTGGCGCTGGCCGGGCCGGTCGGGGCGCCGGGGCACGCGGGGTCGCGGGCGCCGACTCGGCGGTCTGCGGCTGCGGGGTCGGCTCGGGCGTGACGACCGGCGCGGCGTCCATCGGGGTCGTCGCCGAGGCGTCCGGCGCAGTCTGGGCGTCGACAGGCTGAGGCTCGGCGGCTTGCTGGCAGGCGCCCAGGGTGACCGCCGCAGCGGCGGTGAGGATCAAGGTTCTCATGTAACGGCTCCTCAGAAAGGGGTGACGGTCGGGTCGCCTTTGGCGACGCCTAGGTCAAAAGGAATTCGGCCTTGTTGGGCCACCCGCGGGAGCGGGCGACGTCTTATACTTGATTACGCGGGCGCGCGCCGCAGCCCTCGCCGACCATGTCGATCGACTGGCGCTCGGTCCGGCGCGAGCATATGGCCGGACGCCGATGACGGTCCCGGGGACAGCGGACCGGTCACTCCAGAATGGTCCGGACGGCGCTCGTGTCCCCCAAGGCGTCGGAAAGTTTGCGGCGGGCGCGCGCCACGCGGGTCTCGACGGCCTTGATGGAGATCCCGAGCATTCCAGCCGTTTCCGCCTGACTGCGGCCCTCGATCGCCGTGAGCAGAAGCGGAGCCTTGAGGTGAGGGGGTAAACGGCTCATCGCCTCGTTCAGCCGGGCGAGCCGCTCGCCGGCCTCCATCCTCTCGTCCGCCGACTCGGCCACGTCCGGCACGGCCATGGCTTCCGGCGAAGACAGATCGACGCCGCCCCGGATGAGCCGCCGGACGGCGCGACGGCGGCTCCAGTCCCTGCATTTGTTGAGCGCGATGGTCCGGATCCAGGCCTCGAAGGGCCGCATCGGATCGTAGCGGTGGATGTTGATCCAAGCCGCCGCATAGGTCTCCTGTAACAGATCCCATGCCTCCTGCTCGTCGCCGACATAGCGCCGGACGAAGCGGAACAGCGCCGTCTTGGTCTGCCGCATCAACTCGCTGAAGGCCGCCCGGTCGCCGCCGGCGGCGCGGGCTGACAGGTCCGTTGGACTCTCCACCCGGACCGCTAGTTTTCGTCGGGCGCGAGAGCCGCGACGATGCGGTCGTCGAAGACCTCGGCCTGGGCCGGCGTCAGCACCGATCGCATCTCGAACACGTGGGCGATCGTCTCCTTCTGGAGGGCGCCCATCGCGACGTGAAAATGGTCCACTGCGGCTTGGACCTGGGGCCCGTCGCCATCGCTCTGTTCAATGGCGCGCGCCAATTCTCGGTTCGCCGCGCGGACGTCGGCTTCGAGCGCAGGCCGGCGGGCCGCGAACCGGGCTTCGACCGCCTCGATGCGGGTCAATTGGTCGGATGAGAGCGTGAGGCCATTGTGCACGATGTCGTGCAGCGACGGCGGTTCGCGCCGGCTCAGCACCCAGCTGGCGCTGATCCAGGTGCCCGCGCCGCCTGCGACTGCGGCCAGCACGGCCGTCAGGACGATCGCCCGCCAGCCGCGCATCATCGGCCGGTTTCCAGGCGCACCAGGAGCGACAGGCCCGCATCAACCGTGAAGATGGCCATTTCGCCGGGCGGTCGTGGCGCGGCGACAGCGCCGACGCCGCCTGCGGTAAGGCCGGTCGCCAGGGCCATGGCCACAGCCCCGAACCGAAGCTGCGCGACGAGGCGCTCCCCCCTTAAAACATCGACTCGGCGCCAGACGATGGGCTCCAGTCCGTCGAGCGACCTATCGACGGGCATCGCCGCCCACCGCACCAGAAGATCATCCAAATTACGCATCATCGAACATTCTCCTTGCGCCCCTAATCCCTATTACGCCGAAACGCGCCAAATCCCTCGAGCGAGGGGACGGGCTTTGCGGCGCGTAGATAGCAGAAGGGACAGGATTGGAGAGGGCCATGGCGCTGCGTAGATTTCTGTCGGGTCTCGCCCTGGTGCTGGCGCTGTCGGTCAGCGCGCCGGCAATCGCGCACGAGGACCATGACAAGCAGGCTGCGGCCCGCGTCCAGGCCGCTGCCCCGGCCGGCGCCGTGCCGGAGGGGGGGATGATGGCCATGCCGGACATGGCCCAAGACATGGACCACGGCGCCATGATGGCAGACGAGAGTCCCAGGCCCATGCCCCAGCGTTTGTATCGCTGGTTCGGCGCCATGCATCCGGCGGCGGTGCATTTCCCTATCGCACTGTTCCTCGTCGCCGCCCTTCTCGAGATCGCTGCTCTGACGTTGCGTCGGCCGGTCCTGACCCAGGGCACCCGCGTCATCATCGCTCTGGCGGCGATCTCCTCGATCGTCGCGGTGGCGCTGGGGTGGTTCGCCATGGGGCTTCCCGGCAAGGACGACGCGACCCACGCCTATCACCGGTGGCTCGGCACCTCGATCGCCCTTCTGGGCCTGCTCTGCTGGTGGGCGAAGGAACACTGGGTCCGCCGACCGGGGCGCGGGCGTGAGATGATCTACATCGGCCTATTGACGCTCACCGCCGCCGCCGTGATGGTCAACGGCCTGCTGGGCGGGATGCTGACTCACGGCATGAGACATCTGATGTTCTGACGGTCCCCAAGGACGCTCGCCGTCCAGCCACATTGTTTTCGATCCACTTCGGCCGGACCAGGACGCTTTCGCGGCCGCGGCTAACCAGGAGCTTGATCCATGTCGTTTCGTTCAGCACTCGCCGGATCGGCGCTCGCCGCCATCCTCGCTACCTCTGCCCAGGCCCAGGCGCCCCACTCTCACGCCCCCGGCTCGACACACACTCCAGGCTCGGCACACGCCCCCGGTCATGCGCAAACCGCTGACGAGGCGCAGGTCCGAACCGTCGTCACCGCCTACAAGGACGCCATTATTCGGATGGACGTGTCACAGACCACGGCTCTGTTCTGGGAGGACTCGGCGATTTTCGAGAACGGCGGCGTCGAGGGGACGTTCGCCTATTATCTCGAGCACCATCTCGGACCCGAGTTCACCGATCTGGCGGGTTTCGAGTTTCGTAACCACGAGATGACTGTGGAGATCGACGGCGATACCGCATTCGTGAGCGAGACCTACACCTATCACATCACCTTCAAGGACACGGCGCGCGAACCGATCGAGCGCCGCGGCGTCGCCACAAGCGTCCTGCGCAAGCGGGGCGACGAGTGGAGGTTCGACATCTATCACTCTTCGGCTCGGCCCTTGCGTCGGGCGACTTGACGCCCAACCGGGTTACCCCGCCTCTCAATCACCAGAGTAACGAGCCAATGATAATGTCGCTTTCGCGCCGCTCTCTTCTGATCATTGGAGTCAGCGCCTCGGCAGCCGCAGCCTGCTCGCAAACCTTGCATCCTTCATCTGACCTCGCCGTCTACAAATCGCCCACCTGCGGCTGCTGCGGCGCGTGGGTTGAGCACATGACAGCGGCGGGCTTTCAGGCGCAAATCACCGAGGTGAGCGACCCTGGCACAGTTCGCGGCGCCGAAGGCGTTCCCGCGTCTGTAGCCTCCTGTCATACGGCCGTGATCGGGGGATATGTCCTGGAGGGCCATGTACCAGCCGAGGACGTGCGCCGGCTGCTTGCGGAGCGTCCCGACGCCCTGGGTCTGGCGGTGCCGGCGATGCCGCTGGGGTCTCCCGGCATGGAGACGCCCGACGGCCAGCGGGAGCCTTATGAAACCCTGCTGATCCTCAAGGGCGGCGGCACGCGCGTCTTCGCGCGTCACGGCTAGGCGGAGGCGCGGGCATGAAGGTTCTCAGGCTCTCCACCCAACTGCATAAATGGATCGCGCTCGTCGTCGGTCTTCAAGTGCTGTTCTGGGTCGGCGGCGGTCTGGTGATGACGGCCATCCCGATCGAGACGGTGCGCGGCGAGCATCGCGCGGCTGAACTCAACCCGGTGCCGCTGGAGCTCGGCGCCCTTCCGGCCCTCGGCGAGATCGCCCGCCGCGCGGGCGTCGCGCCGGTCCAGGCGGAGTTGCGCACAACGCCGCGGGGCCCGGCGTGGACCCTGACACCGGCGGCGGGCGAGCCGGTCATCGTGTCGGCTGCGACAGGTCGGCCGTTCGGACCGATGTCGACCGCCCAGGCCACGGGCTTCGCCAGGCGCGCTTACAGGGGCGAGGCGGGGGTGTCGGAAGCCGTGTTCCTGAACACCGCGCCCCAGGAGACCGGACAAACCGGGCCGTTGTGGCGGGTGGACTTCGCCGACCGCGAAAAGACCAGTTTCTACCTGTCGCCGGCGACCGGCGAGGTGGTGACACGCCGGTCGGGCGTCTGGCGGATCTTCGACTTCTTCTGGCGTCTCCATGTCATGGACTGGAACGATGGCGAGGATTTCAATCACCCCTTGATCATCATCACCACGGCGTTGACGCTGAGCATCGTCGTGTCAGGGTTCATCCTGTTGTGGATAAGGATTTCGCGGGACCTGAAGACGGCGCGCGCGTCCAGGGGATCCAAACGCTGAGTCTGTGCCTGTCTCGACGGCCTGGACCAATCAGTCGGGTGATTTGCGGCGGCCATGGAAGGGCCAGTCGATCACGCCAGAGCACCAGAGCGCCCACCAGACGATGATCGGCTGAAGCGCTAGCCGAGGGCCATGATACCACCAACCTGGGAAGGCGCTGGCCTCAGCGGCCGAGTCCATGGCGTGCTTGATGTTGGCCGGGAAGACGCAGATCGCATACGCGGCCAAGGCCAGTCCGGCCGCGCGACGCAGGCGCGGGACGTACAGGGCGCTCGCGCCCAGTATCTCCAGCAGGCCCGTGACGCGGATCACCGTTTGCGGCCAGACCACCCAGTCGGGTGTGATCGCCAGGAACGGTTCTGGCGCTGTCAGCTGGAGGATGCCTGCCATCACAAACGCGGCGGCCAGAAGGGCCTTGGCGATGGTTTTTGCCAGGGAACCGATATGTCGCCTCACAATACCGGGTGCAAAAGGACACGCCAGGACCCCGGGTCCGATGGACCGGCGGCGCACGACGGCTTCGAGAAACGTTTCTGGGTCTTCGTGCGGTTTCGAGGCTTCTTTGCACCCATTTCAGAACCTGACGGCTACATCGTCATGTCCATTGCAGAGACAGGCGCTAAGGTGCCCATAACCGCAACGAGCACGAGAAGCGCTAGGGCCAGCAGAGTTTCCATGATCAGGCTGCGCTTCAGACGTCCCACCGCGACCCGAAGATCCTCGGGATCATCGAGGACGCGGGCGAGATCCGGGGTTAGGTGGAAGCGATTTGCTGCGGCCAGGACCAGCATGAGCACGAAGATGACAAGCTTGCCCGTCAGCAGCAGGCCGTAGGGCGTGGTGAGAAGACCAGAGAGTCGGTCAGGTCCGATCAGGAACCAGCTGTTGACCAGGCCGCTCAGCACCAGGACGGCGACCGACGCGGTCCCCACGCCTGCGAAGCCGTGAAGCGCCTGGTGAAGGATCCGGTCAGCGGCTGGGGCGGGACGGTGGCGGACCGTCAGGATCAGCAGGGCCGCGAGCGCGCCGAGCCAGACTGCGGCCCCCCAGCTGTGCAGTATGGCCGCCGTCAGGTGAACGAGACCTCCCGGCCCCTCCGTGGCCGCGCCGTGCCCCGTCCAAGCGAAACTGGCGCTCACGACGAGCCCGGCCAAGGCGACGACGATCCAGACCGGTCGGGAAGGCTTGGCCAGCACAAGGAGGACCAGAGCGGCCGCAGCGACCAAGGCGCGGGCCAGGAAGGCCGGCCCTAGGCTCGTGCCGGTGATCATGAAACCCAGGGAAGCGGGTTTGAGACCCTCGGCGATCGAGCCCGCCATCACCGAAGTCTGGGCCCCGAGCGCTGCGGCCGAGCTCAGGGCGACAACGGCCGAGGCGGCGATCAGCAGCGGCCTCGGCCAACCGAGTGCCACCCCGTCCGACGCGCGCAGTCCATAGATGAGGAACAGCGGCGTTCCCAGAAGGACGACAGCGCCCCCGTACTGAGCGAGCCGGAGCAGAATGACCAGGCTGTCGAGCACGAAGGCTCAGCGCACGGTGAAGACGATAACGCCGGTCATGCGGTGACCATCAGCCGACGCCGCGCGCCAGTTGAGATTGTAGGCGCCGGCGGCGAGCGGGCGGGCCGTCCGCCCTGAGATGGTCTTGCCGTCCTCGGAGACGGTGGTGGTCACGGCGAATTTGGCCCCCGCCGCGTTGACGACCTCAAGGCCCGAGAAGGCCGGGACCACGCGCTCGCTGAAGGTCACCGTGAGCGCCCGGGGAGAAGCGATGGTCGCGGTTGCCGCCGGCGTGGAGGAGACGACGCGGGCATGGGCCTCGGCCTGGGTGGCGACCAGCAGCAGAGCGCTGGCCGCGCCGACGAGGGAAAGGATCTTGCGAGGGGTCATTCTGGATACTCCGAAACCAAAGGGGTTCAACGATATATACGGGCGCCGGGGCTCAATCCCTCATCCGACCTTCGGCTGACGCAAACTCACCCCGGGTCGGCGCTGTCCGGAATGGGATGCGGTGCAAGGCAATCGGCACCCATTGGCCGCGCGAGGGCCTGACGCAGGCAAGATCGGTCGTTTGACTCCGCGTCGGCAGGGGTGGGATGGAAGGGCATGTGGAATATCGTTCGCACCGTTCTGTTCGCCTTGGCAGTGGCCGGCTTTATCGGGCAGTCGTCGGCGCACGCCACCCCGTTGCAGGTGTTCGCATCGACGGGTGGCATGGCGGAGATGGACTGCGCCCTAATGATGGTGATGGAGGACGAGTCTTCCGGCAAGGCGATGAGCCCCTGCGACGAGATGACGCCCGATTGCATCGCCAAGATGGGCTGCGCCGCCGTTGCGGCGCCCCTGCCGCCGGCGCCGACTGTCCAACGCCCGTCCGCGCGGCGGGGGATCAGGTTCGACGCCGTCGATGTCGTGCGAGAGGGCGCTGGCCCGCTTCCACACAAGAATCCGCCAAAACGGCTGTCGTAGAACGGCTTCCGCTGCTTGGGAGGCCGTGCGCGCCGTTACGCGGCGACCGCCGATCAATTTAGCTCGTGGCCGATATCCGCCCATACGGGGGGTACGACGGTTTCGAGGAATTTCATGACCATCCATGGTTCACTAGGAGAATGACGATGAAAATTTCCAACCTGCTGGCGGCCGCCGGCGCGATCCTGACGCTGAGCGCTGGCGCGGCTCTCGCCGCCGAAGCTTGCGAATGCTGCAAGGATATGGCGGCTGACGCCGAGATGAAATGCTGTGACGACATGAGACCGACCCAAGAACCTACGGCGCCGTCGGCTGAACCGTCCGATGAGGCCTCAGCCACGCCGGAACCAGCGCCCCAAGGCTAGGCGAAGCGTTCCTCTGGAGCGAGTGTTCAGGCTTCCGGCGGCGAGGGCGTCGCCGCCGGAAACCTTCCGGACCTACCGTTTCAGCGGTCGCGGTTCTGATCTCTCTGCCGCACAGACCCATGTCCGGTGCCCGACGAATCCGCTCCAGATGCGCCGTCGCCCGGGTCCAGGCCCGCTCGATCAACCGGCCCTGCGCCTGCGGATCGGTGACCAGCGTGCGAATGACGGCGGAAGCGATCTTCACCCGATCGTCCACGGTTCGCCCGACCTGGACGCGAGCGGGAGCCGTTTCCTGCTGGCGCTCCTGGACCTCGCCGCCAGCTTGGCGGTCTCGCTGTCTCGGGCGGTATCCGGTAACGTCCATGCCGAGCGACTTGGCCTGGACCCAGACCTCTCTTCAAGCCGTCCTGCGCAAGGTCGGTGAAAGCCGGGTCGCCTAGCACCTTCCAGAATTCGTCGATGTCGAGGACCAGCCGGCGACCGTCCACACGCTCTGCGATGCGGTGGAACAGATAGAGCATGGCCGGCGTGCGGACTTCGTCATGATCGAGCACCTGGGTGATGTCGAAGCCGGCGAAGCGGGTTTCTAGGCCGAGCGCGTCCTCCTCATTGTCGAGCACCCAGCCAAGTGGCCCGCCGCGTTGCCAGCGTTCCAGCCGGGCCCCCACCCCGCCGGCGTCGCCTTGGCCGAGCAGGCTGCGCAACGCGGCGATCGAGCGGCGGTCGCGCGGCAAGGCCTCTAGGGCGGCCACGCCCTGGTCGATGGCCCGCGCCTCAGGCACCGTCAGGGTTTCGTCCGGACGGGCGACGAGGGCGCGGACCAGACGGACCAGAAACGCTCGATTGACGGGAGAGGGCGGCAGCGCCTTGAAGGGGGCGAACCCGGTCGGCTCGCCATTCCGCAGCGCCAGATAGGTTCCGCCAGAGGCGCGCACGAAGATCTCGGCCCCGCGATCCTTGTCGATGAACAGTTGCTGGGCGCCGAAACGCTCCAGCTGAGCCAGCATGAAGTTCTGGACCACCGTCTTGCCCGAGCCCGAGGGCCCGCAGATGAAGGTGTGGCCCAGGTCGCCGACGTGAAAGTTGAAGTAGAAGGGCGAGCCGGCCGTGGTCCGCAGGGTCGCGACCGCCTCACCCCAATGGTTGCCGCGCGCCTTGCCCACGGGATGGGCGTGGAAAGGAGCCAAGGCGGCGAAATTGCGCGATGTGATGGCAGCCGGTCGGGTGCGCCGGGCGAAAGCGGCTCAATACGAAGATGTCCCGATACAGCGGCGGCATGGTAAGGATGATTTGCTTCAGCATCAGCTGTTCCGCCTGAGAAGCGGCCCCACTCTGCTCTTGACCAAAATCGCCCAATGCCTCGTGCTGTCGTTTCAGGCGCCGGCTCTCGTCACGAACCAGATTGAGCGCAATCCGCAGCAAGAAAGACTTGGGGTGTCGGATGTCCGCGCTCCGATAGGGCGCGGCCCGCAGATAAGTCTCTTGAACCACGTCGGCTGCCTGGTCGGCGCCCACGTGCGCCCTGAGCCGCCCATCGAGCCAGCCGGCATAGCGGCGATACAGGCCGTTTAGGCCCTCCGCTGCTTCCGGTTCCAGCTCTTTGGTATCGGTCAACGCACCTCTCCGACCCTCAGGGAAGGACGGGGAATCCGCAGACGAGATCAGACGGGTCGCCGCCGTGCGGACGCACGGGCTCTCTCCGTCGACAAGCGACAAGCGCGCGGGGCGCGCGTCGTTTGAGTTTGACTTCGCACAGGGGATTCCAAGCCCCTATCGGCGCGCACGCCGACACTAGAGCATGAATCAAACGGAATCCTGACGCAAGGCGGAGGGGTCGGGCGTTGGAATCCTCGCGAAACGAGGCCCGATACTTCGACGCGCAGCGCTGCCTCCACCATGGGCGAACCCCGGCTCCAGCTCCGCGCCTATCTCACGGCGCCCGACCGGAGGGCTGTAGTCGCCGACGGTTGCGGGTTCAACCATCCGGCAAGGTTGGCGGGACCGCAAGAAACCTGCGGGAAAGCCGCAAAACATTGACGTTGCTCTCGCTTCGATCCGCCGTGTACGGATGGACCGAGTCAACCAGTGGTGTAGCATGGAAGCTAATGCCCAAGACCCGGAACCCCAGCCGCCCCCGGCCTCGCTGAGCCCTCGCGAACAGGAATGTCTGCAGTGGGTGTGTCGCGGGAAAAGCTCCGCAGACATTGGGACCATCCTCTCATTGTCGCCGCGCACGGTGGACAGCTACCTTGAGAAAGTCTGCTCCAAGCTGAAGGTTCGAACGCGAATTGAGGCCGTCGCGTCGGCTGTTCGACAAGGTTTGATCGAAGCACGATGAGGGAAGGGGGCGGGCCAGGAACTTCTGTGATGAAGCCCGGCGTTTCGACCCTGGTCGCCGTCGACGCTAAGCGTCCCCTGACTCAAGACCAGCACCTACCCGTTCCGGAACCCGCCATTCACAAGTCTAAATGAGGGCGGATGACAAGGCTAGGCGCGGGGTGACGCCGGATGCGGGCCGGAATGAGGATCGGATGTCGAGGCTCGAAGGCCGCTGTCGGCCCATTGGCAAAGGTCGTCGAGATCGTAGACCACGCGTCCGCCGAGCTTTCGATACACGGGCCCCGTGCCGTAGGTTCTGTGCTTCTCGAGCGTTCGGCTCGAGAGGCCCAGATATTCCCCTGCTTGCGGGGTGCGTAGAAATCGCTGACCGACCCGTGCGCTCACGGCGAACCTCCGTCTCAGTTCAGACCACCATCCCCCGAACACCAGGCGCAAGCGACCCGAAGGGTTCGCACCGTGAAAAGACAGGTCACCTTCCTCCATCACGAAGAAGTCACTGGTTCTTAAAGGCCGTAAACGGCGCCCGAGAGCACCGTTCTAAACACCGTTCTAAACGGCCAAGCTAGAACGGGGCGACCCCTCCAGATGGGTGTAAGTTATTGTTTTTATTGAGAAACGATGGTGGGTGATGTAGGGCTCGAACCTACGACCCGCTGATTAAGAGTCAGCTGCTCTACCAACTGAGCTAATCACCCGAACCATCGTACGCCTCGCCGGACGCATCCGGCGAAGGGCGGACCTCCTACTAGGTCATGGGTGCTTCCGCAAGCCTTTTGCGTCGGTCATGATGGGCCGCTGTCATGGAGGGGCCGATGGCCAGGCGCGATCTGAGCGGAGCGGTGGATTTCTCGGTGCTGGAGCGGACCACCGGCGGGGACGACGACGTGTCCGGGGAGGTGCTGGCCCTGTTCGCCGAACAGGCGGCCATCTGGGCCCCCATGCTGGAGCCGGGGACCGACGGCTGGCGCGACGCGGCCCACACCCTGCGCGGGGCGGCGGCGGGCATCGGGGCGGGCGACCTGGCCCGCGCCTGCGCCGAGGCGGAGGCCGGCGACGCCGCCGGGCTGGGCCGGGTGCGCAACGAACTGGACCGGGCCCTGGCGGATGTGGCGGCGTGGCGGCACGAGCTGATGCTGCGGTCGCTGAGGGGCGCATGACACAAGCTTAAGGTGACCAGACGGGATACCGCCGGTATCCCTCGGGCGTCATTCGGAGATCACCCGTGAAAACTGCCGCCTGTCTCTCAGCCTTCATGCTCGCCCTGTCCTGCGCCGCGACGGCGGCGGCGCAGGATGAAACCGGTCCCTCGGCGCGGATCGAGTGGGACGGCGACCGCTGGACCGTGACCTTTGATCTGGACCGGGACGCCGCCGTCTGGGCCTTCGATCACTCCGCCGTGCAGCAGGACAACCGGGGCCCCTGGCGGCCCGGTCAGTGGCGGGTGGAGACGCCCGGCGTGGCGCTGGAGCGCGCCGGTCACCGGGACGTGCTGCGGGCCACCGACGGCGGGCCCGTACCCCGTCAGGTGCGCATCGCCCTGAGCCCAGCCCCCACGGCCATGGAGGCGTCCTACGCCCCGGCCCTGCTGTTCTCCGACGGTTCGACGGCGCTGCATTCCGGCCAGTATGAACTGTTCCCGCTGGAGAGCCTGGAGGCCGCGGCGGCGCTGCCGCCCGACCTGACGGGGCTGGACCTGCCGGGCGGGCCGGTGGCCATGACCTGGGTCGACGCCGACGGCCCGGTGCTGTTTCAGGGCCTGCGCCAGACCGCGCCCACGGCCACGGACGTGAACACCTATGTGCTGTTCGGGCCGCTGGAGGCGATCGAGACGCCCCATCTGGCCACGATCATCGACCCGGCCATGCCGGAATGGATCAGCCGCGCCATCGCCGGCACGGCGCCCCGCTACGCCGCCTTCTACGCCGGGCGTCTGGGGGAAGGGCCGGAAGGCCGTCCCGCCGTCATGGCCAGCTGGAAGGGCCCCACCTCGGGCATGACGAGCATGGGCGGCAGCGTCCTGCCCGGTCTGATCGCCGTGGCCTTCGAGGGCGAGGGCGTGCTGGAGCCGCGTCAGGACGTGACCGAGATGTTCAACTGGTTCATCGCCCACGAAAGCGTCCACTTCTGGCTGGGGCACACGGTCAGCTACGCCTCGGGCCGGGATGTGTGGATCACCGAGGGCGGCGCCGACCTGCTCGCCCTGCGCGCGGCCCAGGCGCTGGACCCGGCGTTTGACGGGGACGCCGTGCTGCAGGCCGCCGTGGACGACTGCGCCGAACTGGCGGACGAGCCCATCGTGACGGCGTCCGCGCGCAACGAGAACCGGGCCTACTACGCCTGCGGGACGGTGTTCGGCATGCTGGCCGAGACGGCGGCGGCGCGCACGGGCGGGGACGCCTTCACCTTCGTGCGCGGCCTGATCGACGCCAACCGCGCCGACGGGGTCCTGACCGGCGACGAATGGCTGGCCGCGCTGACCCAGGCGAACGGCGACCCGTCCATGGCCGCCGACATGGCGGTGATGCTGGAGGCGGGGACGACGGACCCCGTGGCGATGATCGCCTCCCTGTTCCAGCGCGCGGGCGTGGCCCATGCGGTGCGCGACGGGCGGGTGGTGCTGCTTTAGGCGGGTCAGGGGGCGGGGCCTCCGGTGTTGGACTCCGGACGCGAAGAACAGTGCAATTGGAGTCTAACGGCGTCGGTTCGGGCGAGGCCGTGGGAGCGGCCCGCGTCCTTGTCATCCCGGCCGGACCCCGGACTTGTTCCGGAGGGAGAGCCCCCTCTCTTGTCATCCCGGCCGGAGCGAAGCGGAGAGCCGGGACGGACGGGCGCCATGATCGCGCCGCCCGGACAGCCGGAAGGCTGGGCCGGGCGAAGGGTGGCGGCTTGGGTGACGGAACCCGCGGCCCGGATCGTCGCGTCGCGCCGTCCGGGCCCGGGGGGCTGGGGCGCCGTCCCGTCCCGGATAACGCCTGCGGCGTTTCCGGGATGACAAGGCGGGCCGCCGGTCGGGTCCGGCGCGTTGCACTCCGGCGGCGAAAAACAGTGCAAAGGCAGTGCAACCGCGTCGTCCGGCGATGGCTCGGCGGCGGCCCAGCGACGGGCGTCTCCGGTCAGGCGGTCTGGCGGGGCGGGGATGGTGCTCATGCCGCCATTATCCGGCGCCCCGGAGCCGCGGGATGAAAAACAGGGGTTTGGGGGGAGAACCCTTGTGGGCGGCGGGATTGGCGCCGGAAAATGCGGGATTAAGGCGCTGTTCCCTTCTCCCCTTGCGGGAGAAGGTGTCATGCGGCGCATGACGGATGAGGGGTGAATCCCGGTGTCAGCCGGTGTCGCGCCGCAGGGTCCGAAAGGCCGTTTGCCGAGAGACTGTCGGACAGGGCGGTGTCTCACCCCTCATCCGACCCGCTTCGCGGGCCACCGCTTTCCAGACCGCGCGATGATGGCGTCTGACCCGTCGCGGGCCGTTGATGGCTAGAACGGCGTCCAGTAGCAGGGACCAAATCTGCAGCCGATTACGATGGCGACCAGAAGCAGCAGAGGCACGATAATTGTCAGATAGCCGACGCCTAACACGATGCGCGTTCGGCGGCTCCGGTTGATGTTGATGACGCCGGCAAGACCTATTCCGAGAACGGCTAGGAGAGCGGCCTGGTCGATCTCGACCCGGCTGAACTCTAAAAGGCGAGAACCCCACACATATGCAGGAAACGCGACCAAGGGGGCGATCAGCAGCCCCCCGGTGAGGATTGAACGGTTGCGCAAAGAGAGCTCCGACCCGACGGCCCAGCTAAGCTAAACGCCAGAGTGTTCGTATTCCACTCTTCAGTCGCTGGCGGCTGCTTGGCCCGACACGGCTAGGTGTTCGCTTGCGCGAGCTGGCCCTGCCCTCCGCCGGCGATCCGCCGCACCCTACCCCGCCGCGAACGGATAGGGGCTCACCGACTTGGCCCAGTCGTCGACGGTGAGGGGGCGGC
>Ga0208316_1000124_pt1 | contig 95339 bp, 79 predicted proteins | sample MalvireepMed_231_FD_184240 | JGI IMG/M metagenome (GOLD analysis project Ga0208316, IMG submission 184240) | Marine viral communities from the Global Malaspina Expedition - Malaspina viral metaG DeepMed_231 (SPAdes) (version 2) | ecosystem: Environmental > Aquatic > Marine > Oceanic | place... | reverse complement strand
GATGGTGCGAAAGGGATGCTCCGAGTTCAAAAAGTCCGTCAACTGGACCAGAGTGTTCCAGTGCAATTCCACGAATCGGCCCGTTAGGCTGGCGCTATCTTCCAAGCTGAATGTTCGCTTTGCGACCTTTCCGTACACCCCTTTTTTCTTCCATTTGTAAGGGGCGCAGGCCAAACGTACCTAGCGCCGTTTGATATACCAATAGGCGGATGACATCCAAGCCTTTTCTGTTACCAGTCCTTACTTGCTATTCCAAGATTGTCCATCTTCGTCTGTCAGTGGTTTTAGAGAGGTTTGAAAAATTGTAATCCGGCAGGTCCAGCGACCGTCTTTAGTCCGAGCCTTGTCTTTTTCCTTCTCTTTTACCAGATATCCGGCCCGCTCCAACTCCCGAAAAATTCTTTGTTGAACGAATTTACCGATATTAAATTTCCGCCTAATTTGGGCGGCTCTGATAATCCAGTTTTCGGGCAAGGATAAAAGAAACACGAGGACTCCCAGTGCTTCTGGCGTTAGTCGAGGATCCTGCAATGTCGCGTTCGGAATGCATGCGTAGTGTGAGGTCAGTTCGTCTTTTTTAATAGCCATCAGCGGTGTAACTCCAAAAGTTTCAGGTAATGGTCCAACTGCTTCGAAAGCAATTGAGCCGTTTTCGCTAGGAAGTTGGAATTAAACGTCCCAACCGTGCAGGGACTAAGATAACGGTTTGCAAATTGGGGCACTGACAACACGCCTGCATAAAACTAGCAGCGTTCTGCACGCAAAATGTTTGTGATGTGTTAGAGGGCGGGGACTACCTGATGGGTAGAAGATCTTATCGAGCCGACGGAGGCGGTAAGCTGAAAATCACCCAAAAAATGAAAATATAACTTATTGATGGGAAAGGGTTTTGCAATGCCCGAATGAGCGCAAGCTGTTTGTGAGGAAAATTCTTTAAGTATCTGTAATTAATGAAAAATATGGATTCAAAAAGCTCGTCCTGCAACTCCGTGTACGCCGGTTCGATTCCGACCCGCGCCTCCATTATTTTTCCTTCTTGCTATCATTTCAGCTTCAGGCCAGATTCGTCTCGCTGTGCAGCAAATTTCCGATCATCTGGCGCCTCAACACCCTGATATGCTTCAATGACTTGTATCTTGTCAGACCAGCCGCCACGGCTGTCTGCTGTATCTCGGTGCGTGGTCGAAAATAATGAAAACAGACGAACAGAAGGTCAAACGCAGGCGTTCCGGCCTTCGTGGCCGACAGCTGGAGCCCACTGTGCTGTCGGGGCTTCGGGAACTGATCGGTGACGAACGCGTTGATTCGTCATTGCGTCATCGCGATCGACTGATCGAGCACCTGCATCTGATTCAGGATGCCGACGGCTACCTCTCCATGCCCCGTCTGCGGGCCCTTGCGTCTTTCATGAACCTGCCCATGGCCGCCGTTTATGAAACGGCCACGTTCTACGCCCACTTCGACATTGTTCACGACGAACAAACGCCGCCACCGGCAATAACCCTGAGGGTCTGCGATTCACTCTCCTGCCAACTGGCGGGTGCAAGCGCACTGCACGAGGCACTGGCTGATGGGGCTGACCCTGCCCAGGTGCGTGTGGTTCACGCGCCTTGCATGGGCCGCTGCGATACGGCGCCCGTGGTGGCCGTGGGGCACCATCATGTGGGCAACGCGACTGCCGAAACCGTTGGCGCCGCAGTCGAACAACAGCAGGTGCAACCCGACGAGATTCATTGGCAAAAGCTGGCGGATTATCGCTCCGCGGGTGGTTACCAGTTGCTGAAGGATTGCCGCGAGGGCCGGGTTACCGTTGAGTCCCTTGCGGAAGAACTTGAGCAGGCCGGCTTGCGGGGCCTCGGCGGCGCCGGATTCCCCACCTATCGCAAATGGCAGGCCGTGCGAGCCGAACCCGGGCCCCGTTATGCGGTGATTAACGCGGATGAAGGAGAGCCGGGTACCTTCAAAGATCGTTATTACCTGGAACGAGAACCCCACGTCTTCCTGGAAGGTGCACTGGTTAGCGCCTGGGCGGTTGAGGCGAAGGCCCTCTACATCTACCTGCGCGATGAGTATCCAGGCCTCCTCGGTGTGCTGAAAGACGCCGTTGCCGAACTGGAAGCTGCCGGCATCGTAGAACCCGGCTTTGTAATCCTACGCCGGGGCGCGGGCGCGTACATTTGCGGCGAGGAATCTGCCCTGATCGAGTCCCTGGAAGGCAAACCCGGCAAGCCACGCCATCGCCCGCCGTTCGTAGCCCAGAAGGGATTGTTTAACCAGCCCACACTCGTTAACAACGTCGAGACCGTTTACTGGATTCCCCGCATCCACGCCCAGGGCGCCGACTGGTTCGCGAGCCAGGGCCGGCATGGTCGCAAGGGGCTTCGCAGCTTTTCGGTGTCAGGACGGGTTGCTCGGCCCGGTGTGCACGTCGCACCCGCTGGCATCACCCTCAATGAATTGATCGAGGAATACTGCGGTGGCATGGCCGAAGGGCATGGGCTCCTGGCCTATCTGCCCGGCGGGGCCTCCGGCGGCATACTGCCGGCCAGCAAAGCCGATATTCCGCTGGATTTCGACACCCTGCAGGAGCACGGCTGCTTTATCGGCTCCGCTGCCGTGATCGTTCTGTCGGATCAGGATGATTTGCAGGCTGCGGCTGCCAACCTGTTGGGATTCTTTGCGGATGAGTCCTGCGGGCAGTGCACGCCCTGCCGTGCGGGTACTGAAAAAATGCTGACGCTGCTTGAGCGGGATACCTGGGATGAACAGACGCTAAAGCAACTGGCCGCCGTGATGGCTGATGCGTCCATCTGTGGCCTTGGCCAGGCCGCTCCCAATCCGGTGCTGAGCCTGCTGCGGGATTTCCGCAGCGAACTGGCCAGCCAAAACCTGATCGCCAAAGGGTAGGGAAGGCAGCCATGAGCGAATCGAAAAAAGCCATGAGTGATTCCAGCACAAGTTTTACCCTCACCCTCGATAACGTCGAGGTTCAGGCCTACCCCGGCGAAACCCTTTGGCAGGTCGCCAAGCGGGCCGGAGAAACCATTCCGCACCTGTGCTTCAAAGACGCGCCGGGCTACCGTGCAGATGGCAACTGCCGGGCCTGCATGGTGGAAGTGGAAGGCGAGCGGGTGCTTGCAGCAAGCTGCATTCGGGAGGCCGCGCCCGGCATGGTTGTGCGAAGCGCTGGCTCTTCGCGTGTTGAGGCAGCCCGCAAAGGGGTTCTGGAATTACTGCTGGCTGATCAGCCCGAGCGAGAGAGCAGTCCCGATCGGGCCAGCCATTTGTGGGACACGGCGGACCAGCTGGCCATCGATGCCGCTGCCGTGCGCCAGCGCCTGCCGGCACGTTCAGACCGGGACGAGCCTACGGTGCATCATATTGAACCCCGTTCTGATTCACTGCCACACTCCGGCGGCCACGACGCTACCCATTCGGCCATGAACGTGAATCTGGACGCCTGCATCACCTGCGGTTTGTGCGAGCGGGCCTGTCGGGAAGTGCAGGGCAACGATGTCATCGGACTGGCGCATCGCGGTGCCGCTTCCAAGATCGTATTTGATTTCGATGATCCCATGGGCGACAGCACCTGCGTTGCCTGCGGCGAATGCGTGCAGGCCTGCCCGACGGGCGCGCTCATGCCCGCCACCCTGATGGATGCCCAGGGCCGCGGAGACTCCGCCACGGCCGACCGCACGGTGGATTCCGTTTGCCCCTATTGTGGCGTGGGCTGCCAACTGACCTATCACGTGAAAGACGAGCCTGCGAGTGCCCAGTCTGGAGCGGGCGAGCAGCGAGGGCGTATTCTCTTTGTGGAGGGTAAAGACGGCCCCTCCAACCAGGGCAGGCTCTGCGTGAAAGGCCGCTTCGGGTTTGATTATCCGTCTCACCCGGCGCGGCTCACTCGCCCCCTGATTCGCCGGGAGGGCGTCCCCAAAGGGCTCGATCCCAATTTTGATCCGGCCAACCCGTTAACGCATTTTCGAGAGGCCAGCTGGGAAGAGGCGCTGGATCTTGCGGCAAACGGACTGACCCAACTTAAAACACAGCACGGACCGGATGCGCTCGCCGGCTTCGGCAGCGCCAAGTGCTCCAACGAAGAAGCCTGGCTGTTCCAGAAGCTGGTGCGCACCGGTTTCGGCTCCAACCATGTGGACCATTGCACCCGGCTTTGCCACGCCAGCTCCGTCGCGGCGCTGATGGAGTGCCTGGGGTCCGGGGCCGTAACCGCCTCCTTCATGCAGGCGCTCCAGGCAGACGTGGTGATTCTGACCGGCTGCAACCCGGCGGTGAATCACCCGGTCGCCGCTACCTACTTCAAGCAGGCAGCACGCAACGGCACCAAACTGATCATCATTGATCCCCGGGGCCAGTCGCTGGACGCCTATGCCTGGCGCAGCGTGCGTTTCTCGCCCGGTGGCGACGTATCGCTCTTCAACGCCATGCTCAATGTGATCATCAGCGAAGGGCTTTTCGACAAGAACTACATCGATACCCATACCGAAGGCTTCGAGGCGCTAGCGGCAAGTATCGAAGGCATGACCCCGGAAGTGATGAGCCCCGTATGCGGCGTCGATCCCGACACGATTCGGGAAGTGGCCCGTGCCTACGCGCAGGCCGAAAACGCGATTATCTTCTGGGGCATGGGCATTTCCCAGCATGTGCACGGTACCGACAACGCCCGCTGCCTGATTTCCCTGGCGCTGACGTGCGGCCATACCGGCCGGCCCGGCACCGGTCTGCACCCCCTGCGGGGGCAGAACAACGTGCAGGGCGCCTCCGATGCCGGCTTGATCCCCATGGTACTGCCAGACTACCAGCCCGTTGGGGATGCCCAGTTGCGCGCCGCCTTCGAAGAGCTATGGAACACCGAACTGGACCCGGAGCCGGGGCTCACCGTGGTGGAGATTATGGATGCCATCAAGGCGGGCACCATCAAGGGCATGTACATCCTCGGTGAAAACCCTGCGATGTCCGATCCGGATCTCACCCACGCACGGGCCGCGCTGGGCGCCCTGGAGCACCTCGTGGTTCAGGATCTGTTCGTCACCGAGACGGCCCAGTTTGCCGATGTGATACTGCCGGCAGCGGCCTGGTCAGAAAAATCCGGCACCGTCACCAACACCAACCGGCAGGTGCAAATGGGCCGGGCTGCGCTGGCGCCCCCAGGTGAAGCAAAAGCGGACTGGTGGATTATCCAGGAAATCGCCCGGCGTTTCGGGTTGGCCTGGAACTACAACGGCCCCGAGCAAGTGTTTGCCGAGATGAAGCAGGGCATGCACTCACTGGATCATATCTCCTGGTCCCGGTTGGAGCGGGAAGGGTCTGTGACCTACCCGTGCCGGGCCGACGACGCGCCGGGCGATGATGTGGTCTTCGCCGATGCGTTTCCCAGATCCGGGGGCAAAGCCAAGTTCTCTCCGGCCAGCCCCCTGCCACCCGACGAGCCAGTGGATGAGGCCTATCCCACGGTGCTGACCACCGGGCGTTTGCTGGAGCACTGGCACTCGGGCGCCATGACTCGCAGAAGCCGGGTACTGGATGAGCGCGAACCCGAAGCGGCGGCATTCCTGGCGCCATCAGAACTGGAGCGCCTGGGCGTTGCCTCTGGAGAGGACATCCATATCGCCACCCGGCGCGGCACCATCACCCTGACGGCGCGGGCCGATCAGACCATGCCAGAGGGCATGGTGTTCGTCCCCTTCGCCTTTGTGGAGGCGGCAGCGAACGTGCTCACCAACCCGGCCCTGGACCCATTCGGGAAGATCCCCGAATTCAAGTATGCGGCCTGCAAATTGAGCCCGGCGTAGCTTCCCAGGCAAACAGATTCCTCCAGAACGACGCTCATTGTCGCATCGCGTCTGTAAAACAGGCGCGGGTAGTCTAGAATAACGCCAAAATTTCCAGATCTTTCAGGTAGATAAAATGCCAAAGTTTTTGCATACGGCAGACTGGCAGATGGGCCGGGCCTTCACCCGTTTCGAGACCGAAGACGGTGCAGCCCTGGTCGAGGCCCGGTTCGAGGCCATTGAAACACTTGCTCAACTGGCCAACGAACATCAGTGCGACGCGGTACTGGTGGCCGGTGACGTCTTTGATGCCCAAACGGTTTCTGATCGCACTATCAGGAGGGTATTCAACGCCACAAAGGGGTTTGCCGGCCCCTGGGTCATGCTGCCAGGCAACCACGACGCCGCCCTGGCAGAGAGCGTGTGGACCCGAGCCCAGCGCCTTGGTGCGGTACCGGAGAACGTACACCTCGCCCTACAGCCCGGCGTGATAGATCTGGAACCCCGGGGCCTGAGCATCCTTTGCGCGCCCCTGACTCAGCGCCACACCTACGGCGATCTGACCGAGCCATTCAGCGGCTACGAAACACCTGAAGATTTTCTCAGAGTCGGCCTGGCCCACGGCAGCGTCCAGGGCCTGTTGCCGGACGAGATTGATTCAACCAATCCCATTGCACCAGACCGAGCCGAAGCCAGTAGGCTCGATTACCTAGCCCTGGGCGACTGGCACGGCACCAAACAGATCGATGAACGCACCTGGTACAGCGGAACGCCTGAGCCGGAACGGTTCCGGAACAACGAAGCGGGGAATGCCCTGATCGTTGAAGTGTCTGAACCCGGAGCAACCCCGAACGTAACCTCACTCCCAACGGGGCGGTATCAGTGGCACCAGTGGCGGGAAACCCTCACCGTTCAGTCCGATCTTGACCAACTGCTGGAGCGGTTGAACGCCTTGCCGGAATCCGCCGTTGTTGATCTGCGGCTTGAGGGTTCGATAACCCTGGCTGGAGAAGAAACGCTCCTAAAGGCGCTCTCGGTGGCTGAAGCCCGATTCCGCAGCCTGCGGTGCGAACGCAGCGGGCTCCAGCTTGCGCCGACCGACGAGGACATCGCCGCCCTGAAGGCGGACGGGTACGTGGGCGAAGTTGTCGAAAGCCTGCGCGAGCGTCAACAAGAGGGCGCGCAGGATGACGCCGCCCGGGACGCGCTGGCCATTCTGGCAGGACTGCTCAGAGAGCGGGAACAGGAGGCCAGCCAATGAAACTGCAGCGAATGCGCATTGAACAGCTACGCCAGTTCCGCAAACCCTTTGTTCTGGACAACCTGCAACCCGGCCTCAACCTGATTCACGGTCCCAATGAGTCCGGCAAAAGCACCCTGGTGCGTGCCATCCGTGCCGCATTTTTCGAGCGCTACCGCTCAACCGCCGTTGACGACCTGCGCCCCTGGGGGGATTCCGCCGCGGCGCCCACCGTTGAACTGGATTTTGAGCACGAGGGCCGTTCCTGGCATCTCACCAAGAGCTTCCTGCAGCGAAAACGCTGTGACCTGAAAGTAGGCACCGACACCTACAGCGAAGACGACGCGGAAGAAAAACTGGCCGAGTTGCTGGGCTACCAGTACCCGAAGCGCGGTGCCAGCAAAGCCGAACACTGGGGCATACCGGGACTGCTGTGGGTGGAGCAGGGCACCGGGCAGGACATTGAGCAGGCTATCGAGCATGCCGGGGACCATCTGAAGTCCGCCCTTAATTCCATGGTCGGAGAAGTGGCCAGCTCCGGGGGCGACGACCTGATCGAGACGGTTCGCAGCCAGCGGGACACCCTGCTGACCGGTACCGGCAAGCCCCGGGGCGATTACCTGAAACTGGAAAAAGACCGCGCTCAATGTGAACTTGAAATTGAAGAGCTGAAGGAGCGGGTGCATAAATACCAGGAGCAGGTCGACCGGCTTGGCAAACTGGCCCAGGATTATGATCAGGCCGAGGCCGAGCGCCCCTGGGAAGACGCCCAGCGCCAGCTGGAGGAGGCCCGGGTGCGTTATCAGCAGGTTGAGCGCCTGGAGCAACAACAGAACCAGGAGAAAGCTACGCTCAGCCAGCTGCAGCAAAACCACCGCCTGTTGCAGCAGAACAAGGAACACCTTGAAGGCCTGAGTCGCCAGCTTGAGGGCCGAAAAGCCGAGCTGGACCGCGCGGAGAGAGACCTCGCCACCGCACAAACGCAAACGCCGATGATTGCAGGTCGTTTGAGCGAAGCCAGAACCGCCTATGAGCAAGCGGAAAAGCAACGCAAACTGGCGGGCTTGCTGCAAACGCGACAAAGGCTGGAGCAGGATGTCCGCCGGCTTGAACAGCAAAAACAAGTGCTGACCCAGAACCTCGCCAAAGCAAAGGAATACCACCAGCAGCTGGAGCAGGCCAGGCAGCAGGCCAGAGACAACCGCATTGATTCCGCCGCGGTCAAAAACCTGAAAGCCACCGCGAACCAGCTGAACGAAGAAACCATCCGTTCACGAACCATCGCCACCCGATTGAGCTGGCAGTTGGAGCCCAATGCATCATTAACACTGAACAACGAGCAACTCACCGGGCAGGGCGAGCAGCAGCTTCTGGAAGAATCCACCCTGGTTATCCCGGGCGTGGGTACCCTGGGCATAACCCCCGGCGGCGAAGAGCTTGCCAGCACCCGCCGGAAGCTTAAAACCCTTGAGGACAGCTTCGCCGAACAGCTGAAGACCCTCGGCGTGACATCCGTGGAACAGGCCGAAGACCGGCTTTCAGCCTTCGAAAGTGCCGGAAGAGCCCAGAAGCACGCCGAAGATTTGCTGAAATCCGTGGCACCGGCCGGCATTGAGCAACTTGTCTCCGAACAGAGCGAGGCGGAAAGCGAACTGGCGAAAGCCAAAAGCCAGTTGCAGGCCACGCCAGAACCGGACCAGAAAGAGAACGTACCCGCCCTGGAGGAGGCAGAAGCCGCTTTCGTTCAGGCCGGCACCGCGCTGGACAAGGCCGAATCCGATGAGCGTGAGCACCAGGCAAAGCGGTCGGCACTGAAGCAGGCGCGGGACAACGCTAAAACCGAATGGCAGCGGCTGGCGGATGAAGAAAAGAGCCCGGAACGGCAACAGCAGCTTCAGCAAATCACCACCGACCTGGCGAACCTCGAAAAACAACAGGCCGAGCTGCAAGCCAGCCTCGAACGCCGCGAACGGGAAATCCGCGAAGCCCGACCGGACTTTCTCAAGCAAGACATCGAACGCTACCAGAATGCGGTCAATCAACTACGCCAGACCCAGGAAAACCGCGGGCGTGAGCTCAGGGATATCAAAGTCAGGCTTGAAGCCTGGGGTGCCGAAGGGCTGGAAGAACAGCTCAATGAGAAAGAGGCGGAGTACGACCAGTGCAATCGCCGCTATCAGGAATTGCACCGCCGCGCCCAGGCCCTGGATCTGCTGCTGAACCTGCTCACAGAAAAACGCCAGGCCCTCACACGCCGCCTGCAGGCACCGCTGCAAAAGCACCTCAACCATTACCTGTCGGTGCTTTTCCCCGAAGCCTCCCTGGAAGTCGACGAACAGCTCCGGCCCGGCACCTTCAGCCGGGGCAGCGAACTGGGGCAGATTACCGAACTGAGTTTTGGCGCCAGGGAACAGATGGGCCTTATCAGCCGCCTGGCCTATGCCGATCTGCTGCGGGAAGCCGGCAGGCCAACACTGGTGATACTGGACGACACCCTGGTGCACAGTGACAGCGACCGCCTGGAAGACATGAAACGCATCCTGTTTGATGCGGCCAGCCGGCATCAGATATTGCTGTTTACTTGCCATCCGGAGAAGTGGCAGGACTTGGGGGTACCGCCGGTGGATATTCAGGCTTCGAAGGAGCTGAGTGCTTAGCTAGTATGTTCATTGTGGATTATGTGGACCGGTGCACTTGGGTTTGGTTAATGTGCAAATAGATCGAAAGCAAATGGTTTTTCATGAGAAAGGGGAGTTTAGCCAAAATGGATTCGCTGGAAGAGTTGCGCCTGAAATTAAAGCAATTTGCTGAAGAACGAGATTGGCGGCAGTTCCACTCACCGAAAAACCTGACCATGGCCCTCTGTGGTGAGGCAGGTGAGTTGTCGGAGCAATTCCAGTGGCTTAGCGAAGACGACTCGAAAAACCTCAGTGAAAAACATTTGGCAGCAGTCAAAGACGAAATTGCTGACATCCAGCTGTATCTTGTTCTCCTGGCAGATTCTTTGGGCGTCGATATTGCTCAAGAATCCGCCCGGAAAATAGAGGCAAACGCTCTTAAATACCCTGTTGCCAAAGCTAAAGGTAGGTCGAATAAATATAACGAGTTGTAGGAGGTATTTGTGATCGTTTATTCGGCTTCCAAGGCGGAATTTGTTGAACACGTGAGGTTCAATCAGATCGAGAAGGTTATCGAGGAAGAGGTCTGGAGAAAGCTCAAACGAAAGACACCGAAATCTGAAATTGCCTCCTGGAAGAATTCGCTCCAGTGCATGTTCAACGCATTGTTGGATCAGGGGATACCACCGTCTGCCGGTGTTGCGATTGAATATACGATTCCACTAACCAATCGCCGAGTGGATTTTATCCTTACGGGCAAAGATGCAGCACGCAATGACACTGCAATAATCGTTGAACTGAAACAGTGGTCCGAAGCAGAGGTTACGGACAAAGACGCAATTGTCAGAACGTTCCTGAACGGGTCCATCCGCGAAGTAAACCATCCTTCCTACCAGGCTTGGTCATATTCAGCTCTGATTGAGGACTATAACGAAACGGTCAGGGAAGAACGCATCGGCCTTCAGCCCTGCGCCTATCTGCACAATATGGATAGTGGTCTTGCCATTAACGATTCTCGCTATTCTGAGCACACCGAAAGAGCGCCGGTTTACATTTCAAGCGATGCGAAAAAGTTGTCGGATTTTCTCAGGCGAAATATCCGGTATGGCGACAGCGACAACATCATGTATCGAATTGAACATGGTGTAATCAAACCGTCAAAAGGGCTTGCTGACGCCCTTGCCTCAATGCTTCGTGGGAATAGGGAATTCATTCTACTTGATGAGCAAAAACTCGTTTACGAGACCGCGCTGGAGCTAGCGGAAAAAGGGCGCGAAAATCCAAAACAGACGTTCATTGTGAAGGGTGGACCGGGTACGGGTAAATCGGTTGTTGCAATTAACCTTATCGTTGAAGCAACCAATAGGGAGATGCTGACCCAGTTTGTTAGCAAGAACGCCGCACCCCGGGAAGTTTTCAAGGCACGCCTGACAGGTACTATGCGCAAAACCCACATCGATAACCTGTTTCGCGGTTCTGGGGGCTATACAGACACCGAGAATAACTTCTTTGATTTGCTGGTCGTTGATGAGGCCCACAGGTTAAACGAAAAATCTGGCCTTTACGGGAACCTGGGGGAGAACCAGATAAAAGAGCTGATAACCAGCGCCCGAACCTCGATCTTCTTTATTGATGAAGATCAGCGCGTCACGCTCTCGGATATCGGCACAGTGGAAGAGATTCAGTATTTTGCGAAGCAATTGGGTTCAGAGATAACTGTCCTCGAATTGAGTTCCCAATTCCGCTGCAATGGTTCTGACGGTTATCTGGCGTGGGTTGATCATGTTCTTCAGGTCAGGGAAACCGCAAATACAACGCTGGATGGCATCGATTATGATTTTCGGGTTTTTGACGATCCGAATGAGCTGCGAAACGTTATTGAGCAGAGAAATCGCCGCGCTAACAAGGCACGACTGGTAGCCGGATATTGCTGGGACTGGAAGAGCAAGAAGGATCCAGGCAGTTTTGATATTGAACTCCCTGAGCATGATTTCAGGGCAAGATGGAATCTGGACAAGCACGGCGCCAAATGGCTCATCGCTCAGGATTCGATAAGTGAGATTGGCTGTATCCATACCTGCCAGGGGCTGGAACTCGATTACGTAGGCGTGATTATTGGAGATGATTTTGTAATCCGGGATGGCGTTGCGGTTACAAACGCTGGCGCCCGCTCAAAATCGGATCGGTCTGTTCGTGGATACAAAAAAAGGCTGAAAGAGGATCGGGAGAGCGCCCTGGCGGATGCTGACATGATCATCAAGAACACCTATCGCACCCTGATGACCCGGGGTATGAAAGGATGTTACGTCTACTCTGCAGATGCAGAAACCAGAGAGCATTTTCGTAGCTTTGCCGAAACCCAGATCACTGAACAGACGGATGAAGTTTCTGCCCAGCCAGTTCCGTATGAGGTGGTTGATTATGAATCAGCAACCCCTTATGACGGTTTTGTGCCTTTATATGACCTTCAGGCAGCAGCTGGCGAATTTAGTGAATTCCAGTTGCCCGCCGAAGAGGTTCAGTGGGTAAATCTTCCTGAACATTTTGCCACCAGGCCGGGTCAGTTTGTTGCGCAGGTTGTTGGCGAATCTATGAATAAGCGCATACCCAATGGCGCTTGGTGCCTCTTTAACGCGAACCCAGGAGGAACGCGAAATGGCAAGATAGTCTTGGTGCAACATCGGGCTATTGAAGACCCTGATAACGGCAGTTGCCTCACCGTTAAACTGTATCGCAGTGAAAAAACGATGTCTGGCGATGAACTCGTTAACGAAAAAGTTATCTTAATGCCCGTCACTAGCGCTCATGGTTATCGGGATATCGTTATTGAAGACGATGATCTTCACGACTTGAGAGTCGTTGGAGAGTTTGTCGCGGTTTTGGCCTGAAGCTAGTTAATAGAAAACAGTCCTGCTCACTGAAATAAAGTTCGGAAGTAGATCCGAGGAGTTTGTTGGCGACAACGTGCCCGCCTGGTAGCCTGGTCCAGATAGACCTCAGGCTAATTAGTCGCAAGGGAACCATTTGATGCAGGATACGCTGGCCTATTACAACAACAATGCCGATGCGTTTGTTGAATCAACATTTGAAATCAGCATGGAAGAGCTTTACCAGGAGTTCCTGCCGCTAATCCCCGAAGGTGGGTATATCCTCGATGCCGGCTGTGGCTCCGGTCGGGATGCGTTGTTTTTCGATAAGAATGGCTATCGTGTTTCCGCCTTTGATGGTTCAGAAGCCATCGCCTCCTTAGCTCGCGAAAAGACCGGCTTATCGGTTCAGCATCGCTATTTCTCGGATATTCATGAATCCAGTACGTATGACGGTATATGGGCTTGCGCAAGCCTTCTGCATTTGCCGCTTGTCGAAGTACCGGATGCTATCGGCCGGTTATGGCATGCTCTGAAACCCGATGGCGTTTTCTACATGAGCTTCAAAATCGGTACAGGAGAACGCATCCACAATGGCCGACACTTTACTGATGCTGACGAGTCGATCGCCGAGCGGTGGGTCCAGGATCTAACAGGATTGGAAGCCTGTCGGATGTGGCGAACTGATGATCGACGACCCGATAGAGATGACCAGTGGTTGAATATTCTTCTGAATAAGGCACCTGCATCGCCGGAAAAGTTAACAACCGGCGGCAAAGATCATCATTTTCTACCGAAATTGTGCCAAGCCATTAAAGCTGCTGATCGAATAGATATGGCCGTAGCGTTTGTTAAAACCACTGGCTTGAATCTATTGTTCCCTGATTTAGTAGGTGCCCTACAGCGAGAATCTGATCCGGCGCGAATTCGCATTCTCACGAGCGATTATCTGGATATCACCGATACGGAGGCGCTAAGAAAGCTTGTCCTGTTGCATGATCATGGAGCCCAGGTCCGTATTTACCAAAGCCAGGGAAGTAGCTTTCATTTAAAGGCTTATCTATTTGCTGGCTATGTTGAGAACCAGCAAATGTGGGGCAAGGCATTTATCGGCTCCAGCAATATCAGCCGACAAGCGCTTCAGGACGGGTTGGAATGGAACTATCAGGTGGATTTCCCGCCAGACTCTGGGTACCTCGAGGCTGCCAGCAGGTTCGATGAACTGTTTCAGCATCCCAATGTCGTGCCTCTCACTGACAACTGGATTGATGAGTACGAGCAACGGCGGAAGCCGCCAGAACAGTCAGTGGAGCCAGGTAGTGATGAGAAACAGGAAGTTCCAACACCGAATGAAGTGCAACAGGAAGCGCTTGAGGCTTTGGATCTTACCCGCTTAGAAGGCTATCGAAGGGGGTTGGTCGTTCTAGCAACAGGTTTGGGTAAAACCTGGCTATCTGCCTTTGATGCCGTTCAAGTGGGTGCGCGTCGGATTCTTTTTGTCGCCCACCGCGAAGAAATTCTTTATCAGGCGGCAGAAACCTATTTGCGGATCAAACCGAATAGCCGCGTTGGTTTTTATATGGGTAAGCAGCGCGATCGGACGGTGGATATCCTTTGTGCTTCGGTACAGACACTCGGTAAAGAAACCCATCTGGAACGATTCGACCCACGGCATTTCGATTACATCGTTGTCGATGAGTTCCACCATGCCGCCGCGCCTGTCTACCATCGGCTTCTGAGTTATTTCGCGCCCCAGTTCCTGCTGGGATTAACGGCGACGCCTGATCGCACGGACCGCTCCGATATCTTGTCGTTATGCGATGACAACCTGGTATTCGAGTATCCGCTGTTCGAGGGTGTTAAGGGACAATTCCTGGTGCCGTTCCACTACTACGGCATCTATGACGAGACTGTCGATTACACCGAGATCCCCTGGCGTAATGGAAAGTTCGATCCAAATCTGCTCGCGAATAAACTGGCTACGTACGGGCGCGCCAAACACGTCCACAGGGTATGGGGCGAGCAGAAGCAAAGCCGGACTTTGGCGTTTTGTGTTTCGCGGGTTCATGCCGATTTCATGGCAGACCAATTCTCTAAAAAGGGCGTAAGGTCTGCAGCCGTCCACGGTGGATCAGAGATGTCCCGTGGCGAGGCCTTGGAGAAGTTGGAGAACGGTCAGCTTGATGTGATTTTTTCCGTTGACCTGTTCAACGAGGGTGTCGATCTGCCCGCTATTGATACGGTGCTGCTCTTGCGCCCAACGGAATCCAAGATCCTTTTCCTCCAGCAGATCGGTCGAGGCCTACGGAAAAGCGCGGCCACTGGCAAAGACAAGCTTGTGATTCTGGATTTCGTTGGTAACCATCAGAGTTTCCTGCATAAACCTCAGGCGCTCATTGGTCAGGCGATGAATCACAGACAGTTAGCAGAGTTTGCTAGGAAGGCTGAGAAGAATCAGTTGGACCTGCCAGACGGATGCTTTATCAATTATGACCTGGAGGTGATCGACTTCCTTAAAGGCCTTGATCATCAGGGCGCTGAAAAAGATTATCAAGTATTAAAAGATACCTTGGGCCGTCGCCCAACACTTACCGAGTACTACCACTTCGGTGCGAGTATCGCTAAAACTCGCAAAATGCACGGAGGCTGGTTTGGATTGGTTCGGGACATGAACGATCTCACCGAGATTCAGTCAGAACTCTTGTCCCGCTACGAAAGCTTTTTGCTGGAAGTTGAAACAACAGCTATGAGCAAATCATTCAAAATGATTTTGCTAGACGCCTTCCAGCAGTTAGGTGGATGGCGTAGTCCACCAAAGCTTTCCAAACTGGCCCAGACATCCTGGGAAACATTGAAACGCCGTCCCAGGCTGTATCAAGAAATCGCAACTTCGGTAAAGGAGGTGGATGGTTCTTCGGCGCAATGGCAGCACTACTGGAAGAAGAACCCGGTCGATCATTGGACCAATAAGTCTCCAGCTATTTTCGAGATCGAGAACGAACAGTTTAAGCCTGTCATTGTTCTGGAAGGTGAACAGATACCGCCTTTCGAGGAGATGGTGCAGGAGTTAATTGATTATCGGCTGGCTTCCTATGAAGCGCGACAGTCATCCAAACAAGAGCAGCAATTTGGTGAAAATTTTGTCCCGATCACTCCTTCTGGAACGGAACTGCCTTACTTCCCATCCTTGAAGATCGCTTGTGGCCATTTCAGGAGCAGTAACGCCGAAGAACCGGAGTACAGGTCCATCGGGTTGGGGCACGGGCGAATAGAGCCGAATCGTCATTTTATCGCCCGAGCATCGGGTAACTCCATGAATGGCGGAAAGCAGCCGATTCAAGACGGTGATTATTTGTTGCTTGAGCAGATCAATCCCAATCAAGCTGGAGCGATCACAGGTAAAACTCTCGCAATTGAGCGGCTGGATGAGGCAGGTGACACACAATACCTTCTTCGTACAGTTCGTAAGTCTCCTGTCGGGGAATATCGGCTCGAAGCTGCTAACCCAGAGTATGAAGACATTATTGTCACTCCCGAACTGATTGAGCAGTTTCGAACGTTCGCACGCTTTTGCGAGATTATAGATCCATTGGAAATGGCTCTCGGACAGGAAATCCCGAGAGAGGAAATTCCGGAATTATTCGGAGCGACGTTTAATCCTGGAAATTGGCAAAGCGGTCACGTTTTTCTGAAAGATGCCAATGCGCACGTTTTGCTTGTGACTTTAAACAAACAGGGCAAAGGCGTTCAGCACCGCTATGTTGATCATTGGATTGATGAACACACATTCCACTGGCAGAGCCAAAACTCGGCTACGCCTGAGAGCAAGCGGGGACGGGAATTGATCAACCACAAAAAGCTCGGTCTCTCCGTGCACTTATTTGTCCGAGAAAATAAGCTGCGTAATGGTAAAGCTGCTCCTTTCACTTATTTCGGCCCGGTTGAGTATCAGAGCCATGAGGGGAGTAGGCCAATGAGCGTGACATTCAGGCTTAGTTCGTCAGACTAAAGCGCCATGACTGGAGATATTTCCTGTTAAGCACCTTGGCTGAATCCATGGGCATTAAGGCCAGATCAATCTTGCAATTCAATTTGCAGATCACAAAGCGAGATTTTTGTGGATTCAAACACCAATAAAATTGTCTTGTTTACGCTACGAGAGGCCCCTGATCATTGTGGCCGCTCGATCATCGATATCCTGAATTTGAGTGACGAAGCCCTCGTGAGGGTAGACCTCGGGATGGAAGGCAAGCATTAAAGGAAAGATCATGCTTAAACGGCAGGCAGCGTTCGTTATCTCCCTTTGCTCAGTGTTCCTATCGGCAACCACCATGGCGACAGAAGAAGCGGAATACACAGTCCTCCTGAAGGAGGAGAACTCGGAAGTACGTCTTTACGAGCCGCATATTGTTGCAGAGACAGTCGTCGATACGGAATTTGAAGACGCGGGCAGTGAAGCGTTTGGCCGCTTGTTTAAATACATTTCCGGCAATAACCAATCCGAGCAGGAAATCGCCATGACTGCGCCCGTTGGCCAGGTGGCAGAGGGTCAGGAAATCGACATGACGGCACCGGTAGGCCAGACCCAGGTCGACGGGAAATGGGTGGTCAGTTTTATGATGCCGGGATCATTTACGATGCAGACCACTCCCAAACCCAGGGACGAGAGGATCACCATACGCCAGGTGCCAGAGCAGACGATGGCAGCCCTCGAGTACTCCGGGTTCTGGAGCAAATCAGGCTATGAAAAGAACAAGGCGAGGTTGGAGGAATGGATCGACAAGAAGGGATTCATTATCCAGGGCAAGCCAGTCTGGGCGAGGTATAACGCACCATTCATGCCCTGGTTTTTGAGGCGAAATGAAGTGTTGATACCAATAGACCATTTGCAGTGATGCCGCGTATCAGGCTACTCACCAAAGCATTAGGATCATCATAGGAAGTCTATTCATGCAAAAAGTGAGCGTCGCCATTGTTGGCGCCGGCCTTGCGGGTTTATATGCCGCTTATGTCCTTGAGAAAAAGGGTATCAAAGACTATGTCGTTCTTGAGGCAAGGGACGTTCTTGGTGGGCGTATTGCGTCTACGATCCACGCTGAGGGTAAAGTTGATGTGTCGGGTGAGGGCTTCGATCTGGGGCCCGCCTGGTTCTGGCCCGCATTCCAGACCGATATGGCGCGGCTGGTGGATGAGCTCGGGTTAGAGACCTTTCAGCAATTTGAAACGGGCGATATGCTTCTGGAACGTTCATCGAATCAGCTCCCTGAGCGAACGCGTGGGTACGTCAATTCTCCACCTTCAATGCGAATCGCCGGGGGCATGTATTCGCTCATTGATGCTTTGTATCAGCGGCTTGATCCGGCGCGGATTGTGACGGGCCAAACGGTTCGCAGCCTGCGTATTTTAGAGCCCTCTATCGAGCTACTGAGCGAAGATGCTCAAAGCCAAACCGTGAGCTACAGCGCTGACCATGTGTTGCTGGCAATGCCACCCCGATTGGTTGAGTCTCAGCTAACGTTCTCGCCTGCCTTACCGGATGAACTTGCCAGGCAATGGAAGGCGACAGATACGTGGATGGCCCCTCACGCAAAATATATTGCCGTGTTTGACCGGCCTTTTTGGCGAGATCAAGGGTTATCCGGGGAGGCTCGAAGTGCAGTTGGGCCGATGGTTGAGATCCACGATGCCTCTACTCAGGAAGGGAAGGCAGCCTTGTTTGGTTTCCTGGGTGTGCCTGCTGACGTGCGCCGTCGTGTTTCTGAGGAAGAGCTTATTACTGCTTCCCGAACACAGTTCGTGCGGCTCTTTGGTTCGCAAGCGGAGAATCCAGAGGCAGAATTTATCAAGGACTGGGCTAAAGAGTTTTACACCGCCACCCATACAGATGAAAGATCCTCTGGCAATCACCCTATGCCTGCCTTGTCGCCGAGCTCAGGTGCATGGGCTGACCGATTAACCGGCATTGGCAGTGAGTGGTCACGTGAGTTTACGGGCTATCTCGCCGGCGCTATTGACGCAGTAAATCGCGGTTTAGAATACAAAAAACTCAAACCATCAGGATGATGCCATGCCCGAATCACCGCTTGCCCAATCCCTGAAGCTCCCCTGCGGAGCAGTTCTGCCGAACCGACTAGCCAAGGCCGCCATGACCGAAGGGCTGGCAGACGATCAGCTCCACGCTACCCACCGCCATGAAACCCTTTACAGTCGCTGGTCCGATGGCGGGGCGGGGCTGTTGATTACCGGCAACGTGATGATTGATCACCGGGTGCTGGAGCGGCCGGGTAACGTGGCGATTGATCCGGCGCCGGCCGAAGGCGAGCCGGAGGGTATGGCGCAGTTGCGTGCCTGGGCCGAAGCGGGCACCCGCAAGGGCAACCATTTGTGGATGCAGATTTCCCATGCCGGTCGGCAGTCGCCGCGTTACGTGACCACACGCCCAATGGGGCCTTCGGCGGTGCAGCTATCGCTGATGGGCAACTACGCTCGCCCACGGGCACTCACGGAGCCGGAGATTCTGGACTTTATCCAGCGTTTTGCCAATGTGGCCCGGATCGCCAAAGAGGCGGGGTTCACCGGTGTTCAGGTGCACGGGGCTCATGGGTATCTGTTGTCGTCTTTTCTGTCGCCGGTTACCAACCAGCGCACCGATTGCTGGGGTGGGTCGCTGGAAAATCGCGCCCGTTTCCTGATCGAGGTAGTGCGGGCGACGCGCGCTGCGGTGGGGCCGGAGTTTCCGGTGGCGGTAAAGCTGAATTCCGACGATTTCCGCAAAGGCGGCTTTACGCTCGACGAGTCTGTGAACGTGGTGCGCTGGCTCAATGAGGAGGGTATTGATCTGGTGGAGGTGTCTGGCGGCACCTACGAACAGCCGCGGCTGCTCGGGTACAGTGGTGATGCCGACACGGCGAGCGAGGGGCCGGCCATGCGGGAAAGCACTCGCAAGCGGGAGGCTTACTTCCTGGATTATGCCCAGACGATTCGAGAGGTGTGCGATTGCCCGCTGATGGTCACCGGTGGATTCCGTACGCGCACGTTGATGGAAGAGGCGATTGCCAGTAGCGAAACCGACGTGATTGGCCTTGGCCGGCCTCTCTGCACGGATCCCGATACGCCCAAAGATCTGCTTGATGGCCGCATCGATAAGACGGTTTGCTACGAAGATTACGTCAAACTTGCTCAACGAGGGTTTTTCTCACCAGCGAGTCCGCTGATGCCAATCAAAGTCATTAACGTGTTGGGCGGCCAGGCGTGGTACTACCAGCAGATTTTCCGGCTGGCGGATGGCGAAGAGGCTGATCCGGACCTGGGTATCCTCAAGGCCGTCGGGGCTTTTGTTAAGGATGAATTGAGCCGGTCCCGGCGGGTGAAGAAGGCCCGCCTTACCTAAAGATGATTCTCTGGATCGACCGGGGAATAAACCGGGTGATAAATTCGGCAGCGTAGGTCTGGGGTGTAACCAGGTATCGAGGCTTGGGTCGTGTCGCCTCTGCTGCCCTGACAATCTTTTTCGCGACGTCCGACGCACTGGCTGTAAAGGGCTTGATTCTGGCGCCTGGCGCGAGCGCTGCTTCCATTGCCTTGTACTTTTCCCGGTGCACGGCGCTGGCCTGGCCAAGCACGGGCTGCAACGCGGCCAGGGCATGCTCTCTGAACCGGGTCACCACGGGGCCCGGGAGCACCAGCGAGATACTTTCCAGGCTGTTGCTGCCCTGTTCATCAAACCAGAAACTCTCATGGGCCGTGTTCATCGCGGATTTGGCGGCACAGTAGGCGCCTTTCATTTTCTGGGGCGCGATGGAGAGAACGGAGCTAACCGCGATGACCCGCAAGGGTTTACCGTGCTGTTCGCAGAGCCCCAGGCAGACAGCAGCCAGCTTGATGGGGCCGAATACGTGGGTACTGAACTGCTTTTGCCACATGGGTTCGGAGAGATCGCGAAGCGCGCCGAATTGCCCGTAACCGGAGTTGTTGACCAGAATCACCCGCTCGGCTGCTGCAATTTCCGTGTCCAGAGCGCCCGCAAGCCCTTCGATCTGGTCAAAGGACTCTAGATCCAGCGCCAGCTCCAGATCGGCAGACTCGACACCAGCTGGCTGTCGGGACAGGGCGATCACCCTGTAGCCTTTCCGGGCAAAGAGGGCGCAGGCTTCACGGCCAATGCCGGCGCTGGCACCGGTTATCAGAGCGAGTTTGGTCATCGGATCAACCTCCAATCCTGCATCCGCAGCTGAAATTCACCAGCCTGTCGTCCGGAAACAAAAAGGCTGACCGAAGCCAGGTGCGAAAGATTCAGTGCTGCCTCATCGGTCAATGTTTTGCCGCGCCAGGTAGGGATGAAATCACTGAAGGGGAGTCGGATGCGGCTCCATTCTTCTGTACCTGGTGTGAATGCATGCTGGTACACAATGCTGCGCCGGTTGGTGCTGTTGCGAAGGCCGATCTTGTAGGTTTTTCCGTCGCCCCGAGCAAGAAGCTCGATACCGGTGTAGTCAGCTGCATCGAAAGGTTCCGGCAGGTCAGCTTTCACAGACGAAAATCCGCCGCCGTTGTCCAGTCGCACAGTGCCGTGAAAGACGCCAACGCCGCCCTCTGCAAGATCAACGGTGCCGTTAGACTGCCCGCCCATCACGCGGTCACCGAGGGGCTGCCAGGTTAACTGGCTTGCCTCTGAATGGAACGAGACAAGTATCGGGTTTTGCGTGGCGTTCCCGGAAATATCCCGGTTCTGCATAGAGTTACCTTCGATAGTTCAAAAACGTATTAAGTGTCGTTCGCCGCAATAGCTTACTGGCTATCCAGTACTTCCGCGGTCAGTGGATGGCGAGCTGGAAAACCATCATGCCCAGAAAGGCCAGTACAATCACAACACCAACTGAAGCCGGCTCCAGCTTTTTATTAGCATCCGGCAGAAGCTCGGCAAACACCATCCAGATCATAGCACCCGCAGCCAAACCAAGGCCGAAGGGAAGCATGGGTTTGAAGGTACTTACGAACAGGTAAGCGGGAATGGCCATCAATGGTTGCGGCAAGCTGCTGAAAATACTCCAGCCGGCGGCCTTGGTGACGGACATGCCTCTTGGCACCAGGATAAGTGCAATGGGTGTGCAGCTGTTTCTGTGTTCCGGGAATTATCGGTAACTACCGAGGAATCCTCGGTTATTGCCTGTTTTCCCAATAATCTGGCTCGCGATGAAGATTCATAACAGCAAGAATGAAAATGCTGTTCTTCTTTTCAACGTAAAGAACGCCATAGGGAAATCGTTTGACGAGTGAGCGACGAACAGGCTTTCGAATGAAGCTCCAGGCCTGGGGGAATTTGACAGCTCTGGCTACTGCTTGCTCGACTTGCTCGGCGAGATCTACTCCGAGGCCAGTTTGAATTGATTCGTAGTAATCGATTGCATCATTCAATTCCGCTTCCGCTGCGGGGTGAAAGGAATAATCCATTATTTCTGCAGCCTGCTCCGAATCTTTCTGAAAACCTCATCGCCGGGCACAGGATTCACCCTGCCGGAATCCAGGTCGTCCAGGCGGCACTTGGCAACTTCTACCCATTTTTCGTCAATACTGGCTTCGTTTGGGTTTAGGCTTTTCAATAATGACTCTATAACCAGCGCTCGTTCGTCGACGGGAAGAGCGCTAGCCTCGTCAATTAAATCCTGAAGGCGCATATTTTTTGCTCCAAGAGTGGTGAGGGGCCAAGTACGGTATCCATATTAACGCTTTATGAGTTATTTTGCTTCCCAGCCCATACGCAAATCCAAGAATAACCGTGGTACGCCCTTGAACGACTATCTCGACAAAATCCTGCGTGGCCAACCGATTAATTATGAAGCCTTCCTGAAAAAGCTTCCGGAGCAGTTTCGCCGGCGCCATCGGGACATGTTTGCCACAGAAAAGGTCCAGTCCAACCGATGGCTGGTCACGGTCCGGGATGAAACCGCTTTCGCGGAGCTGCAGAACGTCGCGGAGGCTCCCTTAAACAGAGTAGACGCCGCTAGAAAAGGTGACTCTCATCGCCATGGTACTGAGGTAAGTTTTCTTCTGGTTTACCATGGGGTATTGGCATCCAGCCGTCCGGATGTGGTTGTTATCAAGAGCGATTCTGTTGACATCGGTTTTCAGCGCGCCGGCTCCGTGCTGGTAATAGAAAACGAGCGTAACTTCTACCAATATCAGCAGATGCTGAAGTTTACCGGTGAGGCTCTTGGCTGGGCCTTGCATCTGGCGGACTGCGATGTGGTATTGGGCAGTGGTAACCGGGTGACCCGGCGCGCGATTCTCGACTGGTTGCAGGGCTATGAAGAAGTATTCTGCGCATTCGATTATGATGCGGGTGGTCTGCAAATGTTCTCGACGGTCGCAGCCTCTCTTGGTGACAAAGCCACCTTTGTTCAGCCTAGCGACTGGCAACCATGGCTGGGCCGGTTCCGCAAACTACCGGACACCACCGAACGGTTTACGAGGGCGATTTCCTTGGCGGAGGGGCATGGCTTCTTTGCCCTCGCAGAGGCCTTCCGGGCAACCGGCAAATTCATGGAACAGGAGATGATTCTGGATGAGTGACTCCCAGGGGAGCCCAGGCAATTTCAATTTTGGTATTCGCCGTCTGGTGTTGGTGGACTCCGCCGGCTTCTGTTACGTGGAAATTCCGGTGGACAACCATGGCCTGATCCTGGGCCCGGGCAATCTGGGCAAGTCCAGTCTGCTGAATTCGCTGCGACTGTTCCTGCTGCCGGAAAACAACTTCAAGAACAGCCGCAAGAAATTCGCCTTTCGAAATGCCAGTGCCGGTAGCTTTTACACCAACGAGGAAAGCTACCAGCATTACTTTCCCAGCCAGTTCAGTTTCCTGATCATGGAGGCCGAGAACCCGGCCGGGGTGCATTGCCAGATCCTGTATCGGGACAGCGCCAGCCAGCTCAGCTACGGCCGAGCTTTTGTGCCGGTGGGCTACGATCAGCTGCGGCCACTGTTCTGGGATGGAAATGATGAGGACGGCATTGGCCAGGCGGTGCCGGAGCTGTCGTTCAGCCGCTTGTCCGAAAAGCTGAAAAAGCTCTCCAAGGAAACCCGGCTGGTGAATGACCCGGCCAAACTCAAACAGATGCTGTACAGCAGTGAGCTGATGAACGCCGATGCGGTGCGCTATTCCGTGCTGCCCCTGGGTGAGTCTGATGAGCGCCGGGTGCAGTCGCTGCGCACCTTGATCCTGCTGCTGTTTGAGATGAAGGCAGACGATCAGGCCATGTCCAATGCGGTGGCCAGCATTATCGAGGCAGACAAGAAATTCGCCGACGATGCCTTCGATTTCAACATCGACGACTTTCTCAATCGCCACGACCAGTTGAAGCAGCAGCAAGCCCAGCTCACGAGAATCGAGAAAGAGCGTTCACGGTTTGACAAGCTCCAGAAGGATTACCAGGCCTACCAGACGCTGCTTCGCAGTCAGCATGATTTTGCCGCGTTTCGGGATGGTGTTAGCCATGCCCTGCAGGATATTGGAGCGAGGCGTAAAGCCGCGGTTGAGGCGTTCAATGAACAGAACGAAACGCTGCGACATGTGCTCCAGGCGCTGAAAAAGCTTGAGCAGGACGCCAGCGGCCTGAAGGGCGAGATCCGTTCCGCTGATCGTCGTATCAAGCAGGCCGAGCACAATCAGAAAGATGGCGATCTGTTGTTGTCTCAGTATGGGGAGATGACGCTCCAGGAAATCGAGGATATCCAGAAGGAAGAACTAGACAGTAGAAAAGGGCACCTGGCCGCGTTGAAAAGTGCCGCCCAGGCCGAAATTCGGCTGGAGCAGATCCAGAAGAAAAAGCAGGATTTGGAGCGCAAGCTGGAATCCCTGCAGGAACGGGAAAGCAAGCAGCACTGGCAGCTGCAGAACCAGTTGGACGAAGCCACCGCTGCACCGCTTCGGGCCGTGGACCCCCGTTTGGTCATGGCCAGCCCCGGCCGGGATCTGGATGCCGACAGCAAGGCCGCCATTGAGGCTTTCGCCCGGCTGTTCGTGCCCAGCGATAAGGGCTTTGATTGGTTCGATACGGAATACGATGCCCAGCCGGCCCGGCAGACCGACTTCGCGGAGCAGCGTCGGCATATTGAAGGCGAGCTTCATGGCCTGCAAAAGGAGCGGGCGGAGCTGGCAGATACCGCCAATCAGGAACACGACCGGCCGAGGTTGATCGAGCGCACCGAGAAAGAGATTCGTGCCATCGAGAAAGATCTCGAAACGCTTCAGCGTTACCCGGCGGCCGCGACCACGCTGAGGGATGCTTCTGAGGAGAAGCAGGCGGCCGAAGAACAGCTGGCCAAACTGGAAGAGCAGGCCCGGCTGGAGCAGGAAAAGCAGGATGCGGTGCAGCAGAAGGCGGCCAAAGCCAGGGCTGAAAAAGAGCGGATCGAGGAGCGGGAACGGGAGCTGGCAGGTCTCAGCCGAAGCGTTGGCACGGTAGAGCATCGCTTCCCGCATCTGAAAGCCGCGGAAGCGGAACAGCCGTTGGACATTGAACAGGTGTCTGTGGCGGCGTTTGACGACCTTCAAACCCAGCTGGACGACCTGGAGGAGCGCCGTCGCAGTATCCTTGACCACCTTCGCCAGTTCGTGTATCACGGCATCCACGAAGATACCGAAGGCGAACTGCAGAAAGACAGCCCCGCGTCATCGGCTATCCGGGAAACGTTCAAAGGCCTCTCAGATCTGTTTGCCGGCATGGCAGAGCGCTGGAATGTGCTGGAGCAGCAGGTGGGTATCCACAATGAAACCGTGGCCAGCTACCGGCAGGCCCTGAAATCCAACCACGAGCACATTGCCCGTTTCGAGGCGCAGCTGAACCGTGAGCTCGAAGGGGTGCGCATCAACGATCTGGTGGAAATCCGCGTGGATATTCATACCGATCCGAAATTCCGCAATCTGGTGGAAGAAGCGAACAACATCGACCCCTATGGCAACCAGCTGCAGTCGGACGCGTTTTATGACCGTTTGCGGGTGTTCGTGGCGGACTTTTTCGGGGAGGGCGGCAGCAAGCGCCTGACCATGGACAAGGTGATCACCGGCATTTCCTACAGAACCCGGAAGGAAAACGCCACAAGCCTCGACAAGAAGGGCCAGTCCACCTCCACCACGGCCCTGATCAATCTGGAACTGGTGTACCGGCTGCTGAAACGGGTGTTGTACCCGGGCGTTCAATTGTCGTTCCCCATGGTGCTGGATGAGCTGGCCAGCGTGGACATCAGCCAGATGCCCTCGCTGCTGGAGCGGTTACGCAAGCAGGGCTTCAACCTGTTCTCTGCCGCCACTCATAGCGCCAGCGCGGAAGTGATTTACCTGATCGGCCGACACCTGGAAGTAGGGCAGATGCGCACCGCGAAGCCTTACAGCCCGCAACGTACCCTGGTGTTCTGGGGTGGAGCGGAGGGCTTTACCAACGGCGAGGCCATGAGCCACTGGGCTGATCAGACCCAGGCTAGCCTGATGGAGCAGGTGGATGAGTAAACGGTTCAGCACCCTGGATACCACCCGGCTGCTGTTCGAGCACCCGAAGATCCTGTTCCGGATGATCGAACGGATGGACCGGAACGAAGCCCGGTATATCCGTGAGAGCGATCTGGTGGCCGAGGTGATGGACTATACCCGCACCCTTGGCAACGCCGACCGGGATCGGGTGCGTTTTGCGCTGAATACCGACAATCTGTTCCGCAGCGGCCTGGTGATCGACATCATCAAGGCCGAAGGTGAGCGGCGCCTGGTGTTTCAGGATGCCCTGATCAACCTGATGCGTGCCTGCAACGCGTCGCTGTACCAGGAACTGACGGATGCTCGGCTTCGCGGCCATCTTGTAACCCTTCGGGACGTGCGCAATCGGCTCGAGACCAGCTCTTTCAGCGACGCCGATCCGGACTACACCGAACTGAGGGATGATCTGAACGAGCGGGTGAGCCAGCTCATCGGTTTGCTGCGCCAGAATGTCCTGCGCATGCAGACCATCAGTGCGCAGCTTGCGGATCTCTCCGGCGACGCCAGCCGGGCGCCCCAGAAATTCCTTGAGTTCCGCCAGAACCTGTTTGAGCAGATCGTTACCCTGTACGAGCGCCACATCAAGCCGACCCTGGTGTTTTTGAACCCGGATACGCGGCTGCCGGATGGCAGCAACCTGTTCGAAACCCTGGAAGCGATGGTGCGGTTGCTGGAAAATCACGGCGATCACAGCCTGGCAGATCAGTTGTTCCGTTCCTCCATTAGTTTGAACGCCCTGTACAAACCCATTCAGGCGGTGGCCCAGGAGGTGGAGCACTTCCTGCGCAAGACGCGCCAGGGCATGGTCCAGTACAACGCCATGGAGCATTTCTACGGCAAGCTGCAGGAACTCAAGGGGGAAACCGAGACCCTCAGCCTGAAACGAAAATGGCTGGAAGGTGGAGACTTTGCCCGCAGCACCGGTTTTCTGATCGGCCTTCGGGCCCAGCAGCGCCCGAAACACTACGCCTTCGGTGAATCGTCCAGCTACTACCAGCTGTTGTTCAGCGAACTGGACCTGAGGCTGAACGACCTCCGCCGCAAGGCTGAAGTGCCGGTACTGCAGCAAGTTGATGGCAGCGGACGCCATACCCGGATTGATGTCCAGCGTATCAACCAGCTCTATCAATGGCTGGAAACCCTGGAACTTCGGCCTACGACCGACCTGGTGCGTGAGCTGCACGGCCGCCTGGACGGCTTTATCCCCGGCTATCGCTTTCCGGACCTGCTGGCGGCGTTAAACCGGCTGGTAAACTCGCCCCCCGAGGGCTTGCAGGTTGTAACTACCAATCGCTTCCGAATCCTCGATCAGTCATCCGACAGTGAACAGTTTGTCTACCGAAAGCGTCGCCTGGAGCAACAGAATGTCTGAGTTTGAAGAAATCCTCCCGGCCCACAGCGCTGCCATCTACCGGGAATTCCAGGCCGGCCGGGTGATTGTGCGTGATGTGTGGGACAGCAACCGCTCGGAGTTGCGTGCCAATCCGCTCTACAATCTGCTGTATAACCATCTGTCCCACTTCCGGACCTTATACGAGCACCTGGGCAGCGAGCTGGTGTTCAACGAAACCGGCGCGTTTTTCTTCCTCAAGGAAAGCAGTGACGACGAGAATGAAGAGCACGACGAGAACGCCTTCCGCGTGCAGGTGATCCTACTTTTGATAGGGCGTTATTTCGCACGCAGCGGTCGGGATCTTGAATACCTTGGCCGGCCCGACGCCGGGCTGAACGAGCAAGACCTATCGGCCCTGGCGAGCGATGAGGAATACCAGGAGATCCTGAGGGCCGCACGGTTTGAGAAAGGCCTGCCGGAAGCCCTGGACTACCTCGATAAACGCCACCTCTTGTTTCGAGCCGGTGCAGGGCGGTGTTTCCTGAGTTCCGCCGGGCTGTATTTCCTGCAGGAGTTGGTTCGGGAGTTTGAACAGGGGTAGTGTTTTCCTGGTCAGAAGCTGGCCAGGAATTCTTCAACTTTGTTTGCCGGCATGGGCTTGGCGTAGAGGAAACCCTGAGCGAGGTCGCAACCAAGGTCCGTTACCATCTGGGCCTGTTCATCCGTCTCAACGCCCTCGACCAGCACGCTTAAGCCCAGACTGTGGCCGACCGTAACCATTGCCTCCATGATGGCCATGTCGGCGCTGTTCTGCATCGCATGTTGAAGAAAACTCCTGTCGATTTTTATTCCGCAAACCGGGAGCTTTCTGAGATAGACGAGAGAGGAGTGGCCGGTACCGAAGTCATCGATCGAAATGTGAACGCCTGCCTGTTTCAGTTTTTCCAACTGTTTGGTTTGGCTTTCATCGCTCCCGAAAACCTCGTTCTCGGTCAGCTCCACCCCAAGCTGGTGTGGCTGAAGATTGTAACGCTCCACCGTTTCGAGAATGTGGCTCGCAAGGTGTGGATTGGTGAGCTGTCGTCCCGATAGGTTGATATCAACCCGCAGGTTTTTCAGAGGGGTATCCTGCCATGCGTCGAGTTGCTTGCAGGCTGCTTCGATTACCCATTCGCCGATCCGGTTGATGAGACCGGACTTTTCAGCTACTGGAATGAAAGTAGCTGGCGACACGGCCCGGGATTGACCGTGAAAACAGCGGAGAAGTGCCTCGCAGGAGTCGCTTTTTCGATCAGCCAGGCTGATCTGGGGCTGGAAAAACAATTCCAGCCCATCGTTATTCAAGGCGTCTCTGAGCAGGTTGGTGATTTCCTGATAATGGACCAGCCTGTCGTTGATGTCGGGGGTATAGAAACACACGCCGTTCTTGCCGGTTTCTTTGGCCTGGTACATGGCCGCGTCTGCATTGCCCATCAGCTCGGCCACGGTAGTGCCATTATGCGGGAAAAGACTCACGCCGAAGCTGGCGGTAACCTGGTAACAGTCGCCTTCCAGATGCACTCTGTGTTCCAGAGCGTCTATCAACCGACAAACAAGTTCGTGAATACCTTCAGGGCCTTCGAAGTCGAAGATCAGCAAGACAAACTCGTCTCCGCCAAAGCGGCTCAACAGGTCTCCGCCTCGAAGTTCGGCCCTCAAGGTTTCGGCCACCGCTTTCAGGAGGCTGTCACCATGATGATGGCCAAGCGTATCGTTGATAATCTTGAAATTGTCCAGATCGATAAAGACGACCGCCAATTCCTGATGCAGGCGATCAGCCTCATCCAGTCGGCTCGACAACTCGGCTTCCATGAAATGCCGGTTGGGTAATCCGGTCAGGTCGTCAAAACTCGCGCGCCGATAAAGCTCGTCTCTGGCTTGTTTCTGCTCTTCGAGGCTTATGTCGATGCAGAACATCTCACAGGCCCCGCTGTCCTGTTTGATCATCACATGACTTGAGTAAACAGGAACCAGGTGTCCTTCTTTGTGTTTCAGTTCAAGTTCGTCGGCGGGAATGCTGATGTTTTTCTCAAGCCAATTGCGGTGCGCTTCGATCACACCGGTGCGCATGTGATCGGGAATGATCAGGTCTTCCAATAGCTCTCCCAGCGCTTCATCCCGGGAATAGCCATAAATGCGCGCGCTTGCTTCGTTCCAATAAATTACCCGGCGGTGTCTGTCGTATCCCTGAACAGCCACCATGGGCAGACTCTCGATCAGCTCGTAAAACCTGTTTTCACTGTCCTCGGTAGCCGATCGACTTCCTTGTCCAATATCCATTGCGGGTCAGCATCCTCATGATTAGCGATAAACGTTTCGCGAAGCGATGATGCAATAGAATGAGAATAGTTCGGGATCCCAGGGTTATCTAGTTGGTTTACTGATTGGTAGGGCGGTGCTGTCTCTAGAGCGGCGTTGCAGTCTGCTCTGCGGTTTCCTGCTCCAGCTCTTGCTCCAGCCTGGCGATACAGCGATCGAATGCCCGGCTGATCCTGGTCTGGTCCTTGATCATGGCCAGCCGTGGCCATGTGGCCTGTTCACCGAGATTGATATACATCTCGAGATCTTCAGGGGTCGGGTTGGAGAGGACCTTTCGGTAAAGGGATGCCTTGGGCGGGAAATGGATGTTGATGTCCCCGAGGTATTGCTGACTGGTCATGGCGTAGGCCTGCTCGATGAGTGGCCGTGGCTTCTGCTGGGTGCGGGTGGGGGAGACGGAGATATTCAGTGTTCGGCCACTGTGCTCATAGGCTTCCTTGAAACTGACGCTGCCCAGATTGTGCTGGAGATGCTCCTGAAGTTGGCGTGGATCCATGGCATGGCCGGCCCTCAAGCCTTCCGTGACGCCGAGCCAGCGGAAGGCATTCAGGTGAATCCGTTCCGGATGGTTAAAGAACTCTGCCAGTTCCTTGTCGTTCCGTGTGCAGATGGCACCCGCCACGATGGCACCCATGCTGGAACCGGCCATGACATCCGGCAGCAGATCCTGTCGCCAGAGCGCCCGGGTGACACCGATGTGGTAAATACCAAAGGCCGCACCACCGCTGAGCATCAGGGCCGGCCGGCCATAGACCCGCTCGGCGTCCTGAAACATTTTCAGTTTTCGGGCGGTTGTCACTTCCGGAATAGGGTGGTCGCAAATGAATTCCATGGACGTCTCGACGGCATCCAGGAATTCACCCACCAACCGATTGGTGCCGCTGCGCGCCACGGTGTAAAGATCGGGATAGGATAATTCGCCCAGGTGACGGTAGAGGCTCTCCTGAAGGATCCGGATCAGTCGCCGCGTGTCGCCATTCTGCCGGCAATGGTCCATGAGGCCCATGTGCTTGCGCATCAGGCTTTCATGCAGCATCCCGGTCTCTTCCTGCTCGCGCCAGTCCAGCAGCCCGTCCATGTCATCGAGCGCGGTAGCGGCCTCGCACCAGTGCTCGTAGTCGTGGGCCTGTTCCAGTTGCTGCTGGAGCTGTTTTCGGGTCTTCAAGGCGTGTTTCATGCTTTTTACCTTAACCCATACGGCCCAAGCTGTGCAGAGGCTGGTTTCCTGGCTCCGGGTTATTTGCTATGTTTAGGCCCGTGGGTTGGGTTTTATTACCAATCAGACATGTCTGCGGGAGAGACTGAATCCCTTGCGATCAGCGCCGAAGGAGCAACTGCCCCGGAAACTCTCAGGCAAAAGGACCGCTGGCATGAATACTTTCCGAAGAGCTGTCGACAATCGCGTCAGTCGGCACACCGAAGGAGCAAACGACCGTTTTCGTTAAAACGGCTCGTGAATCTCTCAGGTCCCGTGACGGAAGGGGTGCTTTCTGCCATTTCGAGCAGGGAGGAAACCCTTGGCGCTCACGGAGATTGGAATGAAGCGAATCGCAGTAATTGGCGGTGGTATCACTGGTATTACCACGGCCTACACCCTTGCCAAGCGCGGGCTTGACGTTACGGTTTACGAGAAGCATCGCTATGCGGCGATGGAAACCTCCTTCGCCAACGGTGGACAGCTCTCTGCTTCCAACGCAGAGGTCTGGAACAACTGGCAGACCGTGATGAAGGGCATCAAGTGGATGTCCCGCCGGGATGCGCCACTGCTGGTCAATCCCAAGCCGTCCTGGCACAAGCTGAGCTGGTTCGCCGAGTTCATTGCCGCCATTCCCCAGTATGAAAAGAACACCACGGAAACTGCACGCCTGGCCATTGCTGCCCGTGACCACCTGTTTGCCTGGGCGCAGGAAGAAGGCATCGATTTCGACCTGAAGAAGCAGGGTATCCTGCACATCTACCGGGACAAGGCCGGGTTTGATCACGCTGAAAAAGTATCGCGCCTGCTGGCGGCTGGTGGCCTTGAGCGCCGGTCGGTGACCCCGGAGGAAATGAAATCCATCGAGCCGACCCTGGCCGGCAACTATTACGGCGGGTTTTTCACAGAGAGTGACTCCACCGGTGATATTCACAAGTTCACCAATGGACTGGCGGATGCCATCAAGCGGCTGGGAGTAAAAACCTGTTACGGCCACACGGTGACCGAGCTGAGCGCCGATGAGCGCAATGCCTGGGTGACCGCTCACGATGGCACCGAACAGTCCCGGGACACATTTGACGGCGTGGTGATCTGTGCCGGCGTCGGCAGTCGCGGACTCGCGAAAAAGCTGGGTGACCGGGTGAATATCTATCCGGTTAAGGGTTACTCAATTACCGTGGAGCTGGACGACGAAGCCTCGCAAAAGGCGGCACCGACCGTGAGTTTGCTCGACGATGCCACCAAGATCGTCACCAGTCGCCTGGGCGATGGCCGTTTCCGGGTTGCCGGTACCGCCGAGTTCAGCGGTTACAACCGCGATATCAAGGACGACCGCATCCGCCCGCTCACCCGTTGGGTTGAGCAGTGCTTTCCCGGAGTCTGTACTCGCAAGGTAGTGCCCTGGGCCGGCTTGCGGCCAATGCTGCCGAACATGATGCCAAGGGTTGGGCCAGGTCGCCTGCCGACCGTGTTCTACAACACCGGTCACGGTCACCTGGGCTGGACGCTCTCTGCGATTACCGCTGAGTTGGTCGCTGAGAGCGTTACCGGGGATAGCCGGTAATCTCGCGGATTTTCCGGTACAGGGGTTGAAGCTGAGGGTACATCTTCAGATAAACCTCGGAATACAGCCGCTGGTAAAGAGCCCGGGGTTCTTCGTTGGGATGAAAAACGTCGCCAACCCGGGTCATCTTCGCCACGGCGGTGTCGAAATCCGGATGCAGCCCTAGCCCGACAGCGGCATCAATGGCGGCGCCGAGCCCGGAGGTCTCATAGGTGTGAGGCCTCTCGGCCGGCAGCCCGAGCACATCGGCGGTGAGTTGCATCGCCGCATCGCTCTGTGAGCCACCGCCGGCCACTCGCAATTTCCTGATCTTCACGCCGCTTCGCTTCTCGATGTTTTCCTTTCCTTCCCTGAGCGCGTAGGCCAGACCTTCGAGGATGGCGCGATAAATGTGGGAACGGGTGTGAACGTCCCCGAACCCGATGATCGAGCCTTTCGCTTCCGGCCCCGGCTGGCGCACGCCGGGTGACCAGTAGGGCTGAAGCATCAGGCCCATGGATCCTGGTGGCACTGCCTTGACCAGTTCATCGAACAGCGCTTCCGGCTCGATACCTCGTTCCTCGGCCAGTTTCTGTTCTCTCAGCCCGAACTCCCGCTTGAACCAGCTCACCATCCAGAAACCCCGGTAGATCATGACCTCCGTCGAGTAATGGCCGGGCAACGCAGACGGATAGGGCGGCATCAGCCGGATCGGTTCGACGTAACGCTGGCTGGTGGTGTTGATGGTGGCAGTGGTGCCATAGCTCATACAGCCGATATCGGGTGTCAGCCCGCCGGAGCCGAGAATTTCGCAGGCCTTGTCGGAAGCTGCGGCGATTACTGGGAGGCTTTTTGCCAGGCCCAGGTGCTTGCAGGCTTCGTCGGTCAAATGGCCCAGTGTTTCGCCGGGTGCAACCAGCTCAGGCAGCATGGAAGGCTCGACTGGCATCGTCTGCCATTTGAAATCCCGCCGGCCGGCCCAGCGATGCTTTTTATAGTCGAATGGCAGGTATCCCACCTGGCTGCCGGTCGAGTCCCGGAATTCTCCAGTGAGTCGGTAGTTGAGATAGCCGGACAGCAACAGGAAATGCCGGGTTTTGGCCCAGATCTCGGGTTCATTCTGAGCGATCCAGTTGGCCTGGGTTTTTTCCCGGAACCGGTTGATAGTGTCTGCCAGACGGGCAACTTTGAACAGCCATCCCCAGGGCCCTTTGACGGGGCCTTCTACCCTTGCATGGCGCTGGTCGAGCCAGATGATTGCCGGACGTAGAGGCTGTCCATTTTCATCCAGATTTATGACGGTGCCGCGCTGGGTGGTCACGGTAACGCCGGCAACCTGATCCGGTGTCGCGTCTGTGGAGCTCCAGAGCAATTGGCAGGCTTCCGCGAGCTGCTCCCAGAAGTAGTCCGGGTGCTGCTCGGCCCAGCCGGGCTCTCTCGAAAAATAGGGCTCTATTTCCTGCTTGCCTTTGCCCACCAGATTGCCACTGGTATCGAAGAGCAGCGCCCGAACGCTCTGGGTGCCATTGTCGATGGCCAGGATGAGCGGCTCAGCTGGCATCGGAGGCCTCCTGCGGTGGCAGCGAATAGGCGTTGTGATAGATCGACAGATAGCGGGCCTGTTCCTCCTCCCAACGCTGGTCAGCCCAACCAAGCAGCGGCTGGCAGTGGTTACGAATCTGCGGGAGAAGGGCTTCGCCGGCATTCGGTAGTACCATGCCTAACCGCGTTCGTCGCAGAAGCAGGTCATCCAGATGCTGCACATCTTCTCTCCGGCACGCCCAGCAAAGCTCCGCCCAGAGCAGGTTGGAAGCCCGATTTGGAGTGACAGGCTCCAGTGGGCCCGAAGCAAGCAGTTGATCAAGCTCGGGGCCATAGAACCCCTGCAGTCGCTGCCAGCACTGGTGGCTAATGGTGGCTGGCCTTGAGGGGTGATCTGTGCCCTGAAACACCGGTTTGGATGCGGGCCGCAGAACCTTGCTGGCGTCTTCTCCAAGCCCCTGGACGAGTGCCTCGCGGGCGATGACCCGGAAGGTGGTGAGCTTGCCGCCGGCAATGCTGACCAGCCCCCGATTCACCCGAAGTGCGTGTTCCCGGTTTTCCTTGGACGGCGCCTTACCCGTACCATCGGTTACCACCGGCCTTACACCGGCCCAGGTTGAAAGGATGTCGCTTCGGGTAATGGGGCTGCCCGGAAACAATCGTGAGGCGATTTCAAGCAGGTAGGCGGTCTCGGATTCAGAAATCACCGGCTCCTGATCCAGGCTGCCCTCATGGTCGATATCGGTGGTGCCGAGAACTGTAGTGCCCAGCCATGGGAAGGCAAACACCGGGCGGCCATCTTCCGGATGAAACAGGGAAACCGAACAGGACACCGGCAGACTGGACCAGGGCAGCACCAGGTGGCTGCCACGAAGGGGCCGGATGTGCATGGTGTCTTCAGAGGTCTCGCTGGACTGCAGCCGATCTGCCCAGGCACCGGTGGCGTTGATGACCAGGGGCGCGAAGACCTCAATGGGCGTATCGTTTTCCTCTGCTTGAATCAGCAAGCCGGATACATCGCCGTTGCTGCGCTTTATTTCACCGGCTCTTGTGTAATTCAGGCACATGGCTCCGTCCCGCCGGGCTTCGGCAATCAGGCGCAGGACCAGGCGCGAGTCGTCGGTGACTGCATCGGTAAAACCGCTGGCGCCGGCGAGTTTTTCGCCCGTCAGGCCCGGCACCCAGAGCATGGATTCGGCCGGGGTCAGAAAGTGGCGGCTTCGGTTGCGGGCAATAAAGTCGTAAACCCGAAGCAGTGTCTGGAACAGGCGCGGTCCGGGGAACTGGCCTTTAAAGTGCGGCATGATGAAGCGCAGGGGCTCAATTAACCCCGGTGCTTCCGCCATTAACCGTTCCCGCTCGCGCACGGCGTCCCGGGTAAGACCGTAATGCCCGCTGCCCAGGTACCGAAGGCCACCATGCACCATCTTTGAGGACCGGCTGGAGGTACCCCAGGAAAAGTCCTTCTGTTCCACCAGAAGCGTGCGCAGCCCGCTGCCTGCTGCTTCCCGGGCCACGCCAGCGCCGGTAATTCCGCCGCCGACCACCACCACATCAAATTTGTTGGTCCCTGAGCGCAGCGCATTGAGAATGTCAGTCCGGTTCATATTGGGGCTCCCTTTGGGCGTTGCGCTCATTTGACCAGTGTTTCCGGGTTCAGGATCGCGTCCGGGTCAAAGGTGCTGCACAGGGAGCGTATCGCCAACATGCCCAGTTCGCCTTTTTCCACCGGCAGGTGAGGGGCGTGATCCTTACCGACACCGTGTTGATGGCTGATGGTGCCGCGGTTGTTCACGATCAGTTCGGAGGTGCTGGTTTTGAGCGTTTGCCAGCGCGCGAGTGTTTCCTCGTAGCTGTCGCCCACCCGGAACACATAGGTGGTGTAAATGCTGCAGCCCTGGCTATAGAAATGGGAGAGGTGGGTGAACACATGGGTGTTCTCGTTCTGGTCTTTCAGCCCGTCACGCAGGCTGGTCTCGATCAGACCCAGCAGATTGTCGACGTTGTCCCAGTCAGTGGCCGTTTCCAGAGTGTCGACCGCATAGCCCATCTGCCAGAGGGCCTCTCTCAGATAGGGCATGGTAAAACGCTTGGCCGCCCATTTGTCGCCGAGCCGCGTGCCGGTATAGACGCCATTTTGGGCCTTGCAGATGCTTCGGGCCTCTTTCAGGGCGTTTCGGGTCTGCAGTCGGGAGCCGGTGATCCCGAAGGTCATCATGCATTTGCCCTCACCAGCGCCCCTCAGCGAAAGGAAACGCTCGAGCATGCCGATAAGCCGGGGGTGGCCGGCCAGCGCGAGCTGGGTCTCGGTCTCTAAGGCATTGCTGAGCCTGAGCATGGATAACTGGGTTCGGTTCTGCACCAGCAGGCGGCTGGCCGTGCGGGCGCTCTCCCAATCCGGAAAAAAGACCACATGAAAGCTCTCGTGTTCGGGCAGCGGAGTAACCCGCACCTTCACCTCGGTAATCAGCCCGATACGGCCTTCCGAACCCAGAATCATTTCCCGGATATCCGGACCGGCGCTGGAGGCCGGTATGGTGGGCAGGTTAAGGGTGCCTTTCAGGGTTTCGACCCGGCCCCCGGCAAAGAGTTGTTCAATGCGGCCATAGCGCAGGGATTGCTGGCCACTGGATCGGGAGGCCACCCAGCCGCCGACGGTGGAAAGCTCGAAAGACTGGGGAAAATGCCCCAGTGTGTAGCCATGGGCCCGGAGTTGGGACTCAACGAGTGGCCCGGGTGTTCCCGCACCAAACGTCGCGATCTGGCTGTCCGTGTCCAGGTCGATCAGGCGATTCATCCGGCTCATGTCCACAGTCAGTACTGGCTGGCCTTTATCCACCGGATTTATGTGCCCGGCCACACTGGTGCCGCCACCGTAGGGAATCAGGTGAATGTGTTGTTCCGCGGCCCAGGAGAGCAGGGTTTGAACCTCTTCGCTGGTGGTAGGGTAGGCCACGCCATCGGGGAACACACCAAACTCGCCGCTGCGCATGGCCAGCCAGTCCGCAAGACTCTGGCCGCGGGCATGGCGCACTCGCGCTTCCGGGCCTGTATCGATCAGTGATTCCAGATCTGCCGGCCGGGTAAGGCGGGTTTCCGGTACTTTGGCGCAAACGGAATCCAGGGTCGCGTCCGCCAGAGGCCGGCCACTACCGATGCGTGATGCCAGAAAGTCCTGGCCCTGTTCCGGCATTGCCAGATTGAATCCCTCGTCGCCCCAGCCGTTCCAGCGTCGCATGTGCTTTATTCTCCAGATTAAAAACGAATGTGGCGCATTCTATAGGCTCTGCGTCGTTCGCCGCTGTCGCTTGGCGCCATGGTTCCTGTCATTTGCCGCCAGTGGCTGGCTTTGGCAACCCGCTCAGGGTCGGAGCGATTCCGTCAGCCGGCTGTTGAGGTCCTGCCACCGTGAGAGTTTGCCCGCTTCGCCGATCCGGGTGCGCGCTCCGCCGGACTGGTTCAGCCAGAGGCCTTCACCGTTGAAGCTGTAAACGGGTTCAAGATCAGTACGTTGAGATGCAGGTTTAATGTCATTTATCAGGTTGTCCAGAATTAACGGATCGGCGTCTGGCTCCGGGTACCACGCCAGCACCATGTGGGCCTGGTTCAATTCCAGCGCTTTGACATACACGATTCGGAGCTGATCATCGGGCACGCCCATGGACTTGAGGGTCAGGTATTTGGCAATCGAGAAATCCTCACAGTCGCCTCCGTTGGTGGTCAGCAGTTCTACCGGGGTTGCCCAGTAGTCTTCCTCGCCCCAGTGGCGGATATCGCTGACAAACGTGACTCGATTGAAGAAGGAGTTCACAAGCCGGAGCTGTCGGTCGATGGGGGCGTTTGCGGCAAGAGCATGCAGGCGCTGCCAGTTTTCAAGGCGCTGGTGGGCTTCGGTTCCGAATTCTTCCTGAACATAGTTCATCAGACGGGAGCCGAGCTCGAAGGCACTCACAAGAGAGACCACGAGCAATAACGCAGGCAGAAGCGTGGAACGGCGGCGTATCTGAAGGGCGGCCGTTTCCATAGCGCGCCTCAGTTATTGTTCCGTAGGCGTTCCCTGAGCTGCTCAAGGCGCCGGCGGATTTCCTCCCGGCGCTGCTCATCGCTGGTGGCGGAAGCGGGCGCTCTCGAGGGTGAGGGGGATGCAGCCTGCTGGACAGCGGGCGAAGGCTCTGCCTGCTGGTCGGCCGTGAAGGATATGCCGCTGCGGTCTTCGGATTCCGGGAAGTATAGGTTTTCGAGTTTGCCGGAACGTTCAATGATCACCCGGTTCGGATGTACCGAGCGCAGTGTGGCATTGCCGGGCAGTTCGTCACCCACGAGGTAGGCTTCGGTTTTACTTTTGTCATCTTCGATCAGCGCGCTGCCCGGGAAATCACCATCCGCGGCCAGTACGCCCCGAAGGAACAGTCGGAGGTTGGTTTCAGGGAGATTCTCGGTATCCATTTCTACCGGCTCGCTTTCGCCGGATGCAGCTCCGAACAGATCCAGGGAGGAAAGGTCCACGCTGGGTGGCTCACGACCGGCGGTCGGGTCGGAGACCAGTGGCTGCACGTTATCGTACTGTCCCTGCTGGCCTTCCATTTGCCAGAAACGGTAACCCTGCCAGGCTGTCAGGGCGACCATGGCCGCCCCTGCCACGAGCGCGAGAATCAGGGGAAACCGTTCATTGTTTAGGAGCATTGATCATCCTGAATGCAAGTTTGTGGGCCGGGAAAAAGCTCACAGGTTATCAGACTGCAACGTTTTATTGGGAGTATAGTGTATAGAGTTATTCAGCGGGTCCATATCCTGTGGTAGCCTTTCTGAATTAGTTGAATCGAAAAGGGTTTCACGAACGAGGACGACCTTGACCACAGACACTGAACTTCAGCCGCAGGATGCTCCGCTGGGCCGTCTTCCGTTTACTTTTGCCAAGCGCAACGGAGTAATCCTGACCCGTTCGGACGCCGGCGAGCCGGTTATTCTGGTGCGTCCCGGTGCGTCCCATTCTGCGCTGGCGGAAGCGAACCGTATCAGTGGCGGTCGTGCCCGTTTTGCCACCATCGATCCGGACCGGTTCGACCAGGCTCTGAATTCCGCCTATCAGAACGATTCTGCGGAAGCGATGCAGATGGTGGAAGGCATCGGCGATGACATGGACCTGGCCTCGCTCGCTGACTCCGTGCCGGAAACCGAGGATCTTCTGGAGCAGGAAGACGATGCTCCAATCATCCGTCTGATCAATGCCATTCTCACTGAAGCAGTGAAAACCAGCGCCTCGGACGTTCACATTGAAACCTATGAAAAGCGCCTTGTGGTTCGCTTCCGGGTGGATGGTGTGTTGCGTGAAGTGGTAGAGCCCAAGCGCGCACTGGCCCCGCTGCTGGTGTCCCGGATCAAGGTTATGGCGAAGCTGGATATCGCTGAGAAACGGGTGCCCCAGGATGGCCGTATTGCGCTGAGGGTCGCTGGTAGGGAAGTGGATATTCGTGTGTCGACCATGCCGTCTTCTAGCGGTGAACGCGTGGTTCTGCGTTTGCTCGACAAACAGGCAGGTGCCATACGGCTGGAATCCCTTGGCATGGCGGGGCAGGACCTGAAGGTTCTGCGCAAGCTGATTTACCGGCCTTATGGCATTTTGCTGGTCACTGGCCCGACGGGTTCCGGTAAGTCCACCACGCTCTATGCCTCGCTCCAGGAAATCAACGACCGTAGCCGCAACATCCTGACTGTTGAGGACCCCATCGAGTATAACCTGCCGGGCATCGGCCAGACCCAGGTGAATACCAAGGTGGACATGACCTTTGCCCGGGGTCTTCGAGCTATTCTGCGTCAGGACCCCGATGTGGTCATGATCGGTGAGATCCGGGATCTGGAAACGGCAGAAATTGCCGTACAGGCGAGTCTGACTGGCCACCTGGTCCTCTCCACGTTGCACACCAACACCGCCGTTGGCGCGATTACCCGGCTTATGGACATGGGTATTGAGCCCTTCCTGATTTCATCAAGCCTGGTGGGCATTGTTGCCCAGCGGCTGGTTCGTGTTCTGTGCAAGGAATGCCGGGAGCCTTATACACCCACGGAAGAGCACTGCGAGTTTCTACAGCAGGATCCTGCCAACCCACCGACCATTTACCGGGCAACCGGCTGTAGCCACTGCAACCAGCTCGGTTATCGCGGGCGTATTGGTATCTATGAGGTGGTGGAGATCTCAGAGGAAATCAGTTCTCTGATCCACAAACGCGCCGGGGAGCTGGACCTGGAAAAGGTGGCTCGCCAGCATGGGCCCAGTATTCACGCAGACGGCGTGCAGAAAATCCGTGATGGTGTGACCACGGTGGAAGAAGTACTCCGCGTTACGCACCGGGGCCAGTAAACCATGCCAGCATACGAATACAAGGCTCTCGATTCCCGAGGCAAGCAAAAACAAGGTGTGGTGGAAGCCGATGCGCCGAGAGCCGTTCGCCAGCAACTTCGGGAGCGAGGCCTCACGCCGCTGGCCGTAGAGCCAGCCGCAGAGAAACAGACCAGGAGCAATCCCCTGAGCAGCCGGGGTTCGCTGGCCGCGGCTGATCTGGCACTGGTTACACGCCAACTGGCAACCCTGATCCAGTCCGGTATTCCCATCGAGCAGGCGCTCTCGGCTGCCGCTCAGCAGTCACCGAAACCCAGAATACGCAGCATGTTGATCGCCATACGCGCGAAAGTCATGGAAGGCTACACCCTGGCGGACAGCCTGGGTGAGTTCCCCCGGGCGTTCCCGAGGCTGTACCGGTCTACCGTTGCTGCCGGTGAGCACGCCGGCCATCTCGATCTGGTTCTGAACCGGCTGGCGGATTACACGGAAAATCGTCAGGAGGCTCGCCAGAAAATTCAGCTGGCGGCCATCTACCCCATCATTCTCAGTATCGTCGCCATCGCCATCGTCGTGTTCCTGCTGACCTACGTGGTGCCGGATATCATTGATGTGTTTCTGAAGCAGGGGCAGGAGCTGCCAACGCTGACCATGGCCATGCTTGCGGTGTCGGAATTTCTGGCGGATTACGGTGTCTATCTATTTATACTGCTGGTCGCCGCATTGATGGTGTTCCGCTTTTTCCTGACCAAGCCCGGGTTTAGACTGCGGTTTCACAAACGTCTGTTACATCTCCCCTTGTTTTCAGGGATGGTTCGTGGCGTTAACACTGCCCGCTATGCCAGCACCCTCAGCATACTGACGACCAGTGGCGTGCCGCTGGTAGAGGCAATGCGCATTGCCGGTGAGGTGTTATCCAACGATTTTCTGCGGCAGGAACTGCGGGACGCAGCCAGAAAGGTCAGCGAAGGCGGCTCATTGCACCGTTCCCTCGATCAGACCGGGTATTTTCCGCCGATGATGCTGCACATGATCGCCAGCGGGGAGGCCAGTGGTGAGCTGGACAGCATGCTGGAACGAACCGCGCGCATGCAGGAAAACACCCTCCAATCAAAGATCGCTGCGATTGTGGGGCTGTTCGAGCCGATGATGCTGTTGGTGATGGGCGTGGTGGTGCTGATCATCGTGCTGGCCATCATGCTGCCGATTCTGAATATGAGTAATCTCGTGGGATGAAACCCGCGCCGGAGCGTCAGTTGACGAGCCCGGACCAAAGCAATCCATGCCAATAACGAGTGAGACAATGACGACCAAGAACCTCAATTCACGCAACCGTAACCGCGGCTTTACCCTGATTGAAATCATGGTGGTGATGGTGATCCTGGGCCTGCTGGTGGCCATCGTGGCTCCAAACATCATGGGTCGGAGTGACCAGGCCAAGGTCACCGTGGCGGAAACCCAGTTGAGCAACATTGCCAATGCGCTGGACCTTTATCGCCTGGACAACAGCCATTATCCCTCCACCCAGCAGGGTCTTGAGGCGCTGGTTTCCAAGCCAAGTGGCAGCCCGGAGCCCAAGAACTGGAATTCCGACGGTTACCTGAAGAGCGTGCCGGAGGATCCCTGGGGTTCTGAATACCAGTACGTAAGCCCGGGTACCGAAGGTCCCTACGATCTGTATTCCTATGGCTCTGACGGCCAGGAAGGTGGCGACGGCGACGCTGCGGATATCAGCGTCTGGGACACCGAGGGCTAAATCACTGTGCAGGTCAGATCCCGACAGACCGGTTTCACCCTGATTGAAATACTGGTGGTCCTGGTGGTTGTGGGTCTGCTGGCTTCGCTTGCCGTGTTTACCATGGGGGGAAGCTCCCAGCAGCGCGAACTGGAAAATGAGGTCCGGGAGCTGTACCTGCTTATGCAGACAGCCTCGGAGCAGGCGGTTCTGAATAACCTGGAGCTGGGCCTGAAGCTGGAGGAAGACGGCTACCAGTTCGTGGCTTACCAGGATCAGACTGGCGACTGGAAGGCCTCCGGTGAGCGTATGTTCCGGGCCCGGAGCCTGCCGGAGTGGCTCACTGTCACCGAGTTCATCGAAAGCGACGCGCCCAGGCTGGCATCATCCGAAGATACCCTGTTGCCGGACGTCGTTTTTTTCTCCAGTGGCGAGACAACGCCGTTCGAGCTTGAGTTCACTATCGGAAACGGGTCAGACACCATGCACGTTCTGGCCTCGGATGGGGTGTCGCCCATGGACTGGCGCAAACCGGGCGATGAGGGGAGCAGCGGGTGAGGACGCAGAAAGGGTTTACCCTGATCGAAGTACTCATTGCCCTGCTTGTGTTCGGCCTGATTGCAACGGCTGCGGCCGAAGTTGGAAGCCAGTACATTTCCAGTTACGAACGGGTTCGGGACAAAACCCTGGCGAGCTGGTTGGCAGATAACCGAATAAACGAAATTCGACTGCAGGAAAACATTCCGGGCATCTCCGAGAACTCCAAGGATACCGACTTCGGGCCGTATCGTTGGCGGGTGACCACCGCGATTCTTGCAACCGCCGAGGCGAAGATGCGTCGTGTGGAGGTTACGGTTGCCCGTTATCGCGAGGAAGGCGCGACGCCGGAGCCGATCCATACCCTGTCGGCTTTCGTGGGGGCACAATGAGGTTCCCGTCCGCACACAGCTGCCATCCGCAACAACGTGGTTTTACCCTGCTGGAGGTTTTGATCGCGGTTACCATCACCGCCGTTATCGGGCTTGGCGTTTGGCAGGTTATCAACGGAGTGGTCAATTCCCGCGATCGGGTGAACGAACTGGCGGAACAGTTCGACGGTTTGCAGCGGTCCATGCTCCTGCTTGAGCGGGATATCATGCAGGTGGTCAACCGGCCGGCCAGGGACATTTACGGGGATTTCCAGCCAGCGCTCTCCAGCCGTGCGGACGATTTTTCCCTGTTGCTGACCCGGCAGGGCTGGCGGAACCCCCTGGGTATTCGCCGCAGTGGCCTGCAACGTGTCGGCTGGGAATATACTGGCAGCGAACTGCGGCGCCGGTACTGGCCCATGGTGGATCAGGGCCAGGAAGATGACAGCCGCGACGTGCTGCTGCTGGAAGGCGTCAAGCGCCTGGAAATAAGGTTTCTGGATGCCAACCGGAGCTGGCAACCGCAATGGCCAACCGATGAGGTGATGGCCGGACTGACCCCGGGTAGCCGCCCGGATATTCCACTGCCGCTGGGCATGGAAGTGACTCTGGAACATGAACGGTTTGGAACGCTGGTGCGGACCTTTGCCTTACCGGATTTTGATCCGGCCGTTGCCCAGGGTGCGGTAAACCAGGCCAACCAGGCTGCCAGCGAAGCGGAAGAAGAAAGCACAGAAGAAGAGGCTACCGGAGAACAGACCGGAGAGAATACCGGTACAACGGGGCAGGGAGGCTAGGTAGCGATGGGCCAGACCCCGAGGTTATCGAATCGTCAGCGCGGCGTTGCTCTGATCATGGTGCTGCTGGCCATGACTCTGGTGGTCATGCTTGCTTCAGGGATGACCCAGCAGCAGAGCTTGCGAGTGTTCAAGGCGGGACATTACCTGGCTCAACAGCAGGGCCAGAGTATCGCACTTGGCGCCGAGGCGTTCGCCCGCCAGATCCTGCGCAGGGATTATGACGAGGACAAGGAAGAAAACCTGATGGTCGATAGCCTTGACGAGTTCTGGGCCGCCAATGCAGCCGTTCTGCCGCTGGATGACAATGGTGTGGCTGAGGTCCAGATTGACGACCTTGGAGGCCGGCTTAATCTGAACGACCTGGTCGGCGCCAATGGCCAGGTGGATCCCATCGTCAGAGATCGTTTCGTTCAGCTGTTTGCCGCACTGGGGATTACTGCAGTTTCCGTGGATTCGCTGGTGGACTGGATCGACCCCAACGACCAGACCGTCACGGCGTACGGCGCAGAGGATGGCCAATATCTGATGGCTGAGCAGGGTTACCGGGCTGCCAACCAGCCGTTTACCACGGTGACTGAATTGCGCCTGATCGAAGGCATGACTGAAGAGATTTATCGGGCCCTGCGGCCCCACGTGGCGGCACTTCCTGTAAATGGTGCGGGGATCAACGTGAACACCGCGACGGCCATGGTGATCCGCTCTCTCCATGAAGAGCTGACGGACGCCCAGGCTGCGTCTATTCTTGAGAAGCGGGAAGAGGAACGGTTCGAGAACCTCCAGGACTTTCTGGCGTTACCAGAGTTCGCCGGGCTCGGGCTCAAGTCGGTTGGACTGGGGTTGCAGACCCGGTTTTTTGAAGTTGCCTCGCGGATTACCTACGATAACCGTGTCGTGAATATGGTCAGTACCGTGTTCCGGACTCCGGAAGGCGAAGTCCAGACGGTTAACAGGGATATCGGGCAGAAAAACCGAATCACCAAAGAGCCTTTCACAATTTCAGAAGGATAATCATGTCTTATCGCCTTTACGTCCGCCCAATACCGCCGTTTGCGGACGCTGACCAGGACCCCGGTGCCCAGATGTTCAACTGGGTCCTGCACGATGCCAGTGGCGATGCGCAGGCTCGCGGCGCAGGCGACAGTCGGGAAACCATCGAGCATACCCTCGGCCAGAATGCACTGGATAATGTTCTGTTGATCGGCCTTATCCCCGGCGAAGAAGCGATTTATTGTCTGGCTGATATTCCCGCGAAGCAAAGCCGCTTTATCAATCAGGCGTTGCCCTACGCTGTCGAGGAGCAGATTGCCCAGGACATTGATTCTGTTCATCTGGCGCTGGGCGCCCATACCGATCACGGCTACCGCGTAGCGGCCATTGATCGCGAACGGATGGGGCAGTGGGTGAATCTGTTCAGCGGCTGGGAGCATGTTCGCCTGGAAGCGATTTTTCCGGATGCCTCATTGTTGCCGCGCACCGAAGGCGGCTGGTCGGTCTGCCTGGATGGCGAAACGGCAATGATGGTGAGCGAACGCGGCGAGTGGCTGAGTATGCAGTCTGCGAACCTGGGAATGTTTGCCCACACGTTGGCTGCTCCGTCTGCGGAGGAAGTGGTGGCTGAAATACCGGTCACGCTTTATGGCACCGCTGATGAATTTGATCTCCAGCAATCGGCCATCTCGGAGTTGAACGGTTCTGGTCGGCTTGCGGTTCGCAAGGAAGTTCTTGAACTCATGCCTCTGGAACTGCTGGCCTACGCCCATCACCATCATCTGTGCGAACCGGTAAACCTGTGCCAGGGCATGTTCTCGTCCAAATCGGGCAAGGCGAGTCCGCTCAAACCATGGAAACCCCTCATCGCAGTTGCCGCCGTCTGGTTCGTGGTTCAGGTGGCGTTGAATGCCGGAATGGGATTCTACTATCAGAATCAGGCAGAAAAACTGCGAAACGAGGCCATGGCAATCTATCGCGATGCGTTTCCGAATGACCGGCGTACCCATGCCGGCAACGTCCGGCGCGTGATCGAAGGCCAGTTGCGGGTTGCCGGCGCAAGTGGGCCTGAAGTGGACTTTATTACCCTGATGAAATACACCGGACAACAGTATTCCCGTTTGCCGGGCAGCCAGGGAGTGAATTTCAATTCAGTGAATTACAGCCGCTCACGGGGTGAGCTGGTCGTAGACGTGAGAGCCGATAGTTATGACCGTTTGAGCGCTCTGCGCAACGGCCTCGCGAACCAGGGGCTGGAGGCGCAGATTGGTTCGGTGGTGAACGAAGCGAGCGGCGCCCGCGGCCGCCTGACGGTCTCAGGAGGTTAAGGTATGTTTTCCCGAATCAAGGATCAGCCGGCGGTCGGCAAACTCATTGCGCAATACGACCAGTTGCCCCGTCGCGACCAGCAGGCTTTGGTGGTGCTGGCCATCGCTGTGTTTCTTGGCCTTCTGTATTTTGCCGTTTGGCGACCGGCGGCCGGGTTCTACGACCAGGCGGAAGCTGCCAGAGACAATGCCGGCGAATTGCTGGCCTGGATGCAGGCAAACCAGCGGACAATTCAGCGTCTTGGCAATACAGGCGGTGCCAGCACCACGGCGTCGGCAGACAAACCTGCGGATGGCCGTGCCCTGATGGCGCTGGTGACCCGTTCCGCCGGGGAAGCGGGTCTGTCACTTCAGCGCTTTGAGCCCAGCGGTGAAGACGCCATCCGAGTCTGGCTTGAGAATGTGCCTTTTGCAGAGGTTGCCGCTTGGTTAGAGCGATTGAATGGCAACCATGGTGTCGTCATTGACCAGGCGGCCATGGACAGGGCCAGTGAGCCAGGGCGGGTTTCCGTTCGTCTCACACTGGCCATCTGATTCTGAAAACCAGATTCCGGGCCTTTTGTCCGGAACTGACGCAGGAGAGGGAAGCGATGAGTAACGGCAGCGACAACAAGAACAAATCCGAGCCAGCCATTGTTCGCCTGGACGAAACGGCGCGGAATGAAGCCAGATCCATTCTGTTTCACGCCTACCGGAACGAACCGACGTTCCAGTACCTGTTTGATCACCGGCGCCCCGGCTACGATCAGAGGGTGAGGGCGACCATAAGGGAGCTGATAGACCTTTATTTTGAGCTCGAACAGGATGCCATTGGCGTGATGGTTGACGACACGCTTGTGGCCGTTGCGTTCATCGGGGATCCCGAATTAAGGATGAACCTGGCTGATCAGATCAGCTGGCGGATTCGTATGGTGCTGACGACGGGGTTTGCCTCTACACGTCGGTATCTGGACTACCACGAGAAAATTCGCGACATGTTGCCACAACCACTGGCGCATCAGTTGCCCATGATGGGGGTTAATCCCAAATACCAGAATCGCGGCTACGGCCGTTTGCTGCTGAAAACCGTTGAAAAACTCTGTGCCGAGAACCCGCGTGGCAGCGGGTTGGTGCTCGATACGGGTAACAACCGTTATCTGCCGTTTTACGAATCCGAGGGCTTCCGGAGCCTTGGCAAGATTCAGCTCGGCGATTTTGAAGATCACGTGTTGTTCAGGGAAGTGCATCCGGAAACCAAAACGGCCACCTCCGGCCAAACCTGATTTTAAAATGTGTAACGGGAGAAGCTGTGTCTGACCAGCAGGATTTTGATCTGATCGTTATCGGAGCCGGCTCCGGCGGCGTTCGCCTCGCGCGGATGTCTGCCCAGCGGGGCGCCAGGGTGGCCGTGGTTGAATCCAGGTATCTTGGCGGAACCTGCGTAAACGTTGGCTGCGTGCCCAAGAAACTGTTTGTGTACGGCGCTCACGTTCACGATGAGCTGGAAGATGCAGCCGGCTACGGTTGGCAGGTTCCACTCGACGATGTCAGTTTCGACTGGCCGAAGCTGGTTGCCAACAAGAATGCCGAGATCGAGCGTCTGAATGGCATTTATGGCCGGTTGCTGGAAAACGCCGGTGTGACCATCATCGAAGGAACGGCGTCATTGTCAGACGCCAATACCGTGGTCGTCGGGGATACCTCCTATCGGGCCAAACACATCACGATTGCCACCGGCAGCTGGCCGGTGATTCCGGATGTGCCCGGCAAGGAATGCATTCTTACGTCCAACGAGATGTTCTACCTGCCGCAGCTGCCGAAGCAGGCCGTGGTCTGGGGCGGTGGCTACATCGCTGTGGAGTTTGCCGGCATCCTGGCCGGGTTGGGTGTTGATACAACCTTGCTGTATCGCGGTGATCTGTTCCTGCGCGGGTTTGATGTCGACATCCGACGGTTTACCGAACAGGAAATGCGGAAAAAAGGCGTAAACCTGCAGTTCGGGGTGACCATTGAATCGGTTGAGGCCGAAAACGCCCATTACCGGGTTCAACTTAACAATGGCGAAACCCTGGAGACCGGCCTGGTGATGGCGGCAACCGGTCGTCGTGCCCTGGTTGACGGTCTTGGTCTGACTGATCTTGGCGTTCAGCTCAGCGCCTCGGGTCATGTTGTCGTGGATGATCACTTCCAGACTGCCGTGCCCTCAATTACTGCGCTGGGTGATGTCATTGGAACTCCTCAGCTTACGCCGGTTGCCCTGGCACAGGGCATGGTGCTATCCAGACGTTTGTTCGGCGATGGCAAAGGTGAAATGGACTATTCGGCGATTCCAACGGCCGTATTCTGCCAGCCAAACATCGGGACGGTTGGGCTGACCGAGGAAGAGGCCCGGGAAGCGGGGCATCGACTGCGGATTTACCGTTCGGAGTTCCGCCCGATGAAATACACCCTCAGTGGTCGTGACGAACGGAGCTTGATGAAGCTGGTGGTAGACGACGAGACTGATCGAGTATTGGGTGCCCACATGGTGGGTCCGGACGCTGGTGAAATTACCCAGGGGCTGGCGGTTGCCATCAAGGCTGGTGCGACCAAGGCCCAGTTTGATTCCACCCTGGGCATTCATCCGACATCTGCCGAGGAGTTTGTCACCATGCGCGAGCCGGTGGCGTGATTCAGTGCCGGCGTCCGGTTCAGGGCGCCGGAACCCTTCTAGAGCTTGATCCAGCGGCTGAGCACTTCGCGCAGCATTTCCTTGCGAACAGGCTTGGCCAGATAGTCGTTCATGCCGCAGTCGAGACAAGTTTTTTCTGTCCCGGGCAGAACGTCCGCCGTTAATGCAATGATCGGTGTCCCTATCTGGCCGTTGCTCTGTTCCCATTCCCGGATATAGCGGGTGGCCTCGTATCCGTCCATCACGGGCATCTGACAGTCCATCAGTATGATGTCGTAGCCCGTGTGGTTAGTGGTCACCCTGTCCAGTGCTTCCTTGCCGTTGTTGGCGGAATCGGTATGGAAACCCAACCGCTTGAGCATAGCCGTGGCAACGCGCTGGTTTACCGGGTTATCTTCCACCACCAGGGCATGGCTGGTGCCATTAATCGTTTCCCTTGGCGGTGTACCAGAGGGCTCGGGCTCGCTGGGTCGATCCGCCAACTCGAAGGGCAGCTCAAACCGGAACGAGGAACCCTTGCCCAGATCCGTTTCCACCTGAATGTGTCCGCCCATGAGTTCAACCAGCCGCTGGACCAGGGACAGGCCAAGCCCGGTGCCCCCGTATAGCCGGCTGTTTCCGCCGTCGACCTGTTCGAAGGAGTTGAAAATGTCGTGAAGGCGCTCGGTCGGAATGCCGGACCCGGAGTCGCTGACCGAGCAATTCAGAATGATGCAGTTGTCTTCCAGGGCGAAAAAGCCTGCCTGGATATTGATAAAGCCATCGCCGGTAAACTTGATGGCGTTGTCAGCCAGCCCCGCCAGAATTTGCCGCAGACGTGCGGGGTCACCGATGACAACGGGGTTGTCCGGCCAGTCGCCAAAGAACTTGAGGTTGAGGGCTAGGCCCTGTTGCTCGGCGAGGTGTCGGTAGGTGGCGGTGCAGTTGGAAATCAGTTCCCGAAGGTTAAACTCCTGGCTGTCGAGCTTCAGGGTGCCGCTGTCCATCTTCGAGTAATCGAGGATGTCCCCGATGACGGTCAACAGATCCTCGGTGGACTGGCGGGCAGTGTTGAGGTATTCGCGCTGGCGTTGGGTAAGCGGTTCTTCCTGGATCAGATCGACCATCCCAAGCACCCCGTTCAGGGGCGTACGCAACTCATGGCTCATGGTTGCCAGAAATTCGGATTTTGCCTGATTTGCCATCTCGGCCTTTTCCCGGGCACCTTCGGAGGCGGCGAGGGTCTGGTCCCGTGCTGTTTTCAGGCCGGCCAGGTGATGAGCCAGCTGGTTGAGTTGCTCTTCAATGGCAACGATCTCCTTCGAACTCTGGTGAGTATTCAGGGGACGTTCCTGGTAGTCACCATCGGTGAGTTGACCGATTCGCCCGGCGAGGTCCCGTATCGGTGCCAGAATTGCTCCAAGGAAATGATTGATGATCAGAATGCTGAACAGCAGCAGGGCCACGCCAACGGCGATCGATGTCCAGAGAATATCCTGCCGCCTTTCGGCAAGAACATCCTGACTTACGCCAACCTGAACAGTGCCAACCCTCAGAGAACCGGAACCAAAGCCATAGTCTGGCTCAAACCACTCCGCAGTGCGCTCCGAACCAAATTCCAGGGGCTGCTGGAGAATCTCGGCTTCGTAGATCTGGTAGCGCTCGGGTGTTTCACCCGGGTTGATCGGTTCGTGGGAAACGAAGCCGAGTTGGTCTCCCATAACGTCAGAAACCCGGATCCAGTCGGCTTTGCTGCGACGCAGCGACTGGGAAAGGATCTGGTCCAGTGCCAGAGTGTTGCCAGAGACAACGGCGTATTCCAGGGCAGGGGCGAGGCTGTCGGCAAGCATCTGGCTGCTGTCGGAGAGATCCCGGCGCGCATCCTCAAGGCGCACAGACGTGAAGAACACCATCAGCACGATAAACATGACTATGGCTGGCAGAGCTCCGAGGAGCAGCAGCTTTCGGGACATGGGGCGCTGTTGTCTGTGGCTGTTATTCATCAGACGCCTCCCCATTAATCGCTAATTGTCGATCCACCCGTGTGGCAATATCCTCACGGCTCGGCAAGGGAATGTTCAGAGAACGTGCAACCTGGGCATTGACCTCGACCCGAAACTCTTCCGGATACGAGGGTTCCGGATATGCACCAGTTTCGAAAAAGGTCGATAAAAAGCTGCCAGCCATCTCAACCATTTCAGGGAACGGAGCGTAACTGGAGGCCAGGGAGCCTGCCTTGACATAAGCCTGAGTGGGGCCGATGACGATCTGGTTACGGCGGTAGGCGGTCAGCAGAATATGTTTGATGGTTCTGGGGTTGTATATGGCACTGTCTGGGGCGGCCAACAGAAAATCTCCATAACCCAGGGCCCGGACAAGTGTTGAGATCAGGTTGTCGTTGCTTTCTACCAGAAATATTCTGGCCGACATGCCATAGGCCGGTAGCTCATCAATCAGCGGTTCGTAAAGTTCCACCGAGTCTGCGGTTGCCAGCAGGGCTATCTTGGTCGCTTGTGGCAGGATGGCCTTTCCCGTCAGAGCTTGGCGGATCAGCGGCACGTCGTATAAAACCGCCGAGATCTGGCCCGGCGACCGCTCGGCAAAGGCGGAGATAAAGGACCGGTCGACCAGCATGGCCAGGATCGCTGCGGAGCGGTTGGCTTGGCGTGCCCGGGAGAAAGCGGCAGGGCCGACCGTAATGATCGGGCTGTTCTCCAGTGTGGCTAGTTGGTCGTCGGAGACCTCGTTCAAGGAGGTCGCTGGCCCCAGCTGCCGTTTCAGGAGAGCAGTCAGATGTTGATCTAAAGGTGCGTTGCCTGAGCCGACAAAATAAACGACCCGTGCCGGTGCCTCCTGGGCATTGGCAACCATGGCGGAAACAGAGAGATATAGAATCCACATGACCTTGATCAAAAGGCCCGGAGTTCCGTTTCTATGCCGTTTTCGGTGAATCGTGTCTGTCCTTCGCTCCATACCGTCCAGGGCTCACGCTTTCCTTGTTAAATTCAGAAACGAATCCCAGCTTCAACAAAAAACTGGTTCTGATCCTCAATCCGGTTGTCAGGGCTGATCCATGGCTTGGGGTTAAGGTAATGCTGGATCGTCAGTGCCAGCATATAACTGTAGTTGGTTCTGTCCACCCGACGTGCGAGCCTGAAATCGGCCCGCTCGAACCGGGTATTGCGCACTTCATTGGTCCAGTACATGGCCGCTGAGGTCATGAAGCCCATTGGCAGATCCTGGATCCAGGCAAAACTACCGGAGTCACGGGCGGAGAGACGGCCCATAAGATCTACGGCACGTTCCTGCTTGTCGACCGGAAGCGCGGCCGGGTCGCCAGTGTATCTGCCTTCCTGCTCAAGATACGCGTAGGTAGCCCGGAGCTTGGTTCCGGAAAACTCCAGCGAGGTTTCCAGCTCGACGCCTTCCTGCTCAAGATCAACGTTGTTGGCGATATACCATTCTTCTTCGTTGATGACGCCACTGATCATGTCATGGAAATCGTCGTTGAAGTAGCGCACTTCCACCGAGAGCAGGGCACTTTCCAGATGGAACTGGCCAAAGTAGCTGATCTCCCGGGAGGTGATCCACTCCTCTTCCAACTCCTGCCCGTAAGTGGACGTAGTCGGGTCCAGGATGTCTTCCACTTTGATTCTCTGGCCATCCAGTGCTTCAAAGGGTGGCTGAACGTTGGTCGGTGTATAGGACCAGTCCGGATTCTGCTCGAAGGCATCCGGTGTGCGGACCGCCCGGGAAAAGACAAACCGCAGCGCGTGGTTGTTGTTCAGGATAAAATTTGCCGCGGCTCTGGGGGAAAAATAGTCTTCATCGGTGGTCGTGGTCCGCTCCCAGTTGCCGCCTGCGTTGAAGGTCAGCCACCGAAAGGGCGAGTACTCAGCGTTGGCGAATACCCGGGATTGGTAATTGTCCCCTTTACCGTTAAAGAAGGTTTCGGAATTGAACGAGTCCTTGCGATAGCCCACACCGGAGACCAGCTTGAACTGGTCACTGAAAATAATGGTGTCCTGGAATTCAATTTCCTGCCGGGTTTCTTCCAGGTCTTCGTTCAGGTCAGCGATGAACGGACCCTGATCCTCGGGGAAGGGTGGGAACCCTGTCGGCAGCAGGGCATTGATCTCCGCTGCAGGCGCGGAAACGGTCCACCGCTGCCTCTGTCGCTGATTCTGATAGCTCGCCTGGATATGGTAGAAGTGGTCGGGCGAGGTCGCTCCGTCGAACCGGACATGGAGGTAGTAGTCATCCATGATAATGTCCGGGTTTGTGGTGGCGCCCAGCTTTCCGGACTTCTCGAGATCTTCTTCATTTACGCCATCCAGAACGCCTGCTCGCACGTCAACCGAATGCTGGCGGTCAATTCGGAATACGCTGTCGAAATTGAAGTTGTTGATGTCGTGGCCATCGTGAAAGGGGATCTCCTGGCCGCCATCAATCTGACTATCAAAGCCGTTGGATTTGCGCTTCTCGTACGACAACCGCCAACTTTTGTCGGCATCGGTATCGCCCACGGAGGTAAACGTGCGAAGGTGACCACGGGACCCAACCGAGGTGTAGGCTTCCACCCCCGCCGTGTCTTGCGGTGAGCGGGTAATGATATTGATGCTTCCAAGAAACGCGTTGATGCCATAGGCGGCGGAATTTGGGCCCCGGCTCACTTCAATACGTTCGATATTTTCCAGTGCCACCGGCATGCCCAGCCAATCTACGTCTGCGAGGCTGATTCTGTAGGCGGTTCGCCCGTCAATCTGAACCTGCAGGCGGCGTTGCTCGTATTGGGAAGTACCGCGATAGGTTGCCACCGGGTTGGTACTTCCCCAGTGGCCAACCACCATGCCCGGAACCAGCCGGAATGCCTCTACGAGGTTCATGATGCCGAGGTCACGGATCATGTCGCCGGTGATGATCGTGGTGGTGCCGGGAACCCTGAGTTTTGACTGGCGCAATCGTGTCGTAGTCAGTACTTCGGGGATTTCGCTTTGTTCGCCTTCGAGGGCAAGCAAGCCGGGCATGAAATCAGGTGTGTCAGTTTGGCCGAGCGCGGTAGCCGGAAGCAGGGCGGACAGGGCAAGGCTGATGCCGAAGCAGGTTGCCAGAGGGCGGCGGTCACCCATTCCTGCCGTTTTTGTCGATTGATGCATGGTTGACGTTCTATAATCTGCCGAGAAAAAAGGATAAAGCGGTTTTATTATGATTAGGTCCTATCGTAAGGGACTACAGACAGTTTGTCTCTCTGAAATGTAATAAATCTAGGCCCGGGAGTTGCAGCTTTATGAATTGTTGGGAAATCCTTGGAATTGAGCCGACCGGCGATCGCCGGAAGATCCAGGATGCGTATGAGCAACAGCTCAAGTTTGCTTCGGAAGACGAGGCAAAGAGCCTGGAAGCGGCTTTCCGGGAGGCAGTCGGGGACGATCCGGGCCCGGTAAAGCAGGCTTCTGACACGGTTCAGACTGAACCGCATCGCGAGGTGCAGGACGAGGAGCCTGATCGTCCGCTGGATGCCAACGAGGGCCAGGTGGTTCGTGAGGTGGTTATCCAGATCAAGGCCTTGCTCAATGACTCCTCAAGAAGCAAGGACCCGGGCATCTGGAAAGCCATTCTGGACGAGCCGCCCGCCGATCAGCCGCGGTTGCGACGCGAGATTGGTCGCCAGTTGGAGCCCCAGATACGGCCGATGGCGGAAAACGGTACCTTTCCGGCGCCGGTGGCCCAGTTTCTCGGTGAGTGGTTCGACTGGTTCACTGTGGAGAAGGCGCCTGAGGCGGCCGACGATCGGAATTACCCGGAACCCGATATGGCTGAAGAGCAGGGCGAACAGCCACCGCAAATGGTCAATTTCTGGCCGGCGGTGATTGGCTGGATTGTAGGGCTGGCGATTCTTGCCACACTCTTTGGCGGAATGGGTGGCGGTTGATTTCGCCGCCCAGATCAACCCGTTTTCTCTGCATTCGCCCTTTCAATTTTATCCCGGTACTTCTGGGCCAGGAAGGCTCCGACGATAACCTGTATCTGGTTGTAGCACATGATCGGTAACACGATCATGCCGAAGCCCGGGTGCCCTGAGAACAGGACCTTGGCCATGGGCAGACCAGACGCCAGGCTCTTTTTGGAGCCGCAGAACACCACCGCGGCTTCATCCTCCAGGCTGAACCCGAATCGCCGTACCAGGAACCTGGCAAACACCATGAATAGCAGCAGCAAGCCCAGGCACAGCGCAATGGCGAAAAGGATGGCCTGCAGGGGCAGATTCTCCCAGAGTCCGCTCTCTACCGAATGTGAAAAAGCGGAGTAGACGATCAGCCAGATCACGCACTGATCGTATCGGGCCATCAGTGTTTCGTTTCTGCCAAGAAATCCGCCGAGCCATGGTCGGAGCGCATGCCCAACCGCAAAAGGCAGCAGCAGTTGCAGAACGATGTCTTTCAGGGCTTCCGCTACGGAGAAATCCCCACCGCCGGACGTGCTTACCAACAGCAACAGCAGGAATGGCGTCAGCATCATGCCAAAGACATTGGAGGCGGCTGCGCTGCAGATTGCCGCCGGAACATTGCCCCGCGCCATCGCGGTATAGGCGATGGAAGAGGACACCGCCGACGGCAGGACGCCCAGGTAAAGAAACCCCAAACCAAGATCTTTCGGCATCCAGGATGGTGCGATATTGCTGAGGCCGTTAATCGGCAGCACCGCAAGTGGAAAAAATACGAAGGTGAGCGAAGTGATCAGAATGTGCAGCCGCCAGTGGGTGGCACCGGCAATAATCTGGTCCCGGGACAGCGCTGCGCCATGGAAAAAGAAGAGCAGGGCGACGGCGACCGTTCCGGCGGTGGCCAGTGCCTCGCCTGCCTGGCCAGTTGCAGGCAGAAAGGTGGCTAATACGATGGCGCCCAGGAGCAGCAGGGTAAAGGTGTCGATCCGGAACTTCATGAATCAGGACTCCCGACGCTTCAAGGCCTGGAGGCTGGGTTTCAAAAGCGCCCTTGCCAGGGATTCTGCCTTGCCCTCATCCTGACGCCGGACCGCCGCGAGCAGGAGTTCATGGTCTTCCTGGGAGGGTTCCGGCAGGTCTGCGTCGGTTTCGGTCTGCTCGATGGTCTGGCTGACAGCGTGGGAAAAGTAGTCGTAGAGCTCGATCAGCGCTGAGTTATGAGAAGCGGCAACCAGGGCATGATGGAAGGCTTCGTCGTGCCGGATGCGAGCCTGCAGGTCATCTCCCGCTTTGGCGCGAGCATCGAGGGCTGTGGTCATGTGCCGGAGATCCTGTTCTGTCCGCCGGTGCCCTGCCAGCTTGGCGGCCTCCGTTTCCAGCATGATCCTGACCTCCAGCTGCTCCGCCAGCTGGGTGCGGGCAATTCTCCGCAGTGTCTCCCCGGCGTCCCGTGTCGCTCGTACGTATGTGCCATCCCCCTGGCGGGTTTCCAGCATCCCCACGTGTACCAGCACCCGAACCGCCTCACGAACCGTGTTGCGGCTTACTCCGAGGGATTCGGAAAGTTCTGATTCGACGGGCAGGCGATCGCCAACCGACCAGTCACCTTTTTCGATGGCGTTTCTGAGACTTTCGATAGCAGTCTCGACCAGCGAGCCTTTGCGAATACGTTCCAGCATGTGTATGTCATCCTTCTAACCTATAACCCAATCATCCTATGAGTATGGCCGAGGTTCAAGGGCAAAGGCTTTCACCCGATTACCCCGCGGTCTGGCCGGGGTAAAGAAATTGGTAATCAGCGGTGTCTACCCGGCGGGTCGCGAACCGGTAGGTGAAGGTGAATCCCGGCCAGTTGATGGTATTGCGCCCATGCTCATCGAGGTACCAGGAGGTGCAGCCGGAGCTCCAGACCGTGTCTTCCAGGCCCTGTTGAACCACATGGGTGAAACGGTCCTGCCGGTCTTGCCGGACGTCCATGGCGGAGTGAGGGTACTTTTCGAGCGCCTCCAGACATTCCAGAACGTAGCGAAACTGGGACTCAAGCATGTACAGAATCGAGTTGTGGGCCAGGTTGGTGTTGGGCCCATAGAGCATGAACATGTTGGGAAAGCCACTGACGGTGATGCCTTTGAACGCCACAGCGCCGTTCTGCCAGGCCTCGTTCAGGGTCTTTCCGCCCCGGCCTGTTATCCGGATGGGTGACAGGAACTCCGAGGCCCGAAAACCAGTGCCGCAGATAATTGCGTCCACTTCATGGTGGTGTCCTTCGTGCGTAATGACGCCGGACTCGTCAATGTGGTCAATAGGGTCGGTAATAAGATTCACGTTCGGCCGGTTGATGGCCGGATACCAGTCGTTGGAAATCAGAATCCGTTTGCAGCCGATCTTGTAGTCTGGAATGATCTTTTTCAGCTTGGCGGGATCTGTGACCTGTTTTCTGGCCTCCCGCTTTGCCATGTTCGCGTAATACTCGAGAAGGCCACTGAATTTGGTGAAAGCGAGGGCGCGACTCTCGTTTTTCCAATAAATGAGGTATCGATAAAGGCGATCCCAGGCCGGCACTTTCTGGAACAGCGTCTGCTCCCAGCGCTTGAAAGGCCGATCCGGCTTGGGCAGGACCCAGGCCGCCGAGCGCTGAAACAGGTCCAACTGCTTTACCTTCGATGCAATCTCCGGAACAAACTGAATGGCACTCGCGCCAGTTCCAATGACCGCCACTCGTTTATCGGAGAGGTCGTAATCATGATCCCAGCGGGCTGAATGGAACATCTTGCCCTGGAAAAGGTCCAGGCCCTTCAGGTTTGGCCAGGCAGGTTGATTGAGCTGTCCGGTGGCGGTGATGAGTACGTTGGCGGTCAGCTGCTCACCGTTTGCGAGAGTCACCGACCATTGATTTGTTTCGTCGTCAAACGCGGCTTCCTGCACCTCGGAGTTAAACCGGATGTGACTGCCCAGGCGATATTTCTGAACGCAGTGCTCCATATACCCGAGTATTTCGGGCTGCAATCCGAATTTCCGCGACCAGTTGTGCTTGGGTTCGAAGGAGTATGAATAAAAGTGGGATTGCACATCGCAGGCGGCACCGGGGTAGGTATTATCACGCCAGGTACCTCCAACCCGGTCGGCTTTTTCCAGCAGGGTCAGGTTATTGAATCCGGCCAGTTTCAGTTTGATGGCCATGCCCAGACCACCAAAACCGCTACCGATAATCAGAATGGACGGGTGTTCTCGCAGGCTGGCTTGGCTCATGATCATATGTCCGGCGTTATTATTGTGGTCTTTCCGCTTCAGTATACGGATGTAAGTCAGCCTTATGGATGACATTTTTCGCCACTCGGGCTAGTCAGAATGACCAATCGGCGTCCGGGTCAGGTAATTGTCCTGAGTCTGGGATAGCAGTTCCCTGAGTGCCGGCGTCTCGAACTGGCGCCGGATACTGATGGCGTAGAACTCCTCGAAGACGCCTGGCAGGGCGCCGTAGTCTGCAAGGGTTCCGCTCTTCATTTCGTCGCGCACGACCACCGGAGGCATGATGGCGAAATGACCGGTATCCCGGGTGAGAAGTCGCATCATCGCCATATCATCCACCTCGGCGGCGATGTTGGGACGCAGCCTGTGATACTCGCACAACTGGTCGAAGGCCTGGCGTATGTTGTTGTCCGGGCCCGGCACAATCAGGCTTCGGCCACGCAGTACGTCGACAAAATCGCCCTGAACGTCTATTCCCCGCGGCCCGATGATGCTGACCGGCTGCTTGGCAATCAGCCGTGACCGCCAGGGATTCTGTTCATCTCCCTGTACCGCCTGGTTTGCGAGGATCAAGTCCAGTCGATGCGCCGAGAGCCGTCTTAGCAGCTCATCCATGTGGCTACTTTGCAGGCTCAACTCAAGGTCTTCGCGGTTCAGCAGCGGCTGAAGAAAGCCTTCCTGGAAGTTACGGGAGAGGGTGGCCACCGCCCCGATCCGGAGTATCTCGCGGTTTGGTTGAGCGCCGGAGGCGAACAATGCCGTCAGTTCCTCACCCTGGCGGAAGATCTCCTCGGCGTAGGAGAATGCCATTCTCCCGGCTTCAGACAGCTTGAGGCGCCGCCCCTCGCGAATGAAGAGGTCGTGTCCCAGGCTGTCTTCCAGCTTGCGTATCTGACCCGACAGCGCCGACTGGGAAATATGCAGCGAGTCAGCTGCCCGCGTCAGGTGACCGGTTCGCGCGACCTTCCAGAAGTAGTAAAGGTGATGGTAATTCAGCTTCATGTGATTTCGTTCTCTAAAAACGAATGATCTGATAAGTATAAACCATTTTTTATATGTGACGAGGATCGGCAAAGTACTTGCAATCAGGAGGTTTGCAAGTATGAATCCAATCGCCGAATTTTCATTGCTCTCGATCCTCGCACTCTGGCTGCTGCTGCCGGTCGGTCTCTTCCTGCTTGCCGGGTTGACTGGCTGGCTGAAGAATCCTCTGAAAGTGAACCACTGTTGGCGACTTGCCGGATGGGCATTGTTGGCTTCCATGGCCGTTTCGGTCGTGATGGGAACCCTCCTCCTGACTCAGCCCTTTACAGGAGGCGACAGCAATCGTCTGGCCACCCTGGGTGGGCGCTTCGGCCTGTATCCAGACGGGATAGCGGTCTGGATGGCCACGATGGTGGCGTTTATCGGCTGGGTCATTCTTCGGTTTGCAGACAACTACCTCAGCCAGGACCCTGGCCGTGACCGTTTTCTTCCCTGGTTTTTGGTGACGGTTGCCTCTGTTCTGGTACTGGTGTTTACCAATCATCTGCTGATTCTGGCAGGCGCCTGGATTGGTGTCAGTCTGGCCCTGCATCATTTGCTCACCCTCTATCAGGACCGGCCCCAGGCGCGAATGGCGGCGGTGCAGAAGTTCATCGTCAGCCGGGTGGGGGATGCGCTGGTGGTCTCTGGTGTGGTGGCGCTCTACCTGCATTACGGCACGTTTTACCTGCCAGACATGATCCAGAATGAGGGCGCCCGAGCCGGTGGCTCAACAGCGCTGACAGTTGCCTCGGTGGTTCTGGCTCTGGCGGCGGTTCTCAAGTGCGCCCAGATTCCCTTTCACGGCTGGCTCATCCGCGTTATGGAGGCTCCCACGCCCGTGTCTGCGCTGCTCCATGCCGGGGTTATCAATCTTGGCGGTTTCCTCTGGCTTCGTTTATTCCCGGTGTTCGACGGCTTTACGGCCGGCCACATGATTCTGCTCGTGATCGGCGGCATGACGGCGGTCGTTGCGGTTCTCACCATGATGACCCAGTACTCGGTCAAACATGCTCTTGCCTGGTCAACCTGTGCGCAGATGGGCTTTATGCTGTTTGAAATCGGCATGGGGGCCTACACACTGGCACTGCTGCATCTACTGGCCCATTCGCTGTACAAGGCGCACTCCTTTCTGGCTTCCGGTCGCACGGTGGCCGTATCGGCAGCAACCCCTTTCCCCGAATCGCCCTCTGCCAACCGGCTTTCCTGGGCCGGGCTTACCGGCCTGTTGGCGGCGGCGATCCTGGTTCAGTTCCCGTGGATCGTGGAAAACAATCCGGTTTTCGGAGCATTGCTGGTGCTGGCGGTATCGGCGGCCGCCACGGGCATCCCAGCCGGAGCAACCAAAGCGGTGAAGCTGAAGCTTGCGGGACTGGCAGTGCTCCTGGTTCCGCTGTACTCATTGTTGCACCTTCTCATCGGCCCGGCCGTTTCCGAGCAGGAAGGGTTTGCGATCCCCGGCATTGCCCTGGGAACGGGCGCCACTCTGGTTACGCTGCTCGCCGTGTGCTCTTTGATGATCGTATTCGGTGCTCGCTTCCCGGCCACCCGTGCTCTGGGCGTTCATTTTCGTCAGGGGCTTTACCTGGAACTGCCCTTTGATCGGTTGACCCGCTTCCTGGCGGCGGAGGCTTTGAAGGTGCCGGCTATGTTCCGCAGGGTTCCGCATCATCCTTTCAGACTGGAGGAGAGATCATGAGCGATGTAGGTGCCCCGTTACCGAAACTGCAGTGGCTGAGCGATGACTGGCGTAAACCGGTTAAACAGGCCTGCGACCTGATCGCTCCTGTTTGGCCTCTCGATCAATGGATAGCGGTGAATCCGTTCTGGGGGCTGAGACACTTGCCGGCCCCGCGGGTTGATCAGGTGCTCAACGAGCGCGCGGGTTTCAGTATGCTTATGCCGACCGAGTTTTACCGGGAAGCCTGGGAAGGTGGACGGATTCGGGAAGACGATCTGAGGGCAAGTATTGCGGAGCGCGGCGATGAGCGGAATACCGCCTGGTACCTTGATTGGCTGGGTCGAAAGGGGGCCATAACTGCGCCACTGCGCGGTTCCATTCTGGATACCTTTGCGGTTGCGAACGCCCACGAGGAGGCCGGTGTTCTGACTGACACCGTTTGCGACCAGGTTTCTCGCGTTTGCGGCGCCTTTTTCGATCAGCGCCAGAGCCGATGGTCCGTTTCGGGCAACCAGGCCAATGGGGGGCTTTTCGGTTTTTGGCTTGAATCAGTCAGGCAGGACCTGGCGCTTGATTTTACGACCGGGTTGAAAGGGGGCCGTGCGTTCTTCAAGACGGTTCCGGACGGCAGGGATCAGGCAGTACAGGAGGCGCTGAGTCGGATCGGCGCTCGTGGAGATGAGTTGGAAGCGCTGTGCCATAGCCTGTTGTTGAGAGTGAACGGCTGGGCCTCCTGGTGTCGCGGAGAAGACTGGCGGGCAGGCCTTGAGGGGCGTTCATCCGATCGGTGTGAGGACATTCTGGCGATCATGCTGGTCTGGGAGTCCGCAGGGGTAGCCTTCGCCTCGACGGCACAGAAAGCAGAGTGGCAGAGGCAGAGAGCCCGCGCGAGTCGCAGGGGCGACTACGATGACCGCAGCAGGCTGTGGGTGTGGCAGCGTGCCTTCGAGATTGGTTACCAGCGCACCTTGTGGCAGGCACTTGAATCTGCGCCGCTCAAGCAGACGTTGCCAGACTCCGGGCGTGGCATTCCCGCAGCCCAGGCGGTTTTCTGCATCGATGTTCGCTCCGAAGTGATGCGACGCCACCTTGAAGCAGTGTGCCCCGACGTGCAGACGCTCGGATTCGCCGGTTTTTTCGGAATGCCAATCGATCATCAGCAACACGGACCGCTTGCCCCGGCCCGCCGACTGCCGGGCCTGTTGCCCGCGTCTTTCCGGTTGATTGATACCAAGGGCAGCCTGCGAGAGGATCTGGCAGTGAATCGCTCTCTCGATCAGAGAGAGATCGCCCGTGAATCAGTCAGAAAGGCGAAGTACACCAGCTTGTCGACGTTTACACTGGTTGAGACCACCGGTTTGGCCTGGGCCTGGAAACTGGTGAAAGACACTTTGAAAAAGGGCCACAAAACCCGCCCTGACCAAAGTGTAGAGGGGCGTCTGGTCCATAGCCACGGAGGCGATCCGCTCTCTGATGCCGAGAGGGTTGCGCTGGCGGCCAATATGCTCCGCGGGATGTCTCTGACCAGTGGTTTCGCGCCTTTGCTGGTACTTGTTGGCCATGGCAGTCATACCGATAACAACCCGAACCAGGCTGGTCTCGACTGTGGTGCATGTGGCGGCCAGAGCGGCGGCGTGAACGCCCGGCTTGCAGCAAGCCTGGTCAATGATCCACAGGTCAGGGCGGGGCTTGCCGACGAAGGTATCAGAATTCCGGACTTCACCTGGGCGGTCGCTGCCGAACACTGCACAGCGACGGACAAGGTAACGATTGCTGATCGCCATCTTATCCCGGATTCGCACATGCAGCACCTGGCACATCTGGAAGCCGGATTCGAAACAGCGGGCAACCGGGCTCGAAAAGAGCGCGCAACGCCGCTGAAATTGAACGGGTTGGACGACGATAACCTCAAGCAGGCCATGGAAACCCGGACCCGGGACTGGTCAGAGGTTCGTCCGGAGTGGGGGCTGGCCAATAACGCGGCAATCATCTTCGCGAAGCGCAGCAAGACCCGGGGCTGCAACCTGTCCGGCCGCGTATTCCTGCACGATTACGATCCGACTCTGGACGAAGATGGCGGTCTTCTGGAGGCTTTGCTGGCGGCACCGATGATCGTCGCCAACTGGATCAATCTTCAGTACTTCGCTTCGGTAACGGTTCCCGAAGTGTATGGCTCGGGTAACAAGCTCCTGCACTCCGTGGTTGGCGGGAATGTCGGCGTTGTCGAAGGTAATAACGCACGGTTGAGAATTGGCCTGCCGCTGCAGTCGGTTCACGATGGTACTCATTGGCGCCATGAACCGGTTCGTCTTACTGTTCTGATTGATGCGCCGGAAGATCGGATCGAATCTGTGTTGCGTCGCCAGCCAGATGTGGCGGCTCTGGTGGAAAACCAGTGGGTCAGTCTGCACCGGATGTCTGGCCGGGGCGTAGCGCGTTACGACAATGGCAACTGGGTAGCCGTGGCATGAGAGGAGGGCGGCCGCGCCGCCCCTGTCCTGCTATTCCTGTTCTGCGTTCAGCAGCTCTGGCTTTTTGAGAGCTTTCTGGAACAGGTCTTTGTCCTCCGCTATGGCCATGGCACAGCGTTCGGCCAGATCGTCGCCCAGGCCTTCAACCTTGCGGCCAAGGAATACCTGAATTTCCTCCGCCAGTTCGAGCACTTTGTCCCGGGCGTCGGCTTCGGCTTTTGAAGTGAACAGCATCGTCTCAGGATTTTTCAGTGCCATATCCAGGCCGTCCCTATCAGAAAAGTAGACTGCTTGTACTGCCATGGTTATTCCTCGCAGTGAGCGTTATTGGTACTGTATAAAAATACAGTCTATCTGACAGGGTGCGGTAAACACAATGAAAAACGGGCTTCAACAAAAGCTGAAGCCCGCCTCTGGTTCAAAACGAGTGGCGATCAGAAAGCTGGCCGATCAGTAACGGAGCAGTGCAGAGCCCCAGGTAAATCCGCCGCCAAAAGCCTCAAGGAGAAGCACCTCGTTGCGCTTAATCCGCCCATCTCGCACAGCCACATCAAGGGCGAGGGGGATAGATGCAGCGGACGTGTTGCCGTGCTCATTCACCGTCACGACAACCTGATCCATGGACATGTTCAGTTTCTTTGCCGTGGCCGAGATGATTCGGAGGTTGGCCTGGTGTGGAACCAGCCAGTCGATCTCGGATTTCTGCATCTGGTTGGCTGCCAGGGTTTCATCAACGATCTTGCCCAAGGTGTTGACCGCCACCTTGAACACTTCGTTGCCTTTCATTTCCACAAACGCTCGCCCGGCCTTGACCTGGTCGTAGCCATCGGCAATACCGCAGGGAACGTGCAGCAAATCGGCATACTGGCCATCGGCATGGATATGGGTGGAAAGGATGCCGGTTTCTTCGTCGGCCTCCAGGATCACCGCGCCGGCGCCATCGCCGAACAAGACACACGTACCACGGTCTTCCCAGTTAATGATGCGGGAGAACACCTCGGCGCCGATAACCAGGGCCTTCTTGCTGCTTCCGGTTTTGATGAATTTTTCTGCTGTTGCGAGGGCGTATACAAATCCGCTGCATACCGCCTGTATGTCGAACGCGGGGCAGCCATGGATGCCAAGACGCGCCTGCAGGATGCATGCGGAACTCGGAAAAATCTTGTCCGGGGTGGAGGTGGCAAACACGATCAGATCGATGTCCTGTGCATTGATGCCCGCGGCATCAATGGCATTCCTTGCAGCCTGCTCAGCAAGATCCACTGTGGTCTGGCCTTCGACGGCAATGTGACGTCTTTCGATTCCCGTGCGCTCGCGAATCCACTGGTCGGTGGTGTCGACCATTTTCTCGAGGTCTTTGTTGGTAACGATGTTTTCAGGCAGGTAGGAACCGGTGCCGGTAATTCGTGCAAAGGTCATTCGCAAGTGTCCCGAGGCGTAACTGGATAACGTACTACCATGCTATACCCATGCAACGTCGTGCGTAATTAGCGATTTGTCAAAGACGCCCAGAAACTGGCACGCTCGTCTATGCTGAAGGTGATCAGCTTTGATCAACACTCTGCAAAGAAGAGGAGAGGAATACGATGGGCATTTCCAGCCATGAGCTTCACGTAGAATTCCCGCAGTACCGAGAACTGATTCAGGAACTCAAGAACAATGATCTCAAGTTCAACGAAAAGCTTCAGGAGTACACGCATCTCGACCACGAAATTGAAGGGCTGGAAAAGAGGGATTCTCCCATCGGTGATGACAAACTCCACCGCATGAAGCAGAAACGCGCACAGCTGAAAGATGACCTTTACCAAGTGTTACTTTCAAACGCCAAGGCGTCATAAGACTGCCATCAAAAGTACACAATTCTGACACCCAATAATGCTTGGAGCCCCTGTTTATAGGGGTTTCCAAGTATTCAGAAAGCTCCTCGTCAAGCTTAGAATAGGACCCTAATTAAACAAGGTCCCGGTTTTCGGAGACCAATATTCTGGGGTTGACCAAGGAGTAATGAAATGAAAAGAGCTGCTTCGCTTTACAAAGGCTGGCGGATGAAGCGCAACTTTATCCATCTGGTGATGACTATGGATCGTCGGTTGCTGAACGATGTGGGATTTTCCCCTGAACTGGTTGAACAGAAACTGAGCACTCCGTTCTGGAAATTCTGATCCTCGTGACTGATCGACTCTGCTCTCGGTAACCTTCTGAACTGGTTGAAAAATAATCAGTCCAGAAGGTTACAGACTGTCACAATAATGAAATATCCTATTGTTCTTAAAGCCCTTTTATCTCGAAAAAATCTAAGAAAATTGATCTGAATCTGTATTCTCTTCTACCGGATCGTCCTATAGTTACGCTACCTCCAGAACCAGACCGGTTCACCCTGAAAGGAGAGCTCGACGATGATCCAGGAATTCCTTCAAAGCAACTTGCCCCTAGACTCCTCCGTAAGCCTCAAGCGTTCAGATACAGAGCCTGATAAAGACATTGCCAATGCCCGCAGCGAAGCCTTTGAGATCGTCTCAGACTCCGGTGAAACCGTAGGCTTTGTGAAGGCCTGGGAAGATGACCCGAGTTTCCGCGGATACGTCCACTTCGATTCCGACGGCAACGTGATTGACTGGAAAGTCTTTAAAGACCGGTTGCAGAGTTGACGCTCAGACCAGCCAGCCAAAAAAGAAATCGAACAAGACGCTGAAAAACCCGCCGCCGGTGCTCTGAGAATTATCGGCAACCGCGGAATTTTTCGATGCAGTGTTTTCTCCTTCGACTGGCTGGGCTTTCTTCATTTCCGTTGCTTTCGGTTCGGTAGGGCCCGCACTGGTGGGCTCTGAAGGGAGCTGGGCCAGCACCGGGGCTGGTTCTTTGGTGGCTTCTGGTGAAGTTTCCTCGGCGACCGCAGGTTCCGGCACGGGAGCTGGAGCTGAAATGGGAGCAGGGGGCTCTGAAGCTACCGGTTCGGGTGTTGTCGGGGCTGCTTCCGCCACTTTTTCTTGTGCCTTCACTTCAGGTTTTTTCGAAGTTCCCTCAGTATCTATCTGGTTTTCATCAGGTTCGGCATCGAGCGAAGTTGTTGGCTCGCCCTGTTCGGAAGATTTTTGAATGGGGGCCGGGGTAGGTTCTGGCGAAGGCTTTGGTTCAGCCCTGGCAATGGTCGGGGTATTGGGCGCGGGCTCGGGGAGGGACAAACCGAGCTGTGCCAATGACGCCTTTCGACTGCCGACTGAATTTGCAGTGATGGTTGCGCTGGATGTTTTGGTCACGCCGAGCGCTTTCAGTGTTGCCGTATCCAGGTTGCCGTTGGTTTGGAGCCCATTTTGAGCTTGATAGGCGCGTATGGCAGCTCGGAGTTGCTCATCAATCCAGCCATCCGCGCGTCCGATGTCATGACCGGCACCGTAAAGAGCATTTTCGGCGGCGAAAATGACTTTTTCGGGTTCGGCGGCTTGGGCAGTGCCGAGGCAGGCAGCCGCTGTCAGCATGGCAATGACAGGGCCGCGAACGCCTTGCCTCTTGGGTGATTGAGAGCGCGTCATGGCGGGATACCTCCGGGCAGTCCGTTTCCGGTTACATTGTGTAACTTGAAACCCAAAGGTATCAGGTAATCATCTGCGCTCTCGTGAATTGGTTAACATCTGCAACCATTGTCTGTTCAGGATTCACTGGCCCTGAAGCGTCGCACGAGCGTATTCAATTCATCAGCCATGTTCGCCAGAGAGCGGCTTGAGTGATTCACCTGGGAAATGTCTCCGGCCAGTTCCTCAATTGCGCCACTGCTTATTTCCACGTTCTGGGTCATCTCCGCGGCGGTCGCTCTCTGCTGCTCGGTCGCGCTTGCAATCTGGGTGGTCATTTCAACAATGCTGTTAACCGCCGCGAGAATGTCCGTCAAAGCCTCGCCCGACTTGCTTGCCTCCTCGCTGGCCTCTTCGGCCATCTGCTTGGCCTTGCTCATGTCCACTACTGCGCCGGCCGCGCCACTCTGGAGCTGGGACACAATCCGCTCGATATCGACGGTTGATTCCTGAACGCGCTTGGCCAGTCCTCGAACTTCATCGGCAACCACGGCAAATCCCCGCCCGGCGTCACCGGCTCGAGCCGCCTCAATGGCGGCATTGAGCGCCAGAAGGTTCGTTTGCTCAGCAATGCTCTGGATAACAGCCAGCACATTGCCGATTTCGGCCGATTCGTTCTCCAGTTGTTGGATCCGGTTAGACCCCTTTTCAACCTGATTGGCCAGGTTGGTAACCGCCCGAATGGCAGAGCCAACGGTTTCTTGTCCCGAATCCGCAAGCGATGAGGCCTTGCGGGCCGATTCGTCAGTTTCGCTGGTGTTCGAGGCGATCTCTTCGGAGGTGGAGACCATTTCCTGCATGGCGGCAGACACCTGCGTGATCTGGTCGCGCTGTTGCTCCGAATTGGCAGTTGTACGCTCTGTGATGCCGGAGAGTGATTCGGACTCGCCTGTCAGTTGGCGAGACGCCGTCACAATTCGGGAAATCGTTTCCTCGAGCGTTTGCAGGAAGGTGTTGACTGCGTCGATGAAGTCACCGATTTCGTCTGGGCGACCCGGGGTCAGCCTGGTGGACAAGTCGCCGTTATTGTTGGCGATGTCGTCGAGGTAGCCCAGAATTTCTGTTTTCGCACGCTTCACGCTTGAGCCCATCAAGCGACTCATCAATACCGCAACGATCAATCCGAGAACCGCAGAAGCCACAAATGCGATGAGCGTGAATTTGAGTGCAAGATCAGTGGCAGCCGTTGCCTCATCCGCTTCCATCTCGAGAGACGCGAAAATACTGGCCTCCAACTCGCGCGCCATGCGGGCGATTTCGGGCCCGAGTACATCGAGTCGGTCTGCCTTGACGCTGACGACGATATTCTGCTGTTCCACCATTCTCTGAACTGCAGCCTGATAGTTTGCCAGCTCTTCGACAACGGTTTGCATGTACACCTGCACAAAGTCCGGGCCATTTTCAGGTTGCAGCAGCTCCAGTGCATCGGTCAGGTCTTCGATGGCCCAACCGAGAGCCTTGCGGGAATCCTCATCGCCGTTGGTCAGGTAGCGTTGGGCGGTCAATTGCATGACCATGGCATCGTTCAGCAGTTGCTCGAGGCCGGCCCTCAAATCGCTTTCGGGTTCCCTGTTGGCAACCCCGTTAAGGGCCATCCGCAATGCCTTGGTGGCATTTGGACCGTATACGTCCAGCTCATCCTTGATAATTTTCAGGACCTGGCGTTTGGCCGGAACCAGCTCGTTCCGGAATGCCTTGATGTATTCATCGGTGGTGGTCTTGATCCGATCCACCAGTTTGGCCGCACCAGGGTCCTGGATGTTCTCCTGCGCTCTCGCCATCACCTCATTGAACTCGGCTTCTAGCTCGCCGAAGTGGGCAAGGGTTTCTTCATCGCCAGTGGTGAAATAGTCGAAAACACGCAGGCGCATCCGATAGACGCTGATGACCGATTCGGTCCCAATAGAGGTGTCCGGTGCCAAGTCCCTGGCGACGGTGTTCATTCGACGGTCTAGTTCCTGGAATTCATAAACACTGAAAAAAGTTACCGAGGCAAAGAGCAAAAGAATGAATACCGGCGCAATCAACAGTTTCCCTGGGACACCCAATTTACGCTCTATAGATGAGAGGACAGAGGAAGCCAAAACGTCATCCTTCAGTAAGTTGTTTTAGTGATTATCGGCAGCGCTACTGAAACCTGAAGCCTTAAGGCCGGTGTTTCATTTGGGCGCAGCCGTCTCTGGTTGAGCGGCGCCCCGGTTACTCGACAAAGTTGGCCTGGCTCGCAATCATGGGGGAGAGATCAAGATTCCAGTGTTCAAGGCCGCTCGCACTGTACACGTAATGCCCACTTAGGGATTTAAGCTGCGGTATCTGATCGGGTCTCATGCCATTGAGGATCAACGAGGCCAGCCTGGCTGCGGTGAGCCCCTCTTGTTTGGCCGAGATAGTGAATCCGCCGATGCTTTGTTCTTCGCCAACAAAGATATCCCAGAATGAAAACAGTGGGAGCTGAGCCCGATAAAATGCTTCCTTCAGCAGATCGTAGGGTATGACGTACTCGCCATCTTTGTCACGGATGGTGTGGTGGGTGCCCAACACAACAGCATCATAACGTTCGTGGGCATTTACGACCGTGTCCAACCAGGTGTCCCTGTCGTTGGTCAGAACGATGTCCAGTTCGGAACCGTAGATCGTGGCCTGGCGCTTGTCACCAAAGTATTCGTTCACCGCATTACGCATGGTAGGTGAGTCATCCATCAGAACCAGGAAACGCTCTTTCTGCCGGAGTATCTTTCTCAGGTGACGGATACTCTCGGAGAAGAACGGGCGTTCGAGGATGCCAGTGACCAGCGGGTGTTCAAGGGTAGGGTGCTGAACGGGGCCACCATTCACACCAAGAAAGACCACGGGAATCTTTTGGGCGACCAGGTGGTCAGCCATCAACGTAAAGGCGTTGTCATCACCCAGAATGGCAACGTCGGGATTAACGTTTGCAATTTTGCTCTGGATTTCAGCCACTTTCTGTGGCCATTCCGGTTTCGACAGGCGCTTGGTGTCGAGTTCGAACACGTGAAGGTCGTGATCCTGCCCGAGCACGGACCGGACCGCGTCGATATAGTCCGCGTCCCATTTGTACTCGAGGTGGTAACTCTGGATGACGACGACGGTTTTGCCAAAACACAGGGGACTGACCAGCAAAAGAGCCAGGAAGAGTAAACGCATAGTTGTTCCTTATTATTGTCCGAGCAAGGTTGAAAAACCGAATACTTAACGATTTGTTCTTCAGGCAGTTTTTATAATTGTGACCGGCTTGAATACAGAAACCGTGCCAGTTAGCCAACTCACTGAAAATAAGAGTTTTTTAATGATATGGAGGGTTTGCTTTCCCGTTTTTAGCGTGAAGTGTCCGGTGTACTGGACAGTTGGCGGCGTGCTGGGCTGAATGTGTTTGATTTGCCGGACAATTGCGTCCGAAAAATCGGACATGGAAAAGCGAGTCTGGGCCGAGGTTTACGCGATCTCGGTCCTTGGATTGCGTGGGTAATACCGCTCAGGGAGGCGTTCGATGTGAGGGAAGAAGCGGGTGTCCTTGTAGGGCATCTTCATGAACCCGGAAACGCCCAGGCCGGTAATCTGCTCCACCGATGACAGGATTACGTCCAACAATCGGCGGAACTCCTGTTCCCGGTCCGGATCAAGTAGCCGATAGTGGCTGTGGATTTTAAGATGGCGGGGCAGGGCTTCGAAGATGATCATGCCAGTGTGGTGAATAGCGTTGAGTTCTTCGAGGGCGTGAATAATGGTGTCGGGTAACACCAGGAATTCCTCCGGGTCCGGGCCGTCCTCGAAGTAAGAGTGGACCCGGCTTTCGTCTTCAACCTCAGGCGCGGGGCTTACCTCGTAGTGCAATTTCATATCGGGTGATACAACAAAGGGGTGGGTTGGTTCATCGCGATCAACGTGCAAGGTATTGCGGGCGTTGAACAGACAGCTTTTGAAAATCCCCTTGCGGTAAATGGCCTGGGCCAGGAAAACCATATTGTTGACGGCCTGCACAAACGCCGACTTCAAGGCAGGATCGTGCAGATTCAGGGAAGTGTCGATGTAGATGCCATCGGTTTCCCAGCGCACGGCCAGTCCACCTTCCACCGGGTAGCGCCCGAGCCGGCTCACGGCTGCCAGAAACGCCTTTTCGGTTTCGCCCATGCCCTGCATGAAATTCTTGTAGTAGCGGTCCAGCTGTACGTCATTGACGTCGTTGAGGGTTTCCGGTGCGCCTTCCTCCCTGAGAAAGGATTTACGCGAGCTGTAAACCACGGTGTCAATTTCCTGGTCAGAGGCACGCACCCACACGGGTACCTGGGCCGCGACCGGGGTTTCCGGCAGATCAATCATCACCGTGCGGGCCATACGCGGCATCTCTGTCAGATAGTAATCGCCGGCCTTGCGGCGAGTGTCCGGATCCGGTGACAGCATGCCATCCAGCATGCGCGCGAATTCCATGGGCAGGCCCAGTGAGGTGGCCGGGATGGCCCGATGGCCAAAGCGGCAGGATTGGGCTGACGCCAGGGCATAGAGCGTGCCGGCTGCCCCCTGTTCATCGAAACGGGGAGACGACAGCCCGCCGTTGAGCTGTTCCTCGCCAATAAAATAGACATCCCCGAGCCGTGCGTTTGTTTGCTGGAGGTTGTCAGACATCAGCTCCATCACGTTGGCGGTGATGAACTGCTGGTTGGCGTCCAGCTGGGCAAACACGGAGGAGCCCCAGTCAATCAGGGCAATGTTTTCGGTGCTGGCGTCGAAGACCAGATTGGAAGGTTTGATATCGCCATGAACGATTGGCCTGCCGGCCGGTCCATTTTCACGGCGAAGGTTTCGCAGGGTGTCGGCCAGCTGGTCCGCGATGCGCATGATGAGCCGTGGTTTCAGACGACCATCACGCAGGGAAACCTCTTCCAGATTTAATCCGGCAGCACGCTCCATCACCAGAATCGGCTGGTTATTGGCTCTTTGGTAGGAAATCAGCCGTGGCACCCTGGGATGGCGGACCTGCTCCAGAATGTAGGCTTCATCTTCAAGCCGGTCCTGAAGATGCCGAGGCAGGTTGATGCGGGTGAATTTGAAAACATGTTCCGGGCCCCCGGCTGCGGTGCCGGGCAGACGGCCTGAGAATACAAAGCCGTAAGCACCCTTGCCAATCAGCTCTATGTTCTGGTAGCCGAGTTGGCGGAGCTGGGCGGCGCAGAGCGCCACCCAGTCTTTGAGCTTTTTGGCATCATCATGGCTGAGCAGGTAGATCGACTGCTCTTCGGGTATGTAGAACTGCTGCAGTTGCGTCTTCTGCGCCATGATGAAACGTCAGCCCATATGCAGGAGCATGGTTTGGGGCGATTCGAGGTAGCCCTTCCAGCGGTTGCAGAACCGGGCGATGGTGCCGCCGTCGATAATGCGATGGTCGCCGGCCCAGCTCACGGTCATGATGGCGCGCTCCACCACCTGGCCGTTGGCGTCAAACCGGGGCAGTTTCTGGGTGCGCCCAAGGGCAACGATGGCCACTTCCGGCGCGTTGATAATTGGCGCGGTGTAAGTTCCGCCCAATGCGCCAATGTTGGAGATCGTAATGGTGCCGCCCTTGAGGTCTTCCTGGCTGACGCGGCCAGATCGGGCTGCCTCGGTCAGGCGCGCAACCTCGTCGGCAATGCCCAACAACGAGAGGCTTTCCACGCCTTTGATGTTCGGCACCGTCAGGCCGGCTTTGCCATCCACCGCCATACCGATATTGCACTGGGGCAGGTAGTGAATCTCCGTGACGTCATCGTTGAGCTGGCTGTTGAGTACCGGGAATTCCTGAACCGCCAGGGCCATGGCCTTCATGAAGAAGGGCATGAGCGTCAGTCTTGAGCCCCGCGCTTCTGCCTCCGGTTTCAGTTGTTCCCGCAGCTTGAGCAGATCGGTGACATCAATATCCTCGCTGTAGATAAAGTGAGGAATGGTGGTGGCCGATTTGACCATGCTTTTCGCCATCGCAGCTTTTATTCCGCGGATGGGTTCGACTCGCGCTTCCTGATCGGCGGCAGGCGCCCTGCGGGCACTGCCAGCGGTGGCCGTTTGCGCATCGTCGGCGGGAGCCTGGTTCTGGGCCTGGACGTGGGCCTGTTTCGGGCCTTCCTCGATATGCGCCAGTACATCGGCTTTCAGTACGCGGCCGTCCTTGCCCGATCCCTGGATATCCACGAGGTTAAGTTCATGCTCCCGAACCAGGCGGCGAACGACAGGGCTGGCCGGAATACGCTGTCGGCTGGCCGTAGCGACAGGCGAGGCTGTCGCGGTTGAGAGTTGAGCCGCGGGCTCCGGTTTGGCTTTAGCTTCCTCCGGCTCTTCACGATCCCGGGGAATGAACGCAAACAGCGGGGCATGAACTTTGGCCATAGCCTGCTGTTGATGGTAAAGCTTGGTCACGCGCCCGGCTTTGGGTGCGGTAATTTCGACCATCGCCTTGTCGGTCATAACGTCCACAACAGGCTGGTCTTCCTCGATTTCGTCACCTTCGGCAACGCGCCACTCCACCACCTCGCACTCAACGATACCTTCGCCGATATCCGGCAGGATAAAGTCTTCGGTGGCGTTATCGTCCGATTCGGCGCCGGAGGCCGGCTTTGCTTCGCCAGGTTCCGGAGGACTGGCCGCCGGCGCCTGGCCACTGCTTTCGCTTTCATCCACCAGCTCGAACAGCGGGGCATGGACTTTGGCGATGTCGCCTTCCTTGTAGTAGAGGCGTGTCACGCGGCCTTTGTAGGGTGCCGGAATCTCCACCAGGGCCTTGTCCGTCATTACCTCGGCGACCGGTTGATCTTCTTCAATCACATCGCCTTCGCTAACCAGCCATTTGACCAGTTCACATTCCACGATACCTTCGCCGATATCGGGCAGTATAAAATCACTCATAGTCACTCTCCTGTCCTGATATCAGCCTAGAATTCAACGCTCGCCCTGATGGCCTCATAGACCTTCAGGTGGTTGGGCAGGTGCTCTTTTTCCAGCACCAGCGGGAAGGGGGTGTCCATCCCGGTTACCCGTGCGATCGGAGACTCCAGATACAGGAAGCAGCGCTCCTGAATGGTGGCGGCGATTTCACCGGCGAATCCGCCGGTCAGGGGAGCTTCGTGGGTGACCACCAGCCGTCCGGTCTTGAACACGGAGTTGGCCACGGTTTCCACATCCCAGGGCAGAATCGTCCTGAGGTCGATGACTTCGCAGGAAATGCCATCTTTCTCGGCCCGTTCCACGGCCTGATCAATCACTTCCATCTGGGCGCCCCAGCCCAGAATCGTTACATCCGTGCCTTCCTTGGTGACTTCGGCCTCGCCCAGAGGCAGGCGGTAGTCTTCATCTGGCACCTCACCCACCGAGGCCCGGTACAGGCGCTTGGGCTCGAAGAACAGGGTAGGGTTGGGATCGTGGATAGCTGCGAGCAACAGCCCTTTGGCCTGATGCGGGTTGCGCGGCACCACGATTTTCAAACCCGGGGTGTGGGCAAAGTAGGCTTCCGGTGATTGTGAGTGATACAGGCCGCCGGCAATGCCGCCGCCGTAAGGCGCGCGAATGGTCAGCCCACCCACGTCGAACAGGTTGCCTGAACGATAGCGGAACTTGGCGGATTCGTTCACGATCTGATCGAATGCCGGGAAGATATAGTCGGCAAACTGGATCTCGGCCACCGGCACCGACCCTTGGGCCGCAAGGCCGTTGGCAAACCCGATGATGCCTTGCTCTACTAGAGGCGTGTTGAAGCAGCGGGCCTTGCCGTATTTCTGTTGCAGGTTGCTGGTGGCACGGAAAACACCGCCAAAGACGCCGACATCCTCACCGAAACACAGCACTCGCTCGTTTTCCGCCATTGCGGTGTCGAGGGCATTGTTGATGGCCTGGAGCATATTCATCTTGGTCATCTCAGGCCCCTCCCTTGGCGTGTTCGGCACTCTTCGGGTATTCGTCCGGGTACCGGCGGATATGCGCCTTTAGTTTGTCGAACTGCTCAGCCAGGGCAGGTGGCACCTCGTCGTAGACATCGCTCACCAATGATTCAAGCGGCGGTGGTGGCCGTTTCTGGGCTCGCTTCATGGTTTCGAGCACTTCCCGGCGCATGTTTTCCTGGAGCTGCTTTTCGTCGTCCTCGCTCCACCATTTCTTGCTTTCCAGCCAGAGGCGCATACGCAGAATCGGATCTTTCTCGCGCCACACGGCTTCTTCATCCTTGCTCCGGTAGCCGGATGGATCGTCGGAGGAGGAGTGGGCAGCCAGGCGATAACTCATGGCCTCAATCAATACGGGGCGGTTGTGTTCCACGGCGAGCTTTCGGGCCTCCTGCGTGGCCTGATACATCGCAAGAATGTCGTTCCCATCCACCCGGATCACGTCCATCTTGTAGCCGTAGGCCCGGGGTGCAACGCCGTCGGCAGCAAACTGTTCGGCGGCCGGCGTAGAAATGGCATACCCGTTGTTGCGGCACAGGAAGATCACCGGTACCCGATGAACCGCAGCCATGTTCAGGGCAGCATGAAAGTCGCCTTCGGAGGCGGCGCCTTCACCAAAATAGGTAACCGTGCAGAGGCCTTCGCCTCGCAGTTTCTGACCATAGGCATAGCCTGCGGCCTGGGGAATCTGGGTGGCCAGCGGCGAGGAAATGGTCATGTAGTTCAGCTTCTTCGAGCCATAGTGGACCGGCATCTGGCGGCCCTTGCCATAGTCCATCTCGTTGCCGAACAACTGGTTCATGAATTCATCAATGGTAAAGCCGCGGTAGGCCAGGGCACCTTGCTCCCGGTACTGCGCCATGATCATGTCGCCATCATCCAGTGCTGCGGCACTGCCGATCACGGCAGCTTCTTCGCCCGTGCACTGCATGTAAAAGCTCAAGCGGCCCTGCCGTTGGGCAGCAAGCATTCGCTCGTCAAGAATTCGGGTAGTGACCATGGCCCGGTATATACGGAGGGCCTTGTCTTTGTCGAGATCAGGAGCTTTGGCGCTCTTGTAGAGCTTGCCGTCCTGTTTCAGGAGCTTGAAGGTGGGAATCCGGAACTCCGCACCGTCGGTAAACACTGGGGAATACACAACTTTGGACTTTGTTGTTGTCATAATCCTCTTCCTGGGGTAGTGGCCTGAGGAACAAACACTCCTTGTGGGAGTGTAGTTAATGTCATTGTAGACAGCCTGGCGAAATCTGGTGTGATTCCCGCCAGTTCATGTTTACCTTAACGTAAACTGCGAAACAGGGGTAGACCCTTCTGTTCAGAAATTTCCTTTGTTAATGAACGCTCGGCACGCGTTTTCCGTGTCTGCCGAAGCGTGCTACCGTCAATACACACACTTTTCCAACCTTGTTCAGACATTCGACTCACGTGGGTAGGTTTTAATGAACGTAATCATCATTGGCGCAGGGATCATGGGCACAACTTTCGCGACCCTCGCGAAAGAACTGGCACCGGAACTGGATATCACCATTCTCGAAAGACTGGACGGCCCCGGGGCAGGCAACTCCTGGGTGTTCAATAACGCCGGAACCGGGCACGAGGCGAATTGTGAGCTGAACTATACGCCGGTGGACGAAGAGGTTATTTCAGTCGAAAAGGCGGTGAAGATTCACGCTCAGTTCAATGTGGCCAAGCAGTTCTGGGCGTACCTGATCCAGAAAGGGGCCATCAAAGACCCCAAATCGTTTATCAACCAGACCAAGCACTGCACCATCGTCTCCGAGCCGTCTATTCAGGAACTGAAGCTCCGGTTCAATGAGATGTCGTCCCACCATTTCTTCGAACAGATGCGTTACTCCGAGGATTTCGACGAGATCAAGAGCTGGATTCCATACACCATGGAGGAGCGGCCCAGACACGAGAAAATGGCGGCGACCGTTATCGAGACGGGCACGGACGTCAACTTTGGCGCCCTCACAGAGCAAATGGCCAAGCATGCTGTTGACGATCTTGGGGTGAAAATTGAATACGGGACGCACGTCAAGCGAGTGCATCGCAGCCCCGCCGGAAGCTGGCTTGTGGAAACCCAGAGCAGGGGCGTTGATCGCCGCTACAAGGCCGACGTTCTTTTCGTCGGTGCCGGCGGCGGTGCCTTCCCGATCCTGAAAAAGAGTCACTTGCCTTTCGCGCGCCGCTTCACCGGTTTTCCCGTCGGCGGACGGTTCCTGCAGGCCGAGATCACCGCCGAACAGGCCGAGCAGTACAGAGCGAAAACTTACGGAAAGGCGAAAGTGGGTGCGCCTCCGATGTCCGTTCCCCATCTGGACCTGCGGGTTTCGGATGATAGGTATTATCTTCTGTTTGGTCCTTTTGCCTCGTTTAAACCGGTGCTGGAGAGGGGCCGGGGGTTCCTGGACTACCTCCGATCCATGCGCCTCCACGATATCCCGAGCTTGCTGAATGTCGCCATTGAGCACTTCCCGTTGGTCAAATATCTGGTTTCAGAGACCTTCAAGGGTGAAAAGAGCATGTTCGAGGAGCTGGACAGTTTCGCACCGGGCATGAGCAAGAAGTTCAACTGGAAAGCGGTTGAGGCCGGGCAGCGGGTTCAGATCATCCGCGATGGAGATCTGCAAATGGGTACAGAGATCCTCGTCTCGAAAGACAAGACCTACGGCACGCTCCTGGGTGCATCGCCTGGTGCGTCGGTATCGCCGGAAGTCATGCTACGTTGCCTTGAACAGCTTTTGCCGTCTATTTTTACCAGTGAGGAAGCCGGCAAAAAGAAAAAAGAGATATTCCCCGAGGACAATCTGGATTTCCTGGCGAAAAATCCCGAGCGTTACCGGGAGATCCGGGATGCCGTCAATGAACGGCTAGGGATCAAGCAGTCGGCATCGCAGCAGGACTGACCAGGCCAACAAACAGCAGGGAGATTTTCATGGACAGTAGAATCAGTGTGACCTCGCCCCTTGTAATCCTTCACGGCGACGAGATGGCTCAGGTTGCGTTTGAACACATTCTCAAGAAGTTTGTGAGCTCACGGCTTGATATTCAGCTTGAGGAAATCGATCTGTCTGCGGAAAACCGGCTGCTGACCAATGGCCAGGTGGTTATTGATGCCATCGATTCGCTCCAACGCCACGGAGTGGGTGTAAAGAACGCTGGCATGACGGTAAACCGCCAGCAGTTGGAGGACTTGCTCAGGAAACACCCGGATGTGGATGGCGAAAATCTGCACCCGCTGGCGACCAAGTCCCCCAATGGTGCGATCCGCAAGGGCATCAGTGGCAATATTACCCGCGAGGATATCCAGTTCCGCAACCTCAACATCCGCCGCCCCCAGTGGGTCGGGCGTGACATTGAGGTGGATACCATGGAATTCGGCGGCATCAAGGACAGCTTTAACCAGCTTTCCCTGGCAACCGGCGTGGTCAAGCTGATGTTTGTGGGCAGCAGCGGCGACCCGGTAGAGCTTCATCGGCGAGAGATTCGCAAAGGCGATCCGTGGCTGCTTGCGACGAATGACATCGAGGATGTGAAAGCCTGGGCGCATCGCTTTTTCCAGCGTGCAATCGCAGAAAAACGAGACGTATACCTCGGCCTCAAGGATACGGTGATCCCCGGCTACGATGGGGCCATGCGCTCGGTGATCGAGGACATCTATCACAGTGACTACAAGAAGCAGATTGAAGACCTGGGGCTGAATTACTACTACGAACTGATTGATGCCCAGGCAGCCCGCATTGTTTCCAATCCGCCGGAGCGTGCGCTCTGGGGTGTGCCGGATAATACCACCGGGCGAAAGCTGCTCAAGCTGGTGAACCAACTCAAGGAATTCGGCATTCCAGGCCGCGGGGCTCATGTGTCCATCTCACGGATGAGCGCTGGGGGCGGCGACCAGTATGGTAGCTTCAACATGGCGGCCAAGGAGGATGGCATTCTCAAGGTGATCGTCGACGGTGACGAGAAGCATGCCCGCCGGGTCAGGAAAGGCGACCCGATGCTGCTCATGTCCAATGACCGGGAAGCCATCAAGGACTGGGTTCTGCAAGTCTTCCGGGATGCCTCCCGCAAGGACAAAGAGGTGTATTTTGGTCTCAAGCGCGAGTACATGGAGTACGACGAAGTCTACAGCGAGGTCATTACCGAAGTGCGCAGGGAACTGGCCAGCGAGCATACACCGCCGCCCTCGTTCATGATCATGCGGCCGTCCAGCCAGCTTAAAAAGATGATCACGGATCCACCGAGAAATGCGCTTTATCCCTCCCAGAACCTCGACGGCGATATCTTCTCGGACATTTCCGCCGCTCTCGGGGGAAGCCTGGCGACGGCCAGTTCAATCATCGAGAGCAAAGACGGAACCATGCTGTTCGAGGCACCCCATGGCACCGCCCATGATCTTTACCTGAAGTATCTCGAGAGCGACGGTAAGGTAGCTCATTTCAACCCGTCGGCCCTGATTTTTGCGCTGGGCAACGCTCTGGAAACCCTGGGTGAGCGGGAAGGCAACGAGCCTTTGAGCCAATACGCCGTTCAATTGAAAGCGGCATTAACCGACACGGTGGACAGCGGCATCGTTACTGCCGATCTGAAAGGAAAAACCGTTGATCCGGAGTCTGAACAAGTGGTGGATATGATTGGCTTTCTGGAGGCGGTGGAAAAAGCGCTCCAGTGAGCGTCTGAATCATCGGAGCGCCGGCTTTCCAACCGTATTTGACGATATTGCCCTGAATCAGCATGCCGCCAAGCTTAACGGTGCCCTGAAAAAGTTAATGGGGAGGAAAAACGAGTATTCTGCTTTGGTAGCCTGCAGAAAGTGCTAAGTTTTTGTTATGACCATGACCATGACCTTTCGATAAAGGATAGTAAACATGATGCGAAGCGAATTTCTTCAGGAATTGATCAAGCAGCTCTCGCCAACACTGGATTCGACAACTTATGTCTACTGCACGGTGCCAAAGGCAAAGTACGGTGAACTGGAACACCTCAAGCCCATTGTCAGCATTGCCGAACTGGAAGGCCTTACCCTGGTCATTCCTCTAGATGAGGCCAAGACCGAAGGCCTGGACTACTACAGAGTATTCCGTCGCATCACTCTGGAGGGCCACTCCAGCCTTGAAGCTCTCGGGCTCACATCTGTCGTCACAAGCCTATTGGCTGAACGGGGCATTACCACTAACGTGATAGCAGGGTTCTATCACGATCACATGTTTGTGCCTAGCGATCGCATTGATGAGGCGATGAGAGCGCTTAAAGAGCTTGCCAGTAATCCGGGTGGCTAGCTTTTATGAGCCAGCGAGTTGGTTGTCGTTCTGCTTATCAACCACCTGAGTTTTGCAGGCGGCGTATCTCAGTGTTACGGCCAGAGCGAAAAATGCAGCCAAGCCGCCAAATAGGGTGATCACAGGGATGACGTTCATAAGTTTGAAAACCTCCAATGGTTTTTCGATGGATCCTGCTTCCGTTTTGCAGAGGCTTCTCCCATCGATCAGTTGCAGCGGGCAAACATCGTTTGTCGATGCATTGTGTTCAAGCTAATGATTAGTGTACTTGAAAGAGGCTTTCACGGACGTATGCAGAAACCATTACTGCACGTATGCAAATACCCGTAGACGACGTTAGAAACTTCTCAACCCGCGACGCTGCCCCGGGTTGATTATCTGAGTGTTCTGCTTGAAAAAGTGAGATCAATTCAACATGAGCCAGCCACCTGAACGCTGAAGCTGAGTTCTCTGCTCGGAGGTCAACAGGTCGCGAATGTCCTGTTGGGCTTCAACCTGTAATTCCGTTATTTCCTTGATGACGTCGAAAACCTTTTGCTGTTGATCATTGATATCGCCCGCATCGAGCTCATCTTCGGCGTAAAGCTCCTGTAACTTGAGCGATTCCTCGTACCTTTGGACCTTCAGTTCCTGAAGATCTGATCGCAGCTCCTTTTCAATCCCAGCAATCTCTTCAAGTTGGCCATCGTCAAGATCAAGCTCCATCGAAGGGCCACGAGGCGTGCCCTGATAGCCGTTCATACCATGATGCATCCCACCTTGATTGTGCATGCCATGATGGCGCGAGTGAGCGCTGTTGCCATGGTGTCCTTGATAACCATTTTTATGAGAGTAGTGGTGCTGCATTCCCTGCGCGGTGCCTCCATTCGGTTGGCTAGTGTCAGGGCCCGATGAAGACGGAGCCGGGCCTTCGTGGGCGTGCGCCGTAAAAGCGGTGGCAGAAAGACCCAGAGAGAGAGCCAGGGCAAGCCAATTGCGCGAAGTTTTCTGGAATTTCATTTTTTGTTCTCGCTGTTTTGTGAATGAACTGAGGGACCCATTCCATATCCCGAGTCTAGTTCATACGAGTTGATTCCAGGATTGGCTGATGTGTCTCGCGCCGTCGTTTTGTAAAAACGTATTGGGCGCAGTATCGTTTACTGCGAGTCTGCACCCGTCAATACCTCGACGAGGCCGGCAATCACGGAGCTATGTCTATGACCAAGTCGATGACGGGCCTGCTTACCGATATACTCGTGGCTGAAGGAAAGCTGGACGACAATGCGCTGGTCTCCTCCATCGTTCCAGAGTTTGCGGACAAGTGCATTTGGATCAGCAACTGTCCGACAGGTGATGTATACACCAGGCGGTAGCCGAATATCTTATGTTGGATTAGAGGGAAGGGTTCCTGGGTTATCTCATGCAGCCAAGCGCAATGAATTGCTACAACATCGTTCAGCTCTGTTTGCAGGGACTGATCTCGCTGGTTTTGATCTTATCAGTCACCGGCACGGTTAACGTTTCCGCTTTGGTGACCGCGATCGGCCTGTCGCAAGGGTTGGCTGTGATTGAGGTGTGGTCGGCTGCCAGAGGCAACACCGGGTCAACGTTTGTCCCAAGCCTCATCCAGGTCGGTGCGCGGATCGCAGTATCTGTTCTCTTATTTTTATTCCTGCCTCTCGGCCCACAGTGGATGATTGTGATTTTGGGCGTGGCCTGGGTCGGCGCGGATACCTTGAGGTATCTGTATTACCTTGAGAAAGCGAACCCTTTGCTGGCCTGGGCACGCTACAGCGGCTTCATCGTGCTTTATCCCATGGGTATGGCGCTGGAAAACATGATAGTCTGGCGCTTGATGCAGCACTATCTCAACGAGCCGTTGTGGTTTTTTCTGCCGTTCTTATCCATCTACCTCGTCTTTGCCGTACAGATGTATCTCTATATGAGGGCTGGCAGACAAACGCGAAAAATAGCGCAAAAACACTCTCAACCTATTGAACTACTGATTTTTTGGTCACCCAACCTCCCGAGTACATGCCATTCTGGCCGATAAGCGGAACTTGGCCTTGTTGTCGACCCCGCATACTCTACCCGACTGGGGACTGACCTTAGCGGATGCGGATTGCCTGGAAGACGTCGTGCCGAAGACCGGGCTGGTTTCGAGTGAAGATGCTACAGCGTTGTGGAGCGCTCGGCGCCAGCTTTTTTAAGCCGGTTGCCGGTCACGGTGCAAGGGTGTCTACCAGGGCGACAATACGCTGAAGGCCTCCTGTCTCTGAAAAAGTGAGGAGTTACCTGTCTCACTGGAAGGAGAAGTTCCTTAGCTGGCCTCGGAATCCGCGTGATGTTGCATATTGATCTGGCGCAAGCCTGATCCCAGATCAATGTGTGACTTATGTTGGCCTCAATGATTAGCTTACGATTTACTGTTACTGAGTCAGCAATAGCAGGACAGCGATATGGACCCACAAATCCCTCGAGATCAGTTTCCTTTCACCAGTGCTCGGGTGGCAAGGCGCTGGCGCAAGTTTACTGGATGAGCGCTTGAAAGACCTTGGGGTTACCCAGGCTCGATGGTTCACCATGGTCTGCCTGCAGCGTGGTGGTGGAGGATTGACCCAGCGGGAGTTAGCCCATTTGATGACCATCGAGAATCCGACATTGGTCCGCCTGCTTGACAGCCTCGAGGAGCAGGGTATGGAGGCTATTCTCTGTGCTGCGGTGCACGGCATCTTTGCCGAGGCTTCGGATCAGTATCTTTTGGCTGCGGGTTTACAGTCTCTGATGACCACCAACACCATTCCACACAGTACCAACGGTATTGATGTCAGTGAGTTGCTGGCGCCACCGATCAGGCATTTTCTCAATCAGGACAGGAGTAAGAGTCGATGAATATTACATTCCTTGGTGGCGCAGAGACGGTTACCGGATCCAAGTTCCTGATTGAAGCGGGGGAGACGCGGGTTCTGGTTGATTGTGGTTTGTTCCAGGGTTACAAGTGGCTGAGAAAGCGCAACCGGCAGCCATTGCCGCTGGATATAGAATCACTGGACGCAGTGCTTCTGACCCACGCCCACCTGGATCACTCGGGCTATATACCTGTGTTGTACAAGCAGGGGTTTCGAGGGGCGGTTTATACCCACCACGCTACCCGTGATTTGAGTGAAATACTGCTGGCTGATAGCGGCCATCTCCAGGAAGAGGAGGCGCATTACCTCGGCCGCCATAAACTGAGTAAACATGAAACTCCGGAGCCTCTGTATGACCAGGATGATGCGGACGCCTGTATGGAGTTGTTTCAGCCGGTAGACTTTTACGAAGAAGTCCAGCTCGGTGATATACGCTTCCATCTTCGGCCGGTTGGGCACATTCTCGGTGCTGCCTGCATCATTATTGAGACGGAAGGTAAACGCATCGGTTTTTCCGGCGATGTTGGGCGCCTCAACGATATTTTCATGAGGCCACCTGCGCCTCTGCCAGCTCTGGACATGCTGATGCTGGAGTCAACGTATGGCAATCGTCGCCACGACGATGCGGACCCGTTGTCGCAGTTGGCAGACATCGTTAATGAAACCGTCGACAAAGGGGGCAATATATTGATTCCGGCCTTTGCTGTGGGCAGGGCGCAGGTTTTACAGCATATGTTCACTACCCTGATGAAGGCGGGGCGAATTCCAGTGCTTCCAATTTACCTCGATAGTCCCATGGCAATCGATGTTTCCGAGATTTACTGCCGCTACGAGGATCAGCACCGATTGAGCAGTTCCGAGTGCCACGAAATGTGTAGCACCGTTCATTACAGTCGCAGTGTTCAGGACTCCAAGGCGCTGGCTGGCCAGGCATACCCCCACGTAATTATTGCCGGCAGTGGCATGGCAACAGGTGGACGCATACTTCATCATTTCAAGCGCCTCCTGGGCCAGCACCGCACAACTGTTATTTTCGCCGGCTATCAGGCCGGGGGAACACGAGGGGCCAAGATGATTGGCGGAGCGGAAAGGATCAAGATCCACGGTGACTGGTTTCCTGTCAAAGCCAGATTGGAAGTGTTGAGTGGGCTTTCCGGGCACGGGGATTTCGCAGAGATTGAACAGTGGCTTGCTCAGAGTGACCTGGCCCCCGAAACGCCGATCAACCTGATCCACGGTGATCCGGAGGCGCTGGAGGCGCTGAGGGATCACTTGCGTCAGAACACCCGGTTTGAGGTGGATGTGGCAGGCTACCAATCCATTTTGCGTCTTTGACGATGCCCTGACGGCCATCTTCGAGGGCGACCTGAATGAGCCGCTTAAGATCCGGCAACGACCTTGCTCGCGGCGGCTGCCGAGTGCTAGAGTGGGCGATCTCATTGGCTGGAGTGAGAGGCAGTGGCCCTGATCCCGGCTCCAACCTGAACAGTAATGTCATAAGGAGTGTTTGGTGAAATCCCAATCCTGGCTCTGGTCTCTGATAGCGGTGTTGGTGCTCGCCGGCGGTTCTTATGGGGTTTTTGTTCTGTTTGGGGAAGAGCCCTTGCCGCAGGGAATCGTCTATGGCAATGGCCATATCGAGGGGCGGGAAGTGCGGATCGCGGCCGAAGTGGCCGGTCGGGTCATCGAGCACCATCTCGCGGAAGGCAGCAAGGTTTCGGCTGGCGACACGGTAGCCGTGATCGACCCCGCCGATGCCAGAGACCGCCTGCGCTCGGCACAGGCCGAGCTGGCCTCGGCGCGGGAAGTCCGTGACGGCTTCGACAGCCAAATCACCACCTGGCGTCATCATCTCAAGAATGCCGAGAAACAACGGCAGCGGATCCGGGACTTGCGGTCCCGCAATCTGGCCAGCTCGAGTGATCTGGATCAGGCGGAAAATGCCGTCAGTGAGGCCCGGGGCCGACTTGAGTCTCTCCAGCGGCAGAAGGATGCCGCCGAAGAACAGGTGGCTGCAAGGGCGGCGCAGGTGGCACTGGCTGAATCGCAACTGGACAAAGCGGAGGTTGCCGCGCCGCTCTCCGGAACCATTCTGATCCGGGCGGTGGAGACGGGAGAGGTTGTCGATACCGGCCAGCCGCTGGCCACGATGGTGAATCTGCAGCAGCTCGAACTCAAGGTCTATGTCCCCGGTGATATCCTCAACCGGATCAGCTTGGGGGATCCCGCCAGAATCCGCGTGGACGGTTTGCCCGGGGACTTTTCCGCCAAAGTCGGCAGGATTGACGATTTCGCCCAGTTCACCCCCCGCGATGTCCACATGCCCGACGAGAGAGTTCGGATGGTCTATGGCGTTACCCTGGTGCTGGATAATCCGGCCGATGCTCTGAAACCGGGTATGCCGGCAGATGCCTGGATTCGCTGGGATCCGGACGCCGAGTGGCCAGCGACCCTCTCGGTTCCGGCGCGCTGAGCCGTCATGTCTTCCCCGGAACCCATCGTCGCCAAAGGCCTTGGCCGCCAATTCGGAGACAATGTTGTCATCGAGCCACTGGATGTTTCCGTTGATCGCGGCCAACGAGTGGGCATTGTCGGTGCTGATGGCGCTGGCAAGACGACGCTGTTACAGATGTTGGCTGGCATCCTGGACCCCACTGTGGGGGAATGCCGGGTCCTGGGCTTCGATACCCGTCGTGAGGCCAAGCAGGTTGCTGCCCGGATTGGCTATATGTCCCAGGGATTTACGCTTTACGATCGACTCAGCGTCAAGGAAAACCTGAGCTTTGCCGCTCGCATCCGGGATGTGCCCGACGAACTCTATCGGGAGCGTTCAGAAAGGTTGCTATCCATGTCGGGGCTTGGCCGCTTTACTGACAGGCCCGCCGCCAAACTGTCCGGTGGCATGCGGAAAAAGTTGTCGCTATGTACCAATCTGGTCCATGAACCGGAGCTGCTGATCCTTGACGAACCGGGGCTCGGCGTCGACCCCCTGTCCCGGCGCCATCTCTGGACCATGCTCGACCGCTTCCGGTCGCAGGGCCTGACCATGGTTGTGGCTACCTCCTACATGGACGAGGCGGAGCGCTGCGACAGGATACTGCTGCTGGAACAGGGCCGCGTTCTTGCGGATGGGTCGCTGGAAGAGCTGCTGAGGCCCGCCGCCGGAAGGGTGTTCACTGTAAATGCTGGAGATACCGGACGAGGCTTGCGGGAGTTGTCCGGCATCCTGGCTCAAATTGACAGCGTCCATTCAGTGCAGTGGTTGCCGGATCACCTGCGACTGGTGATGAACGCGGACATCGCTGAAAACCAGCTCGCCGAGTTATTGCCCGAGGGAACCCACCTGGCGGCGGCCGAGCCCCGGCTCGAGGATCTGTTTGTGCTGCGGACGGACAGGAGGGCCGGCGAGCAGCAGTTTCCGGAATTGGCCCGGCAAGACAGGGGAAAAGAGGAAGGGCTGGTGGCCACCGGCCTGAGCGTCCGCTTCGGACATTTCAAGGCCGTTGACCGGGTGAGTTTCGAGGCGCCATCTGGCGAACTGCTTGCGTTGCTGGGGCCCAACGGGGCGGGCAAGACAACCCTGATCAGGGCCTTGTGCGGGCTGGTGGCCATCGATGAGGGCAACGCCCGGGTGGCCGGGGTGAGCTCCGGCGGGGGTAGCACCGCATTGCGCCGGCAAATTGGTTATATGTCACAACGGTTTTCACTCTATCTGGAACTGACCCCCTGGGAGAATCTCCGCTTCTTTGCCAATGCCTACGGCCTGGCCGGAGGCGCGGCGCGGGCTGCGATCGACTGGGCCAGGGAAGTAACGGGGCTGACAGATATTCCCGACAAGCTCACCGGTGATCTTTCAAGTGCCTTGCGCCAGCGTCTGGCGCTGGCCTGCAGCCTGCTTCACCGGCCCCGGGTCTTGTTCCTTGATGAGCCCACCTCGGGTGTCGATCCCGTCGCCCGGTACCTTTTCTGGCGGGTTATCCGTGAGCTGGCCGCCAGCGGTATGACCGTGCTGGTCACTACCCACTACCTGGAGGAAGCGGCCTATTGTGATCGTTTGGCGTTAATGCTGGACGGGCGGCTGCTTGCACACGGTAGCCGATCATCGCTGAATCATTCGCTCGGCCTCGAAGCCGACGCCACGGTGGAGATGCTCTTCACGGCGGCCATAGAACAGGCGGGAACGGCCAATTCCCGGGCGTTGGGACCATGAAGGCTCATCGGCTTGGAGCCCTCATCGTCAAGGAAAGTCGCGAGCTGATTCGCGACCCGGTTACCATTGCGTTGGCCGTGATCATGCCGCTGATCATGCTTTTTCTGTTCGGCTATGCGGTCAATCTGGATGTGGAACAGGTTGCCGTGGGCATTTACGATCTGGACAACACGCCGGCAAGCCGCGACCTGTCAGCCCGTTTCGACAGCTCGCGGTATTTTCAATTAGAGCAGAAAACGACCGATCTCCGCGATCTGGAGTCGGCACTGCAAAGCTCGACCATCAGCATGGGCGTGGTGATTCCAGCCGGCTTGGCCCGGCAACTGCTCAGAGGCGACGAGGCGCCTGTCCAGGTGATCGTGGACGGCGGCTATCCTGTTCTGGGTCGATTGGCATCGGCCTATGCCGAGGCGGTAATCGCAAATTTCCCCGCCCCGCGTCAGAGCGCCGTCCGGGTCCAGGCCAGGGTCTGGTTCAATCCCTCCCTGCGCAGCGTCAATTTCGTCATCCCCGGGTTATTTGCCGTGATCCTGATGGCGTTCCCACCCCTGCTGACCGCCCTGGCGATCGTGCGTGAGAAAGAGACCGGTACGATTGAGCAGATCTATGCATCGCCGGTCACCTCAACCGAGTTTGTTGTCGGCAAGCTGGTGCCCTACGGTCTGGTGGCTTTCCTGGAGATTCTTATGGTCATGGTGGTGGGGTTTGCCTGGTTTCAGGTCCCCATTGCCGGCAGCCCGATACTGCTGCTGACGTCCGCTTTCGTTTATGTGCTGACCACGGTGGGTATCGGCCTGTTGGTCTCATCCCTGGTCCGTACCCAGTTGGCGGCCATGTTGATAACGCTGATTGTCACCTTGATGCCGTCGTTTTTGTTTTCCGGTTTTCTGTTCCCTCTGTTCACCATGCCTCTTGCCCTGCAACTGTATAGCTGGCTTTTCCCTGCCGGTTATTTTATGGAAATCTCCCGGGGCATCGTACTGAAATCAGCCGGCCTTGAAGCCGTTCTGCCAAATCTGATGATGTTGATCGTCTATACGGTCCTGGTATTTGTCTTCGCGGCCTGGCGAATGAAGCAGAAGGTGGCCTGATGGGAATTGCCTTATTTGGTTTGTTGCGCAAGGAGCTCGTGCAGTTCTTTCGTGACCGGTTGATACTGACCCTGATACTTTGGCTTTACACCATTGAAGTCGTCATTTGTGCCGTTGCGCTCAGTTTTGATGTAAGCCACCTGCCCCTGGCGGTGGTGGACGAGGATCGCAGCGCCTTGAGTCGCTCGTTGATCCAGAAATTTGCGGTGAGCGAAACCTTCGACCTGAAATTTCAGGAAACCCGTGTGGCAACCGCCACTGACCTCCTGGAGAAAGGCGATGCCACCATGGTGTTGGTCGTTCCCGCCGGGTTCGAAGGTGCTCTTCTCGCTGGCAAGAGTGCTCAGCTCCAGTTGCTCCAGGACGGCACCAATTCCAACATTGCCGCCAATGCCGTCAATGATGCTCTGCAGATCGTCCAGCGCCAGGAGCGCGAAGCGCTCCCTGCTGCCGGGAAGAAGGGGGTCGCGGTACCCCTGATCCGTATCTGGTATAACCCCGATCTGACAACATCGGGTTTTATCGTGTTATCGATGATTGCTCTGGCCGGTATGATGGTGGGCGTTATTCACCCGGCCGCCTCTATTGTCCGGGAAAAGGAGCGAGGCACTATCGAGCAGCTGCTGGTGACGCCCATTTCCACCCTGGAACTGTTCCTGGCCAAGGTCACACCCACGCTGATCATGGGCGTACTGTCCATCTTTCCGAGTTTGGTGATTGTCAGAGTCTTTGATGTGCCCCTTCAGGGCAGTCTGCTTTTATTTCTGGTGCTGACCGCCATCTTTTTGCTCAGTGCGATTGCGCTGGGCGTACTGATTGCCGCCTACAGCCGGACCCTTCAGCAGGCGTTGCTGCTCTCCTTTTTCGGACTTTTCCCGCTGATGTTCCTGTCGGGCAGTTTGACGCCGGTAGAAGCCATGCCGCCTTTCCTGCAAAGCCTCTCCCTGCTGAGTCCACTGCGTTATTACATGGATATCATCGTCGGTATTTTCCTCAAAGGCGCCGGCCTGGCGGTTCTCTGGGATGAGGCTCTCGCCTTGCTGGTAATCGGTGTCACGCTGTTTATTTTCTCCCTTTGGGTCTTTCGACGCCGGGTACAATGAGATCGGTTGGGTGAGTGCCTGACGTTTGTCGCTACACGGCCAAGAGGATACGGCGCATAGGCATCAGGATTACCGTGATTATTCATTTTCATCAGTAACCTGAATCAATGGGATGGACTCCTCCTCACCTCACCGGCATCTGCGTGCCAAAATGGTGAGTGATTTGGCGAGAGTCAGTGGGGCGATTTCATCCATGAACTCAACCATCATCCCTGTGTTGATTTTGCCGAGCGCAAACCGAACAACCAGCTGCATGTCGTCTACGATGGAACCCATTGGTCTCTTGACGAGTTAATGGAACTGATCAAGACCCACGGAGGCGGGTTGCAGGCCGGGTGGTGGACCCAGCGGAAACTGGCGTGGTATCGGTTTACAGACGACAATGTTCGGGCCAACGCAAAACATGATCCGTTTTGCTGTTCCAAAATCCCACCTATGAAGCGTAAATAGAAACGACAATAACCGGAGGTTGAATGAGCAGGGAGCAAGACAGAACCACTCGCTATCAGGAAGGCAGTCTCACCCTGCCAGGAACCGTCATGCTGGGTACCGGCGTCATGATAGGCGCTGGTATTTTTGCGTTGACCGGACAGATGGCACAGATGACGGGCGTTCTGTTCCCCCTGGCGTTTCTGACGGCCGCCGTGATCGTCAGCTTCAGTGCTTATTCCTACATCAAAATTTCCGATGCGTACCCGTCTGCGGGCGGTATCGGCATGTACTTACACAAGGCCTACGGAAACCGGCTGCCGACCGCATTTAACGCCTTGCTGATGTACTTTTCCATGGTGATCGCCCAGAGTTTTCTGGCCCGCACGTTCGGCTCCTACACCATGCAGCTCTTCGGTGGCGACGAAAGCGGGCGAATGGTGCCCATTCTCGGGGTGTCACTGATCCTGGCAGCGTTTCTCATAAATCTGCTGGGTAACCGGATGATTCAGGGTGTGGCTTCCTTTATCGGCGTCCTGAAAATCGGCGGCATACTGATTTTCGGGTTGGTGGGGGTATGGGTCGCCGACTCCATATCGGTTGACTTCTCGAATCCCGGAGAGGCCGGAACTGTGGGCAACTTCCTTGGAGCAACCGCGCTCGGAATTCTAGCTTTCAAGGGCTTCACCACCATTACCAACAGCGGCTCCGAAGTAATAGACCCCAAGCGGAACGTAGGACGGGCGATCATTATTTCCATTGCAGCCTGCGTGGTGATCTATACGTTGGTTGGTTTTGCTGTTGCCAGCAACTTGTCCCTGGCCGAGATTATCGAGACACAGGACTACTCCCTTGCCGCCGCCGCCCGCCCGGCACTGGGGGAGTACGCCGTGTGGTTCACCGTTGCCATTGCCATGATGGCTACTGCCGGAGGCATTCTGGCCAGCATTTTGCGGTGTCCCGGATGCTGGCGATGCTGACGGAAATGAAACTGGTCCCCCACCGGCATTTCGGCATGCCAGGCAGTATTCAGAAGCACACCCTGGTTTATACAGTGGTCCTGGGGCTGGTCCTGACGGCCTTTTTTGACCTCTCCCGGATTGCTGCGCTGGGTATCGTGTTCTACCTGGTAATGGATGTTGCGATTCACTGGGGTGTTCTTCGTTATCTACGCGAAGACGTGAAGGCCAGCGCCTGGGTGCCAGTCATGGCCATTTTGCTGGATTTGCTCGTTCTTGGGGGCTTTGTGTGGGTCAAGCTGAATACGGACCCGTTTGTCATCGGTGTTGCGGTGGCCACCATGATCGTTATTGCAGTGGCAGAGCAGATTTTTTTGAAAAAGTCCGAGAATTCCCGGCAATCGGGAGATGAGGAATCTCATGCTCATGATCACCATTAACCGGCATTCGACGTGGAGGGCAGTGCTATGATGGAAGATAATATGTTTGGCAACACCATGTGGGCAGGGCACTGGCTGTGGATGCTGGTGATTGCCATTGTAGTTGTGATTCCGGCCTGGCGTATTTGCCAGCGTACCGGGTATCCGGGCTGGATGGGCTTCCTGATACTGATTCCCATCGTCAATCTCGTATTACTTTATTTCATAGCGTTCAGTGACTGGCCAAGCAACAGAAACAATGACGGGAGATCTTGATGAACAGTACGAAAACACAGGCACCGCAAAGGCAAAGGGACTTGAGCTGATTGTGCCGGGAATGGGGTCAGACCACTGCGCCGGCATTATCAACAAAACGATTGGCCGCTTGGACGGAATCGACCAGATAGAGACTAACATTGCCAAACATAAGGTGAGTGTTCGCTCCCTTGCGTCGGGGCCTGACGGGGAAGCCTTAAAACACGCTGTGGAGGGTGCCGGTTACGATGTGGCCTCCGTGAGGGAAGTGGGTGGCAGGACTTTCAGGGTCACGGTACCCGGAATGGGGTCCGACCATTGTGCGGGTATTATCAAGAGTACGCTTGCGCGACACGACGGCGTGCAGACGACGTCAACCAACATAGCCAATCACACAGTGAGCGTGGTAGTCGGCTCGGATGGGCCGACAGAAAATGAGCTGAAAGAGCTGATAGAGGGCGCCGGATATGATGTTGCTGCTGTCGCTCTTGAGGGAGATGCCAGTCAGGAGGAGGACTCGGCCGTTGAAGAGGCCTATCTGAAGCTTGCATTACGCAGGTTCTGGATCGCTGCGGTACCGACAACACTGATCATGGTGTTGATGATGTTTCATATGTTCTGGCAGCCCATTCCGGGGTATCTGGCTATTATTGCAGTGCTCGGCTTCCCGGTAGTGTTTTTTTATGGCGGTGCCGCTACCCACAAGGCTTCCTGGCGTTCACTGAAGAATGGCACCTTCAACATGGATGTGCTCATTTCCATGGGCAGCCTTCCCCCCTACCTGATTGGTCTGGTGGGCTTTGTCTATCCGATGACCTCTTTCATCGAAATGGCCGTTACCATCATGACCTTCCATATGCTTGGTCGGTACCTGGAAGCAAAAGCCAAGGGCAAGGCCTCGGAGGCCATCCGGAAATTGCTCACCCTCGGCGCTAAGACCGCCCGCGTGGAACGGGAAGGGGAAGAGGTCGAAATTCCCGTGAAGGATTTGGCTCCAGGCGACATCATGATTGTCCGGCCCGGTGACAAGGTGCCCACTGATGGTGAAGTGGTGGATGGTGAGAGTCATCTGGATGAATCCATTGCCACTGGCGAGTCTGTCCCGGTATACAAAAGCACGGGAGACACGGTTATTGGTGCCACCATCAACAAGGAAGGTCGCCTGAGAGTCAAGGCTACCCGTGTTGGTGGTGATACCTTTCTGGCCCAGGTGGTGAAACTGATCGACGAGGCTCAGGGCTCCAGGGTGCCAATCCAGGAGTTTGCTGACCGCATGACCGGTCGCTTCGTGCCGCTGGTTCTTGTTATTGCCCTGGGCAGTCTTGTGGTCTGGCTGTTTGCAGGCGATACACTCCGACCAATCCTTGAATGGGGCGCCGCTTTCCTGCCGTGGGTAGACCCGACGGCGGCCACGCCGGTGCTGGCTATCCTGGCGGCTATTGCTGTGCTGGTAATTGCCTGCCCCTGTGCATTGGGGTTGGCAACGCCGACTGCGCTGATGGTGGGTTCGGGCGTCGGCGCCGAGCGGGGCATCCTGATTCGTTCTGGAGAGGCCATTCAGACCTTCAAGGACGTCAAGGTAATGGTCCTCGATAAAACGGGCACCATTACCAGGGGTGAGCCGAAGCTTACCGATGTAGTACCCGCCGACGGCGTTTCGGAGACCGAACTGCTGGAGCTTGCCACCGCGGTAGAAAATGCTTCTGAGCATCCCATCGCCCGTGCCATTGTGGACGGTGCCCGGGAACGTGGAATCAAACCCGGGAACGTTGTTGATTTCCGCTCCACCGGCGCCAGAGGTGTTTCGGGAAGGGTCGGTGAGAGCACCGTGCTGATTGGTAACCGCCTCTTGCTGGAAGAGCAGGGCGTTAATGGACTGGAGGCCCTGGACAAGAGTCTTTCCGACCTTGAGGATCAGGGCAGAACTGCCGTTATTGTTGCCCGTGACGGCAAGGCCTACGGCATTGTCGCGGTAGCCGACACGCTCAAGGACGAATCGGTGGCCGCCATTCGGGCCATGCACGAGCAAGGACTGTATGTTGTGATGATTACCGGTGACAACGAGCGTGCAGCCAACGCGGTTGCCCGCGAAGTAGGCATCGACGAGGTTCGCGCCGGGGTGTTGCCGGAAGGTAAGGTGGATGCCATTCGGGAACTGCAGGAAAAGTACGGCAATCATGTTGCCATGGTGGGTGATGGCATTAACGACGCCCCGGCACTCAAACAGGCTAACGTAGGCATTGCCATAGGCGCTGGTGCGGATGTGGCTATCGAAGCTGCTGACGTTACCCTGGTCCGTGGCGAATTATCTGGTGTTGTTGACGCCATGGTGCTGTCACGTGCGACCTTCAAAAAGATCGTTGAGAACCTCCTATGGGCCAGTGGATACAACGCTGCGGCTATTCCTATAGCTGCGGCGGGGCTGCTGCATCCGATGATTGGTGTAGTGGCGATGACTGTCAGCTCGCTCTCGGTCATTGGTAACTCAATGTTACTGCGTCGGCGTTACGAGAAGGATCACCGGTAGGCCGGATGAGCTCTGCTGCTGGGCCGGACGCAGTGCAAAGCGCGGTGATGAGCGAACAATTTGCCATTGGCTGCATCGGCCTGGGTGCGGGGGTCATTGCGTTCGCTATGCCCGGTGGAGTGCATTGGAGTCGAGTAAAGGCCCCTGTTCGGAAACAGCGTTTAAGTGTATTTTTTAAAGTATACCTTCCGCGAGGGATGAGCCCGTATGGATATCAAAACACTCGGAGAGCTAATTGACTGGACGAGCAAGCTCCACTCGCACTTGGCGCGGTGTCTGTCCCATTGTGAAACAAAGCACGAAGACAAGCAGGCAAGGGCCCTGTTGGACTATCTGGCCACCCATGAATCTGAAATCGAGCGCATTGTGAGGGAGTTTGAGCGCCAGGGAGATGCGAAGGCATTGGAGAGTCGCGTTTACGATTATCTATCTCATGATCCCATAAAAACCCATCGGACCTGCGACGAGCCATACGTGAGGCTTGATATTGCTGGCATCTGCCGTGAAGTGTTCGACGTCCACGAGCAAATTCTTGATCTCTATCAGACCCTTGTCGAAAAAGCCGAAATTCCCGAAGCACGGGAGCTGCTCCAGTCGCTCCTGACCTTGGGAGAGAATGAAACCAAGCGCCTGGCCCGCCAGATTGGCCGTATGGATGATTTCTGACTGTGTTTGATATCTGCGACAGTGCGCAGCTCAGTACCACTTGTTAACACTGAATCTCGGCCAACCACCCTCCGTCTAATAGGGGGGGGTACAAACTCCAAAATCGGCCGCCCCCCTTAAATTACGGCCCAGTATTCAAGCCTGAAAACCCCTGAAAGCCACGTGGCACAAGGGATACGGGCGAACGCATGGCATTACAGGCTGTGTCATAGCCAGTGGCTAAACAAGGGGGGGACCCGCGTGCGGCGGGTTCCTTGTTGGCCGAATAGACGACCAAGCAAAGTACTAAACCCGTGAAACAGAGAATCAGAGGGTTACGGCACGATTTCCACACAAAGTGCTAAACAAACTTAAAGTTGATTCTAGAATAGGGCGCTGGCCTGGGCTTCCACACAAAGTGCTAAATTCGGCGTCCGACTCGGAGTTTGGAATAGTCTCGCTGGAACGGAAAGATTGGAGGCAAACAACAAGCCTTGTAAGCAGGGGACGCAATTAAACAAAAGCGAACATTCGTGCTGCGCCCTACCAGAGATAATTTCCCCTCCGCAGAATGGCGAAATTTATCCTCTCCAGACGGCTTCCTTTGCCTGAAGAGTTCAATTCGAGTTCTTTCAAACTGGTGCTTATGCCATCTTGTGATTATGCGGTTGATTAAAAATCGCACATAGTAGTTAGGAGTGGCAATAATTCATATCTGAATAATAATTGTAGCCTCCCGGAAGCCCTACCCCGAGAGCATTGAGCAGCTCCTAAAAAGCATTTTTAGTCGGACTTTCAGCTGCAGAATGCTCGCAGCAACTGTAGTGGTCAACTAATCCCGGACAGTATTTTAAGGTTTTCCTCAGCGGCAACGGGAGAAATACCACCGTTGAACGTGTGAGGTCGTTGCCGGTTGTAGTAGTCCATCAGATAGCCACCAACATCTT